>WBZO01007116.1_pt1 | contig 10492 bp, 6 predicted proteins | sample 5204261 | NCBI WGS metagenome assembly WBZO01 (sample SAMN12412400, study PRJNA552823) | activated sludge metagenome | isolation source: activated sludge from anammox sidestream of wastewater treatment plant... | place: USA: North Carolina | collected 2017-09
TGCCTGCTTTGGCCTGCAGAACATCCTGCGCAACGACCTGTGAGGAGCCGAGCCATGAACTTCCGTCATCTTCGCCCGCTCCCGCTCGCGCTCGCACTGGCCGCCGGTACCGTGTTGCCGGCATCGGTATTGGCCGCGCCCGCACTGCGCCTGCTGCCCGCCACATCGCAGGACCTGGTGGCGAGCCAGCTCGTCACGCCCACCGCCAAGCGCATGGGCGTGGCCACGCTCGAGCGTGCGCCGCTGCACGCCTCGTGGCCGCTGGACGCCAATGCCGCGCTCGATGCACAGCCACTGCCCCATCTCAGCCAAAGTCGTGAATACTGGGTCGACGCCAGTGCCAGCGACCTGCACAACGGCGTGCGTGTCAAGGTGGCGTCGGCCGGCGCGCTCGTGCGCATCAGCCCGCATGCCGGCAACGCGGCGATCCGCAGCGACGACGTGCAGCTGAGCATCGGCGGTCGCCGTCTCGACAACGCCAAGGCCGTGCACAGCGCCGCCGATGCCGACGCGTTGCACGCCGCCGGCATGGATGTGCCGCAGGGCAGCGTGATCCTCAAGCTCAATGCCAAGACCATCGGTGACGTGCGTGTGGCGGTGCCGACCGCGCAGGGCGGCGCCCTCATCCACGTGTATGAGCCTGCCAGCAATGTCACGCTGTCGCTGGCCGCCACGCGCGACAGCATCGCTGGCGGCAGCCCGGTCGGATTCCGCGCGAGCATCGAGGGTGCCACGCTCGATCGCATCGGCGGGCTGGTCAGCGCACCCGACGGCAGCAGCCAGGACGTCGAGTTCGTGCGCCAGGCCGATGGCAGCTACCTCGGTCAGGTCACGCCCGACCCCGCCCACGCGGGTGGTCCCGGCCTGTGGGAGATGCACGCCTTCGGCGTGACCGCGGGCAAGGATGGCATCCCGCGCGACGTCAAGACCGCGTTCGCGGTGAGCCTGCCGGTGGCGCGCCTGGACGGTCGCGTGAGCCAGGCAGCCGTGCCCGGCGCAGATGGCAGCCTCAGCGTGCGGATCGGCGTGGAAGCAAGCGTCGCCAGCCGCTACGCGCTGTCGGGCGTGCTCCATGGCACCGGCAGCGACGGCCAGTTGCATCCGGTCGCGATGGGCCAGGTGGCAGCGTGGCTGGAACCAGGCCGCGGCACGCTGGAGCTGCGCTACGACGCATCCTCGCTGTCGCTGGGTGCGCCGTGGGAGGTGCGTGACCTGCGTCTGGTCAATCAGGCCGACTTCAGCCTGCAGGAACGGCGCGCCCGCGCGCTGTACCTGCCCTAGCCCGCATCGGGTGCGGCCGCCCGCAACGGTGGCCGCGCCCCTCAGCGTGAGCAGCCGTCAAGGCCGCCGACTGCCTCCGGTACGCCATCGTGCCGGAGGCAACGCGGCCCACCACGGCAGTTCCCTTGCACCACCTCGGACGGATCCGGGCGTGGCGGCAAGCCAGCCATTCCGATCCGAGCCCTGCGCCACGGGCATGCGCTGCGGCGCGCAAGGCGCGGTTACACGTGGCGCACGCAGAACGCGGGCGTCAAGTGCTTGTAGGTGACCGGTCGGCTGCTGCGATCGTTGCACATGACCGCCATCATGTGGGTCGGCTTGATCCGCCCCGATTCGATCTCATGCTGGTCGCGCGCATGCACGCGATCAATGAAGTCGCGGTCCCAGGCTCCCTCCGCATCGAAGTGGTGGCCGAAGCTCCGGTCGACGAAGGGCGTGACCACGTTCCCGAACGCGAGGAACAGTTTGAAGCCGAAGCGCTCGATCAACAGCGGCAGGATGTCCTGTGCACGCACGCCTTCGAAGCCTTCGGCCGAGCAGTCCCAGTCCATGAAGGCGTCCTCCTGGCGACGCAACTGCTGGTTGTAGCGATGCGTCGGCGGCAGTTCGGCCCAGAATTCCTGCAGGATCGCCAGGGCTTCGGGCCAGCGCTGGTGCCCATTGCGACCGATCATGTCGGACGTGATGAAGATACCCGTATCACCCATGGCTTCGGCAATCGCGTCGAACAGGTGCTCAAGCTCGACGACGTGATGCAGGCTCTGGTTGGCCATGACCACGTCGTAGCGACCAGCCGCCCGCCATGCGTTGAAGTCGGCCCGGGTGAAGCGCAAGTGCGCCGCGAGACCTGCGGCCTGCGCCAGCTCGCGCCCTCGCGCGAGCATCGCTTCGGTCAGGTCGAGGCATTCGATCGTGAACTGCGCCAGTCCCGCGGCACGCAGCGCCGTGGCGACGCGCACCTCGGTGTCACAGTTGCCCGATCCGATGCTGATGATGACCGGGGCGCGCGCGATTTCCGCGGCGTGCTTGAGGATGTTCTTCGCGAACAGTTCGTCCGGGTTGGCGAAGCCCAACGCCTCCTCCATCGGACGCACGTGGTTGTGCGACCAATAATGGAAAATCCCCGGCAGGGCATTGACGTCGATCTCGCCCGCGAACCGTTCGGTCTCCTGGCGGACACGCGCGTCGTAGTCTTGATCCGCGATCGAACGCGATCGCAGCAGGCGCTGCAGCTTGACCCCGATCGCGGCGGGGAACCGCGGTGCAATCCTGCGCAGCAGTGTCGAAATCCGGCTCATCACCCAGCACACCTCGTGGTCGTCGCCGGCGAACGATCGTTCGATGGGCGCAGCGGCCCTTGCCCACTCCGATTCGGGGCTGCGGCTGTGCGAACGCTACCTGCGGGCTGGGCATAATACGACTCTGACCCGGGTTTTTTTTGGGTCAGTCGTCGAAGCCGTCCGCGAAGATCCGGTCGAGCACGGTGAGCGAGACCGGCACCACCACGAGGCTGGTGCCGTTGCCCGGCCCCGCATCCGGATCGTTGCTGCCCACGCACAGGTTGGCGTGGTGGGTTCCCGGTGCGACGCCGCTGGAATCAAAACCGACCACGACAGGCGTGTACTGCATCGGCCCGATGAGGCCGCTGCTGGCATCCACGCTCAACCACGGCACGTCCGCGGGCGCGCTGCACGGCGTGGGGTTGCCACCCAACCACGCCGCGCCCAGGTCGGCGAGCGCGGTGGGTTCCTCGCTGATCGACCAGTTGAGGTCGGCACTGCCGGTGTTGGTGAGCGTGAGCGTCTGGTTCGTGATCGTGCCCTGCGCCTGGGTGGCAGCCAGGCTCACCGGGTCCACCTCGATATTGGGTGCGCCCGGCGCGGAGCACGACAACGACTCGTAGCTGCCCGTCACCGTATTCGGCGGGGCGCCAAAGGTGTCACCGCGGATGGTCCACTGCGGCTGCCACGGCGCACCGCTGCAATCGGGCACCGTCACTTGCGCGCACAGGACGTACTCATCGCCGCCGGGTCCTGCGAACCACGCGCCACACTGGGTGGGCAAGGTGCCGCGTGACTGCCAGTACAGCACGTTGCCGGGCTCGACGCCCACCACGATCGGCCGCGCATCCGAGCAACCGCCAGCCGGTGGATCACTGTCGGGATCGAGCGTGCCGATGACCCATGCATCGGGCAGGTCGATGTCGATGCGGTCGATGTACTCGGCGTCGGCCGAGCGGAAATTGGCGGTGATGCACAGCGTGTTGGCCTGACCGGGCGCCAGCGTCGACGGCTCGATCCAGGTGACCATGGACAGGCTCACTTCGCTCGGCGTCGGCTGTGGCGGATCCACGGACGAGGCCGCGCGCGCCATGCCAGGGATCGCCATCCAGGCGAGCGCGATGCTGGCGGCCAGCGTGGCCGGCAGGTGTTGGTGATTCATGCGGATCTTCCCCCGTTGGCCATGGATGGGCACGGTCCCCGCCTGGACCGCCGCGGCCACGGTCGCGACGGATGCGCGGCGGTGGCGCGCTGCATGGCCATGCAAGTTCCGGACCGCGGCCACCGCGCGCCGGCACCGCCGACCCGCCTGCGCCTCGCGGCGCTGAGCGCGACAAGCTGACAGCGCGGGTAACGTTCGCGCGCGTTCACCCCGGTGTTCGATTTCGGACACCCGGACACCACCGGCTGCGTTCACGCGCAGGATCATTCCTGCCAAATCAACGTGTTGCAAGAGGCTTCGGACTTGGCACGGGTCGTGCTCAAGTCGTGTCATGGATGTCGCACGCCCCGATCTCAAGCTGCGCAAGCGCCGCCGCCAGTGGCTGCTCGCCGGCACGCTCCTGATCGCAGTCATCGGCGCCGCCATCGTGCTGGCCAGGCTCGGACCGGCGATCCCCGGGGTCGAGCGCAGCAGCGTGCTGATCGATACCGTCAAGCGCGGCGAGCTGCTGCGTGAAGTGCGCGGCCCCGGCACCCTGGTTCCCAAGGAAATCCGCTGGATCGCTGCCGACACCGCCGCGCATGTCGAGCGGATCCTGGTCAAGCCCGGCGCCGCCGTGCAGGCGGACACGATCATCCTCGAACTCTCCAATCCCGAAGTCGACGACCAGCTGCTCGCAGCGAAAACGGCCGTCACGGCGGCGCAATCGGATCTGGCCGCCAAGCGCACCGAGCTCAAGTCGCGCCTGCTCGACGAGCAATCGGCCCTGGCCAGCGCCAACGCCGACTACGCCACCTCGCGCATGCAGGCCGAGGCCGAGAAGCCGCTGGCCGAGAAAGGCATCATCCCCGGCGTGCAGTACAGGAAAACCCTGATCACGCTCGAACAACTCAAGAACCGGGTGGCGATCGAAGAGCAGCGCGTGCGCGAATATCAAAGCAACATCGCCGCACAAATTGCCGCCGAACAGGCGCGGCTGGATCAGCTGGTGGCTACCCGCGAGCTGCGCCAGCGCCAGGCCGATGCCCTGCATGTGCGCGCAGGCATTGCCGGCATCCTGCAGCAGGTACCGGTCGAGGAAGGCCAGCAGGTTGCCGCGGGCGCCAATCTTGCGCGGGTCGCCAAACCCGGTGAGTTGATGGCCGAGTTGCGCATTGCCGAAACCCTGGCCAAGGACATCGCACTTGGCCAGTCGGTGCGCGTGGATACGCGCAACGGCATCGTCGATGGCAAGGTGCTGCGTGTCGATCCCGCAGTGCAGAACGGCAGCGTGCAGGTCGATGTGGAACTCACCGGCACCCTGCCCGCCGGCGCGCGCCCCGACTTGTCGGTCGATGGCACGATCGAGATCGAGCGTTTGCCCAACGTGCTGTATGTCGGCCGTCCGGCCTTTGGCCAGCCCGGCAGCGATGCGCGCCTGTTCCGCGTCGATGCCAACGGCATCGCCACGCGCGTGCCGGTGCGGCTGGGCAAGAGCTCGGTCAACCAGATCGAAATCGTGCAGGGCCTGAATGCCGGTGACCAGGTGATCCTCTCCGACACCAGCGCCTGGGACCAATACGATCGCCTGCGCCTGAAATGACCCCCCACTTCACTCGACACGAATTCGCCATGACCCAGAACACACTGATTCACCTCGATGCGATCAAGAAGGTGTTTCTCACCGACGAGGTTGAGACGCATGCACTGGCCGATGTGCATTTCGACATCGCGCAGGGGGAATATGTCTCGATCACCGGCCCGTCGGGCTGCGGCAAATCGACCCTGCTGGCCATCCTCGGCCTGCTCGACACACCCAGCGCAGGCACCTATCGCCTCAACGGCCGGGAAGTCGCCGACATCGGCGCCAGCGAGCGCGCGCACATCCGCAACAAGGAAATCGGCTTCGTATTCCAGGCCTTCAACCTGATCGGCGACCTCAACGTGCTGGAAAACGTCGAGCTGCCGCTGACCTACCGCGACGGCGTGGGCAAGGCCGAGCGCCGCGAACGTGCCGTGCATGCGCTCGAACGTGTCGGCATGGCCCATCGCATCAAGCACTATCCGGCGCAGTTGTCCGGCGGTCAGCAGCAGCGCGTGGCTGTCGCCCGCGCCCTGGTTGGCGCGCCATCGATCCTGCTCGCCGACGAGCCCACCGGCAATCTCGATTCCAAGAACGGCGAGGCGGTGATGAATCTGCTCGACGAACTGCACAAGGCCGGCTCCACGATCTGCATGGTCACCCATGACCCGCGCTACGCCGACTTTGCGCAGCGCAAGATCTTCATGTTCGACGGTCGCATCGTCGACGAAGAAACGATGCACCGCCTGCGCCACGAAGAAGACCAGCGTCTGCTGCGCAGGGCCGGAAGCTGAGCCATGAATGCGCTGCTCCACGACCTGCGCCACGCCCTGCGTTGCCTGCGCGCCCAGCCGGGCTTCTGCCTGACGGCGGTGCTGACGCTGATGCTCGGCATCGGTGCGCTCACGGCCATTTTCACCGTCTACGACGCCGTGCTGCTCAAGCCGCTGCCGTTCGCGCAGGTGGATCGCATCGTGCGCATCACGCGCGTGCAGCCACCGGTGTCGGGGCCGATCTCGCCGGCTGCGTTGCGCGAATGGCGCGAGCGCAGTGGCAGCGCATTCGATGCCTTTGGCGCATTCGTGGAACAGACCGCCACGCTGACCGGCACGGGGGGAGCGGAGCGTGCGGTCGGTTATCGCGTTACCCCGGGGTTCTGGGATGTTTTCAGCCAGCCGATCGCACTGGGCCGCAGCATCAGCGTCGAGGATGAGACGCGCGGCGAACGCGTGGTGGTGCTCAGCGACGGCCTGTGGCGCAATCGCTATGGCGCAGACCCCGGCGTCATCGGGTGTGACATCGCCATCAATGGCGAATCCTGGCGCGTGATCGGCGTTGCCGCACCGACATTCCAGTATCCGGCCCATGCCCGCCTGTGGCTGCCCACGTTACTGGCCGTGCACAGCGAGGATCGCGGCAACAACTCGCTGGCGGTGGTGGCGCGGCTCGCGCCTGCAGTCTCGCTGGCGCAGGCGCGCGAGGTGATGCGCGGCATCACCGACTGGCAGGCCCGCAGCTTTCCCGAACATCACGCCAACCTCAGTGCGCGCATCGAGCGTCTCGGCACATGGCTCAGCAGCAACCTGCGCGACACGCTGTCGATGTTGCTGAGTGCGGGCCTGCTGGTTCTGCTGATTGCCTGTGCCAACCTGGCCAGCCTGATGCTCACGCGCAGCCAGACACGCAGTCAGGAGCTGGCGGTGCGCAGTGCCTTGGGGGCCGGACGTGCGCAATTGATCCGCACCGTGCTGGCCGAAGCCCTGCTGCTGGCCTTCGCTGGCGCGCTAGCGGCCGCGCTGTTTGCACGACTGCTGCTCGCGGGGCTGCTGCGCCTGGCTCCGGAACTGCTGCCGGAGTGGAATGTTCCGACCCTGGACTATCGCGCCCTGCTCGCCATGCTGGCCGTGGCGATGTCCACCTTGCTGCTGTCCGGCCTGCTGCCGGCCTGGTGGGCCAGTCGCACCGATCCCGCGCAAGCCTTGCGCGGCGGTACGCGTGGCCAGACTCTGACGCGCAGCCAGGCGCGTGCGCGCGGAGCGCTGGTCATGGTCGAGATCGCCCTCGCCGTCTGCCTGCTCAGTGGCGCCGGCCAGCTCATCGACACCTTGCGCCAGCTGGGTCAGGTCGACAGCGGCCTGCGCGATCCCGAGCGCATTCTCAGCGCACGCTTCGACGTGGCGCTGCCGACGCAGACGCCAGGCACGGACGATCTTGCCTGGCTCACCCGCGTGAATGCCGTGCTGGCGCCGCAGGTCGACGATCTGCTCGCACGCCTGGCCGCGCTACCCGGTGCGGAGTCTGTCGCGCTCAGCGATGTGCTGCCGGCTTCGGGAGAGGGCGGCTGGAATGGCGGGCTGGAAATCGAAGGTCATCCAGTGGCGGATGACGCACTGGTCGATTTCCATTTCGTGAGTCCCGACTATTTCCGCACCTTTGGTATCGCACTCAAGGCCGGACGCGTGCTGGACATCAGCGACGGCAAAGGTGCGGCGGTGCCCGGCGTGGGCGTGGTCAACCAGGCTTTCGTCGACCGCTACCTCGGTGGTGGCGATGCGCTGGGCGCACAGGTGCATGCCTATGACGGCTCGGCCAAGACCATCGTCGGCGTGGTCGGCAATGTGCGCCAGCTGGGGCCGGACCAGCCCGAGCGGCCGGAGATCTACTTTCCGATCCGCAATGCACCAATGGGCAATCTCGCGCTGGCGATCCGCAGTGGCGGTGACGCGAACGCCTTGCAGCCGGCACTGCGCCGTCTCATGCGCGAATCGTTTCCCGACATCCCGTTGTACCGAATCGCGGCGATGGATGAGGTCACCGGCGCACCGGTGCAGATGCGCCGCGTCAGCATGGGCCTGAACAGCGCCTTCGCGGCCACCGCGCTCATCCTCGCCAGCATCGGCCTGTATGGCGTGATCACATGGATTGCCGCGCAGCGGCGCCGCGAAATCGGCATTCGCCAATCGTTCGGAGCGACGCGCACGCACATTCATCGCCTCATGCTGCGCAGCGGCCTTGGCCTGATCGTGCCCGGCGTGGCCGCAGGCCTGCTTGGTGCCTTTGCGCTGTCGCGCCTGCTGGCAAGCCAGACCAGCGGGATCGGTGCCCTCAACCTGCGGGTGCTTGTCCTGGTCGCGTTCGGTTTTGGCGTGATCGCCATCGTCGCCTGCCTGGTTCCCACCTGGCGCGCCTTGCGCATCTCCCCCACACAGGCACTGCGCAATGACTGACGCTGCCCGCATCCACCTGCCGAGGAAAGCCCCGTGATCCGTGCCGCTCTGCGCCGCCTCGCACGCGCTCCCGCGTTTCCAGCCGCCGCAGTCGCCATGTTAGCCCTGGGCATTGGCCTGACTGTTGCCATGGTCTGCACGATCAATGGCGTGCTGTTGCGTGGGCTGCCAGTGACGGATGGCGATCGACTGATGGCGATCATCGCCGACAACCCGGCGCAGCATATTGGACGCGCCCAACTCAGCGTCGCTGAAGCCGAGCAACTCGCAGCAGGCACTGACGGCTTCGAAAGCATCGGGTATTTCCAGTGGACGGGAATCAATGTCATGGAAGGCGGGCATGCGCGCGAAATTCCCGCGCAACTCGTCAGTCCCGGTTACTTCTCGACCCTTGGCGTGATTCCGCAGCTCGGTCGTCTGCCCAGCGATGCCGAGATCCGTTCCGGCCTGCCACTGGCTGTGCTTTCGCACGAGGAGTGGCAACGCGCTTTCGGTGGTGATCCAAACGTGATCGGGCGGCGCCTGGATACCCTTGGCCACGTTCCTGTGGAGATTGTGGGCATCATGCCGCCATCGATTGGAACCATCACCGGCAATGCCGGTTTGTGGACTGCGCTGCTGCCAGCGGAGCTGCCACAGGACAGCAACCGCCGTCTCGATCTGCGCATTCTCCAGGCTATCGGACGCTTGCGCCCTGATGTCACGATGATGCAGGCCGATGCCGCGCTGGCGGCACAGTTATCGGCTCTGAACGAAGCCCATGGTCGCACCGAGGATCCGGGTTGGCGCCTGCACCCTCGCAGTCTGCTCGACCTGCTCGTCGGCAGCGCGCGGGGGGCGTTGTGGGGGGCATTGGCGCTGGCTTGCATGGTGCTGCTGATCGCCTGTGCCAACGTGGCGATTCTGCTCGATGCACGACAAGTCGCTCGTCGACGCGAACTGGCGGTCATGCAGGCCATCGGCGCCAGTCCGGCCCGACTGCGGGGGCAGTTGCTGGTGGAACTTTCGCTGCTGGGTGGCTTCGCTTTGTTGCTTGGCCTTGCGCTCGGCTACGCCGGCATTGCACTGCTGCGTGATCTCGCCGAAGGCAGCGTACCTCGCGTTGATGGCATTGTCATGGAATGGCCAGTATTCGCCGTGGCCGCGCTGTTGGGACTGGCCGCCCCGTTGTGCGCACTGCTCGGCGATAGTATGCGCCTGTCGAGTGAACCAGCCGATGCAGTACGCAGCGGCGGCAAGGGCATGATTGGCAGTGCCCGCCCGCAACGCTTGTTGCCCGCAGTCGCCATGGCATTGTCGACCAGCTGCCTGGTCGCGGCTTTCGGTTTTGGAGTCGGCCTGTGGCGATTGCAGCAGGTTGAACCTGGCTTTCGTACCGATTCGGTACATGCCCTGACATTGTTCCGCGAGAGTCTGGGAACCGACAGTGGTGCGCAGGGGCCCACGGCATGGATGGGCTTTGCCGATGCGATGCTGCAGCGCCTGGCGGCATTGCCGGGCGCCACAGGCGTGGCCCTGACCACGGCTGCCCCGTTGTCGCAAATCGGCGGTGCCCGCGCCGAATTGCAGACGCCTGGCCGCGATGCAGCCCCCGTGCAAGCTGCCGTTCGCCGCGTTTCTCCCGGCTACAACGCCCTGCTTGGCATTCCGCTACTGGCTGGACGTGATTTCAATTCTGATGATCGCAGCGGCAGTGAACCGGTGGTCGTCATCAATCGAACCCTCGCGCAGCGCCTGTTCGGGGATGTCTCACCGATCAACCGCACCATCGACCTGCCTCTTGGACGCAGCGGTCGCACATCGTGTCGAGTGGTCGGTGTGGTCGAGGACATTCGCAATGACGGCCTGCGCGCACCGCCGGCTCCCGAAGTGCTGGTGCCGTTCGCGCAGGCTCCCCGTGTGGCAATGACGTTCTTGCTGCGCACCACTGCCGGCCTGAACGGAGTCGATGCCGCAATGACTCAGGCGTTGTGGAGCATCG
>WBZO01007117.1_pt1 | contig 10491 bp, 12 predicted proteins | sample 5204261 | NCBI WGS metagenome assembly WBZO01 (sample SAMN12412400, study PRJNA552823) | activated sludge metagenome | isolation source: activated sludge from anammox sidestream of wastewater treatment plant... | place: USA: North Carolina | collected 2017-09
GAATACATATTTACCAATCATTTCAACAAAATCTAATTTTTCCCATAATAAATTATTTTCATCTATAACTATAGTTAATATAGGATTATCATTTTTTATATAATAGTCATAAATGATTTTTTTAAACTCTTCTATAACTTTTATATCATCTCTTAACATATTGTTTAAATAATTAATTTGTATATTATTTAAATTAGATAAATCTGGATAACCGTTATCTATATGTGTTTTTTCTAAATAATTAAAAAGATTAATAAAACTATATATGCAATTAATAATAATCATATTTAATTTTTTATTAATACTAGGTAATTGATCTAAGGAGTTTAACTCCTTAGATCTTAATTCCTGTACAATATTTAGTAAAGGATTCTCTATCATTTTATATACTAAACCTTGTATTACTATTTTGATTCATTAATGGAGCACTGTACATACCTTCACTTCCTATAGTGTTTACTAAATGTTCTATGTCATTTGTTAACGTATAATATGTATTCTTATCACTTCCTATAATAGGAGTTAACAAACTGTCACAGAAAGAAGAAGCATTATAAAGAATACTAGGAGATCCATCTAAAGAAAGGTTAATAGATGTATTATCTAAAAGATCAGATATCATTTCTAATTCAAAAGAAATCTGATTACCATATGTCATATCAAACAACACTTGTTTTTCAACAGAGTCAACAAATCTTGCTATATATCTAGACATATCAGCATTTACAAAACTATTATATCCTAATACTATAACTCTAACATCACCATCATAGTTAGTAGCTGTTAAATGAACACTTATTAAATAATTTTCAACCATCAAAGAAGAAATAGAATTCAATAATAATGAAGCCATAACAGTTTCGTTGTCTCTACTTTTCCATTCTGCTGAATCACCAGTTCTGACTAATTTAGATTTAGCTGCTTGTGATAAGACTATATATTTAGTAACATTTTTTACACTATCATCTATTTTTAATAAATCACCATATCTAAAAATAGTTTGATTAGGTCTACCTGACATGTTGGACAAACATCTAATAAATTCATTTTTAGTTATATGTTCTTGATGTGTTCTACCTGAACATCTTTCCATTAAATCCTGACCACCACCTAAACCTTCTAAATCAGTGTTAGCATGTCTGTATGAATCAATGATGTCTATTAGATATTTAGATGCTATATTATTACTTCTAGAACTTTTTAAACTTTCTCTAGGTGATAATACAATTGATGTATCATATGTTTCAACATCATCATCTTGATGTTGAGTGATATAATTACATCTAATACCGGCATATACATCATAAGGTCTCATTTTAAATGTTTGATCATCTACAGTACCGTCATTATAAATAACACCATTTATGATCTGTGCTGATTCTGTAACCACATCTCTTACTTCTATACCATAAGGAGTGCTGTAATTATGTCTATTGACTTTAATAAAAGAATTAAGAATAAACAACATTTCAGGATCTATACTTCCACTAGTACCAATTCCTAAATAATCAGTATAACCTTGAAAATAGAAAATAGTACCAGTACCTAATCCTGATATTATTTCAACTTCTAACAGAAATCTTAATCTTCTTTCATCCCAACCATTAGGTAATACAACCATTTTTTGAGGATTAGTGGATGGATGTATAAAACTACTAGCTATACCAGAGAACAATTCAGGTTCTAATTTAGCTACACCTATCCTATCCATGTCGTTTACTTTTTCTACTATGGTTTCCACTGACGATGGATTAAAATGAGTTTCCCAAGGTCTTTGAAAATAAGGATTATATGTTCCTGTTTCCATAATCACAAACTTATTTATTCTAAGACGACTTACAACATTACTAAAGTGATCCATCTTTAATTCCTTTTATATGTTAAGATTATACCCAATCTCTTCTACCTAATTCTAAAACTAAATTACCTATTTCGTTTTTTATGTCTGATCTAATAGGTACTATTTTACTATGAGGTAATTCTATTAATTCTAATAATTCATGTCTGGCAGTAGGTCTCCAATTACCAGATATAAAATCACCAGCTAATGCTTCTATAGATTTTATACAATAATTTTCTTCTATAGGATCAGATTTTCTACTTGGTTTTAATTTTGTATAAGGATATTGAATATTTATTTCTTTAATCAAATTTAAATTTAATTTACTTATTTTATCAACTATACTAACAGACATAATATCACTTGTAGGTTGATAAGAACTTCCTAACACAGCAAGATATTTAAAACCTCTATGCCATAGAACAGCTTCCATAACACCTATTAATCTCACTAAAGTATTTTTAGAAAGATAATCTATACCTCTGGTAGATATAACAGGATGCATAATCCATTTTAATAAAGTAACCTGAGGTTTTGTTATAATATTATTTATCAAAATACTACTACTGTTAATACTTTGTTCTAAGAAATCTATATCTATAGTAGAACATAATCTAATAGCTACAGATATAGAATCTTCTACAGATTTTTCTAATACAGCTATATCGCCTGGTGATGTATCTGCTTTTATTCTATACATATCTACAGAAGAAACTTTTTCATCACTATTAAATTCTTTAGCACCAGGTTCTTTCTTTTCGATCATGCTTCCTTCTATATCAGACTTTATCTTAGATGCTACATACATATAGATATAGGTGATAGGATTAATATTATCTTTAATATTTTTGATATCTGCTAGACATAATCTTCTAACTATAACTAAACCTAACATCATGATATCAAAATCTTCAGAAGCTATACCTGATAAAATACTGTATTGTTTATTGTTATCTTTATTTGAAGTTATTTTTACATAGGTCGATAGTTTCTCCATAGCTGGAGATTCCATGATACGAGATTTAAATAATAATTTAAAAGCTTGAAAGGCTTTATATCCTGTTCCAAATTCTTTACCTGTTAAGAATATATATTCACCCCAAATAGGAATCATAGTTCTCATTAATACAGATAAACCTATCAATCTAACATAATCTTGTGCTGTATAAGTTTTATCTCTAGATGAGTTTGTTTCTATAGATTCTTTATAATCAGTATGACAGTTAGAAGGTATAGGTATACAATAATCATATTTCAACCATCTTTCTATATCATCTAAATTATGTGCTTCCATTAATTCATTTACAGTGGAAGATAGAATACTAAGTACAGAACGATTGTTCATCGTTATATCTGTAAAATCATTATATATTTTTTTATATATATTAAAGATTTCTTGTTGCTTCTGTTGTGGTAACGTACTCCAATATAAATTAATCTGTTCAAATATATCTAGTTTCATAAATACTGCTTTATTAAAAATAGATATAGAAAAATATATAGTTTCATCATTATGACTAACTATTACTCTTGAAATATCTAAAGTAATATTAGTATCTATTCTCATACACTATCCTCTTCTTTAATTTTATTTTTAATAACATCTTCATTAGCAAAATTCCATCCTGTAAAATATATTGAATTGCACCTATGTACTACAGTTTTACGTGATATATTGAAAAATTTAGCTACAGCATTTATTGACGTGAAGAAGTCGACTCCTACCATAATAGGTTTTGAATGTCTTTTTTTAAATTTTATTTTTCTTTGTTTTTTTATAAATTCTTCTGATCGTGGTTTTCCTGTTTTCGCTAAACGCATTTTCTTCTTTGTTTCTTCCGTTCTTAATTTTCCTTTATTAGCTAAAGATAATTTTTTCCTAGTCTCATCTGAAATAACTTTTCCTGTATTACCATGAGGTTTCTTTAGTCCGTCTTTAGGACCTTTTTCAGCTGTTAATAATTTAGATTTTTTATTAGAAGATACTGAAGATAAATCTTCAACTGAATATTTTATTTTTGGTTCTTTATGCAACATACTTTTATCTTTCACTATTTTACTCTTTTCTAAAATAATTAAATAATAGGTATTATCAAATAAAGTATATATTGGTATAAAAGTATATAAAGATAGAGAACGATAATTATCGTTCTCTATCTTAATTAAAATTACATTTGAATATCATCAAAATTTAAATTACTTGAAGTTATTGTCATACTTTCATTATTAACCGAATCTGTTTCTTTTTTGAATTTCTTACTTTGGTTAGATTTATAATCTAATACTAATTTATAATAAGCATTTCTTAATAATCTAACAGTAGCTTTAGCTTGTAATTTAGAAGCAAGTTCTTCTGAAATAGGTCCTTTACCTTTTTCATGTATAGTATGAAAATTACTTATTGTAAAAATAAATTTAATTTTAGGTCTATTTTCAGCCAATACGGAAATCCACACCTTACCTTCACTATCTTTACCTAGCATAACGAATGAAGCCACAAAAGGTTCTGATCTACCACCTTCTGGTAATTCTGATGTTGTTTTACAATCTACTCTATATGTTAATTCATTAGGTGAATTAGCTACTTCTTCTAACAAATCTAATAATGCATAAAAAGTTTCTGGATTAAATGCTGCATTTATCATACCAGATCTATTAACTTTATCTGATTCTATATTTGTACTAACAGTTATTCTTGGATTACCATTCCAACAACCCCAAGATAAAATACTTGGTTTAGTTTCACCTTGTGCTTTACCATACATTTTAATTTTATCAAATGTGTGAAAAGGTGCATTAGGATCATAGTTTAAAAACTTTTTAGTACTTCTTTCATTTACCATTTTTATATTCCTTATCGTGCTTTTTTATATTGCCTATAATATTTTACTTATACGTATTTATTAACTATTTTTAATTATTTCTATTTCTTTTGTATCTATTTCATATTAAATTATAATGATTTTAAAAATTGAACAATATAAGGTTCATTTATATATTTATCAAAATCTGATTTTACCTTATCTAAAGTTGTAGCTGATGTCCATTTACCTTTTTCAGATACATCATATATAACTCTTCTTAACCTTATATCGTTAGGTTGTATAAGAACATGATCTCCTAATACTAATAACAATACTTTAAGAAAAGGTAGATTAGATAAATTATAATCTCCTATAGGATAATATTTAGTATACCATTGGAATCTGGTTTTTAATTTACCTGTATGTGTTTCTAATAAATCTAATTTATTAAAATTTTTATAACTTAATAAATCATAAGGAAAATGAGTCATTATCATACTTCTAGAGTAAACATCTGATTTCACCTCACTATCAAATAATGATATCCCTCCTGTATTTTTATTTAATAAATCTAATGTTTTATTTACTTTACTAGCATAATACAACTGCATCTCTGTTTTATTTTCTCTAAATCTTACTTCATTTTTCTTATATCTACTTTTTAATTTATTATAAGAACAATAATAATATTTAGGAATACAAACATTTTTACCTTCTATAGAAAATAAATCATTTATATTTTCCATTTCATTCAACAATACATCTAATATCTCACTAGGATCTGAATCTTTAAATATTTCTTTATTTACAGATCCCGATATATTTCTTATAAGAGTTAAAACATTTATCCATATTTCATCATAATTAGATAATTTTATTATATTAGGTATTTCTCTATCTTTATCATACTTAGGTAAACTTCCTTCTAAGAAAATACTTTCCAAAGCTAAAGCTGTACCTATAGAAATAGGAAATGAAGATGTTGTTCTATTAGTTATTAATAACATGATCTCGTCTCAAAATGTTATATGAATAAAGTTAACAGATAAGTCTATGATGACTTATCTGTTAACTTCAATAATATCTTGTAATAAATTTATTTTATCTTGATTAAGTTGATATTTAGTATTTATTTGATCTAGAAGTATGGTTGTAATATTTTCTTTACTTATAGTTATAGGTTTATAACTATTATCTAATAATAAATCTGATTTTACTTCTTCTTCATGATCTTCTATACTCTTTTTACTAAAATTGAATTCAGGATATTTTAATTTTAATTGCTCTATAGACATATATATAGGATTATCTCTTTTAGCTTTTATACTAATATAACTATCTATAGGTAAATTCTTTATTTCTTTTTCTATTTTTTTTATATTTTTATCTAAATCATTATTCTTTAATATTATAGTTTTAAATATCTTAGCATTTTTATTTTCAATAAAATCATATGTCATTTCTCCGTTATTGAAAATCTTGCATCTAACCATACCTTTAGCTTCTTCTTCACCATGAGATAATCTATCCACAGAACCTTGAGCTATTATTCTTTCATATGTACTAAAAGTATGTATATGTCCTATATTAATAAAATATTTAACTATAGTAAGATAATTATTTTCATTATGTTTTATTTTTCTTGGTATTTCTTTTAATTGATAATCAAACAACCCATGCATGATAGCTAAATCAACTTGTTCTAAATTATTATTCTTTAATAATTCTAAAACTTCTTTATAAGTTTGTTCAGCATCATCATTCCATTCGTCTGGAAGATATAAAACATTTATACCTAAATCATCTATATTTTCTATAGATAAAGTATCTATATATTTAAAATCTAATTTATCAGATATTATTTTTATTAAGAGTTCTGATGTTTTAGATTGTTTCCAATCATGACTAGGTGTTCCTTCTAATATTCTTAATTTAATATTTTTATTTAAACAAAATTTAGTTAAAAAATCTATAAATAGAATTATTTCATGAATATCTTCAGAATTAAAATCTAATAAATCATCAAATAAATCACCAGCAAGAAATATTATATCTAATTTAGAATTAACACTTCTTAACATAGTTCTTATATTGTCACATATGTCTTTAGTTTTATTTCTTCTATTACCTAAATGTATATCTGATAATACTATATATGTTATATTTTCTTTTAACATTATTCTTCATATTCAATATCATCTTCAACTACTTCTTTAGTAACTGTAGATTCTTTAGTACCAAATAAAGGTAATTTGTATTTTGTAAAAATCTTATTTAAATTATCTATAGTTTCTTTTTTAGATTGTTCGGAATTAACTAACAATTCTTTTTGTTTTAAATTTAAATTATTAGTAAGATTAAGTGTGGCTCGTGGTTTAAAATCATCAGATTCACTAAGCTTCACTATATCTAACATAGACATTCTACCATTTTCTATGATGTTAACAGCAGAACTATTAAATATAGGAGGAACTCTATATAGTTCTTTACCATTATCGTCAACTATAGATACTTCCTGAGATGGTCCACCTGCTATACCAACCCAATGTTGAGTTAGCACCAATCGTTTATTTTCATCAACAATATCGCCATGAAATAAAGATAAAAAATTAGATACAAAAACTTTTTCTGGTAAAGTATTAATATCAGAAGCAGTTATATTTTCAAAAATACTATTTATAGCTTCTTGTGCTTGCTTCTTAGCTTCAGCAGCTAAGCTCTCTTGTAACTCTTTAACTGTATTAATTTTTTCAGTCATTATTATCACCCATTATTGATATTTATAATATTCCTTATAGTGAGATCGGATATCTCAATTAATTTTCCTAAGCTATATGTTTTACCTTCTTTATCTTGGAATTGAACATATATAGTAAGTTGATGTTTATTAGGGTTATCAGCATTAGGGTTAACAATAGCAGATACGTCTGTATTTTGAAAATAATTAGAAAACAATGTTCTTAACCAATATTCCACATCTGTAGCTAATTTACCAAGATCGTCTTGATTTTGTTGTAATATGTAAGGTAATGAGGCTATTTTATTTCTAAATAAATATGTTTGGCTATATTCAGATGTGAAAAAATAACTAAATATTTTATCTGCTATTTCTATAGGATTAGTAATCCATCCATGTTCTGATAATGAGGGTAGAGCAGCTGTAACCATAAAGTAATTCCTATAATTGTTTATATCTTATTTGATAATATTTGTGATCTATGTTAAGTTCTGTGTTTATAATGAATATTTTATCTTTATGGCGTTGTTGTTCTATAGGTGGTGTATAGTTTATTCTTTGTTTATTAAAATGTAAAAAATTATTTGTTTTATAAAGAAAATAGATTTGTTCAATATTTTCTACACACCCTATTATCAAACCATCTTCAGTAAATCTTAAATAATTACCAAACTGTCGATATCTTAAATCATCATCACCATCTAATAACGTTAATTCTTTTATGCAAACCCAACCTTTACCAGATATAAACTTATAGATAAAAACACAACCAACATTAAAACAACCATCGCTGGATAGATATCCTCTATCAGATACAGCTATAATATTGTCTTTACCACATTTACTTATATCTATAAAAGAACCAAATTTATCACTAGCGTTTATATCTTTTAAAATAATTTCTTGTTCTTTTATATAGAAATCACTAACTTTGTTTAAGATGACAACTCTGTTGTAAGTTCTGTCAACATCTGTTACACCCATAACTATAGTTTCACCATCCTCAGATAAACAGAAGTTAGTATCAGTACTTAAATCTGTTGTTACTTCCGCTATAGTACTAAAACCATCTTTATCTTTTATAGTATTAACTGTGGTTATAATTGGTATCATTTTATCCTCATTTAAAACAAAAAAATATACAGATATCCAATTAAGGATATCTGTATATATAATCAAACTACTATAATTATAATTATACTTAAATTCTTAGTCAGACAAAGCTTCTTTACCTTTTTTCAGAAGTTCATCTTTAACAATGTTAAAATCAGTACCAAATGATACTTTCATCTTAGCAGTAATACTACAATATTTTTCTATCAACGGTGGTTCTCCATTACTATTGTTACCACTGATACGATCTGGATATTCTTTTTTACGATTAACTTTAATCGTTAAAGATGATCGACCATCTGTAGGAACTTTAACATTAGTTTCTTTCAAATCTTTGTTGTCAGTAAATGCTTGCAATGAAGCTTCACCTACAACTTTAGCAACAGCTGCTGAGAATGCACGATCATGACTATGAACTTCTTTAACTGTTTTAATACTAAGATTTTCAGGAAGACATTTCTCATAAAGATTGTCTTCTCCTACTTGTTCAAAGTCACCAGTAGCTGTGTCTAATTTGAATTGATCTTTCAAAACACCAGCAATACGAACTACTTCTGGTTTCAATTCACGTTTTTCTTGTTGTTTAGTATCTTCTTTACTCATTTTCATTTCCTTATTAAAAGTTATTTATTCTACTACATTACATTTATGGTATATATAAATTTAACCTAACGAACCACCTAAAATATTAGTTGGATCTTCGTCTCTCAGAACATAATGTCTTATTACCTCCCATGTATCTAATATTCTTATTTGATCATTAAAGTTAAGTTCATCTTCTTCACTATACTCTACATCAGAATAATGTTCCATATAGCTACGTACAACACCATCTTCATCTTTACTTTCTTGAATAATACCATTAACCACTCTTTGATAATCGTAATGGTTTTCACCTATACTATCACCATGAACATTTTGATAAGTATCACTATATCCATCACATCTTTGTTGTAAATATAATTTCCTTATATTAGGTTCAGCCATAATGTATCTTTGCATTATAGCTTTAGCATTTCTTAAAGAATCTAAAGATGTTAATGCTAAAATAGTATTAGGATGAAATATTCCTAAGCTATTTCTTAAAGCATCCTTTGCCATTTCTGTTGCTCTGTTATTACACAACCTATCAAACTTTTCTCTACTACTTTGATAGAATCTTTTAGTAACATCAGACATACCTTCTCCTAATCTATTAAATTGTTCCCTTAAATAATTTCTGGTATTTTGATTATTCTCAGGACAAACTAATATATTAAACCAAGAAGGATCGTCTGCTTGTATAGTATTAACTGTGTACATGTTTTATTAATCCCTATGTTGGTACACATAAAGTATATGTGTTTATATATATTTAAGAAAGTATTTATCTTACAAATATTTTATCGTTATCACATTTATATAAATATGTAGCTCCTGTATATTGTAACATAAAAACATTATCAAAAACATACGGAATATAAATGCCTTCTTTAATTTTAGTTTTTACACAATTAAGATCTTTAATAGATTCTTGAAATTGTTTTTCTTCCTTTATCGACACATTCAGTAATAAAACAATTAATAATAGTGTAAAACCTATTATTATAAATAGTATTATATCATCAATATTTTGTTTTATTTTATATATAATATTCATTTTATATTTTTCCAATATTTAAGAATCATTTATTATTTTATCTAACTGATAATTATAATAAATAGAAATTAATTTATTTTTTTTATTAGACATTAATTCTATCATGTTTTTAGTTCCTGAAGATTCACCATCCCATAAAGCTAATAATCCATTAGCATAAATAGACATTTCTTTATTTCTTAACATACCAGCAGACTTTTTATATTTATCCCAATTAGCAGGAAATTCTTTTAAAGGAATTTCTAATTCATTAGCTAATCTAACACCTAACATATCAACACCATGTCTAGCCATACCACCAACTATTTCTACTACAGGATGTGGTAATGTATTAAATATATCTTTAAGTTTATTATAG
>WBZO01007118.1_pt1 | contig 10491 bp, 9 predicted proteins | sample 5204261 | NCBI WGS metagenome assembly WBZO01 (sample SAMN12412400, study PRJNA552823) | activated sludge metagenome | isolation source: activated sludge from anammox sidestream of wastewater treatment plant... | place: USA: North Carolina | collected 2017-09
GCCCGGCGGGTCTGGTGTCGATGGAGGACGGTCTTGCCATTGAGATCGTGCAGCAGGGCATCGCCAAGGACGGCGGCGCCGAGGCCATCATCGAGATGGGCGGCAAGACCGTGGCCAACGACACGATCCGCAAGCTCGATCCGGCCAATTACAGTTATCCGTATCTGCACAGTCTGGCGTTCGTTCTCCGGCCGTATTTGCGGGTCGGCTGGGGAAGCCAAACCCACACCGCCTCTCCCCTGTACGCGTTCGGAATCGGCCCGGGGTCCGAGAAACTCACCGGACTCGTGCACAACACGCAGCTCTTCGACATCATGAAGGCTGCGCTGGAGTAGAGTCGTCGATCCGTCAATCTGTCGAGTGGTCGATCAGGGAGGACGGCATGGTTCGAGGATGGCCTCCCGATTGACCGCTCGACCTCTTGAGGGGTTGACTGTCCGCACCCCATGAAGCTCGTCCAGTTCTTTCTGCCGGGAAAAGGGAAGCGAGTGGGCGTGATCCAGGGCGACCGCGTCCTTGACATCACGTCAAGCGACGAGGGCGTTCGATCCACCCTGGATCTGGTCACGCAAGGGAAGACGGCTCGGGGGATCGTGACCCGGGCGTCCTGGTTGCTCAAGAGGCTTCATCGGCGCGCAACGGATGGGCGGGAGCTTCAACCGGCCCACTCGCGGCGCTGCCCGCACCTGCTCGTGCCCATCGACGCGCCCGAGGTCTGGGGCACGAAGGATGCCTACCCTCGGGACGACGGGCGGTCGCCGGCGGACAGGCCAAACGACCCGCCGCACGCGCAATCCGCCCTCCCCGGGGTCGCCGATACTTCCCGCCCGGGGCTTTTTTTCAAGGCGACGGCCGGCAGGGTCGTCGGTCCGTACGCGCCCATCGCCATCCGGCAGGATTCCACGTGTACGGTACCCGAAGCCGGCCTCGCCATCGTCCTCGGCGCGGGAGGGGGCGTGGTCGCGTTCACGGCATGCAACGATGTGGTGGCGCGCGATATCGAGCGGGACGGACCGGAGTATGCAAGCCAGGCGAGAGTCTATCTGGGTAGCTGCGCGCTGGGCCCCTGTCTGGTGACCTCGGAGGAGATCGAAGATCCGCGCACCCTCCAGGTCCGCTGCAACATCCTCCGGGACGGCAAAACGATCTTCAGCGAGGCAACGAGCACCGCGCACCTTCGGCGGTCCGTTGATACGCTGGTGTCCTGGCTCCTCCGCGACAATCCGGTTCCGGTGGGCACAGTGCTGTCCGCCGGAACCGGCATCCCGGTGCCGGACGCGGCCGCGCTGGCCCACGGAGATCAGGTGGAGATCGCGGTGCAGGGCATCGGTCGTTTGAGCAACCCGGTGCGAGGGCATTGACCAAAACGATCCACCCCACGACGCGCACAGGTTCGTTTTCCGGCGGAGCGACCGGACCCTTCTCCGCCGCAACGTCGCCCTGGCCTGCGCCGGATCGAAACCGAGCGGCTTCCCGTTTCGCATGGCCGCGCCACGCGCCTGCCGGACAAGGCGACACAGCGTCTGGGATGCGGACAAAGCTTTCCGTCCAGGCCGTCGAGCTCGAACCCTCCCTGTGCGATCAGGCGCGCAGTCGCGGCGCGGCGGGATCCCGGCTTCGGGGGGTGCGATGGCAGGCGGCGGTCTGCGCTGCTTCCCCGGCTGGAAGCGCTCGATGGTGGCCCACGTTCCGGTCAGCGCGCTGAACCCGTAGGCGCGACGGCGGGTCACGACGTCGGCCACATTCCCTTGGACCTGGAAGGTCTCCAGGGTCTCGTCGTTGGACACGCGGAGCTCTTGCGCGACGTTGAGAGCGGCGCTGAAGCCGATGGCGCGCTGGGACGTGACCACGGCCGCCACGTTTCCATCCGCGGCCCGCTCGAGAACGCGCTCGCCCGCCTCCAGCCGGACGGATGTCCACTGCCCGGCCTGTGCGCTGAAAAAGAGGATCTCGCGCGGAATCAGGACCAGTGCCACGTTCCGCAAGGTGTCGCCGTCGGAAGCCGCCGATGAGACCGCCGGCGCGGCCCAGATCGCCAGGCAAAGCGCGATGGACCCGATACGCCGCCACCCCCAACGCCGCGCGCACCGCATGCGTTGCCTCCGCTGGAAACGCCGTCGCGCCTATTCCGCGGCGGGTCTGCGCGTGGAATCGCCGCCATGCATCTCGGTCATCGTCTCTAGCGTCTCGGGCCACCGAAGTCAAGCCCCCGCCCGGGCTTGCCGGGGGCCGCGCGAGTGGGAAACGCGCTTGACGATCGTCGGGCGAACAACTACATTCAGACCCGTGCTTTCGCGATCGGGTCGGGGTTCGCGTCATGCGTTGGCCGAGAGGAGGTCGTCGGATGAGAACGGGTTGGGCTTTTGCCGTCGCGGCGCTGTTGATCCCCGTCGTGGAAGCGCACGCGGACACCGTCTATCTGAAGGATGGTCAGACCGTCTGGGGGCGAGAGGTCACGGAGGAGGGCGACACCGTGATCGTCGTCCGGCCCGGCGAGACGCTTCGGTTCCCCAAGGGTGACGTGGGCCGAATCGATCGGTGGCGCCTCTCGGTTCCCAAGTACTACGAGCCACCCGCCGCGGCGGAGGGCTCTGCCGCAGACCGCCCGGCGTCGCCGCAACCGACCGCGCCTGCCGCGGCCCCGCCGCCGCAATCACCGGCGCCGTCGACCGTCGCTCCACCGGCGGGAGGGACGCCGGCCGCGCCTCCCGTCCCGCTCGCGCCGACCGTGCTTCCGCCCCCGCCGCCACCGAGCGCAGACAAACCCCGGTAGACGCCAGGGCTCTCCGATGGTCGGGGACCACGCCCGAAAACGACGCCCCGGCGGCGGGAACCGCGCAGCCGGGCCTCGATGGTTCCGGAGCGGCGGATGCCCCGCGCGGGGCGACCGCGCTTACACGTTGAAACGGACAAGCACTATGTCCCCGTCCTGCATGAGATACTCTTTGCCCTCCACGCGGTGCAGGCCCTTTCTGCGGACGGCCCCCATGGATCCGTTGGCCTCCAGGTCGGCGAAGTTCACCACCTCCGCGCGAATAAAGCCGCGCTCCAGATCGCTGTGGATGGTGCCGGCGGCCCTGAGCGCCGTGGCCCCCCGTGGGATGGTCCAGGCTCGCGTCTCTTCGCCGCCCTCGCCGGTGTAGAAGGTGATGAGGCCGAGGAGGTCGAAGCACCCCCGCAGAACCTCCGCGAACCCCCCGGCCTTCAGGCCGAGGTCGGCCCGAAACGCCTCGGCGTCCTCGGCCGAGAGCTGGCTCACCTCCCATTCCACCTTGAGGCAGAGCTGAGAGACGGCGACATCCTTTCCCACGAGCGCCGCGAGGCGTTCAGCGGCCGGATTGGGAGTCCCGAGTTTTTCTTCGCCGATATTCAGAAGCAGGAGAAGCGGCCGGGCCGTGAGGAGCGTGAAGCCGCGCAAAAGCTTCTGCTCCTCCGCCGACGTGGGAAGATCGCGGATCGGTTTCTCCTCGGTCAGCCAGGCGTGACAGCGGCGCAGGAGGTCCAGCTCGCGCTCCACCTCGTCCTTCTTGCCTTTCTTGAGGTCCAGCTCCAGACGGGCGATCCGTTTCTCGACGGTATCCAGATCCGCCAGCAGGAACTCGGTATTCACGAGGGACGCATCTCGAGCGGGGTCGATGGTGGATTCGGCGTGGGCGACGCTGGGGTCGTCGAAGTCCCGGAGAACGTGGAGCAGGGCGTCCGCCTGCCGCATCTGGCTCAGGTAGTGACTGCCCAGCCCCTCACCCTTGCCGGCCCCACGGGTCAGGGCCACGAAGTCGACGAACTCCATGGTGGCGGGTGTGAGCTTCCTGGGTTTGAAGAGGGCCCCCAGGTAATCCAGGCGGGGGTCGGGCACCCGCACGACCGCCACGTTGGGCTCTTTGGCGCTCCGGTGCCCGACATGGGCGCCGCCCGCCCGGCACAGGAGGTTGAACAGCGTGGTCTTTCCGGTGCAAGGCAGACCGATGATCCCGATGCGCATCGTTCCTGTTTCCTCAGCCGCGGACAGCCGATGTCATGAGGAGGAAACGGGTGCAGGACGAAACGGTGGCAATCACCGGCAGGGGCCCCGTCAACCCAATCGCGGTTGAACGATAGCACGCGGACGCGGGGGTGCGCAACCGTGGATGCGACGGATCCGCGGTCACGGCGCCCCGGCTCATGGTGACAAGACGGGCGGCTGCAGCTCCGTCCCGCCGGCCCCGCGACTACACCGAGGCCGACGGAAGCGCCAGGCGTGCCGGAAGGGGTCCCGGCGGAGGGAACGGGCACCTTTGGGTTGCATTCCCGAGTCTCCGTGTTATCCTCACCGGACGGCGCGGCACGCGCACAGGTCGCCGTGAGCGCGCCGGGCGTCGCCGGAGCGGAGATGAAGGCCTACCTGGACATCGAGACGGGCGCCGGCGGGGAGGTCACCATCGTGGGGATCTTTCGGGAGGACCGCGGGCTGCGTCAGCTCGTGGGCGGCGAGATCACCGATGTCACCCTGTGCGAGGCGCTGGACGGAGTGGATACCATCTGCACCTTCAACGGAGATCGGTTCGATCTTCCCGTCCTGGACCGACAGGTGCGCGTGGATCTTCGCCATGGCTTCCGCTCGCTGGATCTCCTTCGGGAGTGCCGCCGCGCGGGCTTGAAGGGAGGCCTGAAGCAGCTCGAAGAACGGTTCGGGATCGCGCGCCGCACCCGGGGGATGAACGGCTGGGACGCCCTGCAGCTCTGGGCGCGCTACGAGCAGGACGGGGACCGGGCCGCCCTCGACGTGCTCTTGGAATACAACCGCGAAGATGTGATGAACCTGGTGCAGCTGGAGCGGATCGTGGTCGGCGTGGGGCTCGAATTGGAGCCGCGAGCCGCGAGCCGCGAGCCGCGGGACGAGAACTAACCGATGCGGATTGCGTTCGCCACGGTGGGATGTCGGCTCAACCAGTTCGAGACGGATGCGCTGCGCGGCAAGGCGCGCGCGGCCGCGTACGAGGTCGTCCCCTTCGACGCGGACGCCGACGTCTACGTGATCAACACCTGCACCCTCACCGCCGACGCCGACGCGGACTCCCGACAGCTGGCCCGGCGCGCGGTCCGGCGGAATCCGGCGGCGCTGGTGGTGGTGACAGGCTGCTACGCCCAGGCGGCCCCCGAAGCGGCGGCGGCCATCCCCGGCGTGGACCTGGTGGTCGGGAACCGCGAGAAGTCCGGGTTGCTGGTGGAGATCGACCGCGCCCGCAAAAACGGCGCGCCACGCGTTCTGGTCTCGGATATCGGTGTGGCGTCGCGTATGGACGGGGACGAGTACGGCCCCGGTGTCGATCCCGACCGGACGCGCGCCTTCCTGAAGGTGCAGGACGGCTGCAATTACGGCTGCAGCTTCTGCATCGTGCCCGCGGTGCGGGGACCCAACCGCAGCCAGGAGCCGGCACGCGTCCTGGCCGCCATCCGCCGTTTGCACGCGGCGGGGTTTCCCGAGGTGGTATTGACCGGGATCCACCTGGGAACCTACGGGCGAGACCTGCGCCCCCGCACCACGCTGACCGAGCTCTGTGGCGCCATCGCGGCGCTGCCCGAGGCCCCACGGGTGCGGTTGAGCTCGCTGGACCCGCACGAAGTCACGCCGGAGCTGATCGGGCTTATCGCGGACTCGCCCCGGTTCTGCCGGCACCTCCACCTCCCGGTCCAGAGCGGCGACGAGCGGATCCTGCGGCGCATGCGTCGCGGACACACCGCGGCGGACTTTCGCGCGCTGGTGAACCGGCTGGCGGCGGCGCCGATGATGGCGGTGACGGGCGACGTCATCGTGGGTTTCCCCGGCGAGGACGAGACCGCCTTTCGGTCAACCTACGAACTTGTCGAAGGGCTGCCGCTGGCCGGGTTGCACGTCTTCAGTTACTCTCGGCGGCCGGGAACCGATGCCGCCGGATACGCGGACCAAGTTGCCAAGGAAGTGAAGACGCTGCGTAGTCGCGTCCTGCGGGCCCTCGCCGCCGAAAAAGCCCGGGCCTTCCGGCGCCGCGCGGTCGGTGAGCTCCTCGACGTGGTGGTCCTGCGGAAGGACGAGCGGGCGGGTCTGCTGGAGGGGCTGAGCGACAACTACCTCCGCGTCTGGTTTGCCGGCGATCCGGGGCTGCGGGGGACCGCCGTGTCCGTGCGGGCCGGCGCCGCCACGAGCCGCGGCGTGGTCGGAACGCTCGCACCGCGCTCCGTGCAGGGAGGACGCTCCGGCGGCTGGGGCGCGCCCCGGAGATTCAGTTGACAGCCAAACAACGGTGCAGTAACGTCACGAAACCAAAGGACAGGCGACCCTCCGCGGGCTGTCTGTCCGGTGCACGTGTGCACGGAGGAACCGAGATGGCAAAGGCGCTTCGCGGCATCATTCCAGCGGTGATCACGCCGTTTACGCCGGACGATCGGGTGGACGAGCCCGCGTTCCGGAAGGTCGTGAACTTCTTGATCGATCAGGGTGTCCACGGGCTGTTTCCGGCGGGGACCGGGGGCGAGTTCTCGACGCTCTCCGTGGAGGAGAAGAAGCGCTTGATGGACCTGACGGTCAGGGAGGCGGCGGGTCGCGTTTTCGTGATGCCCAACGTCGGCGCGATCACCACCGCGGAGTCCGTGGAGCTCGCCCGGTATGCGGAAGCGGTCGGGTGCGATGCGGTGTCCGCGGTGACGCCGTTCTTCCTGAAGCCGTCCCAAGAGGAGCTGTTCGAGCACTATCGGGCCATCTGCGCCGCGGTGAAGATCCCGGTCCTGGCGTACAACATTCCCGAGCGGACAGGCGGGGTGGCCCTGAGCGTGGCGACGGTTGCCAGGCTGGCGCGGGAGGTGCCGAACTTCTCCGGCATCAAGGACAGCACGGGCGATCTGACCGCCGCGGCGGAGATCGTGCGGATCTCTCCGTCCGGGTTCCGCGTCTTCATGGGGCGGGACACGTTGATTTTCGGCGCGCTGCTGTACGGGTGCGCGGGCGCCGTGGCCGCTACCGCCAACGTGGCACCGGCGCTGGCGGTGGGGATTCATGATGCCGTCGCGGCGGGCGATCTGCCCAGGGCCCGAGCGCTGCAGGCCAGGCTCGCGCCGGTGCGCCGGCTGTTCGGGATCGGCTCGCATCCGTTGGGTCTGAAGGAGGCCATGGTGCAGCTGGGGACGATCGAGTGCGGGCGCTGCCGGCGCCCCACGCTGGACATCACACCCGCGCAAAAGGAGGAAGTCGCGGCGGTCCTGCGGGAGGCGGGTCTGCGGTAAGCGGGGGCGAATGGTCTCGACGGGCGGTTCGCGGATCGCGCTGTCGGGTACGGCTGTCGCAGGGTTTATAGCATCCGGTTGTAGTCTGCGGGATCCACTGGGACCTCGATCACGGTGGGGCGATCCGCGGTCAACGCGGCGACGACGGCGGCGTCGAAGTCCGGCCAGGTCCGCGTGCGGACGCCGCGACACCCGAGGCCCGGCGCGACCCCCGCAAAGTCGATCGGCCCAAAGTCCACACCGGCGGGTTGAAATCCCTTGCGTTCCTGATGCAGTCGGATAAGGTGAAGACTCTGGTCGCAGAGGACCACGACGAGGACGGGCAGCCGCAACCGAGAAGCCGTTTCCAGCTCCGACAGGACCATGGCCAACCCGCCGTCCCCGGTGACGGCGACCACGGCGCGGTCGGGGCGAGCGAGTTTGGCCGCGAGCGCGGCGGGCAGCGCCTGGCCCATGGTGGACAGGCCGTGAGAGACGAGATAGGTCTGGGGCAGGTAGGAGCGCCAGACCTGGCCGACGAGCAGTTTGTGGGCTCCGGTGTCCACGGTCAGGATCGCATCGCGGGGCGTGAGATCGCGCAAGCGGCCGACGACCCGGGCGGGCGAGAGGCCGAGCTCGGTGCAATCGCGTGACGGGGTCAGAAAGGCCGCCAGCCGCTGCCGGAAACGGGGCAGCGTGTCGGGCGGCCAGGCGTGACGGCCCTGCGGATTGGCCGCCAGGGCCTCCAGGGTGTCGCCGGCGCCCCCGATCAGCTCCAGCGCGGGGACGAAGGCCGGCTCGGCGACCCCGTACTCGGCGATAGAGAGGAAGGGGCGCTCCAGATAAAACGGGCGGATCGCCTCGGTGGGGTCGAACCCGACGCCGATGAGGAGATCGGCCTCCCGGACCAGCTCGGCGAAGAGCCGGTCTCCCGCCATCCCGGTGCACGTGGCCGTGAACAGCGGGTGGTCTTCCGCGACGAGGCCCTTGGCTTTGGGGGTGACCGCCACGGGGATTTGCGCGGCGTCGAGCCAGCGGAGAAGGCTGGGGCGCGTTGCGACCGGGTCGACCCCGACGCCCACCATGGCCAGCGGCCTCCGCGCCGCCGCGATCATCCGGGCGGCGCGGTCGATGTCGGACCCCGCGGGGGTCACCGCCGTCGGCGCCTGGTAGGGGCCGATTCGTGGATCGAGGGGCGGCTCCTCCAGGCGGGCCACGTCTCCCGGCAGGGCGAGGTACACGGGTCCGGGGCGTCCCTCGACGGCGATGTCCAGGGCGCGCTGGACCGTGGATGCGGTGTCCTTCCCGGTGAGCGTGTGGCTCCATTTGGTGATGGGGCGGAACAGGGCCTCCAGATCAAGCCGCTGATGGGGGAGGGCGGGCGCCACGGACGTGGCCACCTGCGCCGAGATGACCAGGAGCGGGGCCCGCTCCAGGAACGCGTTGGCGGCGCCGTTCACCAGGTTGGTGGCGCCGGGCCCCACCGTCGCCAGGACGACGCCGGGCCGACGCGTCAACTCGCCGGTGACGCCGGCCATGATGCACGCGGCGTTCTCGTGCCGCGTGAGGACGAACGCAAGACCGAGGCGGCGGCAGGCGGCCATGATCTCGGCGATCTCGCCGCCCGGGAGACCGAAGATACGGTGCACCCCATTGACGGCGAGGATCCTCGCGATGGTGTCGGCGATGGTCGGCACGTGGGCGCTCCTCTGGTGGGTGCGGCGAGGACTGGTTCTAGCATCCGAGGTATGACCTGTCAAGGCGGTGCTCCCCTGCGGCGGCTGCCTCCACATACGCGCGAGCCGGAGGACCGATGCCAGAGCGATTGGTAGGAATCATCGGCGGTAGCGGCCTGTACGAGATGGACGGGCTGGAGATTCTGCGGGAAGAGCGCGTGGAGACGCCGTTCGGCGAGCCGTCGGACCGCTATCTCGTCGGACGGCTGGAGGGCCGCCCGGTGGCGTTCCTGGCGCGCCACGGCCGCCGGCACTCCCTGATGCCGTCCGAGCTCAACTTCCGCGCCAACATCTACGGGTTCAAGGTGCTCGGGGCCGAGTGGATCTTGTCGGCCTCGGCCGTGGGCAGCATGCGGCCGGAGGTCAAGCCGCTGGACATCCTGATCCCCGACCAGTTCTTCGATCGCACCAACGGCCGGGTCGGGACGTTTTTCGGGAACGGCCTGATCGCCCACGTGAGTATGGCGGATCCCACGTGCCGCGTCCTGGGGGATATCCTCTATCTGGCCGGCCGGCAGGCCGGGGCCACAATGCACAAAGGGGGCACATACCTCTGCATCGAGGGGCCCCAGTTCTCGACGCGCGCGGAGTCGCGCATCTACCGGACCTGGGGTGTGGATGTGATCGGGATGACGAACCTGCAAGAGGCGAAGCTGGCGCGCGAAGCGGAGATCTGCTACGCGACCATGGCCCTGGTCACGGATTATGACGTGTGGCACGAAACCGAAGACGACGTGAGCGTCGAATCGGTCGTGGCGATCCTGCGGCAGAACGCGGCCACCGCCCGCGCCATCCTGCGTGCGGCGGTGACGAGGATGCCCGCGGAGCGGACCTGCGGCTGCGCCCACGCCCTCCGCGACGCGATCATCACGTCGCGGGAGTGTATTCCGGCGAACGTCAAGCGCGACCTGGCTCCGATCGTGGGGAAATACGTGACGGCGTGACCGGATCGGCGGTCGCGGGTGCGTCGCGGCGGAGCCCGGCAGGCTGCGACGGAACGTCAGGCAACGGTACTGGCAGCCGAGAAAGGAATCCAGCGGTGAGTGTTCTGGTCGTCGGTTCGGTGGCGTTCGACACGGTCCGGACGCCGTTCGGGCTGGCCACGGAGGTGGTGGGCGGCTCTGCGAACTACTTCGCCGTGGCGGCGAGCTTCTTCACCGATGTCCGGCTCGTCGCCGTGGTAGGGGAAGATTTTCCCGACCAGCACCTGGAGTTTCTCCGCGGTCGTGGGGTCGATCTGCGCGGTCTCCGGCGAGTTCCCGGGAAGACGTTCCGTTGGGTCGGCGAGTATGGATTTGACTTCAATGAGGCAAAGACCCTGGATACGCAGCTCAATGTCTTTGCTGATTTCACGCCGATAATTCCAGACGATTATCAGGATTCCGAGGTGGTGTTCTTGGCCAACATCGACCCCGATCTCCAGCGGGACGTCCTCCGGCAGGTCCGGCGGCCCGCGCTCGTGGCCGCGGACACCATGAACTATTGGATCGCGCGGAAGCCGGGCTCGTTGCGGCGGACGCTGCAACTCGTCGATGCGCTG
>WBZO01006891.1_pt1 | contig 10488 bp, 5 predicted proteins | sample 5204261 | NCBI WGS metagenome assembly WBZO01 (sample SAMN12412400, study PRJNA552823) | activated sludge metagenome | isolation source: activated sludge from anammox sidestream of wastewater treatment plant... | place: USA: North Carolina | collected 2017-09
CAACAACGGCTTCACCGACGCCGACTTCGATCCGAAGAACTCGAACTACCAGTTTCCGTAAGGCTCCCGGCTCGGGCCTCACTCCTTCGGCACGACGCTCACTTCCAGGGCGTCGCGCTTGGCCCAGGGAAGGTCCAGGTCGAACCACTCCGTGCGGCTCTGGTACTTCTCGCGGACCACCTTCAGGTAGTCGGCCATGCCCGCGGCCCCAATACCCGCGTTGTCGGCCACGATGGTCGCGCCGGGGCTGAGCTTCGATTGGGCCCCCTCCAGGCACGGCAGGTAGTTCGCGTAGCCGCAGTCGAGGAACAGGAAGTCGATGGGGCCCTTCAGCTCCTTGCAGACCTTGCGGGCGTCCCCGACTCGGACCTCGATCACGTCGGCCAGCCCGGCCGCGCGGAAATTGGCCTCGGCCTCCTTGGCCAGCTTCGCGTCGATCTCGATGGTGATGAGCTTGCCCGCGCCCTGGGCCTTGAGCTCGCGGGCGATCCACAGGCCCGAATAGCCGATGGCCGTGCCGCACTCGACGACCACTTTGGGCTTGGCCCCGCGCACGATCTCGGCCAGGCGCACGGCCTTGGTCCGCCCGATCATGGGCACGCCCCGCTCGCGGCACTCGCGGTCGACACGGTCGATCACCGGCTGCACCTTGTCCTCGGTCGCCTGGGGTGCTTCCGCGCCAAAAGCGGCCCCGGCCAATGCCAGCCACGCAAGAGTCGTCAGCAATTTCATGGGCGTCCTCGTCGATCTTCGTCGGTTGGCGCGGCCGCGCCGTTTGGTCAACAACAAGGCGGTTCTTGCAGATTCAGGCCGTCCGCCTGGCGCACGGCCACACTGAAGTGGGGGCCGCTCCTGGCACTCGCACGCAGGGCGCGGCAAGGCCCATCAAGGTGCAACCCACGGCCTGTCAACGATTTCCGTGGCAGGCGGTGCGACCCAGATGGGGCGAGTTGGTCAACGACTTCGAGATTTTCCGCAGCCTGACCACCTGCGGAGGGGTTTGTTGTCGGAAACCGCGGGCAGGCGCCAGCGCGGCCGTCCATCGAAGACTGCACGCCGCACAAGGCTCGACCACCTGCAACTCCCACTGCCTCCGCTCCTCCACACCAACGCATGACATGGCCCCTGCCGGTGCCTCACAGCAGGGGGCCTTTATACCACATTGGCGGGGAAATGTCAAGACCCAGAGTGAGCCAGTGACGAAATCTGTGCGGGACTCTGCATCGGCTGATCTCGCCCACCGCGCAAGCGGCGCAGGCGTGCAGCCATGCGCATTCTCACTCCCCGAAACCCAGGCGAAAACCCCGGGTATCCTGACAGCCAGAAAGAGTGTCCGCGGCGTTCCGCGCTCCAACGATATTGCCGTCATCGACGCCCCGGAAGCTCTTCAATCGCGCGTTGACCCGCAAGGCCGCCACCCCCCAAAGCACGTGCATGGGGCAATCGTTGCGCCCACAACCTCGATGCTGTCGCACGCGAGTTCTTGCATTGACAACAACTTCCACACAGCGCAGGCGGCTCCCCGTCGCAGTGCAGGCATGGCGGCGAGCCTCCCGGCCGGTTACACTGGAGGGGTCGGCCACCCCGGCGCGGCCGCCCCGCCATCCAACCTCCCAAGGAGCCATCCTGATGACCGCGTATTCCCGCCGCCGTTTCTTGGAAGATTCGCTTCTGGCTGCCGCCGCCTTGGCCACCGCCAGCGCGGTCCCCGCCCGCGCCGCCGAGGAGAGGCAGAGCACCAGTCCCGGCGAGCGGCTGAGCGTGGCCATCGTCGGCGTGGGCGGGCGGGGCGGCGAGCACATCCGCGAGTTTTTGAACCGCAAGGACTGCGAGATCACCTACATCTGCGACGCCGACTCGAAGATCGGCGGCAACCGCGCCGAGCAAGTCGGCAAGGAGCAGAAGCGCAAGCCCAAGTTTGTCCCCGACGTCCGCTCCATCTGCGACGACAAGTCGGTGGACATCGTCTCCACGGCCACGCCCAACCACTGGCACGCCCTGGTGGCCATCTGGGCCATGCAGGCCGGCAAGGACGTGTACGTCGAGAAGCCCGTGAGCCACAACGTCAGCGAGGGCCGCCGCGCCGTCGAGACCGCCCGCAAGCACAAGCGGATCTGCCAGGCCGGCACCCAATGCCGCTCGATGGCCGGGACGATCCAGGCCATCGAGTACGTTCACGCGGGCAAGATCGGCGAGGTGAGGCTGGCCCGCGGGCTCTGCTACAAGCGCCGAACCTCGATCGGCCCCAAGGGGACTTACGAGGTCCCGCCCGAGGTGGACTACAACCTCTGGTCCGGCCCGGCCCCCATCCTGCCGCTCACCCGGCCCAAGTTCCACTACGACTGGCACTGGCAGCGACCTTACGGCAACGGCGACCTGGGCAACCAGGGGCCGCACCAGATGGACATCGCCCGCTGGGGACTCGGCGTGAACACGCTGTGCGACTCGGTGATCGCCTACGGCGGGCGCCTGGGCTACGAGGACGCCGGCGACACGGCCAACACCGAGACGGCCATCTACGAGCTCGGCGACAAGACCCTGGTCTTCGAGGTCCGCGGCCTGGAGACGCCCGACCTCCGCGGGGCCAAGGTCGGAGTGATTTTCTACGGCACCGAGGGGTACGTGGTGCTCAGCAGCTACACCGGCGGCGCGGCCTTCGACCTCCAGGGCAAGGTCGTGCGGAAGTTCAACGGCGGCGGCGACCACTTCGCCAACTTCATCCAGGCCGTGCGGAGCCGGAAGCACGAGGACCTGCGGGCCGACATCCTCGAGGGGCACCTTTCCTGCGCCTTGAGCCACCTCGGCAACATCTCCTACTACCTCGGCCGCAAGGCCTCGGTCGACGAGATCCGCAGCACGGTCACCGGCCTGAAGACCCACGAGGACGTCAAGGACTCGCTGGACCGCGTGTGCCAGCATCTCAAAGCCAATGGCGTGGACCTGACCAGGACGCCCATGACGCTGGGGCCCAAGCTGGCCTTCGACCCGGCGGCCGAGACGTTCCCGGACAATGCGGCGGCCTCCAAGTTCCTCACCCGCGACTACCGCACGCCGTTCGTGGTGCCGGCGGCCAAGGACGTATAGCGCGGCCATGCCTGGGTATCTCCTGATTGCGATGTTCCTGGCTGCGGCCCCGGAGGGGCCGCCCGGCGACGCGGTACACTACGGGGTCGCAACCTGGCCCGTCGAGCTGGGCAACCACCGCGCCGTGGTCGAGGTGGATCGCGCGGCCGAGGCGGTCCTCGTCGAGTTGCCCTGGCGTCGCCGCGACGCGGAGCCGGAAAAGAAGGCCGTTTTCGTGTTCGAAGCAGCGACGGGCAAGCGGATCGCCAACGCGGCGGCCCTGAGCATCGCCCGGGCACGAGGGGAGATCGTCTTTCAGCCCGCCGCGGCACCGGGCAAGTATTACATCTACTACATGCCGCTGGCGCGCCCCGCGCAGGAGTCCTACCCGCAGGCAGAGTACGCCCGATCCCAAGAGACGGCCGACGCGGCCTGGCGCGAGCGGGCCGGGCTTTCGGCCGAGGGGCTCAAGAAAGAGGCGTGGCGCGGTCTGCCGCGGGGCAAGCTCGTGGCTTGGGAGGCCATTGACGAGGCCGACAAGTTCACCGCGATGGAGCGGTCGGCCAGCCCGGAGGAAGTCGCCGGGCTGTTGGCCGTCCATCCCAATGCGGCGTTTCTCTTGTTCGCGGAGGACCGAGCGTACCCGATCCGGATGCGCGACTACCTGCCCAAGCGATGGATCGACGCCGGAGCCAAGAACACGTTCGAGGGCAAGGCGTGCCGCGGGGAGTTCTACGCCTTTCAGATCGGGGTGTTCGCCGCGCGCGGGCCGATCGACGAGTTGGCCGTCGCAGTGGAAGATCTCCGGCCTCGGTCGTCGACGGATCGCGCGATTCCTGCCTCGGCGATCCGCTGTTTCAACCAGGGGGGCACGGACACCGAGGGCCGGGCCTTCCGCAAGACGGTCTCGGTCGAGCAGGGCAAGGTGCAGGCCCTGTGGTTCGGCCTTCAAGTGCCGCGCGACGCGGAGCCTGGCCCCTATGAAGGCGCGATCCGCGTGGGCCCGGCCGGAGCGCCGCCCGCGCGCGTGGCCCTGCGCCTGGAAGTGGACAAGAACGTGCTGGCCGACGCGGGCGACAGCGAGCCGTGGCGCCATTCGCGGCTCCGCTGGCTCGACTCGACGATCGGCGCGGACGATCAGCCCGCGGCCCCATTCACGCCCCTGAAGGTCGAGGGCCAGAGGATCGCCTGCCTGGGGCGCGACCTGGAACTGGGGCCGACGGGGCTGCCCGTGGGAATCCGCAGCTACTTCGCTCCCGAGGTCACGCGGCTCGTGACGGAGGGGCGGCAGATGCTGGCCGGGCCGATCCGCTTCGTGGCCGAGCTGCCCGACGGGACCATGACGGAGTCTGCCGGAGACAAGGTCGAGTTCGTCAGGCAATCGCCGGGCCAGGTTGCGTGGAAATCGGAGGGACGTGCCGGCCCGTTGCGCCTGGCGTGCCGCGGAGAGATGGAATTCGACGGCCACGCGACGTTCGCCGTCGAGGTCACGTCGGACCACCCCGCGCCGGTGAGCGACCTCCGCCTGGAGATGCCGCTCCGCCGCGACGTGGCCCGCTACATGATGGGCATGGGCCGCCCCGGCGGGCCCCGCCCAACCGAGCACGCGTGGAAGTGGGACCGCAAGAACTACCAGGACAGCCTCTGGCTAGGCGACGTGAACGCCGGGCTGCGGTGCCGGCTCTCGGGCGAGAACTACCGCCGCCCGATCATCAACATCCATTACCATCACCTGCCGCTGAACCTGCCGCCGGCCTGGCACAACGAGGGGCGCGGGGGCTGCACCGTGCGCGAGGAGGGAGACCGGGTCGTGCTGCGGGCCACGAGCGGGGCAAGGACCGTCCGGCCCGGCGAGCCGCTCCACTTCAACTTCACGCTCCTACTGACGCCGCTCAAGCCGCTGGACACCGACCGCCACTGGGCCTCGCGATACTACCACGCCTATCACCCGCCCGACGAGGTCGCCAAGACCGGCGCCAACATCATCAACATCCATCACGGCACGGCGATCCATCCGTACATCAACTACCCGTTCCTCAACACGGACGGGCTCAAGCAGTACGTGGACGAGGCGCACGCCAAGGGGCTGAAGGTGAAGGTCTACTACACGGCCCGGGAGCAGAGCAACCGCACGGCCGAGCTGTGGGCCCTGCGAAGCCTGGGCGACGAGGTGCTCGTGCCCGGGCCGGGCGGCGGACACGCCTGGCTCCAGGAGCACCTCGATCCGCCTTACGTGCGCGGGTGGCACACCCCGGCCACGCACGACGTGGCCTTCATCACCATGGGCGATACCCGCTGGCACAACTATTATCTCGAAGGGCTCGACTGGCTCGCGCGCAACGTGAACGTCGACGGCCTTTACATCGACGACCTGGCCTACGACCGCACGGTGATGAAGCGGGCCCGCAAGATTCTCGACCGCACGCGGCCCGGCTCGCAGATCGACCTGCACTCCTGGAACCATTTCAACGACCTGGCCGGGCACGCATGCTGCCTCGACATGTACATGGAGCATTTGCCCTATATCGACCGCATCTGGATCGGCGAGGGCCGCGACTACGACACCCCGCCCGACTACTGGCTCGTGGAAATCTCCGGGATCCCCTTCGGCGTGATGGGCGAGATGCTCGAGCGGGGCGGGAACCCGTGGCGCGGGATGATCTACGGCATGACGGGGCGATTGCCGTACATGGCCGACCCGCGGCCGATCTGGAAGCTTTGGGACGAGTTCGGCATGGCCGGGAGCCGGATGACCGGTTACTGGTCGCCAGACTGCCCGGTGCGGACCGGGTCGCCGTCGGTGCTGGCCACCGTGTATGGCAAGCCGAGGAAGGCCCTGGTGTCGATCGCCAGTTGGGCGAAGGACAAGGTGGACTGCCGCCTTGCGATCGACTTTGCCCGGCTGGGCCTCGACCCGGCCAAGGCCCGGCTCCGCGCCCCGGAGGTCCAGGCGTTCCAGCCAGCGGCGACTTTCAGCCCGTCCGACCCGATCCCCGTCGAACCCGGCCGGGGGTGGCTGCTGGTCCTGGAGGAACAGGACTAAGCAGGAGCGTCGTGAGACTCAGAGCCTTTCCCGGAACCTCGGGGGAGACCTTCGGTCGGTCGTTTCGGCGGGGTCGGAGACCCACGCCGAACACGGAACAGGACTAAGCAGGAACGTCTTGAGACTCAGAGCCTGTCCCAGAACCTCGGCGGAGACCTTCGGTCGGCCGTTTCGGCGGGGTCGGAGACCCACGCCGAACACGGAACAGGACTAAGCAGGAACGTCTTGAAACCAAGAGCCTGTCCCGGAACCTCGGGGGAGACCTTCGGTCGGCCGTTTCGGCGGGGTCGGAGACCCACGCCGAACACGGAAGGGGTCGGAGACCCACGCCGAACACGGAAGGGGTCGGAGACCCACGCCGAACACGGAAGGGGTCGGAGACCCACGCCGAACACGGAAGGGGTCGGAGACCCACGCCGAACCCGGAACCCACGCCGAACCTGGTTCTGGGATGGGCCCTTATGTCCATTCAGCCGGCGAGCTTGCTCGCCGTGATCGCGATTGGCCCGACTCGCCGGCTCCCACGGCGAGCAAGCTCGCCGGCTCAATGGGCATGACGCGCGTTTCCGCCGGCGGCCGTCACTTGACCACTTGCGGGGTCGGCCGCTCGTTGATGGGCACGTAATCGTTCAGCGTCGGGCCGGTGTAGACCTGGCGTGGGCGGATGATCTTGCTCGTCGGGTCGTCGTGCTGCTCTCTCCACTGCGCGATCCACCCCGGCAACCGCCCGATGGCGAAGCAGACCGTGAACATGTTGACGGGGATGCCCATCGCCCGAAGCAGGATGCCGCTGTAGAAGTCGACGTTGGGGTAGAGCTTTCGATCGACGAAGTACGAATCGGCCAGGGCCAATTCTTCGAGCTTGCGGGCGATGTCCAGGAGCGGATCTTCGTGCTTGATGCGGGCGAAGACCTTGTCGCAAGCCGCCTTGAGGATCTTGGCCCGCGGGTCGTAATTCTTGTAGACGCGGTGGCCGAAGCCGAAGAGCCGGAAGGGATTGCTCTTGTCCTTGGCCGCGGCCACGCAGTCCTCCGGGGTCATGCCGCCAGCGTGGATCCGCTCGAGCATCTGCATGACCTCGACGTTGGCCCCGCCGTGCAACGGCCCCCACAAGGCGCTCACGCCCGCCGCGCAGGAGGCGAACAGGTTCGCCCGGGCCGATCCCACCGTGCGGACCGTCGCCGTGCTGCAGTTCTGCTCGTGGTCGGCGTGGAGGATGAAGATCAGGTTCAAGGCGTCCTCGATCTCCGGCGTGACGATGTACTGCTTGTAGGGGAGCGAGAACATCATGTGCAGGAAGTTCGCGCAGTAGCGGAGGTGCGGATCGGCGTAGATGAAGGGGAGCCCCTTGGACCGGCGATAGGAGAAGGCCGCGATGGTGCGGACCTTGCTGATCAGCCGCGCGGCCGCCGCCACGAACGAGCCAGGCTCCTCCAACAGCAGGAACTGCTGGTGGAAGCACGCCAGGTTGCTCAGCGTGGCGGAGAGGATGGCCATGGGCGGGGCGTCCAGCGGGATGTGCTGGAACTGGTGCTTGAGCCCCTCGTGCAACAGCTCGTTCTCCGTCAATTGCTCGCTGAACTGGGTCAGCTCGACCTTGTTGGGGAGGCGGCCGAAGATCAAGAGCCATGCCACCTCGACAAAATTGGGCTTCTCCGTGAATTGCTCGATGGGGATGCCCCTGTAGCGGAGGATCCCCTGGTCGCCGTCGATGAACGTGACTTCGCTCTTGACCACGGCGGTGTTGCCCAGGGAGGGGTCATACGTCACGTAGCCGGTCTGGTCGCGGAGCTTGGTGATGTCCACGGCCCGCTCGCCTTCCGTCCCCACCACAATGGGTAGCTCGATCTGCTGGTCGCCAAGGACAAGGACCGCTTTGTCCGTCATGGTTGAGCTCCTTCGGGTCTCCCGGCTCGCAATACCTTAAGAGGTAACTTTAGGCGAGAAAGGCCGTTGCGGCAAGGGGCCGTAGCGCCGAGGGCGGAGGGCCGAGGGGAGAAGGCAGAGGGCGGAGAGTAGAGGGCGGAGAGCAGAGGGCCGCGCGTCTCCCTTCGGCCCTCCGCCCTCCGCCCTCCGCCCTACCCCCTCCCCACCTACTGCCCCGGCGCCAGCCGCACGACCGTCACCGAGTGGGCGGGGAACGTGTGGCGGAACGCGGTGCCCCGCACGTCGATCGTCCGGTTGACGGGCGCCACCTTGGCGGGCGTCTCGAAGGAGTTTTCGTCGTCCGGTTCGCCCGAGGTGAGCACCGTGGCCGTGGCCGTGCGGATCGGGCCGGTCAGCCCGCGGAGATCGACCTGCGTGGTCTGGTCCACGGCCGAGACATTGACCACCTTGAGGACCACCTCGCCCGAGGATTGTACGCGGCCGGCCGAAGCGTAAAGCGATCGCAACTTGGGAGCTTGGATGTCGTGGACCAGCTTGCCATCGAGGTAGCAGCGGATGGCCGCCCCCTGGAGCTCGATGCGGATGTCGTACCACCGCCCGGTCTCGATGCGGCCGGGCACCTCGGGACTGGCCACGCCCCCCAGCTCGATGGCGTGCTTGACGTTTCCCCAACCTCCCAGGTTCCACCAGGCCTTGGCCCGATCATTCTGCACGCGGAACATGACGAGGAAACCCTCGGCCCCGCCCAGTTTGCGGGCCTTGAGCGAGAAGGTGTATTCGTTCCACGACTTGTCGCCGACGATTGCCCGGCAGTCCACGTCGCCGCTCGTCTGGCGCAGGGCCCCGTCCTTGACCTCCCACGTGCCGTGGACCGTCCTCCATCCCTTGAGGCCCTGGCTGAAATCGCTTTGCCAGAGCACCTTGTCGCCCCGCGTGACTTTGAGGTCTTTGTACTCGGCCTGGGTGGACCAGGTGCCCACGCCCACCGCGCCGCCTCGCGGGCCGGCCTCGACCGCGGGAGCGTCGATCTCGACGGGCAGCGTCACATCGGCCCGGTTGCGGCTGAACATGGCCTGCACGTGGTACGAGGGCGTGCCGAACACGCGGTGGTTGTCGAACACGATCGCGTCGGGGTTCCACTGGCGCCAGCCCGCGTTGACAAACAGCGGCGCGTAGGAGGACATCACCACCACGTCGCTGTTGCGCTCCATGCCGGTCATGAAGGCGGCCTCGGCCACGGCCGCGCGGAGGTTTCCCTGGCCGCAGTTCTGAGTCACGGCGTATTCGCCCACGTAGATCTTGGGCCCCCGGCGGTCGTACTTGTCGTACTTCTCGGCCGCGGCGATGAAAAACTCAGGATTGTTGTAGTAGTGCTCGTCGAGGATTTCGGTGGGCCGGCCGGTAGTCGGCACGTTGGCCACCAGGACCACCTCGGGACAACGCTTCTTGAGGGCGTCGTAGAACAGGTTGTAGCGTTCCTGGTACCGCGGGCCGCCGTTCTCGTTGCCGATCTCCAGGTACTTCAGCCCAAAGGGCTTCGGGTGGCCGGCCTTGGCGCGGAGCGAGCCCCATTGGCTCTCCACGGGGCCGTTGGCGTATTCGACGGCGTCCAGGGCGTCCTGGACCCAGGGGCCCATCTTGTCCAGGGGGACGTGGTCCTCGTGGGCCATGCCGCAGTTGATGACGTAGAGCGGCTCGGCCCCCAGGTCCTCGCACATCTGGAGGTACTCGTGATAACCCAGCCCGTCCGAGGAGCGATAGCCCCAGAGGTTCCAGTGGCCGGGGCGCAGGGCAAGGTCGCCGATCGAATCCTTCCAGCGGAAGGCGTTGGCCAGCTTGTTGCCCTCCACGTAGCAGCCGCCAGGAAAGCGGACGAAGGCCGGTTTCATCTCGGCGAGCATGTTGGCCAGGTCGGGGCGCAGTCCGTTGGGACGCCCCTTCCACGTCTCCTTGGGGAACAGCGAGACCATGTCGAGCCACAGCGTCCCGGGCTTGGAGGCGGCCAGGACCAGCCTGCCCGACGAGGTCGTGTCCTCGGCCGTGAGCGCGCAATCGAAGCGTTTCCAGTCCGGGCCCAAGCCTTCGATCTTGCCGGAGGCCAACGCCTTGCCGTCCGCTCCTTCGACGCTGACGCTCAAGGGGCCGGCAAAATCCTTCGCCCGCGCATAGAGCGAAAGCACGTACTGGGCCCCCTTCTGAACTGCGATCCCCTTGAAACCCTCGTTGGCCACGCCCACGCGGCCGGCGCCGGCCTTGGCGAGGTCCACGCGGAGGCAATGCGGGTTGCGGTCGTTCAGCGGCTGAGACGTGTCCAAGGCCATGCTCCCCTCGGCCCCCTCGCTCTTGACCAGCGACCAGGCGGCCGGCTTGTCGGCGTCCTCGAAAGAGCGGTTCTGGACCATCTCGCCGTAGATGCCCCCCTCGCCGGCCCGGTTGATCTCCTCGAAGAAGATGCCCCAGAGCAAGGGGCTGATCTTGACGCCCGGCTGGTCAGC
>WBZO01007120.1_pt1 | contig 10488 bp, 10 predicted proteins | sample 5204261 | NCBI WGS metagenome assembly WBZO01 (sample SAMN12412400, study PRJNA552823) | activated sludge metagenome | isolation source: activated sludge from anammox sidestream of wastewater treatment plant... | place: USA: North Carolina | collected 2017-09
CCATTGTCGGCGACGGGTTCTTCGTGGTCAGCACCGCGATCACGGGCGGCAACACGTTCTACACCCGCGACGGCTCGTTCGACATAAAGGCGGAAGCGGCCGTCACCAGCGGCACGACCACCACGAACGGGGGCCACCGCACCAACCCGACATCGAGGCGACGCCACGCCTGGCAGAGGTAACTGGCGACGCTGGCATACATGAAGCCGCTGTAGAGCGGGACGCCCAACACCTTGCTGTACCCCTCGTCCGGGTAGGACCACGAGCCGTGGTGCACCTTGAACAGCTCGAGCGCGAGCCCGATCAGGTGGAAGACGGAGATGACCTTGAGTTCGTCGCGCGTCTCCAGCCCGGAGCGCACCATCCACCACTGCATGCCGAGGCAGATCGCGAGGAGCCAGTCATAGCGCGGCAGCAGCGGCAGCGGGACGCGGTCGGTCACCGCCAGCGCCACGAAGATCACGACCGGGAACACGCAGGAGAGCGCCTCCTGCCACCCAAACCGCACGAGTTGGGTCGCGAGGAACACCACCCCGGAGGCACGCGCGGTCGCGGGCTGCACCTCGCGCACGTTCGCCCCGCCCTCCCGCACGCCTCAGTGCGCCGCGCGCCGATCGTACCGGCGCGCCGCGGCGAGGCGTACCGTCGGGAGCGATGAGGACGAAGGCAACGGTGGTGCTGGCGGTCGTGGCGCTGACCCTCGCCGGGTGCGCCTCGGAGAGGGCGGCGTGCGCGGCGCTGGCGCTCACGCCGGAGCATGCACAGCGGCTTGATGAGGCGCGCGCGGCGCTCGACTTCGACCCGGTGACGCCATGCGGCACCGGCAGCGGAATGCGCGTGAGCGCGGTGTCGCTCGACCGGCCGGACGGGACGCCCCGGCTCACGTTCACGGTGGAGGCGGACGGACCGCTGTTCCTGCTCAGCCAATCGCAGTCGGTACGACGCTTCACGCAGATCCCGGACGGCGCGACCCACCTCGATTGGTCGGTGCGCGGCACCACCGTCCGAGGCTTCGACAGCCCGGCCGGGCTCGGCCCGGCGGTCGTCTACCTCCGCTGGGATGCGGGCGGCGTCTGGTACGAGTTCCAGGCGAACCCCTCGGCGCGGTTCCCGGCGTCGGCGCTGCACTCGCTCGCGCGCCTCAACATCGAGCGCACGCTGGTGTGGCCGGTGGGAGCGACTAGCGCGCGGCGGCGGCGGGCGAGGCGGGAACGGGGGCATCGCGGCGCGCGCCCGCGTCCTCGCTCGGTGGCGGCTTCGGGTACGGGGTGACGAGGACCACGGCGGCGGCGGCCACGTAGGTGGCGATGAAGACGTAGAAGGCGAGTTCGTAGGACCCGCGCGTGTCATACGCGAGCGCGGCGAAGACCGGGCCGCCGGCGCTCGCGAGCACGGTGAACGGCCGCGTGAGACCTCGGATCATGCCGATGGTGGCGCGGCCGAAGTAGTCCGCCCACACGACTTCCTGCACGGTGCTGACGCCGCCGATGCCGACGCCCAGCAGGAACACCGCGAGGTGCAACAGCAGGACGTGGTCCACCAGCGTCACCGCGAAGAGCCCGAGGCCCATGAGCAGGAACTCGGACGCCGCGCAGTAGTTGATGTTGAAGCGGTCCAGCGCGAGGCCCCACAGCGGCTTCGAGATCAGCCCGGCCAGCCCCACCATCCCGAACACGCTTGCCGCCTGCGCGCCGCTGAGGCCGCTGTCGGAGAGGTACGGGATCAGGTGCAGGAAGAGCGCGCTGAGGCCCATGCTCCCCAGCGAGAAGGCGGCGCTGAGCATCCATATGCTGCGCGTCCGCATCGCCTGGCGGCGCGTCCAGACCACGCCCTGGAGCGCGGCGGAGGTCGCGCGCGCCTTCGAGAGCGGACGCGTGGTGGCGACCGCACCTCCATCCGGCTGCAAACCATGGTCCTCCGGGCGACGTCGCATGACAAACAGCGACATGGGGACAATGAGGAACGGGATCGTGACGCCGAGCAGCGCCCACGCCGTGCGCCACCCGAACGCCTCGATCAGCTGGGTGGCGAGGACCGGCGTGATGAGCGCGGCGACCGAGACGCCCATCGCGGCGATGCCAATCGCGACGCCTCGGCGGCGCATGAACCAGTTGGAGAGCGCCACGTTCACGACGACGAGGCCCGTCATCGCGGAGCCCGCGGTCACGAGGACGCCCTTCACGAGGTAGTACTGCCAGAGCGAGTGCACGAGGCCGAGCGCGAGGAAGCCGGCGCCCATCGCCACCGCGCCGGCGACCATGAGCACGCGACCGCCATGCCGGTCCAGCAGCGGCCCTACCCAGAACGCAACGACGCCGGAACACAGCGTGGAGATCGTCTGGCCGAGCGAGAGGTCGGTGCGCGTCCAGCCGAGGTCTTCGGTCATCGGCTTGAGGAACGCACCGAGCGAGTAGACCTGGACGCCGGTACCCATCATCGAGGCGATGAACGCGGCCCCGACGATGTACCAGCCGTAGAAGATTGGGCGTCCGCCGATGGACGCGGGCAGCCTCGGCAGGGGCCGTACAGCAGCAGGGGCGTCGTCGGTCATGCGGTCAGCCACGGGGGCCGTCCTCTCCCGGGTGGGTGGACGGGCGGACAGTGCCACAGCGCACGCTCGATTACAAGCGCAATCACCGAGGGCGCGCGGGGACGCGCAGCATCGCGCCCGTTGCGAGCGGCTACGGAAGGCGTATCTTCGCCGCGTCCCTCGCTCACCCCGGGGACGCACCCCTCGCCCACTACAGGGAGCCCACGTGTTCAGGTCGAACGCAGCGATGCGCGTCCGCGGATGGTTCGGGGCGCGCGCCCTTGTTGTGCTCGGAGCCGTCATGGCGACGGCATTCGTCCTGCTCTCCGCATCTGCGCCCGCGCAGGCCGCCTCCACGGGTGGCCTGCTGCTCTCGCCGGTGGCCGCGCAGGAATACACGTGCATCGAACTCGGTGAGCCCGAGGGCGAGAGCGACCCGACCCCGACACCCAGCCCGACTGCGACGCCCTCTGGCGGAGCCGGTGGTGCCGGTGGTGCCGGTGGTGCGGGCGGCGCCGGAGGCGCCGGAGGCGCCGGAGGTGCCGGCGGTGGCGGCGGCGCCATGGGCATCGAGGTGGAGCGCGGCACGCGCGCCTTCCTCCCCTGCCCCCCGCCCGGCCTCGACGGCCCGGAGGTCGAGGTCGACTGCGTCGACGACCTCTGCATGACGACCACGTCCACCTCGTGCGTCGGCGAGTGCACCATCGAAGCGCCGGCGTGCGAGGGCGACTGCGAGACGACAATCACGACCGTCTGCGACGGCCCGTGCACGCCGCTCACCGAGATCGAGTGCGTCGGCCCCTGTACGACCATCACCGAGATCACCTGCGACGGGGAATGCGGCGGCCCCGCGCCGCCCGAAGTGGACCCGCCCGCGGGCAACCCACCTCCGGCCGACCCACCACCGGCCAACCCGCCGGTCGCCGACCCGCCCGCGGGTGACCCGCCGGTGGCTTGCGACGGCCCGTGTACCGTCGTGGTCACAACGTCCAACATCTGCGCCGGTACCTGCACGGAGCAGGTGATCGTGTCCTGCGTGGGCGCCTGCACGCTCAGCCTCGTGCAGAGCGTGAGCCAGGGGCGGCTCGCCCCGACGCCAGCGGCGACCGGCGACGGCGACCCGCGGGCACTGCGTACCGCACCGACCGGGGCACTCGGCCTCGCACTGCTCGCGACCGCGCTCGGTGGGGCCGCCCTGGCGCGGCGTACGGTGCGAGCCCGCTAGCGGCGACCGGGGCGGCGCGGAGGAGCCGGCAACGATGCCCTTCGAGCGCGAGCATCGGTCCGCGGATGCGGACGCGGCACGGCCGGACGCCCCGAAGCGGCGGACGGCCACGGGCTGGCTCGACCTACAGCAGCGCGCCGGCAACCGCGCCGCGCGCGCCCTCGCCCGCGCGGTGGAGACGGACGCGCCGCCACCCGGCGGTCGCCCGCGGAGTGGCCCGCCCTCCGTACGCATCGGCCTCCCTCAGCGCGCGGTGAGCCGTGCGTGGGGCGCCGCCGACGCAAAGACCGGTGTGCAGGTGTGGGACAGCCTGGACCGCAGCGGCAAGCGCTGGAAGCGGAAGCCCGCCAACGGCGGCTACGAATACTCCTACTCCGTGGACGAGGGCACGATGGACCTCGAACTCGAGGGCGACTGGATGACGGCGGAGGCACTCGAGGCGGCGCGCATCAACGTGCCGCGGGCGGTCCTCGGGTTGCCCGCGCAGCAGGCGCAGGCTGAGGCGCAGGCCGACGCCGAGCAACTGGACGCCGAGTCGGGCGACTCCGACGCCGAGTCGGGCGACTCCGACGCCGAGTCCGGCGACGATGCGGGGAGTGACTCGGACGCGGAGCCGGACGCGGACGCGAGCGATGCCGACGAGGACACCGGGCCGAGCATCGCGGAAGACATCGCGGCGAACCAGGGAGAGGCGGAATGGGACACCTCCCGCCTCCTCGGTGAGATCCAGCGCCGGAAACTGCCGGGTATCTGCAACGCCCTCACGGCGGCGTACCTGCTGGACTTCGTGAACCCCACCGTCGATCGCAGCGGCATGGCCACGGTCGCCCTCGGGCGGGCGCGGCTGCTAAAGAACCTGCTCGACCTGATCGTGGCCGGCCTCGGTGTCGACTCCGACATCGTGACCCACGTATTCGTGGACTGGGCGCGCGAACAGGGCCACGACGCCGCGTGGTTCAACGGGCTGACCCCGCAGAACGTGAACGCCCGCATGGATGAGTTCCGCCAGTACTTCAATCAGCGCGCCGACGCCGAAGGCGGAAGCGACAGTGACGCCGAGGGGGACGACGCGGACGGCGGTGGCTCACGGGAGATGGAGATGGACGGCGCTTATGCCGACCAGACCGCCGACGGCATGTCGACCGAGATCGACGCCATGCTCGAGCCCTGGTTCGACCTCAACACCTCGTTCAGCGGCGTGGTGGTGGTGAAGGCGGAGGTGGACGGCGAACGCGGGCAGAGCGGCCACGAGTTCGCGATCCGCTACAACGGCAACACGCGGGTCTTCTCGATCTTCGACCAGAACGCCGGGCTCGTGAGCGAACAGATCAGCGAGCAGGAGTTCATCGCGGACGCGATCGCCGCGCACCTCATGAAGTACGTGACGCAACCCATGAACGTGGATGTCGACGGCGAACTGAAGCCCGCCGACTGCGGGTCGTTCCGCGTGCGGGTGTTCTGACCAACACCGCTACTACCGGTAGTTGCCGAAGGTCAGCTCCACGCCCCAGTCTTCCCCCCGGAGCGCCTGCATGGCGGTCTGGAGGTCATCGCGCGAGGGGCCGGTCACGCGCACGGCGTCGCCCTGCACCTGCGCCTGGACGCGCTTCATCTTCAGGTCGCGGATGAATCCGGCGATCTTCTTCGCCGTGTCGCCCTCGATGCCCTGGACGAGCGTGATCGTCTGACGCGCGGTGCTGCCGGAGGCATCCACCACCTCGCCGCGCTTGAGGTTCTTGACCGGCACCTTGCGCGCGATCATGCGGCCCAGCAGCACGTCCCAGACGGCGTCCAACTTGAAGCGGTCGGAGGCGTGGATGGAGATCGTGCCCTTCGCGCGGTCGTACTCGACCTCGGCGAGGACGCCCTTGAAGTCGTAGCGTCCGGTGATCTCCTTGATCGCCTGGTTCACGGCGTTGTCGACCTCCTGCAGGTCGCAGCCGGTGGTGATGTCGAACGACTCGTCCTTCGCCATGCGCTCCGTACTCCTCCTCGGGGCACGCGCCGTGCCGGGGCGATCCTAGCGCGCGCCGGCCGTGCGCTCCCGCCTCGGCCGTCGCGTCTACTGATAGATGACGAGCCGAGGTGGCACCGCGAAGCCCTGTATTTCGGACGGCGGCATCAGCGGCGTGTCCCATGCGAGGAACAACTTGATCGCCGGGTACTGCGAGTATGCGGAGAGTGCGTACCGGTCGTAGCCCCACATCTTCTGGAACCGCGGGCCGAAGCCGTCCATGTCGATCACGAGGTCGACGCCGTCCACCACGCGAATGTCGCCCGGGTCGGTCACCATGTCGTCCCGGAACTGATGGACAACGAGGATCTTCCGCCCCGCGCCCAGCCCGGCGAGGTAGTCCTGCACCGCGTTCACCTCGGCCCCCGTCACGGTGCCGATCGCAATGCCAGGCGGGTCGCCCTTCCGCTTCGTCGCGAACTCCGGGTCGAGCGCAAGGTGGACGTGCGGCTCGGCGAGCCACGGCGCCAGGCGCTTCGTCTCGGTCAGCGGGTCGGACCAGCCGATCTGCACGTCCAGGAACAGCAGCAGCCCGCGCTCCCGCGTCACCCGCACGTACTCATCGAGGAGTTCCGCCGGCATCCGCCCCAGGTAGAGACCGTCCGAGCCGGGCTGGGCCTGCCCCACCGCCACGATCAGGTGGAGTGCCGGGAGCACCTTCCCGCCGGAGAGCACCGCGTACTCGCGTGCGCGACGGATCGCCTCGGTCGCCGCGCCGTCCGCGGAGTACGCACCGAGGGCGCCCATGCCGGGGATGCCCGGGTAGCCGTACAGGGAAACCACCTGCGCACGGTCGAGGAGCGACGGGGACGCATCGCCCCACTGGAGCTCGGCCGTGGCGTGGAGCCAGTACCGCTGGCCGGTCTCGAAGCGCTGCAGCGTGTTCACGAAGGCAGGCGCCCCGTACCTCCACGAGCGGATCGCCCCGGTCTGCGGGTTCCACGTCCACACGCTGAGGTACTCGTGCGGCACACCTCGGGCCGGCGGGGTGACGCCAGGGGCGAATTGCACCCGCGAGGGCGAGAGGGCCGTCGACAGCAGCACCGACTCGCCGCGCCAGACGATGTCCGTCCACCCGGAGGGCAGCGCACGCGGCGTCGACGGCACACCCGCGACGGCCACCTGTGCCGCCACCGGGACGGGCGAGGCGAGCACGCCCACCCCGAGGACGAGCGCGGCCAGCAGCACGGTCAGCGAGAGGCGCGCGGCCTTCCGCATCTACGCCTCGCCCATGAACGGGTACGGGTACGCCCTCGGCGGGTCGAACGTCTCCTTCGTCACGCGCGGCGAGAGCCAGCGCAGCAGGTTGAGGGCGGAGCCGGCCTTGTCGTTCGTGCCGGAGGCACGGGCGCCGCCGAATGGCTGCTGGCCGACGACCGCGCCGGTTGGCTTGTCGTTCACATAGAAGTTCCCGGCCGCGTGCCGCAGCACCTCGGACGCGCGGACGATCGCGGCGCGGTCGCGGGCGAACACCGCGCCGGTCAGCGCATACGGCGCCGTCGACTCACAGAGCGCCAGCGTCTCCTCGACGCGCGCCGAGTCGTACACGAAGACGCCGAGGAGGGGGCCGAAGAACTCCTCGCGAAGCACGCGGTCGTGCGGGTCGTCCGTGACGATCACCGTGGGCCCCACAAACCAGCCCGTGGAGTCGTCACAGCGCCCGCCGGCCACCTCCACCACGCCGGTGCCGAGGCGTGCCCGGGCCTCCTCGATCACCCCGGAGAGGCGCCGGTAGGCGGACTCCTCGATTACCGCTCCCATGAAGTTTCGGAAGTCGCGCACGTCACCCATGGCGATCTCGTCGACGGCCGCAAAGAGCGCCTCACGCACCTGCGGCCAGAGCGTGTCCGGGATGTAGGCACGCGAGGCAGCGGAGCACTTCTGCCCCTGGTACTCGAACGCGCCCCGGATCAGCGCCACCGCCAGCGCCTCCGGGTCCGCCGAGGGGTGCGCGAAGACGAAGCCCTTGCCACCGGTCTCGCCGACCAGGCGGGGGAACTGCCGGTACCCCTCGACGCCCTCACCGACGCGACGCCAGATGGCGCGGAACGTGTCCGTGCCGCCGGTGAAGTGGACGCCGCCGAGGTCCGGGTGCGCGAGGACGGCGTCGCCGACCTCCGCGCCCGGGCCGGGGACAAAGTTGATGACGCCGGGCGGTAGTCCAGCCTCCTCGAGCAGCTCCATCAGCACGGCGGCGCTGTGGACGGCCGCGGAGGCGGGCTTCCACACGACGGTGTTGCCGCAGAGAGCGGGGGCCGTGGGGAGGTTGCCGGCGATCGAGGTGAAGTTGAACGGGGTCACCGCGAAGACGAAGCCGTCCAGCGCGCGGTACTCCTGCCGGTTCCACGTACCAGGGGCGGACTGCGGCTGGCCCTCCAGGATGCCCTGGAGGAAGTGGACGTTGAAGGTGAGGAAGTCGATCAGTTCACAGGCGGCGTCGATCTCCGCCTGGTGCGCGGTCTTCGACTGGCCGAGCATCGTGGCGGCGTTGACACGGTCGCGCCACGGCCCCGCGAGGAGGGTGGCGGCGCGTAGGAAGATGGCTGCGCGCTCCTCCCACGGCATCGCCTCCCACACCGGGTGGGCCTTCCGGGCTGCCTCGATCGCACGGGCGACCTCGGCGGGGCCGGCCTGGTGGAACGTGCCGAGCGTGTGCGCGCGGTCGTGCGGCATCCGCATCACGCCGAGGCGCCCCGTGGTGACGGCCTCCCCGCCGATACGCAACGGCACCTCCACGGTGGTGGCGGCCTGCCGGTCGAGCTCGCGCTTCAGCGACGCGCGCTCCGGGGAGCCGGGGGCGTACGCGCGGACGGGCTCGTTCACGGGGGTGGGGACGCGGGTACGGCCGGACACGGGCGACCTCCTTCGCTCACCTATCCACCGTACCGCAAGGGGCGAGGCTGTTAGGCTGCGCACGCAGCCGGGGAACACGTGACCGACACGCGGGAGGCCGACCAATGAAGGGCATCCTCGCCGGACTGGGGAGCGGATTCGCGGTGGTGGCGTCGCTGACGCTGCTCCCGATCGTTCTGTCTGTCCTCGGCGGGATCGTGCTCACGGGTGCCGGCGCCGCGTTTACGTTCTGGCGCTACACGCGCCGGCGCGAGGCGTAGCGAGCGCTAGTCGAAGCGCGGGATCGCCAGCGCCACCTCCAGCGGCTGTCCCCACGGCATCGTCACCGTCTGCACGTCCACCCGGAACGCTGCGGCGTCATCGAGCTTCCCGACGATGCGTGCCGCAGCACCCGCTCCCACGAGGATGTGGTTGCCGCAGCAGCACGACTCCGTGGCCGGGTCTGCCTGCGAACGGTCGAGAGCGAACCCCGCGTCGCAGCCGCAGTAGCAGTCGTAGTTCACATTCGCGCCGACATCCGTGCGCTCCACCCGGTACGCCTGCGGACGCCAGTCCGGGGTGAGGTTCGGGTGCGGGCCATCGCCGTGATGCTCGGCCGCGGCTGCTCCTACCTCGCCGAGTGGGTAGCCCTCCGCCGCCAGCCGCTCTGCCAGCGCATCGAGGAGCGCACCGGAGGTGACCTCCACGGTGAACTGGCGCGTGTCCGGGTCACCGGCGACGAAGCGGGCGCCTTCCGTCATGTCGACGACGCGCTGGATGGTGGCGATGCAGTGGTCGCACGTGATCTCAGGCGAGGCGAGCAGGACCTGCATGACGCGGCTCCGATCGATGGGGGCATCGATGCCCCTCGTGCGGCGCGAAGATAGCGCGGCGGCGGGTCGCGGGCATGCCGCGGGAGTCAGTACCCTACCGACGTCGGCGGCCATGTGTGGAGGGGATGGCATGGCGTCACGGTTGGAGGAGCGCCACGAACTCGCGCGGCTGGAGGCCCTGCGGCGGCTCCAGATGCTGGACACGCCTCGTGAGGAACGGTTCGAGCGGATCGTGCGCCTGGCGAAATGGGGGTTCCACGTCCCCACGGCGCTGGTGACGCTGGTCGATGAACAGCGCCAGTGGTTCAAGGCCCGCGACGACTATCCGGTGAGCGAGACCGCGCGAGAGATCGCGTTCTGCGACCACACCATCCGCCGGGAAGAGCCGCTGGTGGTGCCGGATGCGCGACTAGACCCGCGCTTCGCGAACAACCCGGACGTGACCAAGCCGGACGGCATCCGGTTCTACGCAGGCGTCCCCGTCCACGGCCCCGGCGGCCACCGCATCGGCACGCTCTGCCTGGTCGACTACCGCCCGAGGACGCTCACCCAGACGGACGTGGAGGCGCTGAAACACCTCGGCGCGCTCGTGGAGCGCGAGATGAACGCGAGCGCCGCCGTGGAGACGGCGAGCGAGGGCAAGGAGGCGGTCGCGCGGCTGAAGTCGCTCTCCGACTCGCTCCTCGACGGCCTGCTGACCATCGACCGGAACTTCACCATCCTCACGGCGAACCGAGCGGCGGAGCGCATCCTGGGCGTGGGCGTGATGGAGTTGCGGCACGCCGACCTGCGCCAGTTCCTCACACCGGAGGCGGTCCCGCTGCTGGAGGAGATGGTCGCGATGCCGGGCACGCGCGGTTCGGAGCGGGAGCTCGCGGCGCGGTCCCGTGGCCAGGTCATCCCGGTCGAGGTCGGCGTCGCGCCGATCCAGGGGAGCGGCGGCACGGAGTTCGTGGTGCAGATCGACGATCTCTCCGGCGAGCGCCGGGAGGAGCGCACCAACGCGGTGCTGGTGGAGGTGGGACGGCTGCTCCTGGAAGCCCGGAGCGACCGC
>WBZO01007121.1_pt1 | contig 10488 bp, 8 predicted proteins | sample 5204261 | NCBI WGS metagenome assembly WBZO01 (sample SAMN12412400, study PRJNA552823) | activated sludge metagenome | isolation source: activated sludge from anammox sidestream of wastewater treatment plant... | place: USA: North Carolina | collected 2017-09
CCCCTTCGATCTTCCCGCGCCCGGAAAGCCGAAGGCCGAGGCCCCTGCCGAGAAGCCGGAGATGCCGGCCGAAAAACCTGAGGAACCTGCCGAGAAGCCGGACAGCAACCCTATGGAGGCCAAGCCGGCCGCCGCGGCCAAGTCGGGCGGCGTGCTAGGCGCGCTGTTCAGCGCCGCAGGCAAGGCCGGGAGCGAGGCCATCGGGTCGGCCGTCGATTCGGCCACTAAGGTCATTCCCGGCGCGCCGGGCGGGACTTCCACAAAGGCGGTGCCCCCCGGCGCCAAGCTCCCGGGCCTCGACACTCCCGACGATTTGCCCGCCCCCAAGCTGCCGGCGCCCAAGCTTCCCGCCCCCAAGGACTCGAACCCCTTCGACACCAAGCCGGCCGCCAAACCTGGGAGCAATCCCTTCGAGGACGTTCCCATGGAGAAGCCCGCCAAGAAGATCGAGCCCTCCAATCCATTCGACAAGTAGGGCGCGCACGCCCTCCAGGACGCACAGGTGCCGGGGACCAATCGCCGCAGCGGGCCAAGGTCCCCGGCACCTTTCGTTTCTTGACATCTTTCATCGTCCCGTCCGGCGCGTCGCCTGGCGATCCGGGCCGCTTCGTTGGTCCCGTGCCACGGGCAGCTTGTCTGCCCGTGTCGTCCGCACTGGCTGGCAAGCGTCCAGTGGCACCCGACGCAGTTGGCAACTCGTCTGCCCGTGTTTGCCGCACTGGCTGGCGAGCAGCCAGTGCCACCCCACCCAATTGGCACCCGACCCAATTGGCGAATTCCCGAATGCCGGATCCTCGATTGCGCTGCCTTCGGGCAACGCGGTTGCGTTGCGGCAACGCAGCGGCCCGCCGCGTCCCGTCCGGTCGGCCGCGCGGTTTGCTCCAGGGGCCGGAGTGACCTAGCTTTCCCATAGAGGGCCTTTGCGCCCGCCAGCGCTGTCGTCGCGCCGAGCGACGGGCGGTGGAGGCGTGGGCCTATTTGGGCTTATCGGCCGGATGCGGCAGCACCCAGAACAGGCGACCATGGCCACACCGCCCCAACCGATCGCGTCTGCCGGGCCGGACAACATCGCGACACCCCTGCAGGCCGCGCCGGAGCGCTGGGTGACGGAGCTCAGCGCGCTTTTGCAGTCGCTGGACCACGCTGCGCCCGGCGAGGGTCCGGCGCTGGTTGCCGAGTCGGCCGACAACCAGCTTACCCAGGTCCGCCTGGGGGTCGCCGCGAGCCTCTTCGCCGCCCTTCGTTGCAAGCACCCGCCGGCCGCGGCGCACGCCCTGCGCGTGGCGCTGAGCACGTCGGCCTGGGCATTGCGCGCGGGCCTGGCGCAGGAGGAACGCGACTGGATCGAGTTGGCCGCCCTGTTGCACGACGTGGGCGTGATGGGCGTGCCCGACCGCATTTTGCTCAAGCCCGGCCCGCTGGACCGCGAAGAGATGGCCCTGATGGACGGGTCGCGGGAGATGAGCGTGGAGATCCTCCGCAGTAGCTGCGCGGTGCCGGAGGTGATGGACATTGTCCGCAACGTGGCGGCCTGGTACGACGGCTCGAAGCCCGGCTACAACGTCACCGGCGAGAAGATCCCCCTGGGCGCGCGGATGATCGCGGTCATCGAGGCCTACGACTCGATGACCACCGACCACGTGTACCGCCCTGCCATGGCCCGCGAGCGGGCCATGGCCGAGCTGTTCCGCTGCGCCGGGAGCCAGTTCGACCCGAGGCTCGTGGTCCAGTTCGCCGAGATGGGCGACGCCGACCAGACCCTGGTCCGGCGCGAAGTGGCCCGGCGATGGCTGGGCACCCTGGACCCCGCCGTGGCCAATTCCTACTGGCACCTGGCGGAGGTCCGCACCCAGGGTCCGCGGGGCGACGTGCAGGCGCTGTTCGAGAGCCGGCTGTTGCGCAACATGCACGACGCGGTCGTGTTTGTCGACGCGGGGCTCCGCGTCGTCCTGTGGAACCACGGCGCCGAGCGGCTCACCGGCATCTCCAGCGAGAGCATCTACCATCGCCGCTGGGCCCCCAGCCTCTTGAACATGCGCGACGAGAAGGGCGAGCCACTGGCCGAGTGCGAATGTCCCGTCGCCTGCGTGGTCCGCTCGGGCGTGCAGTCGCTGCGGCGGCTGACGGTCACGGGACGGACGGGCCGGCCGGTGCCCGTCGACGCGCACGTCATGCCCGTGGCCACCGACGAAGGGACGATCCGCGGGGCCATCCTCCTGTTGCACGACGCCTCGTCGGAGATCTCGCTGGAGCAGCGGTGCCAGAACCTGCACCAGAAGGCCACGCTCGATCCCTTGACCCAGGTCGGCAACCGGGCCGAGTTCGACCGCGTCCACGAGATGTTCGTCAAGGCCCACCTCGAGCGCCAGCTTCCTTGCAGCCTGATCATCTGCGACCTGGACCACTTCAAGCAGGTGAACGACACGTTCGGGCACCAGGCGGGCGACGAGGCCATCAAGAGCCTGGCCGGACTGTTGAAGAACGCCTGCCGGCCCGGCGACCTCGTGGCCCGCTACGGAGGCGAGGAGTTCGTCATGCTCTGCGCCGACTGCGACAACGCCTCGGCCGCCCGGATTGCCGAGCAGGTCCGCCTGGCCCTGAGCCAGGTGCAGCAGCCGGCCCTCGACGGGCGCTCGATCACGGCCAGCTTCGGCGTGACCGGCATCCAGCCAGGCGACACCCCCGAAACCATGCTCCGCCGCGCCGACCGGGCCCTCTTGACGGCCAAGGCGCGGGGCCGCAACGCGGTGGTCCAGCTCGGCACCGGCTCCGAGGCCCCGCAGACCGAGAGCAAGTGGGGCTTCTTCCAGCGCAAGCCGGACGATCCGGAGACCACCATCGAGCAGCGCCTGGTCACGCCCGTCCCGGTCAAGATGGCCATCGAGAAGCTCCGCGGCTTCGTGGCCGACCACTGCGCGAAGATCGCCCGCATCGAGGCCAACGAGGTCAGCCTGGAGATCGACGACCGCCCGGACCGCACGCGGCGCACCAGCGACCGTCCCGTCACGTTCCTCGTCGACCTGCACTTCGCCGAAGAGCGCGTCCAGACCGGCGGCGGGCGCCCGCCGACCCCCACCGGGGCCACGCGCACGAAGATCCAGGTGCGGATCGTCCCCAAGCGGGGCCGCGACCGGCGGCGGGCCGACATGGCCGAGCGGGCGCGGGAAGTCCTGGTCAGCTTCCGCTCCTATCTCATGGCCACCGACGACGAGAGCGGCGACGCCGACCCGGCCGTGTTCCACCGCTCCAAGCGATTCCTCGCCCCGTGGTTCTGGAAGCGGGGGTAGACGCATGACCCGCATCGGCGTCACCCTCTCCGGCATTGAGCGGTCGCTGTTGAACCGGCTGGCCGAGGACAACGCGGGGATCGCCCTGGCCACGCTCCGCATGGCCGCCCAAAAGCGCGTCCTCCGCCCCAGCGACGATCCCTCGGCTTTCGTGGCACTCAGCGGCCTGCAGGGGCAGCTCAACGTGGTCACCGCCACGATGGCCAACGTCACGGCGGCCAGCAGCCTCCTCGGCCAGGCTCGAAGTGCGGTCGACCAGATTCGCACCAAGCTCGGCCTCATCCGCGACGAGCTGGAGAAGGAGTACCAGCAAGGCGGCATCACGCCCGCGCAGCGGACCGAAGCCCAGAACAAGATCGACGCCTACATCGACGAGATCAACGTCCTGGCGACCACTTCGTACAACGGCCGCCGGGTGCTCGATGGCTCGGCCGACTACACCACCTCGGGCCGCACTTCCTACCAGGTCGCCGCGCTGCGCGTCTACTCCGCCGGGCGCCAGTCCGGGCCCGTCATCTACGGCGAAGTCACCCGCGCCGCCACCCAGGGCAAACTGGCTTACACGGGCACGGCCGGAAACGTCAAGGCCGGCGACTCCGGCACCCTCACCATCGCCGGCAAGCTGGGCAGCGCCGAGGTGACCGTGGCCGCCGGCCAGTCGCTCACCGCCGTCCGCGACCTAGTGAACGCCAAGAGCCACGAAACGGGGATCGTCGCCTCGGTGGGCGGCGTCGACAACAACCAGCTCCTTTTCACGACCGTGCATTACGGCCACGCTGCCACGCTCGCGGTCAGCTCGACCGGCACGTTTGCCGTCTACGGCGGCCACGGCGACGGCACCGCCCAAGGCGCCGACGCGTCCGCCACAATCAACGGCCAGTCCTTCTCCGGAAGCACGCCCAAGAGGCCAGCCGAGCTGCGCCACTTCGAGACCGACCCGGCCGAGTTCGCCAATAGCGCCGAAATCCGCCTCACGGGCCACCTCGGCTCGGCCGACATCACGATCACCGGCGGCCCCGGGGGCGATTCGCTCCAGGACGTGGCCGATGCCATCAACGCCCAGACGGCCTCGACCGGCGTGGCCGCCTGGGTGGATGGGAGCCAACTGGTCATGTACGGCACCCAGGAAGGCTCCTCCGCCCAGATCAACCTCAGCGTCCTGAGCGGCACCTTCGACACGGTGGGGGGCGCCACCTCGGCCGCAGGCGCGGATGAAGTCCTGGGCAGCACGTCGGTCGACGGCGCAACGGTCAATTACGCCTCGAACGGCCTGCACTTCGAGATCGAGTTCGGCGCAGGCTACCAGGGGGTGTTCAGCCCGATCACCGTCACCGGCGGGGCCATGACCTTCCAACTCACCACCGATCCGAACCACCCGGCCCAACTCGCCGTGGCCGGGATGCAGGCCGGCCAGCTCGGCGGTCTGAGCGGGCGGCTGAGCGACCTGGCCTCGGGCGGCTCGGCCTCGGGGCTTGGGGCGAACGCCTCCCGGGCGATCCGCATCGTGGACGAGGCCCTCGGCCAGACCGCCAAGACCAAGGGAAGCGTCGACGGCTTCTACAGCGCGGCCGTCCAGGGGGCGTCGCTCTTGCTCTCCGAGATGCAGACGAACCTGACCGACGCCATCGCCCAGACCGACGGCTACAACGAGGAAGAGGAGACCTCGTTGCTGGCCCACTACCAAGCCCTGGCCCAGAACGCCATCTCCGGGCTGTACATCCTCCAGCAGCAGCGCTCGGCGATCGTGGACGTGCTCAAGCACATCGCCGGCCTGTCCTGACGTGGGGCAGGTTTCCAACCTGCCTGACGTGGGGCAGGTTTGTAACCTGCCAAGAGTCACGTGAAGCAGGTTTCCAACCTGCCAGGATGCGTCTCGTTCCGCAGCCTCCGCCGGCCGCCTATTCCACCGGCTTCGGGGCCCCCGCCTTCTTCGCGGGCTCGGGCTTCGCCTTCTCTCCCTCCGCGAAGCTCCACGACGTGAGCTTGTGCCGCTCGTCGGCTTCGAGCCAGAGCCGGACCCAGACAACGGCCCTCAGAACGCCGCCTCGGACGTGTCCTGGATGTTCCAGGTGACCCACTTGCCTTTGGGGACGAGGACCGTGGTCCAGGAGGACTTGCGGGTTTTGGCGTCGAACTGGAAGCTGTTCAGGTAGAGTCTGCCCTTGATCTCGGCCACCAGTGTGTACTCGCCCGGCTCGAGAGCCACCCGGTAGACGCCTTTCTCATTGGACTGCACCGTCCGCAGCGGCTTGGGACGGTCGGGGCCGAGTCTGTCGAACGGCTCGACCGGCCCCTTGAACACGTGGACCGGGACGGCCAGGGGCAATCCCCGGCCGCGGTTCGGGGCCGGCCCGCCGATCGAAGGCGAAGGCATGAAGTTGCCCTTGAGGGCCTCGACCCGCCCGCTGACCCCCTGCGGCTCCTTGGGGTCGGGCTTTGCCGCGGGCTCGTCGGGTTCGACCGGCTGCGGCCGAACGGCCGGACTGCCGGCGGTATCGGTCACGGCGCAGGCGGCCGCGAGAAGGACCAGGCCCGTCGCCAAGGCAGGCGGGAGAAGACTCGTTCGCATGGCACAACTCCCAAGAATCAAGTGGTGAGCATCATTTCCCAACTCGCGGTGGGCCTCGGGGCGTGCCCCTGTTACTTGCTCTGCAACTCAAACACCACGTCCCCTCGGGCGGGCACTTCCTGCTGGAGGACCGTCTGACCGGGCTCGGTGAAGCGCGGCGGGAGGACGACCGCAGGGCGATTCAGCTTCTGGCCCGCGCTGGCCTTCTGCATGGCCTCAAACGGGGTCGCGGCGGCAAACCCGGGGACCGCCTCGGTCGCTGGATGCACCGTGACCTTGTACTTGCCGGGCAAGGCCCCGTCGCCGGGCTCGAAGGTCGAGAGACGGAACACGCCCGCCGCGTCCGTGGTGCCGACCGCGTCGCGGCCCCCGACCTCCTGGGCCAGGAAATAGACCGTGGCGCCCGTGAGCGGCCGACCGTCGAGCTTGACCACGCCCCGCAGCGGCACCGTTGCCTTCTGGCCGCAGCCGGCTGACACGAGCAGAAGCAGGAGCAACATGAAGGGGAATCGGCAGTAGTGGGTTCGCGGCATCGCGTCCTCCACAGGCAGCAGGCACTCGCCGAGTGCCGTCCGCTGCCGTGTGGAGAGCAGCGGACGGCACGCAGAGCGTGCCTGCTACGGCGGCAGCGTCATCGGCTGGCGGTCGTGGCGGCAGCCGAGGTACTGGTACGTCCGGTGGTCGATCGACTCGGAGACGAACCGCACGGAGCCGTCGGCCAGGGCAAAGTTGGCCCCGCCCGGATGGTTCGACTTGAATCCCCAGGTGACCGACCAGTTCCACAGGCAGCGGTTCTTGTCGATGCAGGTGGTGCCGGCCCAGGGGGCGCTGACCGGGACGGGCTCGATCCGCCAGTTGATCGGCTGGATGGTCTGGCCCTGGGCCACGGAGTTGCCGCCGGCCCAACCCGGGTCTTTGCCCGTGGCGCTGTTGTAGCGCTGGAACTCGGAGAACTCGGTCAACAACTCGCCCAGGAGGAAGGTGTTGCTCAGGCCGTCGGGCACGTCGGAGGCGGCGATAGTGGCCCCGCCGCGTGCGAACATGCCCCGCGACTCGGAAAGGGCCAGCGGCCGGTTGTCATAGTGGCTTCCCCAACTCGCGCTGGGGCCGTAGCCGGGGTGGGTCGGCGGGTCCAGGGCCGGCGGCACTCCGACCCCGCTGGCCACCTGGCCGTTGCAGTGCAGTTGGAACGGGCTGTCATAGCCGCCGGGCGGGTTGTTGCACTGCGGGCCGGTGCAGCCGACGTAGTTGTGCAAGCGCCCGTCCTGGCGCTGCCAGCCGTCGCTCGGACACCGGGCCAGCGGGAGGCAGGCCGGCAGCACGCCCTGGTCCACGGCGGCTTGCAGGCTCCCGGTCGAGACCACCTTGTCGTACAGGCCGGTCTGCTCGGTATAGCCCAGGGCCTGGAACATCCAGCTCGTGTTGCCCCCGTCGGGGAAAGTGCCGACCGGCGCGTTTCCCCGCGGAAACACTCCCTTGGCCGACTCGAAGTTGAGGCAGCCCAAGGCCAACTGCTTGAGGTTGTTGAGGCACTGCGCCCGGCGTGCCGCCTCGCGGGCCGCCTGCACCGCGGGAAGCAGCAAGGCGATCAAGATGCCGATGATGGTGATGACCACCAGGAGCTCGACGAGCGTAAACCCCTTTGGCGCGGCGGGCTTCGGATGGGGAAGCATCCTGGCACCCTTGAAGAAGAGGGGGCCGGGCGAAAACGGCGAACAGCCCCGCCCGCTCGTCCTGGCCCCGCAGGAGTGCCCATAACCTTACCGCGCGGGGCATGATTCGTCAATGGCCTTCGCCGACGGAGTCGTTTCCCACAATGGCCTACTTCATCTTGGCGCAGATCGCCTCGGCCATCTCGCGGGTGCCGACGGCCGTGGGGTCGTCGCGGCTGGGCTTCATGTCGTAAGTGACCGACTTCCCCTCGGCGATCACCGCGGCCACGGCCCGCTCCAGGCGGTCGGCCGCCTCGTTCTCCTTGAGGTGCCGCAGCATGAGCATGCCGGAAAGGACCACGGCGGTCGGATTGACCTTGTTGAGACCCTTGTACTTGGGTGCCGAGCCGTGGGTGGCCTCGAACACGGCCCCGTCCGGGCCGATGTTGGCCCCCGGGGCCACGCCCAGCCCGCCCACCAGGCCCGCGGCCAGGTCGCTGAGAATGTCGCCGTACAGGTTGGGCAGCACCAGCACGTCGTACAGCTCGGGCTTTTGCACCAGTTGCATGCACATGTTGTCGACGATCCGGTCCTCGAACTCGATGTCCGGGAACTCCTTGGCCACGCGCCGCGAGTGCTCCAGGTACAGCCCGTCGGTGTGCTTCATGATGTTGGCCTTGTGGACCGTGGTGACCTTCTTGCGGCCGTTGGCCCGGGCGTACTCGAAGGCGTAGCGCACAATCCGCTCGGTGCCGGAGATGGAGATGGGCTTGATGGAGATGCCCGTCTCGTCGCGCCCCGACTTGATCTTGCGGTCCTTGGAGGTCTTGTTGATGAAGTCGATGAGTTCGGCCGTCTCGGGCTGGCCCTGCTGGAACTCGATGCCCGCGTAGAGGTCCTCGGTGTTCTCGCGGACGATGACCAGGTCGACCGGCACGCGCTCGAAGAAGGTCCGCACGCCGGGGTAATACTTGCAGGGGCGGACGCAGGCGAACAGGCCCAGTTCCTGGCGCAGGTAGACGTTGATCGAGCGGAAGCCGGCGCCCACGGGAGTAGTGATGGGCGATTTCAAGGCGCACCGCGTGCGGCGGATGCTCTGCATCAGGGCGTCGGGGAGGGGCGTGCCCGTGCGGGCCATCACGTCCACGCCCGCCTCCTGCACGTCCCAGTTGATCTTCACTCCGGTGGCGTCGATGCACGTGCGGGCGGCTTCGGCCAATTCAGGTCCGGTCCCGTCGCCGGTGATGAGGGTCACTTCGTGGGCCATGGGGTCCCCTGCGGAAAGGTCAAGGTGGGTTGGCAAAAAGGTAAGTGTAGCAATGGGAGACAGGGAGGGCAAGGAGCGATGAGGACCGGTTGACTCGGGTGATGGCCGATCCTACAGTAATGAGTGGTACCAATCACGCGGGAGCAGCGCATGGCCAGCGACCTTTCGCCCGAGAACGAGCAGTTTCTCCACGACGTCCTTCAAAGCGGCACGTTTCACCACCGCCGCGAGGTCTTCGACGAGGCGTTCGAACTCCTGAAACGACGGCTCGATCTCATTCGCCACATCGACGAGGGCACTCGGCAATTGCAGGCCGGTGAAGGGATCGTGCTGGAGGGCGAAGGGCAATTGCGAGCCTATTTCGATGAGATTCACGCCGAGGGCATGAAGCGCTACGAAGCGAGCAGGAAGAAGCCGTGACGCGCTACACCCTGGCGCCGCTGGCCCGGGCGGATCTCGATTCGATCTGGGACCACATCGCGATTGAGCGACAAAGCCCGGCGGGAGCCCGGTCGCAAGTCGACCGAATCTATCAGCGGCTCGCGATGCTGGCAGAGAACCCGCTTCTGGGGCAGCGGCGGGACGACTTGCGCGAGGGGCTGCGGGCGTTCACGGTCGACTCGTACGTCTTGTTCTATTACGTAGCAGAAGGCGGGATCGACGTGGCCGGCATCGTTCACGGCGCGCGGGACATTGAGACCATATTTCGCAACGTGGAGCGGTGACGCTTTCGGCGCGTCCTATGCCCCCGCGTCCTCCCGCACCGAGAGCTTCAACAGCACCGGCAGGACCACGAGGTTGCCGGCCAGGCCGCCGAGCATGGCCAGGCTCACCAGGGCCCCGAAGTAGACCGTGGGGATGAAGGGGCTGGTCGAGAGGACGCTGAAGCCCACGACCAGGGCGAAGATCGAGAAGACCATCGCCCGGCCCACGCTCTTCTGCACCTCGCAGATCGACTCCTCCACGGTGCGCCCCGCCGCCCGCGCGCGGAGGAAGGACGTGATGTAGTGGATCGACGAGTCGATCGACAGGCCGATCGACACGGCGGCGATCATGGCCGCGCCCATGTTGATCTTGAACCCCAGCCAGCCCATCATGCCCATCACTACCAGGATCGGCGCCGTGTTGGGCACCAGGGCGATGAGGGCCAGGCGCAGGCTGCGGAAAGCCGCCAGCATCATCAGGGCGATCACCCCCGTGGCCACGCCGAAGGTGGTCCACTGGTCGCGCAACATGCTGTGGACCAGGCGGACGAGGAGCACGAAAACGCCCGTCACCTCGCCTTCGGGCTTGTCCCCCTCGGGCGGGAACTCCTCGGCCGTGATCCGCCGCACCTGGGCGATGATCGCCTCCTTGGCCTCCGAGGGCTGGCGCTCGCGCGACCGCAGCATGATCCGCAGATAGTATCGGCCCGGCTCGTCCGGGTCCTCGCTGTACACGATGTCGTAGAGGGCCGGGACCCGCCTCTTGAAGAAGGCAAGCCCGTCGGGCAGAAACTTCCTCATCAGCCGGTCGCGGAGCCATTCGGCCGAAAGCCTGTCCAGGCTCTCGGGCGTCCCGGCCACCACCGCGTCGGCCAGGCTGAGGCACTTGGTCAGCCCTGGGGCGGGGCGGCCGTCCGGGCCCGGAACCACGACCTCGGCGCGGAGTCGTTCTTCGAGGCGGTGGACCCGCTTGAGGTAGTCCCAGGTGAGCGGGTGGGGCGCAGGCAGG
>WBZO01002779.1_pt1 | contig 10487 bp, 9 predicted proteins | sample 5204261 | NCBI WGS metagenome assembly WBZO01 (sample SAMN12412400, study PRJNA552823) | activated sludge metagenome | isolation source: activated sludge from anammox sidestream of wastewater treatment plant... | place: USA: North Carolina | collected 2017-09
GGGAATCCGAATCCTTCGTACCAGGAAGGAAGCACGAGTGATTGCGCACCGGAGTACAAGGCTGACATATCTTCGTCCCTGATGAATCCGGTTCGCACGACGTGCTTTCCGATCCCGAGAGACGTAATAAGCTGTACGATATCACGCGTTTCGCGAAGCTCCGTATTGGAAAACGCGCTTCCGGCAAGCGCCAAGGCCGTATTCCTGCTTTTGGAAAGCTTTGCCCGTGCGATTTTCCATGCGTGAAGGAGTCCCGTCACGTTTTTGTTCCAATTCACGTCTCCCACATATAATACATACTCCTCCGGCAGATGATACCGTTGTCGCATCGCACGAATCCTCTGCTCATCCGTGACCCGTTTATAGGAGGGTGAAGGGGCAAGGGGCACCACATGAATTTTTTCCCGTTGTTTGCCCGTAAGCTTGGCTATATCCCGCTTGCTTGATCGTGAATCCGTTACGATTGCCGCGGCCCCCATGAGTGAGAGACGCTGAATTTGCCATTTAACTTTTCCGCGGATTCCCGGCGGGAACTTATCGGGAAACAACAGGGGTATCATGTCATGGACGGTCACCACCGTAGGGTACTGTTTAAAAAACGGCAGTGTCAGAAAAAACGGATCAAAAAACGGATAATGCACGACATCCGTGTGCTTGGGTATATCTTCAACCCGGGTGAAAAATGAGTAGGAATGGTTTTTTTCGTATTTGACGAGCGCGTCAATGAGGTTTTTGGTATAGACCCCCGTCCCCCGCATACGGTGCTCGGTCGATAGCGGGAGCGTGTTTATCGCGATATTCATAATTACTTCTTGAGTATAAACGATACGAACGCGACAGACAACGAAAGGACACTTACAAAAACGGCGAGGCGTTGCCACCATGTGTCATGCAGTGCTATTTCACCGGTATATGAACCCGGAAAAACGGCAAACGAGGCAAGACCGTTGGCATCCGGCTCACTTTGGCGTGTCCGCTTTTCGGCGGTAAGTTGCCACCCGGGATAGTGCGCAATTGGCGTGTGGAGTAGGCCGCTTTCGGTTGCCGTGACGGTTATCGCATATCGGATTGGGGTGATTTTTTGTGCGGAAACCGTCCCCGTCGAGAGGGAAAATTTCATAGTTGAAAGCAGTTTCGGATCTGCAGTTATCCACGTGGTCTGAAATGCGTCACCCAGGGAGGAAGTGCCGCGGGAAAGCTGTTCGTGGGCAAAATACTGCCCGTCCGTACGAGGCTCATAGATAACGGGATGAAAATACTGCCATGTCAGCAGGAAAGAAAACAGTACCAGCAGTAACCCTACGATGTTTTTTTTGGCGATTACAGCGGAAAGAAACGGGATCGCAACAATACCGACCGCAAGCAGTCGCCACGGGTACTGGATAAGTGCAAGCGGCGGAATACTGTGCCATACCATCGCGGAAACGGGCAACATCAACACAACCGCCCCTCCCAAGAGAAGCTGAAATAAACGTGTTTCCTTTCGGGAATCCTTTTGGTTGTGTCCCGAAAAAAGACTTACGAAAAACACGGCAATCGGTACGATGCCTATCTGGTACGACATCTCAGTAGCTCCGGTCGTCTGCCCGCGAAACCCGCTTCCCCAGGAAGGGATCAGCAACTGGTACAGCTTGGGGAAATAATCAAATACGTTCACGTTACTGAGCCCGCGGATAAACCGCTGTTCAAAAAGTGCCGGCAACCAAAACACACAAGCCATCCCAACCCCTAAGATCATAGGAACGATAGCACCCCGATAAAACAGATACGCATACATCACAAGTATCGGCACAAACACCATCGCCATAATATTGTGACTGACGATAAGCAATGCGACGGAAACCGCAACAGCAAAGTGGCGTTTTTTCGCTACGGCAAAAAGCGTCGCAAATACAAACGCAAACGCCCATACTTCGCCGATTGATCCGCGGATATATATATCGAGGAACCAATACGGCACAAACGCGCCCGTTAGCGTTCCCGCGACGGCACGAAACGCACCGAATTTTTCCATGAGCCAGAGATAACAAAACACCGCGGCGCAAAGATATCCCGTCGCCGTCACCAATTTGACGCTATCGACAAAAGAAAATCCGAATACATGAAACAATGCGCCTACCAGGTTGGGAAACGGGTATTGAAACGTAAAAAGCGGAATCCCCAAACCGTAATTTAAATCCGGAGCCCATCGGGGAAATAACGTGCCTCCCGAAAGCATCGTAAAATACTGCCAGAACCGTATGATGTGATATTCACCGTCATGGGTCGGAATAAATCCTTTCCCGAACAACGGTGATGCCGCAAAAAGAACCGGAATAAGGACAAGAATCAACGGCATCATAGGCGTTTTTTCGGAAAAATCCGCGATCCAAAAATCGTCGACAGTCCGTAGATGATGAGTGGCGTTGCGGTAAGAATAACCCGCGCCATCGGCGTTATCCCACCGTATTCCCTGGTCGCTATCCAGGGAATATACCGTGCGAGCAATCCCAAACTTGCCCAAAACACGAGGCCGTGAATAAACGATCTGTCCGTTCTCGGGATACACGCCGCGATACTTATGAACCACACGGCATACCAGGGATACATTTCTTCCCGCAAGGGGCTCATGAGAAACACGCCGACCATCAGCCAAAACGCGTACCGGTATTTTTTATCGATTGAAAGCTTGGGGAGGAAAAATAATGGTAACAAGGCAACCGTTGCTCCTTTGATAAGTATCGAGGCGATAAACAAAAGCACGGCTACGATTTTTACGGGCACACCTTTTCTGTCCCATAAGACAAGCGAGCCGATGGCAAGCGCCATCATGGTGCCGTCGTTGTGACCGTTTATCAGCAGTTCCGTAACGATGAGCGGATTTGCCGCAAAAAACAGCACCTGATCCGTCCGCCCGGTTTTTCGGTAAATTAACCAACAAATAATCCCATACGAAACGCCCGCCAAGAGTTTGAACGAAAAAATACTCAAAAATATGTGACCGTTTCCCGCCATGTGCGGAATCGCGGTAATTAAAATCCAAACCGGACCGTACAAGGCGAGTTTATTGGCGGCACGCGTGAACGAAAGCATGGGTTCATTGGGTATTTCAATCGGCATCACCACATAGGGATTTTCCCTATACTGATAGGTTACTTTGGCAGTCGCGATGTAGTTGAATATGTCATAGGAAAGCGCCGGGAACGCAAACAGGGCAAGCAGGACGATACCGATAAGCATCCGGGGAATTTTTCGGATGCTCACCGTTGCCCGATATCGCAAAACATCGGCATAGGCGACGTACCAAATAACCAGAAAGACCCCGAAAAGCAGGGCGGTAAGCGGTGATTGCCGATACACCAAATACCGCATCATATCCTCCCATTGCCGGGTATAGGGAGCAAACGGGAGCGACAAATGCGGATCAATAAATCCGTAGGAGATAACGCAAAAAAGAAGTGCCGCAAGAATCGTCAACGCATATACCAATCGTTTCATAGGTTATAAAAGCGCTTGTTTTGCTTCTTCCCGGATGCGGAGCGATTCCGTTAACAAAGAAGAAAGCGGCAACTTGGTCGCATCGGTTTTTTCGGGAGTCCAGGTAAATGTTTCGGGAACATGCGCGCGTATGTCGGATAACACCCGCGTATGCTCCCCTATCGCACCCAGGTATTGCGCGACAAACAACCGTACGTCTTTCCCTTCCGCCGAGGCTTTTTGAAGAAGCGGCGTTGCTTTTTGGAATTCCCTATCGGAACGTTCCAACGCGTCCACGGCGAGGAGATACTGTTTGTATTCAAATAAGGTTTTTGCCTCGACAAGATATTTATCCGCAAGCGACAGATGGTATTTGTACCGGGTAATCGAGCCGAAATACAGCGGTTTTTTGAGCTCGTCGATAATGCGCATGATCCGATAGAGTTTGTTTCCCGGCATAGCGGAAGGATACGGCAATACGTACTCGGCACGAACCTGCGGGGATACGCTTAAAAAGATCACAATGCCGACCAAACAGCCGAACAGTCGAACGTTCATGATGCGAGAGATAATAAATACGCCTTAGGAAAATGGAGCGCTGAAAATAAGGCAAACAAAAACCCCCGCCATCCGTCGACAAATCCCTTATGACGGATAAACAGCAGGAAAAACGTACCAAGCGGTTTTCCCACAAGATATGTTACCGCGGCGGCAATGCTTCGATTGCCTTTTTTTTCGGCAAGTTCGCGGGCGGTAAGGGCAATATACGCGGCGGATTTCTTCCAGTACTGCTTTGCCGAAACATAGGAATAGTGGTCAAGCGGATTGGAGAGTTTGCCTATCGAACCGGCTATGGTTATCTGCTCGTGTACGCTTTTTTGCGGGAAACTTCCCTTCTCCCGCCTGAAGAGGCGGACGACGTAATCGGGGTATTGCCCGCCTTTGCGGAGCCAATCTCCCAAAAAATAATTTTTTCTCGGGATTGCGTATCCGTCAAGTGAATCGGCGTTTGTGCATACGGCCCGGATTTCCGAAGCCAATTCATTACTCACCACCTCATCGGCATCAAGCTGGAGAATCCACACGCCGTGGGCATGTTCCAGTGCTTTTTGTTTGTTGATATGAAACATCGGCGGATTGGTCGTTTCAATCACGGTAGCCCCCAGCCTTTTAGCAATGATTGCCGTGGTATCGGTCGATGCACCGTCCACCACCACGATTTCGTCGGCAAGCGTCCGCACCGACGCAAGACAGCGTTCGATATTTGCGGCTTCGTTATGGGTGGCCAGCGCTATGGTTATGAGGACATTCTTTTTCGCCATATGATTGCTATTGTACCAAGTGCCGCAAGAATAATGAGCGATGCCACACTGACACCGTTGGCTACGGAGCGTAATTTGGTGTCCGAAAATACGAACCGGATATCATAGCTCCCCGGATCCAAATCAAACGTCATGAGTCCCCGATACGACGGATCCTGAAACTGCAAAGCATCAGCTTCAAGCGGGGCACCGTTTATCGTCACCCGCCATCCCGGAAAATAGAGTGTGTTTTCGACAAACCGCACGGGACTGGTCGTCTCCACATGATATGCCCGTACGGTACTGGTCCGTATTCCCTGGGTGATTCTGCCCTCATTGGGGATAAGGTATGCGGCGCTTTCGGGACGGCGTTCCATAAAACGCACCGACCAAATAGGACTGCTTTCGCCGGTATCGGTGGTGCTGTTATAAATCCCCGTAAAAAACGTCTCCGGGTATTGTTTGTATTCCTTGGCTCGCCACATGGGGACGGTCGTCATAACGGCGACGATACAAAGGAGCACGGCCGCTTGTCTCCGCCGTTTGGGTGGCGAAAGCACTACCGCAAGCGCTCCGATGACGGCAAGCAAAAACGTTGTGACCGACAAAAGCCTCCAGGGAAATTGGAATTTCTGAAGTATGGTAACCGTATTCCACAGCGGGCTTGCTTGTTGCGTCATCGCAAACAGCGTAAAGAACAACAGCAGAATTCCGGCGATGAGAAATTTTTGATATTTCGAATTTTTTTCGAGCAAAAAGAATCCAATGATAAGCGCAAGCCATTGACCGGCCCCCAACCATTTGGACAGTTCATTTCCTCCGCCGTAGCTCCAGGGAGAATAAATAAACGCCGTCCACGGCACAAACCGTCCGGCAAATTCACCGGCAGTCACGATGTCACGAAGCGTATATTTTCCCTCAAAAAAACCCGGCACCCAATAAAATGCGGACAGCAAAAATCCCCATCCGACGGCAATCCCCGCGGTCACCAAAAATCGCGCACGAAGTTTTGTCTCGTGAACGGCCAAATAAATCGCATACCACGCAAGGATCGGCAAAAACATGATACTTAACGCGTTATGGGCAAGGATAAGACATGCCACTCCCACGGCAATGACGGTGCCGGAAGCAATTCCCCACCCTTTCTGTTTTTTTGCGAGCAGAAGCAAGCCGTATGCGATAATCGGCGGAAAGATAAACGCCATGTGTTCGCCGATTGCTCCCCGAACATACAGATCGATAAACCGATACGGCGCAAATCCGTATAGCACAGCGGCCGTCAATCCGGCCGCCACTCCCCATGAAGCACTTGCCCACAGATACATTGCCAAAATGCTGGCGATGAAACCGCTGGCAAAAACAAGCTTCGTGCTATCAACGAATGAAAATCCCAAAGCGTGAAAGAGCGAACCGACATACGAAGGAAGCGGATACAGGAACATAAGGATCGGATGTCCGTATCCCCAATTCAGATTTGCCGCCCATCTCGGCACGATGTTCCCTTCCGAAAGAGACCGGTAAAAGTTCGCAATTCTCGCGACATGATCCTGCCCGTCATGCGTCACGGGAAAACCCGGATTGAGTAAATCAAAAAGCGGCAACAACGCCACGCCGAACAGACCGATCCACACCAATACGGAACGTATGTTTCGTTTCACTTTGTTTCCTCCATTATCCGTTTCATAGTATTATTTCGTCACGGCGATAATTGCCGTTTCTCCGTTTTTATCGGCAAAGCGTTCCAGCACCTTGGCTCCTTCAGGAACCCCGTTGCTGTCGTAGAGGTACAGCGTATCCTCACTCATATCTTCCGTTCGTTCGGGAAGAAATCCGAATGCGTATGATCCTATGGTATGCGAGGCCGCAAATCCGCCGGACATGGTACCCCCCTGTGCCAGATACTTTTTGGGGTCGTAGTTACTGTAAAAAAGGAAAAACATATACGACTGATAGAGCGCTCCCTGGTTACTCATTTCAATCCGGGCATAGGTTCCCTCCCGTTGTTTTACATATGAAACGGCTTCCGATATCGCATATTGAAACGAATCGGATTGTTCACGCGGAAATCGTATGAAGTACCCGTTCCAAAATACGGCAACTCCGCTTATCGCTACAATCGTAATAATCACTCCGAGCAATCGTTTTCCGCCGGTTCTGAGCATGCCCGTGACATACCATATCCCCAATGCGGCAACGATTTGGGGAATAGGAATCGCCGAATAAAAACGCATCGCATGCGGAGCTCCGGTCGTCAGTGCCGCCGGCACGGGAGCCGCGACAAAGTATGCCGCAATGAGGAGCGTTATACGGGACACGACTTTCTTCTTGGCAAGAAAAACAATGCCGGCGACCAAAAACGGGAGTTCCCACAAATACAGTAGTCCCATACCCGGCACCTTGTGGGCTTCCCGCTCACTGCCGGTAAATAGCCATCGCGGGGAAAAATGCGAAAGATAATTCCCGGCAAAAATCGCAAGACCCGTCGTATATTTGCTGTATAACACCCGACCGAAAAGATCATGCCGCGTTACCGCATCGGCATAACGTGAAGTTGCCTCCGTCATGACGGGACTGTCGGGCGCAAACGCGCTTGTTCCCCTAAAGCGCGACATACCTTCCGGCGAAAGACTGACAATCATTGCCGGTATCGCGATAATACTCCCCGCTATCACCGCAATGATCACCTGCTTTTTTTCGCGCAGTAATTCTTTCCAAAAAAGAAGGAGGGTGACAACGGCAATACAGGGGACGATCAGTTTCTGACTTTGATACCCGTGCAGTGAAAGCGCGAAGAATACCGCCGTATATATCCAATCCCGTCCGCGCTTTTCGGTAACCGCGCGAAGCAGGAAGTACAATCCGAGCACCGCGAGCGTAAGTCCTAAATTTGCTTCATGACCGAGTCGTGACAGATAAATATGCCACGGAGAAATCGCGAGAATTGCGAGCGCCAGTTCTCCGATCGCACGAGTACCCAGATATTTTTTCCCGATAAGAATGCCTATCTGATACGTCGCCCACAACGTCATAAGGGAAAGAAAAAACGCGGGCAATCGCACGGCAACCGCGGTAAGACCGAAAACCGCGACAAACGGGATGGTGAGATAGACATACAGCGCCGGCCGGAAGTCATCGTAGGCACGCAACAGCAACGGAAACGAATTGCCGTATTCGTCTTTGCCGGTCATCATGATCGAATAGGCGTTATAGCCTATGGAAACCTCATCCAATGACGGCGCGGGAGGAACGCTCCCGAGGTGCATAAGTCGCAACAATGCCGCGACGACAAAAACTGTTACCAGGATATATCGCTTCATGCGTATTATTCCGAAATCCGTATGGCATCCGGGCCGTCAAGGTATGAAATAACCATCGGGCTTCCCGGTATTTCTTTCGGTGATCCGATATAGAGTACCGATCCGTCATGCTTTTCGTTTGCCCAATTCGGGATAGGACGGAATTCGTACTTATCAAAACGGTTACGCACTTCCTTAAACCCGCCCGAGGCGGTTCCTCCCGCGGCGAGGTACGCGGCGGGATCGTATTTCGTATAAAAAAGGAAAAACATATGCGGTTGCTCGAGCTTTGTGGACACCACTATCTTGTCGTATTTATGCTTATTCGCCTCGGCGTACTCTACCGCCTGCTTATAGCCGTACTGCCAAAACGGTGAATACTCGAGATTCATATGCACGTAGTACATGTGGAAATAGAAAAGCATGTTCGCCGCTATTGCCGTGACGGCAACCACCCCTCCCGCTCCCATGACGAACCGCGATACCCCGCGGGTTTTCTTAAATTGCGATATTCCGAAAACCACACTCTCATAGAAACCTACCGCAATACACAATTGCAGTACGGGAAGTATCACAAGCGTCCGTATGGCATGCGGCGTTTCCGACGTCGGGGATGCGGCAAGCGGGGCAAGCAAAATCCAGCTTACTACCAGGGTCGCGAGCTTTCCGCCTTTTTTCCATATGGTGTACAACCCGATGAACAAAAACGGCAATTCAAAAAAATAGAGTAATCCGTTATCGGGCGCGTGGTGCCTGTCATTATCTCCGGTCAAAAAGAGCCATCGCAGGGAAAAATGGCTGATATAGCCGTCCAAAAGCGTCCGTGCGTACACGATACGCCTGTTTTCCATAATCACTCCGATCCGGTCGCCATTGCGTATATCGTCTTCGAGTTTTTTGACCGACCGCATGAGAAGTCCCGTCGTATCGGAAAGCGTGCTCGTACCTTTCAGCCGGGTTACCGATGTTTTATCAAGCATTACCGGAATAAGCGGCAGTACGGTAAGAAGCCCCACCAAGATGCTTATGGCAATTTTCTTTTTGTCGGAAAACAGCTCTTTTCGCCAGAGAATGCTCACGACCAAAAGCAGGAGCGGCACAAAAATACGCTCGCTATGGTACGCATACAGTGAAAGCCCGAACAAAAATGCCGCAAATACCATCCACGTCAGCGAGGTCAGTCCGCGAAAAAACGCCACCAGCCCCCAGATATTTAACGTGACGCCGGTGTTTGCCTCAAACGCAATCCGCGAAAACTGCAGGTGCCAGGGCGAAATCGCAAGAAAAAAAGAAGTAAGCAAGGCAAGCGTATCATCCTTTTTTTTCACAAGCAGGGTAACCAAATAATAGGTACCGATAACGGCCAAAATGCCCATGACCGCCGACGGCAGTCTCGTCGCCCAGGTGGTGAGCCCAAACGCGGCGACCGAAGGAATGGCGAGATAGGTGTAAAGCGGCGGTTTATAATCGTCAAACGACCTCAGCGTCCGCGGGAGGAATATCCCGTATTCGTCTTTGCCGGTTTTCAGTATCGAGTAGGCGTTATACCCCAACGCCGCCTCATCCCAATCGGGTGAAACGGGTACGACGCCAAGCTGCCAAAGGCGCAAGAATGCGGCCAGTATGATAATGCCGATAAACAACAGTTTTTTCATAACAACGTTTTATTCAAAAGCGACCAACACCGGCGTACCGTTTAACAAACGTACCGTCTCTATGACACGGGCGGTTGCGGGCACGTCTTTGGGCGGCATAATGTACAATACTTTTCCTGAAAAATTCCCCGTTTTTTCTTTGACAAACCGGTATTTTCCGAATCCGTATACATTATAAAATCCCGCGGCGTCAAACGATGCGTCTTTGGTTTCGGAAAATTCCGCAAGAGATGTTCGATTGTAAAATAGCGCGTATATATACGGTCTGCCGATGCTCTCGGTTAAGACCACGGTATCGAAATCCTTCTGATACTTTTCGGCAACGGCAATTGCGGATTTATACCCGTATTGCCATTCTCCCGAAAACTCCTTGGGGTAATGTGCCATGAGCGTATGCCAGAAATAGCCGAAATTACCCAGGAAAAAGAGTATCAAAAGCATACCCGCACCCGCTTTCCATTTCCCGCGAACCGCACCGATTGCCTGCACTATCCCGTAGGCGGTCACGATCATATAGACCGGAAGGCCGTTTTCTATACGAAGGGCATGGGGCGTTTCGCGGGCGACGGCCGTGGGAATAATGGCGCTTATAAGCCACCAAAGGAGCAACCCGCCGATCATGCGATAATCACGAAATAGCGTAAGCCATCCGAACGCCAGAAACGGCGCGCCGACCATGAGCAGTTGGCCGACGTCCTGTACGGAAAACTTGGGATTCCCATCTCCCCTGATGAACAGAAATCGGGGCTCAAGATTGTCAAAAAAATGAATAAAGTATT
>WBZO01007122.1_pt1 | contig 10485 bp, 9 predicted proteins | sample 5204261 | NCBI WGS metagenome assembly WBZO01 (sample SAMN12412400, study PRJNA552823) | activated sludge metagenome | isolation source: activated sludge from anammox sidestream of wastewater treatment plant... | place: USA: North Carolina | collected 2017-09
CTTTGCCGCCGGAGGTCGTCAGCAGGTCGTCGACCAGGTTGCCCGCCTCGGCAGCAACGTGATCGTCGTGGCAGCGCTGCAGGATCGCAGCACGGGCGGGCGGGCGCGCACCGGGACCATTGCGACGACGCTGCGCGACGACGATTATCGGGCCATCCGCCGCGAAGTGCCCGCAGTCGTGCGCTCCTCGGCGCTCGCGACGGCGAGCCTGCGCCTCAAGGCGGGCGGGCTGTCGAAGGTTGCGCCGGTCGTCGGCTGCGAGCCGGCCTTCTTCGACATCAAGCACTGGACGATCGATGCGGGACGCCCCTTCGACGCGGTGGACCTCAGGCGCTCGGCGCGCGTGGCACTGCTCGGGGCCACGGTAGCGCGCGACCTCTTTGGCGACGCATCGCCCGTCGGCGAGCGCCTGCACATCAATCGCGTGCCATTCGAGGTGATCGGCGTGCTCGCCGAGCGCGGCCAGGGGCTCGACGTGACGAACGAGGACGCGCAGGTCTATGTGCCGCTCACGGCCGCGATGCGGCGGCTCCTGAATGTCGAGCACTACAGCGCGCTGGTGCTCGAAGTCGGCACGTTCGAGGCGCTGCCCGGCGCGGTGCGCGACGTCACGGACCTGCTGCGTGATCGCCATCGCACCGGCGGCTTCCGTCCCGACGACTTCTCGGTGCTGAACCAGCAGGCGCTCGCCGATACGCGCCTCGCCGCCTCGCGACAGCTCGGCTTCTTCGTGCGCTGGATCGGGCTGTCGGCGTTGCTCGTCGCCGGCGTCGGCGTGCTCGCGATGGCATGGATCACCGTGCGCGATCGCACGCGCGAGATCGGCACGCGCCGCGCGCTCGGCGCCACCGCACGGGATGTGTTCTGCCAGTTCGCGTTCGAGGCGATGGTCCTCGCCACGGCGGGCGCCGCCTGCGGCGTCGCGCTCGGATGGGTCGCATCGCGGATCGTCGCGGCGCGCGCGGCGTTGCCGTTCGTATTCGACGTCGGCAATGCGGCGCTCGCGTTCGCGCTCGCCATCGCGGTGAATTTCGCGTTCGTCAGCTGGCCGGCCCGTCGCGCCGCCCGTCTCGATCCGATCGAGGCACTGCGCCACGCCTGACGAGCGCACCGGCGACGAGCCAGCAGGCGAGCGCCCACGCCGTCCCGACGCACCAGCCTGCCAGCACGTCCGTCGGCCAATGCACGCCGAGGTAGACGCGGCTCGTGCCGACGAGAAGCGCGAGCGCGATGCCGACCGCCAGCACATAGGCCTTCAGCCGTCGCGTGGGCTGCACGGTTGCGAGCAGCGTGCCGAGCGTGAGCCAGGTCACCGTCGCCAGCATCGCGTGGCCGCTCGGAAAGCTCTGGGAGCTCACCTCGACGAGATGCGCGACGAGATCCGGGCGCGGTCGCTCGAACCCGCTTTTCAGAATGCTCGAGAGTATCGTGCCGCCACCGACGGCCACAGCGACGAGCAGGGCAGTCGTGCGCTTGCCTGCGAGCAGCAGGTAACCGAGGGTCGCGAGCGTGACGGCTGCGAGCACCGTCGTGCCGCCGAGCGACGTGATGTCGCGGAACGCCGCTTCGACCCACGCAGGACCGATCGGGTCGGCGAGGTCCGCCGGATTGCGCATGGCGAGGAGGACCGCCTCGTCGAAGGCGTGCGTCTCTCCCGCGACGACCTCACCCGCGAGCTCGGCGAACGCGAGCAGCGCGCCTGCGCACAGCAGCAGCGCCGCGAACAGGCCCGCGGAACGGCGCCTGCGCATTGCCGGGTCAGCGGGCGGCCGCACGTCGCTCCCGCCCGAGGACGACCGTGACGGCGAGATCCGCGGTCACGTTGCAGATCGTGCGGAAGATGTCGGGCAGGACTTCCACCGCGAGGAGCAGCGCGAGCACTTCGACGGGCAGCCCCAGGGCGAGGCAGATGGGCATCACGCCGAAGAAATAGCTCACCTGGCTCGAGACGCCGACACTCCCGATGCTGGTCGCCACCGAGACGAGTGCCGCAGTCGCAAGCTGCGCCGGCGACAGGGGGATGCCATACAGCGCGGCGACGAAGATCGCGGCGGCGAGGTTCGCCACCGCAGTGCTCACGCGAAAGAGCGACACGGCGAGCGGCAGCACGATACCGACGATGCCGGAGGGCACGCGCAGCGAACCCTGTGCGGCATCGATCATCGCGGGCAGCGTGGCGAGCGAGGACTGCGTGCTCGCGGCGACGACCTGGGCGGGCGCCGCGCCACGGGCGAATTCGCGAAAAGTCAGGGCCTTGCTCGCGGCGGCGAGCGGGTACATCGCGCCGGTCGCGAGGAGGCACAGCACGGAGAGCAGCACGATGTAGTAGAAGAGTGCGCCGGCTGCGCCGAGTCCGCCGTGGAAGCCGACGCCGAGCGCGAGCGCAAACACACCGAGCGGCGCGACGCGCAGCACCCACTGCACGATCGTCACCATCGCGGTGGCGACCGCGTCGAAAAAGCCCGTCAACCTTTCGCGCGATTCCGCCGGCAGCCGTGGAATCGCGAACGCAAACAGGAGCGCGAACACGATCAGCGGCAGGACCGCACCTTCGGCGGCGGCGGCCACCGGGTTGACGGGAATGATGCCCGTCAGCCAGTCGCGGAGCGGCGCGACGGGCGGCAGGGACTCGTGCCGGCTCAACGCGCCGGCGCGCAGCGCGGCCGCTGCGCTCTCGGGTATCGGGAACGCGGACAGTATCGCCGGCACGACGATCACGGTCGCCGCGACAGCCGCGAGCAGCACGAGGCCGAAGGTGACCATCGCGCGCGCGGCGAGCTTGCCGGCGTTTGCGGCACTCGCCGCCGTCGCGATGCCGGTGACGAGCACCGCGAACACGAGTGGAATCACGGTCATGCGCAGCGCGTTGACCCACAGGGTGCCGACGGGCTGCAGGATCGCGACGATGCGCGCGAGGCCGGACTGTCCTGTTGCGGCAATGGCGGCGCCTGCCGCGAGGCCGAGGACCAGTGCGAGAATGATGCGGTTGGTCGAGGACATGGGCGATGCCGAGCCGCAGCATAAGTTCACGTGGAATCGGCGTCGAGCGTTACGACTGGTCTCGAAGACCCGCGAGCAGTTCGAGGAGCGTCGACGCCGAGACGCCGGGAGACAGGGCGCTCCCGGCGCCAGGGATTTTCCCACCCTCATGCACCAGCACGGCGTGCGTGTCGTATCGCTCGATCGAGGCCGCCAATCGGGCGAGTGGTCGAGCCATGGCGGGCGTGACGGTTCGCGTGGCCTTGGCTTCGACGAGCACGAGCTTCCCCGCGGCTCGCGGCACGAGGAAATCCACTTCGAGACCCTGCTGATCGCGGAAGTAATAGAGCTCGACGTGCGCCCCGCGATTCACCTGTTGCTTGGCGATTTCGGCGGCGACCAGGCCTTCGAACAGTGGGCCGCGAAACGTCGAGGCCTGCAAGGCAGCAATGCTGCCGATGCCGAGGAGGTGACAGGCGAGGCCGGAATCGACGAAGTAGACCTTGGGGGACTTGAGCAGGCGCTTGCCGAAGTTCTCGTAAAACGGCGGCACGAGCAGGACCTGCCCCGTGACCTCGAGCGCATTCAGCCATTCGCCGATGGTCGGAACGGAAACACCGAGCGGTGCTGCCAGGTCTGTCTTGTTGAGGATGTTTCCCGAGCGGGACGCGAGCAGCGCAAGAAAGCGGCGGAATGCGCCGAGGTCGCGGACGGCCGTGACGGCACGCACGTCACGCTCGAGGTACGACTGAATGAATGAGCGAAACCAGATCTCGGCGGTTGACGGGCGATTGACGACACCGGGGTAACCTCCGCGGAGCAGGCCCACTTTGGGAGACTCGAGCATCGACAACGGCAACAGGTGCAGGATTGCCACCCGGCCCGCCATCGATTCGGTCACTCCCTGCATGAGCCCGGCTTCCTGGGACCCGGTCAGCAGCCATTGCCCCTTCCGTGCCGGCGCCGCATCGATGCGCGCACGCACGTAGTTGAACAGCTCCGGCACGTTCTGGATTTCGTCGAGGATGACCGGCAGGCGCAGCGCTTCGAGGAAAGAGCGCGGATCGCTACGCACGCGCGCCACGATGTCCGGATCCTCCAGCAGGACATACGACGCGCGCGGGTACAGGCGTCGCAGGAGTGTCGTCTTGCCGCTCTGGCGCGGTCCTGTCAGCAGGATGCCCGGAAACGACCGGGCAGCCTCGAGAACCCGCGGCGCGATCAGTCTCGCGATGAATGGCACGTGAGAAATCTAAACCGCTACTTTATATTTCTCAACACTGGCCGGGTGAGCCCGTGAACGACCGGATTCGCCGCGGACGCAGTGGGGCACATAGAATGCCGCATGACCGCCGCCCCGATGACGATCGCGCCGGAAGTGACGCTGCTGCGCGGATTCGCAGCGCCGACGCGCCCGATTGTCCTCGCCATCGAGGCGGTTGCGGCGCAGGCGCCGTTCCGGCACCTGCAGACTCCGGGCGGCGGCACGATGTCGGTCGCGATGACGAACTGCGGGCCCTGGGGCTGGCACAGTGATGCGCGGGGCTATCGCTACACTGCGAGCGACCCGCTGTCGGGCGAGCCTTGGCCGCCGATGCCGGAGTCTTTCCGGGCGCTCGCACGCAAGGCCGCTATGCGCGGCGGCTTCCTCGGCTTCGAGCCCGACGCCTGCCTCGTGAATCGCTACGTGCCGGGCGCGCAGATGGGGGCGCACCGCGACTGGGACGAACTCGACAAGCGCTTTCCGATCGTGTCGGTGTCGATCGGGCTGCCGGCGCTGTTCCTGTGGTACGGCAGGGCGCGGCGCGGCCGGCCGCTCGTGACACGCGTCGAAGACGGCGACGTCGTCGTGTGGGGCGGCAGTGCGCGCGCCGGATACCACGGCGTGCGAAAGCTCGCACCCGGCGATCATCCCGTCACGGGCGCACTGCGCTACAACCTCACTTTCCGCCGAGCGAAATAGCGGGCGCGGTCGTCGCCTGCAGGTCGTGCGCGACCTTTTCGGCCTCCGTCATCACGCGCAGCAGGTTCTCGCCGGCGAGCTTCTTCAGGTCGCGGTCCGACCAGCCGCGCCGGATCAGCTCGGCGAAGAGATTCGGATACATCGACACGTCCGAGAGGCCCTCGGGCCACAGGTCGTTGCCGTCGAAGTCGCCGCCGATGCCGACGTGATCGACTCCGGCGAGCTTTGCGACGTAGTCGATGTGGTTTGCCACATCGGCGACGGTGACCCGCGGCAGCACGAGCTTTTTCTTGAAGTCGTCGTAGAGCGCGCGTCGCTCGGCTTCGGATTTCGCCGTGCCGGCGCTCGCGTAGAACGCCTTCATGGCCGGGAACAGCGCCTTCGCGGCATCGTTCGACACGAAGCCCGCGACGAACGTGACCATCAGCACGCCGCCGTTGTCGCGCAGGCTGGCGATCACGTCATCCGGGACATTGCGCGGAATGTCGACGAGTCCGCGTGCCGCTGCGTGCGAGAAGATCACCGGCGCCTTCGATACCGCGATGGCGTCGCGCATCGTGTCGGCGGACGTGTGCGACAGGTCGACGAGCATGCCGAGGCGATTCATCTCGCGCACGACCTGCTCACCGAACGGCGACAGGCCATTGAAGCGCGGGGTTTCCGGCATCCCGGAATCGGCCCAGTCGGTGTGCGAGTTGTGCGTCAGTGTCATGTAGCGCACGCCGAGGTCGTAGTAGGCACGCAATGCGCCGAGCGAGTTCTCGATCGCGTGGCCGCCCTCCATGCCGAGGAGTGAGGCGATGCGCCCGTCGCGGTGCGCCGCGCGGATGTCCGCGGCCGTGCCCGCGAAGCGGAAGGCGTCGGGGTAGGCGTCGATCATCCGGCGCGCGATGTCGATCTGCTCGAGCTGCATGCGCGCGAAGCCGTCCTTCATCTCCCCGGGGATGTACACCGACCAGAACTGCGCACCGACGTGGCCGGCCCGCAGGCGCGGAATATCGGTCTGTCCGGGGGCATGGCCGCGCAGGTCGTAGGCGCGGACATCGCCCTTCGTCGCGCCGCGGATCGTGATCGGCAGGTCGTTGTGGCCATCGACCAGGATCGTCGTCGACAGCAGGCGGTTCGCGTGGGCGAGCGCGTCGTCCGCGACGGGCGTTGCGGCGGCGGCGCCGGCAACCGTGCATGCGAGGAACAGCAGCGTTGCGATCGGGCCGGCGTGGCGATGCGTTACCATGGGCTATCGACCTCCAGGAGTTGGAACCGTGACTTTAATGCGCTTCGGACTCGCGAGTCTCGCCGTTCTCGCCTCATTGCCGGTCTGCGGTGCAGAGCTGCCCGCGCGCGACCGCGACTTCCTTCTGCACGCCGTCGAGTCGCATGCGCAGGCGAGCGCCGACACCGCACTCGCCATCTGGAAGTTCGCCGAGGTGGGCTACCAGGAGCGGCAGAGTTCCGCGCTGCTGCAGCAGGAACTCGCCGGTGCGGGCTTCGCGGTCGAAGCCGGTGTCGCCGGCATGCCGACGAGCTTCATCGCGACGGCGGGATCCGGCAAGCCGGTGATCGCGATCCTCGCGGAGTTCGACGCGCTGCCCGGGCTCTCGCAGGCCGCGGTCGCGAAGCGCAGCCCGATCCAGGGCAAGAATGCGGCGCACGCGTGCGGACACAACCTGTTCGGCGCCGGATCCGCGGGTGCGGCGATCGCGATTCGCGAATGGCTCGCGGCGCGCAAGCTCCCGGGCACGATCCGCCTGTATGGCACGCCGGCGGAAGAGGGCGGCGCCGGCAAGGTCTACATGGTGCGCGCGGGGCTTTTCGACGATGTCGACGTGGCGCTGCACTGGCACGCCGGCGACCGCAACGATGCGAGCCAGAACCGCACGAACAGCAACAAGTCGGGCAAGTTCCGCTTCCATGGCGTATCGAGCCATGCGGCGGCCGCGCCGGACAAGGGCCGCTCGGCGCTCGATGGCGTCGAGGCGATGGACCTGATGGCCAACATGATGCGTGAACACATGCCGCAGGAGGCGCGGCTGCATTACGTGATCACGCACGGCGGCGCGGCGCCGAATGTCGTGCCGGATTTCGCCGAGGTGTTCTATTACGTGCGCCACCCGGATCCGAAGGTCGTGCAGTCGCTGTGGGATCGCCTGACAAAGATCGCCGAAGGCGCCGCGCTCGGCACGGGCACGACCTGGGATGTCGAGGTGATCCATGGCGCGTACCCGCTGCTGCCGAACCACACGCTCGGCCACGTGATGCAGGCCAGCCTCGAGCGGGTCGGCGGCGTCGAGTACGACGCGGCGGAGGAAGCCTTCGCACGGGACATCTACGCGACGCTCACAAACCCGTCGCGCCCGCTCGGCAGCGAACGCGTGGTTCAGCCTTACGCGCCTCAGCAGCAGTATGGATCGACCGACGTGGGCGACGTGAGCTGGACCGTGCCGACCGTCGGCCTCTATACCGCGACCTGGGTGCCGGGCACGTCCGCGCACAGCTGGCAGGCGGCCGCGGCGGGCGGCATGAGCATTGGTCTCAAGGGCATGAACGTCGCGTCGAAGACGCTCGCGTTGACAGCGGCGCGCCTGCTCACAGACCCGGCCCTCGTCAAGGCGGCGCGCGCCGAGTTCGAGCAGGCCCGCGGTGCGGATTTCGTCTATCGCCCGATGGTCGGCGATCGCAAGCCACCGCTCGACTACCGCGACTGACCCTCGCTCAGGGCGTCGGCCCGAGCGCGACGTCGATCACGGGGACCGTGACGAGCGAGACGAGCAGGCCGATCGCGAGCGTCGTGTTGGCGACCGCGGCGTCGAGGTTGTGCTCCTCGGCGAGGATCGCCGCCGAGACCATCGGCCCCATCGCGGCCTGCAGCACGCCGACCGCGAAGATCGGGCCGTGCACACCGAGCGCGAGGCCGAGCAGACCGACGAGCGCGGGCGCGGCGAGGAGCTTCCAGCCGAGCGCGACGCCCGCGGCGCGGAGTTCGCCCGGGCTCACCCGCCATGACAACTGCAGGCCGATCGAGAGCAGCGCGAGCGGCGACAGCGTGGCGCCAATCAGCTGCAGCGCGTGGTCGATGGCTGCAGGCCAGCCGCCGAGAGGCTCGACCGCGAAACTCGCGACTGCCGCAATGAACGGCGGGAAGAGAACGATGCGTCGCGCGAGCGCCAGCGGATGCGTGCGATCGCCGCCGTACCAGGATGCGACGATCACGCCGCCCGTCGCGAGGGCAATGAAACAGCCGAACTGATCCGCGACGACCGCGAGCGGCATCACGGCCGCGCCGCGCAGCGCTTCGATCATCGGGTACCCGACGAACGCCGTGTTGCCGAATCCGGCGACGAGCGCCATGGCGCCCGTGCGCACGCGGCTCCAGCCGAGTCGCGCGCCCGCCGCGGCCATGACGGCCCACCCGCCGAGGAACACGAGCCACATCGCGGCGATCAGGAACCAGAGGTCGCGCGTGAACTCGAGGCGCGGCAATGCGGTGAGCGCGAGGGCCGGCAGCGCGACGCGCAGGATCCACGCGTTGAGCCCATGGATCACGCGCTGTGGCACGGGCCGGACGAGATTGACGAGGATCCCGAGGGCGAGGCACCCGGCGAGCAGCGTGAAGGTCGACATGCGCAGCGGACGGGTTCGCCTATTCCGCCGATTCGGCGCCCGCGGCGACCCAGGCGAGGTCTGCGCTCGAGACTTTCGTCGTGTCGAAGCGCTTCGCGGCCGCGGCCATGCGCACGAGCGCCTGCGCAATGGGCATCGCCGGGCCCGTGTCGCCCTTTTTCGCCTTGTGGAAACGCACCGGGTTGATGCGGGCGATCACGTAGTTGCGCAGGTAAGGCGACTTGAGCCCGCGTGCCGTGAGTGCCGTGACGATCCGCTTCACGTCGGCCTCGATGCCGAGGAGCCGCGCCGCGACGGCCTGCCGTTCGCGCAGGCTCGTCGCGAGGGGCCGGTCCGCGAACCGGTCCACCTTCTTGAGGAACGGGCTGTAGGCGCCGCCGCCAAAGCGCGGGTTCGTCTCGTAGATGAGGCCGAGCGTCAGGAGCTCCGGTGCCTCGAACTCGGCCGCAAACGACGATTCACGGCGTGTACCGTCACTCTTTGCGAGCGCGCGCGCCATGCGGATCACCTCGAGGCTCTTGTCCTTCAGGTTGTGCGCCTTCTCGGTGTTCAACGCGAGAATGCGGTAGGCGAGCGCATCGTCGGGCGAGACGAGCGCCGTGATCTGGCGCAGGCCGAGCACCTTGCCGGCGGCGAGGCGGTGGCGGCCGTTCGGGGTCCAGAGGCCACCGTCCGCGCCGCGCACCACGATCAGCGGATCGAGAAACGCTGCCGCTTCGTCGATCTTCGCGGCGAGGCGTTTCGTGTGGGTCGGCGACAGGTCCCGCTGGAACGGGGTCGGCTGCACCGCGGCGAGCGGCAGCGACGCGAGCAGCAGCGGGCGTCCGCCGAGCGGATCGCGATACGCGCCGAGCGGCGTGCCGCCAGCCTGCCTGACGTCCGCGACGAGAGAGGCGATCTCCGGTGCATCGAGTGCCAGCGCCACTTCGGCGGCAGCGAGACCGCGGCTCGCGCGTGCCGGCGCGAGCTTGCCGCGCGCGCGGCTTTTCACGGCGCGGGCGCGGGTTGCTGTCTTTCGCCTGGCGGCCATGCACGCGAGTGTGCACGCGCGCGGCCCCGCGCGGCTACCGGGAAATGTTGCATCATGGGCTGTGCGTCCCCTCATTCCCCATGGAAACCCGACCGACCTGCCGGTGCTGCGGCTCGAGGCGAGTCTGCGGCTCGAAGCCGGGGCCCCGGGCGAAGGGATGCGCCTCACCGCGCAGTTTCGCGTCACCGGCGACACGGCGCGGATCGCCATCCCGCCGCGTGCGGCCGGCCACCGCGTCGATGGCCTGTGGCGCCACACCTGTTTCGAGTTCTTCGTCCGTGGCCGTGCCGCGCGCGCCTATGCCGAGGTGAACCTCGCCCCGTCGCGCGACTGGGCCGCCTATGCATTCGCGGGCTATCGCGAGGGCCAGCGGCCGATCGCGGGCATTGATGCGCCTGCAATCGACGTCGCGGTGTCGCCGCAGCACCTCGATCTCGTGGCGACGCTGCCGCTCGCCGCGCTCCTGCCGACGGATTGTGCGACGATCCACGCGGCGCTCGCGGCAGTCATCGAAGAGCGCGACGGGCGCCTCACGTACTGGGCGCTCGCGCACCCCGACCCGCAGCGCGCCGACTTCCATCACACCGAAGGCTTTGTGCATGAAATCCGGCATTGAACGGCTCGTGGGCGAACCGGCGTTGCGCGAGGCGCTCCGCGGCCGGCGTGTCGCGCTGCTCGCGCACCCCGCGTCCGTCATGCCCGACCTCACACACTCGCTCGACGCGCTGGGCGCGTTGCCCGACCTGAAGCTCGCTGCGGCCTTCGGCCCGCAACACGGCTTGCGCGGCGACAAGCAGGACAACATGGTCGAATCGGCCGACTACATCGATCCGCGGCTCGGCATTCCCGTCTACAGCCTCTACGGCGAGGTGCGCCGGCCGACCGCTGTGAT
>WBZO01003058.1_pt4 | contig 10483 bp, 8 predicted proteins | sample 5204261 | NCBI WGS metagenome assembly WBZO01 (sample SAMN12412400, study PRJNA552823) | activated sludge metagenome | isolation source: activated sludge from anammox sidestream of wastewater treatment plant... | place: USA: North Carolina | collected 2017-09
CGTCGCTCCCGGAGACAGTCAACTTGTTGGTAATTCCGGTTTCACCGGCCGTGAGGGCAATTTCGGCAACGGAGCCCAGTTCCGTCGTAAACCCGGCTGGGTCGACGCCGCCGGCAAACGCGACGATGTTTTTCTGGGGATCGAGAAGAAAGAGTCCGGTCAAGCTGGGGCGAAGTTCCTTCGCCTGCGCCAGCACTTCCTGCGCCTCCGCCGGGTTCATCGACTTGATGCGGCTGTCGGCGCTGATCGTGGTGAGAACTTCCTGATTCTCGGTCAGGGTCTGGGTGATTCCCCGGGAAACAACCTCGGCAAACGCAAACTGCGTTTCGAATACCTGATTGCGACTGTTTTCGAGACTCTGATCCAGAATGAAGAGCACGACGCCCAAGAGAGGAAGGAGGCAAAGCGAGGCCGCGGCCACCGATCGCGTTCGCAATGACCACCGCCGACCCATGATGACTCCTTTACCAACGTCGGTGCTTCGCTCTCACACCGTACACACTGGCAATGAGACACCAACGAATAGTGACCCATTTTGCTGCTCAGAGCGATATACGGTGGGTCCACGCAGCCTATCCATCTGTACCTCACCGGAACCGCGGCCAACCAGAAGCACTCTGAATCAGCGATTGCTGAGGAATGAGATGGACTCATTCCGAAGCGGATTGACGTACCAGCGACAAATGTCTGTGGGCCGTATTATCCGACGATGGTATCCGCTGCCGCAAGAGGAAGGGCCGCACGAATGACGACTCCGACAGCTGGTTCGATTCTCGGTCAACATGTGCGAGTTTACGATCTCGAGCAGCCACGTTTTCAGGGAATGCCGATTCACGAGTCCCACTTGCCGGGCTACGCCTATTTTCTGCATCGCCGTCATGAGGACGATCACGACGGACCCCGCTCCGGCGCTTCGGGTGTGATCGTTTCAATGGAACACGCGGGCACGCACATCGATGCACTTTCGCATCAGGCGGATGATCAGACGCTGTTCGGCGGGGTGTCGATCGAAGGTCTGTGCGGCGGACGTGGGTTCTCAAGACATGGCGTAGAGGAGATCGCCCCGATTGTGGCGCCAGGAGTCATGCTGGATATCGCGAGTCACCGGGGTATCGATGCACTGCGTTCGGGCGAAGTCGTCACTGCGGATGAACTGCGTTCGTGCGCGGCCGCTCAGGGTGTAACGATCAACTCCGGATCTGTTGCTCTCGTCCGGACCGGAAACGGGCGATTCTGGCACGACCCTGACACATACCTCCCCGGACCGGGCGTAGATGGTGAGTGTTCGCTCTGGCTCCGGGACCTGGGAGTGGTGGCCGTCGGAGCCGACAACATGGCCTGGGATGTTATCGGTGTGCACGATGCGAAGGCCGGATGTGAATTGCCGGGCCATCTCTATCTTCTGGCCCGGGCCGGGATCTACATCATCGAGAATCTGAACCTGGAGGGTCTGGCTGCCGATCGACAGTGGGAGTTCACGTTTATCTGCATGCCGCTCAAGTTCAATGGCGCGACCGGTTCACCTGTGCGACCGATCGCCCTGGTGCAGGGTTGAGAGATGCCGAACACGCCCGACAACCCCTTTCTCCAGGCGCTGCCGGCGCTCAATTTCGTCTGGGAATGGTCACGGAACTATGTAGCCGAACTTCCTGATCATCCGGCTGGCGCAGATACCACCGCTGCGGAACTCTACGCGGCATTCGATGAACCGCTCCCGGAGACGGGTTGCTCTGCCGAAGAGGCGGTGCGCCAGTGGTTGAGCCGCGCGGCGCTGGGCATCACCGGATCTTCAGGTCCCCGATTCTTTGGCTTTGTCACAGGGGGAACAACACCGGCGTCCCTGGCCGGGGACTGGATCGCTTCGACCATCGACCAGAACTCGGGGCTGTGGGTCGGAGCGCCCTGTACGGCACACACTGACGAGGCCGTGTTGCGCTGGCTCAAGGAACTCTTCCTGCTCCCCTCGTCATGGCCAGGGACGCTCACCTCCGGTGCCACGATGTCAAATCTGGTTGGACTGGCGGCGGGACGACAGTGGGTCAGCCGGCAACGTGGGTTTGACGCGGCCGCGGACGGACTGGCTGGCAACCCCCCGATTCCCGTACTCAGCAGCGCGGAAATCCACGCCAGTGCGGTCAAGAGTCTCAGCACGCTGGGATTCGGTCGCAATGCGGTCAGAAAACTCCCTTCTGCCGATGGCCGGCTCGAACTGGATAGCCTCAGGAGGGAGCTGCTATCGATCGAGGGACCGGTCATCGTTGTGGCCAATGCCGGAGAGGTCAACACCGGGGCGTTTGATGATCTGCACGGTATTGCCGATCTCCTCGAGGCACACCCGGGCGGAGGCTGGCTGCATGTCGATGGCGCGTTCGGACTGTATGCCAATCTCGCACCGCGCACGCGTCATCTGCTGGCGGGTCTGGAGCGGGTCGACTCGGTCGCCTGTGATGCTCACAAGTGGCTCAATGTCCCCTATGACAGCGGGTTCGCCTTCGTTCGCGATGAAGCGATTTTGCTGGAGACATTCAGCACGCGTGGAGCGTATCTGGAACCGGTTGCTGCCATCGGCCGGGATCTGGACGGGTATCGCCCCGTTTTTTCCACTCGATTCCGCGGGCTCCCCATGTGGTGTGCTCTGAGAGCATTCGGGCGATCCGGTTATCAGGAAATGGTGGAACGATGTCTGGCCAATGCGGCGATGTTCGGCGAATGGCTGGAAACCGCGCCAGGCGTTGAACTGCTGGCTCCGGTCAGGCTCAACATGGTTTGCTGGCGATATGTCCCGGATGGACTCGACGCTGAGGCCACCGATCAATTCAATCGCGACGCGGTTGCCGCGATTCAGCGCGACGGCCGGGTCTTTCTCACACCAACTCGATGGCAGGGCAAGCAGGCGATTCGCTGCGCGTTCGACAACTGGGCCACCCAGGCGGCGGACGTCGAAATCCTGCAGCAGACAGTCGCTGATTTTGCGGCAGGCAGTTGATGAGCGACCACCCGCAATGGTACTGATCAGGATTCGCACACCCCTGGGAAGCAATCTGACAGATTCCGCTGTTGTTGTGGATCGCCAGTGATACGATAACCAGTGAGCTTTCAGCCATTTGTTGACTCGCTCAACGCCAGTCCCGCCAGAAATGAAAGCATCGCAGTATGGCACTGGGAGACCTGATCCGTCGTTACCGTCTCGCCGCCGGTTTGAGCCAGGAGGATCTGGCCGAGCGGGCCGGTCTCAGTGTGCGCGGCATCAGCGATCTGGAACGCGGTCGCCGGCTCTCCCCTCACATGGAAACACTGCGTCTCCTTTCAGACGCTCTGGGACTTGATGATCCACAACGTGCTTCGCTGATCGAAGCGGCACGACCGGAGCTGAAGGCCGATGCTACGGGTCAGACCGACTCAGTGCTCTCAGCATCGTCGGCGAATGGTTTGCGCCGAGGATTACCGGTACCGCTGACCCCGCTGATCGGGCGCGATGATCTCATCGGACAGATCGTCACGCATGTCCTTGATGACCGCATTCGCCTGATCACGCTGACGGGGCCAGGCGGTGTGGGCAAAACACGGGCTGGTCTGGAGGCCGGTCGCCGCCTCTGCACGGAATTCGCCGAGGGGGCGGTCTTCGTTGATGTCGGACTACTTTCCAGTAGTCAGCAATTCGGTCCGGCTTTGCTGGAGACCCTGGCGTTCACCGGTAACCAGGGCGCCGACCCAGTCGGGCAGACAATCGACCTGCTGAGAGACGCCTCGATCCTCATCATTCTCGACAACTTCGAGCACATGCTCGACGCGGCGACGAGCGTGGCGCGATTGCTGGCATTTTGCCCGGACGTTACGGTGCTGGTGACCAGCAGAACGCGGCTCCGATTGCGAGGAGAACTGGTTTTACCGGTGCCGCCGTTGTCGCTACCCGGCGATCAGCCTAGTTTGGAGAGCGACACGCCATCGCCAGCAGTGAGGCTCTTTGCCGATCGAGCACGCGATGCATCCGCCGGATTTGTTCTCGACGACCAGAACATGGAGATCGTCACCCGCATTTGTCAACGCCTGGATGGGTTGCCTCTGGCCATCGAACTGGCCGCATCCTGGCTTCGTGTTCTGACACCGGCCGCTCTGCTTGACCAACTCAGTGACAGTCTGCCTGCACTGGGTGGCGGCGCGCGCGATGCGCCCGAACGACATCAGACTCTTCGGCAAACTCTGGCCTGGAGTTTGCAGATGCTCAATGCTGATGAGCAACGCCTTTTCCGACAACTCGCGGTGTTTTCCGGTGGCGCTACGTTCGACGCCGTGCGCGCGGTCACCGAACCTGAGTACGAGCCGCTGCAGTTGCTCGATCTTCTCTCCAGCCTGGTCGACAACAGTCTCCTCCAGCAGTCCAGGGCAGAGGACAATTCGGCTCGCTACTCCATGCTGGAAACGATCAGGGCTTTCGGACGCGAGTTGGCCACGGAACACGGCGAAGAAGCTGCGCTGCGAGACTCGCATGCAGCATGGATTCGGGGACTCGCCGAGGACGCCGAGTTCGCACTCATTGGACCCGGTGAACAGATCTGGCGTACCCGTGTCAACAGTGAACAAGGCAACATCCGGGCAGCGCTCGACTGGTCGATTCAGCGAAACGATATCGAAACGGGACTGCGCATTGGTGGAGCGCTGTGGCGATTCTGGTCGAAACGCGGGGCGCTCATCGAAGGACGGGAGTGGCTTTCGCGTGTGCTGGCTCTGCCCGGCGAGACCTCTCCCGAACTGCAGGCCAAAGCCATGCAGGCCCTGGCCAATATGTCTTTCGATCTCGGCGACTATGCCGAAGCGAAAGCGCGCTTCGAGTCGAGCCTGGCCATTCGCCGGACACTACCCGATCGATCGCTCGTGGCCAATGCTCTGAACGGGTTAGGGCTGGTCGCATTCGCCCAGGGCAATCTGGCAGAGGCGCAGAAACTCCATCGGGAGAGTCTGCAGCTAAGCAAAGAAGCGGAGAGTCTGATCGGCATTGGCAATTCACTCTCCAACTGGGCCGATGTCGAAATGGCGCTGGGAAATCTGACGGAGTCTCGTCGCCTGCAGGAAGAGGGATTGCTAGTTCGCCGGCGACTCGGTGACGAGAACAGCATTGCCTACTCCCTTTTTAATCTCGGCGTTCTGGCCCGACTCGAGGAGCGGTATGAGGACGCGCTGGCTCATCTGACCGAGGCGACCGAACTTTTTCGCTCCGCGGGTGATTTGTTCGGTCATGCGTATGGGCTTTGCGATCTCGGCGTCGTTCGGGCGATTCTGGGTCAGGCTCCACAGGGATCTGCCGAAGTTCTGGAAGCGATTCGACTGCGCATCGAAATCGGCGATCAGCGAGGGCTGATCGACTGTATGGAAAGCGCAGCTCGTATCGCGGCAATCGTTGCGGAAGAGGAACAGGCATTCCTCCTGATCGGCGCCGCTTCGAATCGTCGCATGCTGGTGAATGCACCTCGCACACCTGCGGAAGATCGAGAGCTGGCGCGATGGACCGGACCGCTTCTCGAAACTCGACCAAGTCTCGACGTGCGCCGGGTTCAAGGCGAGGCACTTTCCCTCCCACAGGCAATCGAACAAGCGCGAGATGTCCTCAGCACTGCCGCCGAGTGCCCCGCGTAGGCGCGAAGATCGTCAAACTTGGGGGCTTATCGCTCCACCGGTCGAGTCGGATCGCTCGTCCATTCAGCGAACGATCCGGTGAAGAGCCCGACGTGCTCATAGCCAAGTTGACGCAATGTGAAATAGGTGACCGCCGATCGCACTCCGGACGAGCAGTAGGGAATCACTTGTTTGTCCGGGGTCACGCCGGCTGCCTGATACATCATCCGAAGGTCGTCAGGCGATTTCCAATACTTCGCAGTTCCATCGACCGCGTTGTCGAGAAAGGGGATATTGACCGCGCCGGGAATGTGTCCGACAGCGTACTCTCCCGCGGTCCGGGCATCGACGAAAACGGCCGACATCTGATCGGCAGCGGCAACCGCTGCATCGATCGTCACGATCACGTTTGGATTCTGTTCGCCAACATATGGTGATGCGGCCGCATTCCCTGCGGCACTCCCATGCTCCGGCGCACCTCCGCCTGCTGTCCAGGCCTGAAGACCGCCGTCCAACACTCGAACACGTTCGTGACCAAGAAAAACCAGCACCCACCAGAGACGCGCCGCCCAGAAGGTGCCCCCGTCGTAGACAACCACACTACTGCCTTGGTCGATACCCAGACTCGTGAGAAGGACCTGGATGTCCGCTTGCCAGGTTGCAATCGATGCTTCGTCAGTCGCGGCGAGTTCGAGCGCCGGCCAGTCGAGTTGCACGGCCTCGGGAATGTGGCCGCCAGCAAAGTCTTCAGCAGGAGTAAACGCGACAATAACCAGTTGCTCATCGGAGGCCCGTTCCTGGAGCCATGCCGGTGTGGCAAACCATTCGGGGTGAGCGAATCCCCCACTGACCGGTGTCTGAGCAGCACTGGTGCGCGTTGGAATGCCGCCTTGCGCAATTCCGGCCGCGATACCCAGGAGAAGGTCACGTCGTTTCATGTCGTGGTCCTCCGGTCTGTTCGCCGCGAGATGGCCTGAGTGGTATCTCGTCGAGTCAGACGTTGAGCAACGTTCGAGTCACCGGGGTCAGCCTGGCACGCCGCCTTCGAGAATCGTGACCAGGTTCCTGATGTCGATGTTGCCTCCCGAAACCAGCGCCACGACCTTGCCTCCACCGGCCATGCCGGCGAGCGCAGCGGCTGTTGCGGTCGCTCCGGCTCCTTCCGGCACCACGCGATTCCGTTCGACGATCAGTCGCAGGGCGGCAGCGGTCTGCTCGGGGCTGACGACCAGCGAACCGTCGACGAGTTTCTGTGCCAGTTCGAACATCTCCGAATTGACAAAAGGCGAACCGATCCCGTCGACGAAATTAGGCGTGAACGGCACCTCGACAGGATGCCCAGCTGCCAGCGACGGTGCAAGTGGCGCCCCGGTATCGACCTCACACGCATAGACTCTGCAGGAAGGTTTGAGCGCCCGGATCGCGGAAGCAATCCCTGAGCAGAGACCTCCCCCGCCCCAGGGAACGATCACGGCGTCCACATCCGGCAAGTCGTCGATGATCTCAAGACCAGACACGGCGTTGCCCGCCATCATGTCCGGATCGCTGTAGGGATGAACAAAGACACCCTGGGCGCCCGGATAACCCCGATTGCGGAAAATGCTCACCCACTCATTGACGGGAAGTTCGACGACCGTTCCTCCGTAGCGCTGGACCGAGGCGATTTTGGTACGGGGGGCGGTATTCGGTACATAGACGGTGGCCGGCACGCCCAATTCTCTGGCCGCCCATGCCACTCCCTGGGCCATGTTTCCGGCACTGCCTGTCCAGACCCCACCCGCCAGCGCTTCCCGGCCCGCCTTGAGCATTGCATTGGCAGCGCCGCGCAGTTTGAACGAACGAATTGGTTGCAGGCACTCCAGTTTGAGATAGATCTCGCAGGGAGCTTCGTCATAGTCCAATTTGACCAGGGGAGTACGCACGACGATGCCACGGGTTCGCTCCTGTGCGGCGCGAATATCTGCGAGTGGCGCGGGTCGATAATGAATTTGTGCGCTGGCCGGGACAGACTTCACGATTCGTTGCTCACGATCCCTCTGAGATCGGACGCGCACTCCATGGCTCGGTCGAGCAGGTAGCGCACCTATCCGAACATTGCTTCGACTATTGCCTGGTGCCCGACTTGCTCGTTGGAGGGGCAGTTGTTGCCTGATCAGATCCTCGGGTCAGCGCCAGCTTGGCCAGAATGAAGGGAAGCAAGACTTGGGCGACCATCGATGCGATCCAGATCACGACGGTGGCGATCAGCCATGTCGCTACCCCATCGATGGTCAGGCCATCGGTGACCACAGTCGAGATGAGCAGACCAACCAGCGTGGTCACAAGCGCGGTACCGCCCATCAGAAATGACGCATTTTGCATCGCCATTTTGGTAATAAACGGGCCCAGGATCACCGTCGCCGCGGTAAATATGATCACTGCCAGAATGAAGGAACTCGTATTGATCGTGAAGTCGTCGAGAACATAGCTGGCGACCAGCAGGCCAATGGCGTTCGCGACGAGAGTAAGAACCGTCTGGACCACCAATCGAATCATCTGCGTGGCTCCATTGTGCCGAAAGAGCGGCGGGACCAACCAGCCCCTGATGTTCGTCCATTGTATGGGGCCCCTGACTGTAAGGCAACGATATGCAGTAGCGGTGTTTGACCATCATGCTGATATCATCGATGCAATGGAGAGTTCACATCATGATCGATCGCATCAGGAACCTGATCAAAGGTGCGGCGAAACCGGCCAACGCACAATCGGAGCGGACGGCGCGCGATGCGGCACCGCGACGGCCGACATCGGACACGCACCTGGAGCCTCCCCCCGTTTCGCAGGCGGCGATACAGCCAGTTCACCGCCGGGTATTGATGATCATCAACAACCCACCGATTCCTGCCGAGAACGGCAAACGGCTCACCGAGATCTTCACCTGGCGTGATTCCGAAGAACTGGCACGTGCGTTCATCGACGACATCAAAACGTGCAGTGGGGGGTTCCTTCAGTACGAGATCGTCGATCGGATCGTCGACGACGACTTTCCTGTCAAGGAAGATGGGTTCGCCTACACGCCAGAAACCTACCTGACCGCCTTCAGAGAAAAGAAGCATCACGAACCGGACCGAATCGACTACATGGCGCAGATCAGGAAACACAACCTCGAACACCGCAAACGGATGAACGAGTTCGACGAAGTCTGGTTTTTCTCATTTCCTTTCGCCGGGCATTACGAATCGACGATGGTCGGACCGGGTTCGTTCTGGTGCAATTCTCCGCCGGTGTCCGAGACAGAGCGATTCCCGGCTCGGTTCGTGATGATGGGGTTCAGCTACGAACGTGGCGTGGGCGAGATGCTGGAGAGTTTCGGTCACCGGGCCGAATCGATTATGAAGCATGTCTATGACAAACCCGGTCGCTCGCGCAACCTGTGGAAGCAGTTCACCCAGCATGAGAAAACCAATCCCGGGCAGTCGAATGTGGGCACAGTTCACTTCGCGCCGAACAGCGAAAAGGACTACGACTGGGGCAACACAACTCCAGTGACCAGTTTCTGCGATGACTGGTTGACCTTCCCCCGGTTGCCGGGTAACGCCAGAATCGTGACCTGCGCTGACTGGGGTGACGGCGATATTCGCAAGCATCATCTCTGGTGGCTGAGTCACATGCCAAAAGTTCCTGGTGAGACCGACGGCATCAGCAACAACTGGTGGGAGTACATCGCACTCACCCGCACCGACTTCTGACGCCGGTGAGCCGATTCCTGTCGGGCGGGCGCCGCCACCCCGTCGGCGAAACGCTCAGACGGAACGCTGCGAAGTCATCACTTCCCGAGGTGGGTTCGCCAGCGGGAAGCATGCTGCGTGGGTCGATTCAGAAAGCCGGAGACTGAAACCGCGTACACTTGCCCGTCGCCAGGCTGGCATCTGCCAGGTGTTCTGGAGTCGGCGACCATGGTTGCGCCGGAACTGCCCGGACAACAGAAAGTGCGGAGCATTGAGTTACCTGTTTCTGGCGATGACATTGTTCGCCAACAGCGGAGAGGCGTCTGACGATCTCACCGGTATCGCCAAATGGGCTGTGGAGATCATGGAGCGACTGGGTGCGCCGGGGGCCGGACTGGCTATCGCGCTGGAAAACATCTTTCCGCCCCTGCCCAGTGAAATCATCCTGCCGTTGGCCGGATTTACCGCCAGTCAGGGGACGTTCTCTCTGGTCGAAGCATTGTTTTGGACTACGCTTGGTTCAGTGTCCGGAGCAATGGCGCTCTATGCGATCGGGGCCGCACTCGGAATCGAGCGGACCAAAGCGATCGCGCATCGCCTTCCTCTTATCCATGTTGCTGACATCGTGAAAACAGAAGTCTGGTTTCACAAGCATGGTGGCAAAGCTGTTTTCTTCGGGCGAATGCTGCCGGTGTTTCGCAGTCTGATTTCCATACCGGCTGGCATCGAGCGAATGCCGATCCCGCACTTTCTCATTCTGACGACCATCGGCAGTCTGATCTGGAACTCGATCTTCGTGGTGGCCGGTTATCAGCTGGGTGAGAACTGGCATCATGTCGAACCCTATGCCGATGCATTCCAATATCTGGTCATCGGGGCGGTTTTGCTGGCGCTGATTGCGTTCGCCGTCAAACGCATCAGGTCGGACTATTTCGGGCGGGGATCGACCTCGCCGGATTCGGCTCGCTAGGGATTCGCACAGGACAGACAACGTGGCCGTCGCGGAAGTCAGATTTCAGAGTCAGTCCTTTGGTCGGTGGTTGACCTATGCAATCGCCTTACCGGAGTCTGGTGATGATCCATACCCGGTCGTCATTCAGCTCCATGGTCTTGGCGATGACCATCGCACCTGGATCGACCGTTCGAACATCCTTCGCTATGTCAAT
>WBZO01001124.1_pt1 | contig 10482 bp, 12 predicted proteins | sample 5204261 | NCBI WGS metagenome assembly WBZO01 (sample SAMN12412400, study PRJNA552823) | activated sludge metagenome | isolation source: activated sludge from anammox sidestream of wastewater treatment plant... | place: USA: North Carolina | collected 2017-09
GCATCGTCGGATCCCGTTCGACGATCCGAACACGCACCTCGAACTCACGATGATCCACGAGGTCATGGTGCTCGATCACAGCGGGCCGGGATGGGCCCTCATCCAGTACGGCGCGTCGCTCAAGCTCTTCGTCCTCGGCTCGCTGGTCGTCCGCATCGCCTCGCCGCTGTCGTCGGGCGACCCGTGGATCGACTGGGGGATCTTCGCGGTCGGGATGCTCGCGCTCGCGGTCCTCATCGGCGTCGTCGAGTCGATCATGGCGCGCCTGCGCATGCGCCAGGTCCCGAGCCTGCTCGTCGCCGCGTGCCTCCTCTCCGGCTTCGGGATCGTGCTGCTCGCGAGGTGATGGGATGAACGCCGTCGTCGATGCGCTCCTCGTGCTCGTGCTCCTCCTGAACTTCTTCGTCCTCGGGACGAGCCGCCTCCGGGCGATCGTCAACGCGACCGCGCTCCAGGGGGTCGTCCTCGGCGTCACGACGCTGTTCGTCCATCGTGACATCGGTCTCGAGCCGGTCCTGGTCGGCGGCGGCGCCGCGCTCGTGAAGGGGCTCGTGATCCCCGCGCTGCTCACGCGCGCGATGCGGGACGTGGCCATCCGACGCGAGGTCGAGCCGCTCATCGGGTACATCCCGTCGCTCATCGCGTGCGGCATCGCGACGGCGGCGGCGATCGTCTTCGCCGGCACCCTTCCTCTCGCCCCCGAGCACGAGGGATCGCTCCTCGTGCCGACGTCCATCGCGACGGTGCTCACCGGCTTCATCGTCCTGACGACGCGGCGCAAGGCGATCACGCAGGTGGCCGGCTACCTCGTCTTCGAGAACGGCATCTTCATCTTCGGCCTCTGCCTTCTCGAGGCGATGCCGATGCTCGTCGAGGTCGGCGTGCTGCTCGACCTGATCGTCGCGATCTTCGTGATGGGGATCATGATCTACCAGATCAACCGCGAGTTCTCCGGCCTCGACACCGATCGCATGAGCCAGCTCAAGGAGTGATCGCGTGAACGTCGCGCTCGTCCTCGTCCCCCTGCTCTTCGCGGTCTTCGCGCTGCTCGTCCGCTCGAACGCGCTCCGCCCGTGGCTCGTGGTCGCCGGGGGCGGCGCCCAGCTGCTCCTCGTCCTCGTGACGCTCTTCCTCCCGGAGCGCTCCGCGCTCGGTGGATGGCTGTGGCTCGGGCCCTTCGCGCGGCTCGCGCTCGCGTTCACCGCGGTCCTCTTCTTCTCCTGCGCGATCTACGCGCGCGGTTACCTGTTGCAGCGCATCGAGCGGCCGAACCGGATCTTCTGCGCGTGCCTCCTCGCGTTCCTCGGGACGCTCACCCTCGCGCTCCAGGCGCAGCACCTCGGGCTGATGTGGGTCGCGATCGAGACGACGACGCTGACGACGGCGCCGATGATCCACTTCTCGCGCACGCCGCGCTCGCTCGAGGCGACGTGGAAGTACCTGCTGATCGGCTCGGTCGGCATCGCGCTCGCGCTCCTCGGGTCGCTGTTCCTCGCGTACTCGGCGCACGCGGCAGGCGTCCCGACCTCGCTCCTCCTCGATGACATGGTCGCCGACGCGCCACGGCTCTCGCGGCCCTGGCTCCGCCTCGCGTTCGTCGTCCTCTTCATCGGCTACGGCACGAAGATGGGGCTCGCGCCGATGCACACGTGGAAGCCGGACGCCTACGGCGAGGCGCCGGGCATCGCCGGCGCGCTCCTCGCGGGCGGGCTCACCAGCGCCGTGTTCCTCGCGATCCTCCGCTTCTACAAGGTCTGCTTCGCCGCAGGCGACGCGGGTTTCGCGCGGCAGCTCATGGTCGTGACGGGGCTGCTGTCGATCGGGATCGCGGGCGTCTTCATGATCGGCCAGAAGGACTTCAAGCGGCTCCTCGCGTACTCGAGCGTCGAGCACATGGGGATCCTCGTCCTGGGGGTGGGCATCGGCCACGGGGCGATCTTCGGATCGATGCTCCACATGATGAACAACGGCCTCACGAAGGGCGTCCTCTTCCTCAGCGCCGCGAACATCCACCGCGCGTACGCGAGCAAGACCACGAACGACGTGCGCGGGGCGATGCGCCGCCTGCCGCTGTCCGCGGCGCTCTTCGTCGCCGGGTTCCTCGCCATCACCGGCTCGCCGCCGTTCGGGCCGTTCGTCAGCGAGCTGACCATCCTCGACGCGGCCTTCGCCGGCGGGCACTACGTCATCGCGTCGCTCTTCCTCGTCACGCTGGCGGTGGTGTTCGTCGGGATGGGAGCCACCGTCCTCGCGGTCGTCCAGGGCCAGCCGTCGGAGCGCGCGGGCGCGACGAAGTTCCAGGACGATCTCGCGACCGTCGTGCCGCCGCTCGCGCTCCTCGCGTGCGTGCTCGTCCTCGGCGTGACCATCCCGGCTCCGGTCGACGCGCTGGTGCGCGATGCGGCCGCGTTCGTGGAGGCCGGACGATGACGCTCGCTCGCGCCCGCAACGGCCGCCCGATCGCACGGTCGGAGATCCCGCGCCTCTCGCTCGAGGACTTCCGCCGCGCCGTCGTCCACGCGCCCGCGCAGCACAAGCGGGTCAGCGCGCTGTTCGGGGCCCCGCCTCCCTCGGGCGCGGGCGTCGAGCTCGTCGTCGTGCTCGCGTCCGACCTCGACGGGACCCTCGAGCTCGCAACGACGGCGATCGAGGGCGGCACCTTCCCGTCGATGACCACCGACTGCCCGGAGGTGCACCTGTTCGAGCGCGAGATCGCCGAGCAGTGGAGCGTCGTGCCGGAGGGGCATCCGTGGCTCGAGCCGGTGCGGTTCCTCGGAGGCCGCGCGCCCGGCGTGACGGACTTCCATCGGGTCGAGGGAGAGGCGGTCCACGAGGTGGCGGTCGGGCCGATCCATGCCGGCGTCATCGAGCCCGGCCACTTCCGATTCCAGTGTCACGGCGAGCACGTGTTCCAGCTCGAGATCGCGCTCGGCTACCAGCATCGCGGCGTCGAGCGCGCGCTCGCCGGCGGCCCCACGAAGCGGACGCTCCCCTACGTGGAGACGCTCGCGGGCGACACGACGATCGGCCACACGACCGCGTACTGCCAGCTCGTCGAGGGCCTCTCCGGCGCGCGCGTCCCGGCTCGCGCGCAGGCGCTCCGCGGCATCGCGCTCGAGCTCGAGCGGCTCGCGAACCACACCGGCGCGCTCGCGGGCGTCGCGAACGACGTCGGCTTCCTCCCCACCGGATCGTTCTGCGGCCGCATCCGCGGCGACTTCCTCAACCTCACCGCGCTCGTGTGCGGCAACCGCTTCGGTCGCGGGCTCGTCCGCCCCGGCGGCGTCGCGTTCGACGTCGACGAGACGCGCGTGCGGGACATGCGCACTCGCCTCGAGGCGGCCGCGCGCGACGCGGCCGAGGCGCTCGACCTGATGTGGAGCAGCGCATCGGTCATGGCGAGGCTCGAGGGCACCGGCGTCGTGAGCGCGGACGCGGCGCGGGCGGTCGGCCTCGTCGGCGTCGCCGCGCGCGCCTGCGGGCTCGATCGCGATGTCCGTCAGGATCATCCGAGCGGCGTCTTCCGTCTCGCGCACGTGCCGGTGTCGGTCTGGCACAGCGGGGACGTCTTCGCGCGCGCGTGGGTGCGCGGCCTCGAGATCGAGCGTTCGTGCGCCTTCATCCTCGATCAGCTCGCGGCCCTCCCGCGCGGCAAGACGCGTGCGGGCTGCGAGCGCCTGGCGCCGGACAGCGTCTGCGTCTCGCTCGTCGAGGGCTTCCGCGGGGAGATCTGTCACGTCGCGACCACCGATCGGAGCGGGCGGTTCGCCTCGTACAAGGTGATCGATCCGTCGTTCCACGACTGGACCGGGCTCGCCCTCGCGCTCCGCGACGAGGCGATCTCCGATTTCCCGCTCTGCAACAAGAGCTTCGACCTCTCCTACTGCGGGCACGACCTCTGATGCTGAAGACCCTCCTCGCCAGGTTCCACCAGGGGCACCGCACGACGTCCTATCCGCGGGCGGCGCCCTCGCTGCCCGATCGCTTCCGCGGCGGCCCGGCGCTCGACGAGGCGCGCTGCCCGGACGGCTGCCGCGCATGTGCCGACGCTTGCCCCACCGATGCGATCTCGGTCGAGGACGGCCTCGCGCTCGACATGGGGCGGTGTCTCTTCTGCGTCGAGTGCCAGACGGCGTGCCCGGAGGGCGCGATCACCATGACGAACGAGTACCGGCTTGCGGCGCGTCGGCGCGAGGACCTCGTCGTCCGCGATCGCGCCGAGCCGCGCGAGAAGGCGCTCGACGCGAAGCTCCGAAAGCTGTTCGGCCGCTCGCTCAAGCTGAGGGTCGTGAGCGCCGGCGGATGCAACGGCTGCGAGGCCGACGTGAACGTCCTCTCGACGATCGCGTTCGACATCGGACGCTTCGGCATCCAGTACGTCGCGTCGCCGCGCCATGCCGACGGGCTCCTCGTCACCGGATGCGTGACCGAGAACATGAAGCTCGCGGTGAAGAAGGCTTACGACGCCGTGCCCGCGCCGAAGATCGTCATCGCCGTCGGCGCGTGCGCGATCTCCGGCGGTCCGTACGTCGATCACCCGGAGCAGATGAACGGCATCGACGCGATCGTCCCCGTCGATCTCTACGTCCCGGGATGCCCGCCGCATCCGTTCACCATCCTCGACGGGCTCCTCGGCATGCTCGACCGGCTCGAGTCCGGCCGCCTCGCGGAGCGTGTCGCCGAGGCAGCGTCCGCCGTCGAGGAGGAGAACCGGAAGGACCGCGAGGTCTGGGGCAAGAAGCGCGCGGACGAGGCGGCGCGGATGTTCGGCGGCGCCCCGAAGCCGTGAGCGCCTCGCGCGAAGGCTTGCGCAACGTCGCGCCAGGCGCCGGGTGATCCCGGCGGATCCATTCGGGCCGGCACCGGCCGCGCGACGACCGAAGAAGCCGCAGAAACCCGCGATCCGGCCCCGGCATGACGGGTGCTTGATGCCGTCGCACATGCACCTGCGCCTGACAGGGGGGCTCCTGTTCGTCGCCGCATCCATGTTCGCCTGCGGGGCGGCCGACCGATCGTCGCCCGCGACCGAGTCCGACGAGATCGTCGGCGGGGTCGCCGCGAAGAGCAGCCGGCTCGACGCCGTCGGCTCGCTCGGCCGCGTGAAGCCGGACGGCTCGTTCGACTACTTCTGCACCGCGACGCTGGTCGCGCCCCGGCTCGTGCTCACCGCGAAGCACTGCGCCGCGCGCAAGGACGGGCCGGCGTACACCGAGTCCGAGACCATTCACTTCGCCATCGGCGAGGACAGCAAGGCGCCGAAGCGGACGATCGCGATCGCCCGCACGTGGATGGCGAGCATGAACGAGGGCGGCTTCGTCGACCGCGGCTCCGACGTCGCGCTCATGGCGCTCGACGAAGCGGTCGAGGACATCGAGCCTCTCGCGATCGCGAGCGATCACGTCGATGCATCGGTGATCGGCTCACGCGTTTCGGCGGTCGGCTACGGCATCCGCGACGTCATGCGGACGTCGGGCCAGCGTCGCGCCGGGACGCTCACCGTCCGGGCGACGAACGGTCCGCTCGTGCAGAGCGCCTTCGCGACGGAGGAGGAGCTCCTCGCGTTCGTCCGCACCGAGGGCGGCGAGGCGTACTCGCAGGAGCGGGACGAGCCTCGCGTGCGCGAGCTCTGGGGCAAGTCGATCCTCGAGAACCGCGAGCTCTTCGCCGGCGTCGCGCCGGGCGATGCCCAGCCGTGCAGCGGCGACAGCGGCGGACCGCTCGTCGCGCGCACCTCCGGCGGGCTCGCCGTCTTCGCCGTCGTGTCCGGCTCCTTCAAGCTGTCGAACTCCTACGTCAACCCGTGCAGCGTCGTCGGCGAGGTCTACGCGACCTTCCCCGCCGACGTGCAGGCGATGTTCGACGAGGCGAGCGCGTCGATCGACGTCGCGCCGCCGAAGCGCGTTGCCCCGTCAGGCGTGCTCGTCGGATCCGGCGTCGCGGTGCCGACCGCAGGCGAGGGCGAGGATCGCTGCGCCGGAGTGCCCGTCGAAGGACGCTGCGAGGACGGCGTGGTCCTCCGCTGCATCGCGGCGTCCGAGGGCCCGCCCCGCGTGACCCGCACGGACTGCTCCCTGCTGCTCCAGACGTGCGGCCTGGCCCCGGGAGCCTCCGACGGCGGCGCCCCGCACGCGGCCTGCGTCGACCGCTGAAATCACGGGCGAGCCGCCTCTCGGAACTTTTCTGCGGGCCGTCTGTCCGCAACAAAGACGATGGGCCGCCGGGAGTTTCTCTACGGCTCGGCGAGTGACTTTGCACTCTCGTTCGAGAGTGTTGCACCATGGCCGGACGTGGCGCTCCCCGACGAGCTCGAAGCAAAGCTGATCGAACGCCTCGTCGCTCGCGACGAGCGTGCGTTCAACGAGCTCGTGCAGACGTACGGGCGGCGCGTGTCTGCGCTCGTCCTGCGGATGCTCGGCAACCGCGCAGAGGCCGAGGACCTCACCCAGGAGGTCTTCGTCCAGGTCTTCAAGGCGATCGGGACGTTCCGGGGCGACTCGAAGCTCTCCACCTGGATCTACCGGATCGCGGTCAATCTCTGTAAGAACCGCTCGAAGTACCTCCGCGTGCGGCACGCGGGCGAGCAGGACGAGCTCGAGGCCGTCGCGGAGCGCGTCCCGCTCGGCGAGGCGCGCCGCGCGAACGTGGCGCAGATCGAGCGGCCCGACGAGGCGCTCGGCGGCAAGCAGGTCGAGCGTATCGTGCAAGACGCCATCCAGCAGATCGATCCGACGTTTCGCGAATGCCTCATCCTGCGGGACGTCGAGGAGCTCAGCTACGAAGAGATCGAGCAGATCACCGGTCTCGCGGCTGGTACAGTGAAGAGCAGGATCTTCCGCGCGCGCGCGCAGCTGAAGGAGATCGTCGAGAAGCAGCTCGGCGAGAAGATCGGATGAGCGAGCAAGAAGAGGAGAAGGAGGACGCCGCGTTCTCCGCGCTGCTGAAGCGATCGCTCGGCGGCGCCCCGGAGCCCGAGGTCCTCGCGCCGGGAAAGGCGCCGGAGCCCGCCGAGGAGGACAAGAAGCTCCTCGAGGGCGTGCAGCGGAAGCTCCGCAAGCGCTCCAAGGGGAAGTTCTACGGCGACGGATGGAGCACCTCGCAGTCGCGCCTCAACTACGCGCTCGTCGCGGCGGTGATGCTCCTCACGATCGTCGTCGTCTATCTCGCGCTCGGCCCGACCGGCATCAGCCTGCGTTGAGGCATGCGCGCGCACGTCGTCGCTTTCGTGGTCGCCGCCGTCGTCCTCCCCACGGCCTGCGGCTGTCGCGGTCGGACGAACGCGTCGCGTGGCAAGCTCCCCGCGCCGGCGGGCGGCGCTGCCGTGGTGAACGATGCGCTCGATGGCGGGGACGCGCTCGTCGAGGACGCGCGCACCTACGAGGTGAAGACGTGGCGCATGCCGCTCGATCGCTACGAGGTGACGATCGAGGACGTCGGGATGACGACCGCGCTCGACGCCGTGCTCGAGCGCACCGGCGCGGATCTGGCGGCGAACGGCGGCTTCTTCGACGAGAACGGCAAGGCGCTCGGCCTCACGGTGTCGAGCGGCGTGCAGCTCTCGCCTCTCGCGAAGAGGCTCTCGGGCGGTGTGGTGACGATCGACGCGACCCACGCGCAGCTCTTCGCGACCGAGTCGTTCGCCCAGCCGGAGGGGACGCGCTTCGCGGTGCAGTGCCGCCCGCGCCTCGTGGTCGGCGGCCAGCCGAACGTGCGAAGCGACGACGGAAAGCGATCCGAGCGCACCGCGCTCTGTCTCCGCGACGGCGGCCGCACGATCGAGGTCGACGTCGTGCGCGGGCAGGATGAAGGCGGGCCGTCGCTCTTCGCGCTCGGCCAGTGGCTCGCTGCGCGGGGCTGCGAGGACGCGCTCAACCTCGACGGCGGCCCCTCGACCGGCGCGGCGTGGCGTGACGAGGTGACGAACGAGAGGAGGCTGCTCGCCCCTCGCGGTCCGGTCCGTCACGCGATCGTGTTCAAGAGGCGGTGATCAGCGCGGCCCGCTGAACGAGGCGGGGAGGGGGAGCCGCGCCGTGACGACCCCCGAGGCGATCGCGAGGATCCCTCCGACGAGGAACGAGACGCGGACGCCGTGGTGCTCCGCGATCGCGCCGCCGATCATCGAAGCGAGGGCCCACATCGCGAAGTGCGCCATCGTGTAGAGCGCGACGATGCGCGCGCGCATGCGGTTCGGCACCCAGACCTGGATGAGCCCGGCGAGCGAGGAGAAGGTGCCGACCCAGCCGATCCCCACGGGGAGGAAGAGCGCGATCGCGATCGCGACCGAGCGCACTCCCGCGAGGGCGATGCCGGCTGCGCCGTAGATCGCCATCCCGCCTGCGACCACCACGCGCGGCGGGAGGCGTGCGCGCAGCGGTCGGAGGGCGGCCCCCCCGATGACCGCGCCGGCGCCCATCGCACCGAGCATCAGGCCGTAGGCGCGCGGATCGGCGTCGAGCGTGAGCTTCGCGAACGCGGGCGCGAGGGCATAGATGAAGGCGGCTCCGACGGTGAAGCAGAGCATGGCCACGATGACCGCGCGCATGGCCCTCTCGCGGATCGCATGCGCGAACGGCTCGAGGAACGCTCGGCCCATCGGCGGCGGCGGCTGCGACGGAGGGGGACGCTCGGGCGGTCGGTGGAGCAGCACGGCGAGCACGACGACGACGAACGTCAGCGCGTTCAGGAAGAACGACCACGCGGCGCCGAGCGCGGAGAGGACGAGGCCGCCGATCGCCGGCCCTACCGCGCGCGCGATGTTGAACGCGATGCCGTTGAGCGTCACGCCCTCGGCGACCTGGTCGAACGGCAGGATCTCGGAGACGAGCGCGTTCCACGCGGGCGCGCCGAGCGCGAGGCCGAGGCCTGCCGCGGCCGCGCCGCCGACGAGCACGGCGGGTGTGACGTGGCCGGTCCACGTCGCGAGCGAGATGCCGGCGGCCACGAAGGCCTGCGCGCATTGCGACCACATCACGAGCTTCCTGCGCTCCAGGCGATCGGCGAGCACGCCCGAGGGGAGCATCGCGACGAACGATGCGGAGGTGAACGCCGCCGCGAGCCCGGCCGCGGAGAGCGGGCTCTTCGTCAGCTCGAGGATGAGCCATCGTTCGGCTACGTCCTGGACGAACGTGCCGACGTACGAGATCGTCGCGGCGATCCACAGCGCCCGGAATACCTCGTTCCGGAGCGGATGACCGGTCACGCGGCGTGGTCGTCGACCCAGCGCGCGAGGATGACCGTGATGTTGTCCGGCCCGCCGTTCTCGTTCGCGCGCTCGATGAGCTTCGAGGCGGCGACCTTGAGATCGGCGTGGCGCGAGACGATCTCGAGCATCTCCGGATCCTCGACCGGACCCGAGAGGCCGTCGGAGCACATCAGGTAGACGTCACCCGCGCGGGGCGACTCGAAGCGCGTGTCGACCTTGACCGTGTCCTTCATCCCGAGCGCGCGAACGATGACGTTCTTGTGCGGGAAGTTCGCGATCTCCTCGGGCGTGAGGCGCTTCATCTTGATGTAGTCGTTGAGCAGCGAGTGGTCCTCGGTGAGCTGCTCGATCTTGCCGTCGCGAACGCGGTAGCCGCGCGAGTCGCCGACGTGCGCGACGTAGACGCCGTCCTCGACCGCGAACATGACCACGATCGTGGTGCCCATGCCGCGCTTGCCCGCGTCGCGCTGGGCGGTCTCGTAGATGCGCAGGTTCGCGAGCTTGATGCCGGTGATGAGCCGGTTCTCCTCGTAGCCCTTGGAGCGGTCCATCTTGTACGGCCAGGTCCGCTCGGGATCCTGCTGGGTCGCCGCGAAGAACTCCTTCAAGGCGTCCACCGCCATCTTGCTGGCGACCTCGCCCGAGGCGTGACCGCCCATGCCGTCGGCGACGATGTAGAGGCCGCTGTCCTCGATGATCGAGAAGTTGTCCTCGTTGTGCGTGCGCTTCATGCCGACGTTCGTCTCGCCAGCAACCTCGATCCGAAGTCCCACGGTAGGAGAATGGTCGTGGGGCGGCGCGATCCTGTCAACCACGTCGAAGGCTTTCGCTTCCGAGCGCAGCCGTCGGTTTTTCTTGACGTTCTACTGGGGTTGAGGCCGGAGCGTCGCCGAGGCCTCCCGGAACTTCCCCCCGCTGAAGACGAGGAGCTTCACGGTCTGCCCGATCGCGTGCTTCGCGATGACCTCGGCCAGCTGCTCGGGGGTCTCGACGGGCGCGCCGTCGACGGCGACGATCGTGTCGGCGTTGTCGCCCGCCTTGAGCCCGGCCTTCTCCGCCGGGCTGCCCGGCGCGATGCCCATGATCTTCACGCCCTTCACGCTGCCGTCTGCGCTCGGCGCGCCGCCGAGGCCGAGCCAGGGCGCCGGGATCGTCGCGGTCGCCGGCGTCTTCACGAGGAAGCTCCGGAGCGCGTAGACGGGCGCGGCCACGGTGATCGGCGAGCACGTGGGCGCCGCCTTCGCCGCCGGCTTTCCGTCCTTCGGCGTCCCCTCCGCGGCCGC
>WBZO01007126.1_pt1 | contig 10475 bp, 8 predicted proteins | sample 5204261 | NCBI WGS metagenome assembly WBZO01 (sample SAMN12412400, study PRJNA552823) | activated sludge metagenome | isolation source: activated sludge from anammox sidestream of wastewater treatment plant... | place: USA: North Carolina | collected 2017-09
GCACGAGCGGCAGTTTGATCGATAGGCCGAGATTGGGAAGCTTATGCATCAGCGACGGTCGATTGTGATACGAACGCCGTCGTAAAGCGCCGGCGTGGCGGTCGTGAACCGATCCAGCATCAATTCATCGAGCAGAGCGCGGCCTTGCGGATCGTATTCCATCGTCAATAGCGCATCCGCCATTCTCTGCCGCAATTCAGGATCGATGCCGGCGCGCGAGACGAGCGGCGGGAAACCGTACGCCTCGGAGCGATGGATGATTTTCGTTCTGGCGGTGATTGGCGATTGTTGTCGGTTGAGATATTCCCACACGTAGGAATCGACGGCGGCGCCGTCGGCTACGCGTTCGGCGACGGCCTCGATCGTCTCCGTGTGGCTATAGGTGAAGAACGTGTGCCGAAAGAAGCTGTCGGGATTGCGACCCCGGTCATGCAGGATGCTGCGCGGCACGATATAGCCCGAATTCGAATCCGGGTCGGAATAGGCAAAAACCTTTCCTTCCAGATCGTCGAGGCTCCGATGCGGACTATCCTTATGAACGATGATGTAGGATCGATAGAACGGCTGTCCCTCGAAGACGGGCACCACCAGCAGCTCAAAAAAATTCGAGTTTTGATACTTTTTGTAGGGGAAGCTGCAGATCCAGGAGAAGTCGTGCTCGCCGACTTCGATCAGCTCCATCGCTTCGCGATATGAACGACGCTGAATGAACTGGACGGAACGCCCGACCTTGCGGCCGAGATATGCCGCCCAGCGGTCGTACAGGTCCAGATTCTCGCGAACGGCCGCCGCGGTCAAGCCGAAGCGGACGATTCGCTGCGGAGCGTCGGCCGCCTGAGCGACGCCGGCCATCAGCGCCAATGCGAGGAGCACCCCAACCCGCAAGCCCATGACTGAATATAGCATGGCTTTTGAATGAGCTGCGGCGCGAACCGTGTTTCGGATTGGAAACGCTTGGCTCTCAAACGGCGCAGACGAGTAACCAAAGTACAAAAGTGTTACTTGCCAGTATCGTTAAGCTGTCGTCGGGTGTACGTGAGCGGTTACTGTATGGTGACTTGTAATAATCGCAAGTACGTATGAAGTCGCATACGTGATTCATATCATGGAAATTCTCCAGTTTACGAAGAGACTGATGTCATCAGGCTTCAGCGAGCCGAGATGCATTCGGTCTAAGCTATGCCAAACGCCCTCACGCGTTTTTGGAATCAGGCTTCGGCAGGCTGGCCGATCTATCGCGCGCCTGAGGATGGGCCCACTTGCACAACGCTCGTTTCGCTACGCGGCGATTTGTGTATGCGCGAAGGCAAGCCGTTTACGCCATGCCGCTTGTGCTCCGACGCTTGTCCGGTCGCCGCGATCTCATTGACGCAAGCCGATGCTCTGCGCGTCTCGTCTGCTTGCATCGGTTGCGGCGCATGCGCCGCGCAATGCCCGACCGGCGCGCTCAGCGTCAGCGGATTCGAGCGGGCCTCGGCATCAGCGCCGCTGGTCGCCATCGAATGCGCGCGCGTGCCCGCCGGCGACTTGCAGCCGCATTGCTGGGTGACGCCGTGCGCAAATGGCTTGCGCGTGTCCGACATTGTGGCGGCCGCGGAGGCGTCAAACGAAACGCGCATCGAGTTCGTCCTCATCGACCGGAGTCTCTGCCGTGCGTGCCCAAGCTCGCGCCGGGCCAATGTCATCGACGAGGTCCATGCGAAGCTGTCGCGGGCCTTATCGTCCTTGCCTTCCAGTTTCATCGGCATTCGAAGAGAAAGCCGGGCGCTCGACCCTGGGCAAGCAAGGCCCGCCGGTGCGCGGCCGGCGACAAGCCGGCGTGCGCTGCTGCGCGCATGGATGCAAGCGTCGATCGGACACGAAAGCCGCGGCGTGCGCGGCGATCGCGCGGCGCTCGCCCGTGTCGCCGCGCGCAACGGAGATCGTCTGAGTGCGTGGCATTACCCCAGCATAACGATCGGTCCGGCTTGTCGCGACCATGGCGTCTGCAGCGCCAGCTGTCCGACCGGAGCGCTGCGAGTAAAGACGCTCGCTGACGGCGCGGACGGCTGGCAGCTTGCCTTCGATGCCGGCGCATGCGTCGAATGCGGCCGTTGCGCCGAAGCGTGCCCCGATCGCGCGCTGACCTTGACGCTGCATGGCGAAGATATCCCGCTCGAGACCCCCGTCATCTTGCGTCAGCGCGTCCTCGCGATCTGCCTCAAATGCGAAGATCGTTTCGTCATCGACGGCGATGACGCGGAATTGTGCCCGGCATGCCGGAAAAGTGAGTCGCTTTTTGTCGATCTTTTCGCGGCCGCCCGTCAACCGACTGGTGCGCCTCGCTCAAGTTGCACCGGTGCAATGGTGTGAAGGAGACAAATCATGTCTTACGAATCCAATAGGCGAGAGTTCTTGCAGACGACGGCGGCGATTGGCGCTGCGGCTGCGGCCGCGGAAGTCGCCCCAGTCGCTCCGGCCGAGGCCCAGGCCGGCGCCAAAGCCGTTCCTCTAACCAAGATCGTCAAGAGCGTCTGCCATCAATGTCCGGCCCGTTGCGGCATCGACGTCTCCGTGACGGACGGCAAGGTGCACGCGATCTACGGCAGCCTCACGCATCCATCATCGAACGGCAAGCTGTGCCCCAAGGGCCATCTCGGCATGTACATCCTCTACGATCCGGATCGGATCAAAGGGCCCATGAAGCGCACCAATCCGAAGAAGGGTCGCAATGAAGATCCGAAATTTGTGCCGATCTCGTGGGACGAGGCGCTCAACGCCATCGCGGCGCGGCTGGAAGCGCTGCGCGCAAAGAACGAGCAGCATCGGTTTGCGATCCTCACCGGCCGCGGCTGGGGTCAGTCGGATGCCGGGCTGACGGGACCTTTCGGCCGATTGTACGGCACCCCGAACGCCACCCTCGGCCACTCGTCGATGTGCTCGGATGCGAGCAAGAAGGCGAAGCTCGCGCTCGACGGAAACTACGATTACAACGCCTACGACTATCGCAACACCAATTACCTGTTGAATTTCGGCGCGGCGTTCCTCGAGGCTTATCGCCCCCTCAACAACAATCTGCAGACCTGGGGTCATATCCGCACCAAAGCGCCGAAAACGAAAGTGACCGTGGTCGACATCCGTGTGACCACGACCGGCGCGGCGGCCGATCATCTGTTGCTGGTCAAGCCGGCGACCGACGGCGCGCTGGCGCTGGCGATCGCCCATGTCATCCTCACCGAGGGGCTGTGGGATAAAAAGTTCGTCGGAGATTTCAACGACGGCGTGAACCGGTTCAGAACCGGCGACGCGATTGATCCCGCGACATTCACCGAAAAATGGACGAGCGGGCTGATCGAGTGGTGGAACGCCGAGCTCAAAGATCGCACGCCGCGCTGGGCCGCGGAGATCACCTCTATTCCGGAAAAGCAGATCATCGCGGTGGCGCGCGAATTCGCAACCACCAAGCCGGCCATGGCGATCTTCGAACGCGGGCCGACGACGCACACCAACGCCACCTATAACGGCCTGAGCATTCACGCGCTCAATGCGCTGATCGGCTCGATGTACGCCAAAGGCGGGCTGATGAGCCAGATGTCGGTTCCCTATGGCGGCCTGCCGGTCAAAGTCGAGGACTATCTCGACGATGCGGCGAAAGCCGCCGCGGATCGCAAGATGCCGCGGTTTGATCGCGCCGGGTCAAAAGAGTGGCCGTTCGCCGCCAACATGATCCAGGGCATTCCGACCAGCCAGTTGGAGGGCAAACCCTACAAGCTCGACACGCTGATGTTCTACCTGACCAACCCAATCTATTCGACGCCGGATTGCCGGCGATGGGAGCAGGCGCTGCAGGACGTGTTCGTGATCGAAACCTCGCCGTTCCCGAGCGAGACCTCTGCGTTCGCCGACCTGCTCGTTCCCGACAACACCTATCTCGAGCGGCTGCAGGATTGCCCGACTTATCCCTGGCAAGGGTTCCCGATGACCAGCCTCCGGCAACCCGCCGTCAAGCCGCTCTACGACACGAAAACTTTCGGCGACACGCTGATCGAGGTCGGCAAACGCATGAAAGGGCCGATGGGCGAGTATTACAAGAAGCTCGGCAGCGTCGAGAACGTCGTCCGCCACCTCGCCAAGGGCTTCGAGAAGGTCCCCGGAGACAACGGCGTGAACAGCTTCGAGAGCTGGGCCGAGAAGGGCGTCTGGTACAAGAAGCCGTATCTCTACCGCCAGATCAACGGCGACTTTTTCGAATGGGACGGCGTCGATTATCGCAAGCCGATGAGCGAGGCCGAGGTCAAGGCGAAGCTGTTCAAGACCCCGTCCGGCAAATTCGAGCTGAAATCATCCTACCTCGCCAAGCATGCCGATTACGTCGTCGAGAAGCTCGGCATCGCGAAAGAGAAGGTGCCGTTCCCGCAATGGGTCGAGCCCAAGCATTCCGGCGGGGGCGACCTCTATTTCGTGTCGCCGAAAACGCCGATTCACGCGGAAGGCCGCAGCGCCAATATCCCGCAGGCGATCTCGATCTATCAGCCGGTCTCCGGCGGCCGCAACGAGATGTTCCTGGAGATGCATCCCAGAGCGGCTCGGGAGCGCGGCATCAAGAATGGCGACCGCGTGAAGATCAGCTCGAATGTCGGTTCGATCTATTCGCGGGTGCATATCACGCCGGCGGCGCGGCCCGACACTGTGGTGCTGCCGTTCGGCTTCGGGCATTGGGCGCAAGGCCGCTGGGCCAAGAGCCGCGGCGCAAACGTCAGCGAAATCATCCCGAACGTCTCCGACCCGATCTCCGGGCTGACATCCAATTACACCGTCAAGGTGCGCGTCGAGAAGGCGTGATCCCATTCAAGCAAGGAGAACAGCCATGACCCGCTGGGGAATGGTCATCGACCTCGAAAAATGCACCGGCTGCCAATCCTGCACCACGGCCTGCCAGATGGAGAACACGCGTCTTCCGGGCGAGAATTGGCAAGACGTATTGTTCTACACCGAAGGCGAATATCCGAGCGGCAAGCTGTCCTGGCTGCCGCGGCCCTGCATGCATTGCGAGAACCCGTCATGCATGGCGGTATGCCCGACCGGCGCGACGTACAAGACCGCCGACGGCGTCGTGCTGGTCGATTGGGACAAGTGCATCGGCTGCAAGTACTGCATGATCGCCTGCCCATACGGCGTGCGCTTCTACGCCGAGGAAAAACAAAAGACCCAGCCCGACGTGCGGCAGGTATGGCCGGCGCGCGGCGACAAGATCTGGGACCCGCCCTATCAATTGCCGCCGCACAAGCAGAATCCCAAGATCGGCGTCGGCATCCAGCCAAAGAACGTCGTCTCCAAATGCACCTTCTGCTACCACCGGATCAGCCAAGCGCCGAAGGGCGTGTCCGATCTCGATCCCAGCGATCCGGCGCTGCGCGACTACACGCCGGCCTGCGTCGTCAGTTGTCCGCCGTCGGCGCGATATTTTGGGGATCTCGACGATCCCAACAGCAAGGTCCGTCAACTCATCGGTGAAAAACGCGGAACGCGGCTCCTGGATCACACCGGCAATCGACCGCAGGTCTACTATCTCGCGGGCGAACAGGTGGCGATCCCCGAGACCCGCAGCTCACGCAAGACATCATGAAGGAGCGAGCCATGACCACGATAACCCATGGCGAGACGTTGGCGCGCTATGTCGACTTCGGCAAGCCGCCGAAATTCATGGATCTCGCCCTCATGCTCGTCGGAGCAGCCGGGGCTGCGATCGGACTGGCCTTCGTGTTCTATATGTTGGCGACGGAAGGTCATGCCGCCTTCAACACATCGAGCGACATGGCGTGGGGCGCGCCGATCGCCTTTTACCTGTTCTTCCTGCTGGCCTCTTCGGGCCTGTCGATCATCGCCTCGCTCGATACGGTGTTCGGTTTCAACGTGTTCTACCCGGTGGCGAAGCGAGCGGTGTTTCTGTCGCTGATCTGCCTGATCGCCGGCTTTTCCATTCTCGCGCTCGAGATCGGGCGGCCGTTCCGGATGCTATGGGCGCTGCCGCTCGGCATGCAGATCCGCTCGCCGATGTGGTGGATGGGCGTGCTGTATTCGATCGACTTCGTGCTGCTGCTGATCAAGTTCTGGCTGCTGCACAACCAGGATTGGCACGGCCGGTTCAGCCATTTCGTGGCCGCGCTGTCGTTCGTCGTCTGCATTCTGGCGCCCGGAACGCTCGGGCTCGTCTTCGGCATGATGGCCATGCGGCCGGCCTGGTTCAGCAACATCATGCCGATGTACTTCATCCTCACCGGCTTCGCCACGGCGGTCGCCTTCCTGTTGTTCTTTACAAGCCTCTTGCCTCGTGACGAGAAGGCCACGCCGAACCTGAAGGCGCTCTATGGCGACGTGCTGCCGCGGCTGTTCTTCGTGGCGCTGCTGGCGGTGATCGGCATGCGTTTCGGCCAGATCGTGACCGGGTTGTGGAGCAACTTTGACGGCATGGACGCGCATTGGCTGCAACTGCGCTCGCCGATGTTCTGGATCGAGATCATCGTCGGGCTTGCCCTGCCGACATTGTTGATGGCGGTCGATGAGATTCGCCGCCGGCCGATGGCGCAGTTCATGGCGGCGTCGATGTTCAACATCGGCATCTTCTTCGCCCGGCTCGATTTCCTGATCATGGGCCAGAAGGTGCCGCTGTTCCGCGGCTATTGGGCCGGCTACGTCGATTACTGGCCTTCGCTGACGGAATGGATGCTGATACCCGCCGGCTGCGGCTTGTTCCTGCTGCTCTACGGCGCCGGCAACTGGCTGCTGCGTCTGGGGGATGTTCCGGCGCTGCGGCGCGCGTGAGGAGGCGGGGGCGCTGGGCGCGCGTCCAGCGCCCCAAATCCAACCAGGGAGCGGAGATCATGTTGGCCACGAAGATACGCCTGCCGCTGCTTGCGGCTACGATAATGGCGGCCATGGCGGCTGCACCGGATGCGCTGGGGCAAACGTCGAATGGAAGCGAGCGGGCCGGGACCGAACTCGGCAATTTCGGCGACGTTCCGTTCGCCAACCCTCAAATCATCATCACCCGCGCCGATGACCGCGCGACCTGGCGCCGGCTGGAGGACAAGCATCTGAAGGAACGGCGCGACCTCGAGGACAAGTACGAGAGCGAGCTGCGGACATTGCGCGCGCGCCAGGCGCTCGAGCGCGACGCGGCCCTGAAAGGCTTCGCCCGCTAGATTACCGCGCCTGGGCTTATTCGTGGTCGCGGCCGATTCCGTAGCGGCGCATCTTCTCCCACAGGCACTTGCGCGAAATTCCCAGTTGCTCTGCGGCTAGCCCGACCGCGCCGCCGCATCGCGACAGCGTCTTGCGGATCGTCTCCTGCTCGGTTTCCTCCACCGCTTCCTTCAGCGATGGAAACTCGGCGAGGCTCGCCGATCGCTCGGAATAGTCCAGCGGCGTCAGGAACAAGTCATGGACCTCGATCCGCGTGCCATCGCACAGAGCGACGGCGCGCTCGATGAGGTTCTTGAGCTCGCGCACATTGCCGGCGAACGGCAATTGGAGCAGGCGACGCTCGGCTTCGGCGGAAAGCCCCCAAACGCGCTTGCCCATGGCCTTGGCCTGCATCTCGATAAAGCGCCGCGCCAGCAGCGGAACGTCCTCCCGCCGCTCGCGCAGCGGCGGAATGTCCAGATGGATGACATTGAGCCGCCAGAACAGGTCGCTGCGGAATTTTCCGGCCTCGATCGATTGCTGCAGGTCGACTTGCGTCGCGGCGAGAATGCGCACGTCGAGAGGGATCGACTGACTGCCGCCGACGCGCTCGACCAGCCGTTCCTGGATCACCCGGAGCAGCTTCACCTGAGTCTCAGCCGGAATCTCGGCGATTTCGTCGAGGAAGATGGTGCCGCCTTGCGCTTGTTCGAAACGGCCCAGGCGCCGGCGGTCCGCGCCGGTGAACGCACCCTTTTCGTGGCCGAACAACTCGCTTTCCACCAGATTGAATGGGATCGCAGCGCAGTTGATCTTGACGAACGGCTTGTCAGCGCGGGCGCTGGCATAGTGGATGAGGTTGGCGACGACCTCCTTGCCGACGCCAGACTCGCCGGTGATCAGCACCGAACTATCCAGCGGCGCGATGCGCGCCACCAGCCGCTCGACCGCGCGCATGGCGATGCTGCGGCCGAGCATTCCCGAGCCGGCCACGGAAACAGCCTCGCGACGTTCGGCGAGGTTGCCGAGCATGCGGCGCACATTCGTCACAAACGCATCCATCTTGAAAGGCTTGGTCAGGTAATCGACCGCTCCCGCCTTGACCAGTTCGACGGCGTCGGCAACCGAGCCGAACGCGGTCATGACGATGACCGGCAGGCCGGGATAGGCCGCAGACACTTCATGAAAGAGATCCCGCCCGGTCCCATCCGGCAAGCGGATGTCGGTGACGACCAGATCAACCTGTCCACGCGCCAACTCGCGGCGGGCGGCGGCCAGGGTCTCGACGGCGATCGCCGAGATCCCTTCGAGCCGCAGCCGTTCTTCGAGCGACACGCGCATGATGGCGTCGTCCTCGATCAGGAGCACGTTGAAGCCATCGGCCACCGTCGCCTTGAGCGCCGCCGTCATGCCGCCCCCGCCATCATGTTTTCAACTTTGCGTAACGGAATGATGACCCGGAACAGGCTGCCACGGCCGGGTTCGCTCTCGACCTCGATCGTGCCGTGCAGCCGATTGATCAGGCGGTAGGTCACCCAAAGTCCCAATCCCATGCCGGATGGCCGGGTGGTGAAGAATGGATCGAACAGCCGGCCCAGCTTGTCCTTGGAGATGCCGACGCCATCGTCTTCGACCTCGATCACCACCCCATCGCCATCGGAGCGGGCGCGGAATGCGACGGTGCCGCGATCGGGCACCGCCTGCACGGCGTTCTTCACCAGATTGAGCACCACCTGCTGGACCATGCCGCAATTGAAATAGCGCGTGTTCTCGATCTCGTTGCGCCAGGACAGTTTGATTGGCCGGTCGCCGATTTCAACGGCGATCAGTTCGCGCACGTCTTCGATGCAGCCGTCATCCGCCTCGACCGCCGCCAGATCGGCTTTCAGCTCCACGAGCAGGCCCTGCACCACCAGGCGAATGCGATTGAGACCGCTTTCCAGCAAGGGCAGGAAGCGGGCCACCAACGAGGAGTCGCCAGGATGCGCCCGAATGGTGTCGAGGCAATTGAGCAGACCGCCCAATGGATTATTGACCTCGTGAGCGACGCCGGCGACGATGCGTCCCACGGCCGCCAGCTTCTCGGTCACCGCCAATTGGTGTTGCAGCTGCCGTTTCTCGGCGAGTTCGCCGGCCATGCGATTGAAGGCGTCGGCGAGGCGTCCGATTTCGTCGCGGTCACGCGACCGCACGGGGGGGACGTTGTCGAAGTCGCCGCGCCCGACAATGCCCATGCCCTCGGCCAAGGCGTTGAGCGGCCGCACCATGCGTCGCGACAGGTAGGCTCCGAGCAGGCTGCCGATGATGGCCAGCAACGACATGGTGCTCAGGATGATGACGGTGGCGATCAGCGTGCGCCTGCCCAATTCCGCGGTGGAGAGGCGCAGGACAACGACGCCGACAATCGAACCGTTGGATTGGATCGGAACGACGCTTTCGACGAAGTCGCCTTCGGCGCCATTGGCGATGCGCACGCGCGCCACATCGGTCTGCAGCACCTCCTTCAGCCAATGGCGTTGCGCGGGATCGGCGCCGAGCAGCGGAACGCCCAAGGGATTGATTTGCGGATCAAGATGAGCAAGCACGCGCCCTTCGGTGTCGAGCACCATGCCGGTGATCGGCGCCAAGGCGCCTTCTGCTCCGAGCGCCGGCGCGAACATCGAGTTGAGGGCCTTGTAGAGCGCCCAGTAATCGTTGCGCAGCACCGCCTCATAAGCGACCCCGGCCACGCCCCGGGCCATGACCACCGCCTTCTCCTCGAGGTCGGTGCGAATGCGGGTGCGTTCATGCACGATCATGGCGAGGCCGACGGCGAAAGCGACGCCCGCGACGACCGCCGAGATCGTCACCGGCAACTTGACCGAAAGGCTCCAATAGCGCGGGTGCAGCGTTCTCATGGGCGGGCGCCGGCGTCGCTGACGCGCGACATGCTGAGACGAATGCCATCGAACAGGCCTGGATCGCCGGGGGCGAACGCGTCGAGCCCAAGTTCAGCGAGCAAGGCCCGTCCGTCGACATCCTCGTGCATGCCGAGAATGGCTCTGCCCATGCGCTGCCGCAGTTCGCCGTCAGAGCCAAGCCGCGCCACCAATGGCGGGAATCCGTACTTGTCCGAGCGCGCAATGACGCGCGTTCGGTTGGTCAAAGCCGGATTGGTGCGAGCAAGAAATTCCCAAACGTAAGATTCAACAGCGCCGCCTTCGGCGACCCGATTGGCGACGGCCTCGACGGTCTCGGCGTGATTGTAAGTGAAAAAGGTGAGGCGGAAGAAACTGTCTGGCGCGACGCCGGCGTTCACCAGCATCAGCCGCGGC
>WBZO01007128.1_pt1 | contig 10474 bp, 10 predicted proteins | sample 5204261 | NCBI WGS metagenome assembly WBZO01 (sample SAMN12412400, study PRJNA552823) | activated sludge metagenome | isolation source: activated sludge from anammox sidestream of wastewater treatment plant... | place: USA: North Carolina | collected 2017-09
GCGGCAGATGGACGAGCGCGACCGGCTTGCCCGGCTCAGGGAAGTCGTCGCGGTTGGCATTGCCCAGGCGGACCGTGGCGAAAGTGTCGAGATGACGGACGAGGTCTGGGACGAGCTCGACAGGAGCGCCGACGAAGACGAGCGGCTGGGTCAGCCACTCGATCTCGATGCCTGCCCGTAAACGCCGCCTCGTATTCACCCCTCTCGCTCGAGCGCATGTGCGTTCCATTCGGCGCTACACCGTTGGTCAATGGGGACCGGAACAGTACGCGACTTATCGCGCCAAGCTAAAGGCTGCCACCGAGCGGCTGACAGCGTTTCCGGCCCTCGGTGTGGCCGTGCCTCACATCGCGGCCGATCTCTATGCCCTCGCTGTTGAACAACACGTCATCTATCACCGCTTCGATGACCAGACGCTAACGGCGATCGCCATCGTCCATGGCCGGATGCACGTCGGTCATGCCGGTTCGCTCTGAAGACTCGGCGGGCTTGTGCGATGCCGAAGGTCACGTCTGAGCGCCACCACCGCGACGGACGAACTCATCGGCAGAGAGCTCACCGTAGGTAACTCTCGATCTTGTGCAGTGGCGCATCGGCCCTCTGCGTCGACTTCGAGATGCGGAGGGCAACGCGGGGTCACATCCGCTGGGAAGGGAGCGGATTAGGCGCCCGGCGGTGAAACCGCCGCATGCGCACCTCCTTTCAGCCGAGGGCGACGAGCGCGGTGGCGAGGCCGCTGAGACCGGTGAGCAGCAAGAGCATCAGGTTGACCCGGCGAAAGAGGGCCGGGGCCGAATGGGTGGCCAACCAGCGCCCGGCGGCGCGGCCGGCGATCGCGGCCGGAATCAGCACGACGGCGGCCGCGAGATCGCCGCGGTGGACGCTGCGGCCGGCGATCAACAGCGTCAGCCCGACGACGTCGATACAGGTGAAGTAGCCGGTCAGCGTGACGCGGAAGGCGGCCGGGGCGAGATCGCGCGCGGTGAGCAACACGACCACCGGCGGGCCAGACAGACCGGTCGAGGTCGACAACACACCACTGGTGAGCCCCGTGAGCCAGGTCGCACGGCGCGAGTGGATGCGTGGCAACGCGTATCCCGAAAGGAGGAAGAGGGCGAAGGCGACGACGACGCTACTGGCGAGGAGTTTGATTGCAATCGGATCGACCGATCGCAGCACGAGATAGCCCGCGCCGAGACCGAGCATCGCCGGTGGCAATAGCCAGGCGATCGTTCGCCGCTGCAGATGTTCCCACTCGCCCGCCAGGATCACCCACGAGGTCGAGAGATTGAGCACCTTGGTGACGGCGACAACGGTCGCCGGGGCGAACAGGAGGAGCAGCGGCGGGACGGCGATGAGCGCGAAACCGAACCCAGCGAAACCGGAGACCGCGCCTGCCGCGACCACGATCCCGATCGCGGCGACGAGCTCGGGTCCAGACGGCATCGGTCACCTTTGGCGCGGAGCGCACCCGGTCGGCTGGTTCGGCCGTCCGGGTGCGCGTGAAACTCGTTGCTAGACGGCGACCGCCGGAAGCTCCGCGAGTGCGGCATCGATCGCCGCTTGCGGATGCTCGTAATCCTGCAGGGAGCCGGCGAGATAGGCGTCGTAGGCGGCGAGGTCGAAGTGACCGTGCCCGCACAAGCCGAACAGGATCGTGCGCGGTTCGCCGGCTTCCTTGGCGCGCCGGGCTTCGTCGATGGTGAGCTTGATCGCATGCGTTGGTTCGGGTGCCGGCAAGATGCCCTCGTGACGGGCGAACAGCACGGCCGCCTCGAACGCCTCGGTTTGCTTGACCGCGGCCGCTTCGATCAGCTTGTGTTCGTAGAGATGACTTACGAGTGGCGCCATGCCGTGATAGCGCAAACCACCGGCGTGGATGCCCGCGGGGACGAAGCCGTGACCGAGGGTGTGCATTTTGACCATCGGGGCGAGCTTGGCCGTGTCGCCGTAGTCGTAGGCGTAGACACCGCGGGTCAGCGACGGGCAGGCGGCGGGTTCGGCGGCGACGATCCGGATGTTTTTGCCGCTCAGCTTTTCGCGCACGAATGGCAGCACCAGACCGCCGAAATTCGAGCCGCCACCGACGCAGCCGATGATCACATCGGGATAAGCATCAGCGTGCTCCATTTGGGAGATCGCTTCCTGCCCGATCACGGTTTGGTGCATCAGGACGTGGTTGAGCACCGAGCCGAGCGCGTACTTGGTGTCGTCACGGGTGGCGGCATCCTCGACGGCCTCCGAAATGGCGATCCCGAGCGAACCGGTGCTTTCTGGATCGGCAGCGAGAATCGCGCGGCCGGCGTGGGTGTCCGGTGACGGCGAGGGGACACAGGTTGCGCCCCAGGTTTCCATCAGGGCCCGCCGGTAGGGTTTTTGCACGTACGAGATCTTGACCATGTAGACCTTGAGCTCGATGCCAAAAAACGAGCAGGCCATGGCCAGGGACGAGCCCCATTGCCCCGCGCCCGTTTCGGTGGCGATCCGCTTCACGCCTTCCTGCTTGTTGTAAAACGCCTGGGGGACGGCGGTGTTCGGTTTGTGGCTACCGGAGGGCGAGACGCCCTCGTACTTGTAAAAGATGCGCACGCTCTCCGGCAGGTCGAGCGCTGCCTCCAGCCGGTGGGCGCGATAGAGCGGGGTCGGCCGCCAGAGGCGGTAGACATCGCGCACCTCGTCCGGAATGGCGACGAAGCGCTCCTGCGACACCTCTTGCTTGATGACTTCCATCGGGAAGAGCGGTGCGAGGTCTTGCGGCCCGATGGGTTGGCCGGTGCCGGGGTGGAGCGGCGGCGGCAACGGTGCCGGGAGGTCCGGTGCGATGTTGTACCAGTCCTTCGAGAGATGTTCCTCGCTGAGCACGTACTTGGTCGTTCGGTCGGGCACGACTGGCTCCTTGTGCAATCAGCACCCTGCCGGCGGTGGGAGACACCGGCCGGTTCGAGGCGCTGCCTGAATCGTGTCCGCATTGTACCGAGCGGAGGGTCCGGAACGCTTGCCGGTTCCCCGGTTGGTGGTCAACCCGGGATGTTTTCCATGAGCGTGGAAAGGTGTTGATCGACGTAGCGGGTATGCATCCGACCGGCAACGAAATCGTCGGAGGCGAACAGCGCGGCTAGGAAGGGCAGATTGGTGTTGACCCCTTCGATCTTGAACGCGGCAACTGCCTCACGCATGCGAGCTAAGGCTTCGCCGCGGTTGTCGCCGGAAACGATGAGTTTGGCGACCAGTGGATCGTAGTAGACGCTGATGGCATCGCCCGCGGCGAAACCGCTGTCGACCCGGATCCCGTCTCCGGTGGGCTCCTCGTAGCGCGTGATGCGGCCGGGCGATGGCATGAAGCGTTTGGCCGGGTCCTCGGCGTAAATGCGGGCTTCGATCGCGTGACCGGCGGGGGAGGGGGTGTCGCTGAACGCGAGGGCACCGCCACTCGCGATCCGGATCATCTCCCGGACGAGATCGACACCGGTAACTTCCTCGGTGACCGGGTGCTCGACCTGGAGTCTGGTATTCATCTCGAGAAAATAGAAGTTACCGTCGCCGTCGACGAGGCACTCCACGGTACCGGCGTTGAAATACCCCATCTCCTTGGCCAGCGAGACTGCCGCCGCACCCATGCGTGCACGCAGCTCGGGTGTGAGGGCCAGCGAGGGGGTTTCCTCGACGATTTTCTGGAAACGACGTTGGACGGAGCACTCGCGTTCTCCCAGATGGACCAGGTTGCCGAAATGGTCGCCGAGCACTTGGATTTCGACGTGACGTGGTGCCGGCGAGAAGAACTTCTCGATGTAGACGGTCGTGTCCCCAAACGCGCGTTGAGCATCACGTTGAACGGCCTCCAGCGTGGTCTGGATGTCTTCGGCGCAGTTGACGATCTTCATGCCATATCCGCCCCCACCCGCGGAGGCCTTGATCACGATCGGGAACCCGAGCTCGTCCGCGACCGCCGCGATGGCGCCCGGATCATCGAGCGGGTAATCGGTGCCGGGCACGATCGGCACACTGGCTGCCATGGCGGCCCGGCGCGACTCGATCTTGCTCCCCATCGCCTCGATCGCGCCCGGTGGCGGTCCGATGAACACCAAACCGGAGGCGGCACATTGGCGAGCGAAGATCGCGTTTTCCGAGAGAAATCCGTAGCCCGGGTGAATCGCCTCCGCACCGGACGCCCGCGCGGCCTCCAGGATTCGATCCTGATTCAGGTAACTCTGCAGCGGAATGGCGGGTCCGATGTGAACAGCCTGGTCACAAGCGGCGACGTGGCGCGCGTCACGGTCCGCGTCCGAGTAGACCGCGACGGAGATGATTCCCATCTCGCGCAGTGTGCGAGCGATCCGGACCGCGATTTCACCGCGATTCGCGATCAGAACCTTGGTGAATGGAGGTTTCGACATCCGGATGGCCAACTTCCGCGCGGGCGAATGCCAGGGTCAGGCAATGCGCGCGATCAGCGCGCCGGTATCGATCTCGTCGCCTTCGCTCACCAACAAAGATTCCACCGTGCCGTCGGTCTCGGCGACGACCGGGATTTCCATTTTCATCGACTGCAGCGTCACGATCGGATCGCCGCTCGCGACGGAGTCTCCGGGTTTCACGTGCACGGCGCCAACATATCCGGGCAAGGGACTGATGAGCTCACTCATGATGCAGTCACTCCTCCTTTGACCCGGCGCCGGAACAGTTCCAGCCCCGCGTCGCCGATTTTCATTGGTTCCCTGCAGAAGTGCGGCGAATTGGCGCAACCTCGACGCCGGCCGCCTCCAAGACGTGGCGTACGGCACGCGCGATCTCGCCCGAGTTCGGCGCATCGCCGTGGATGCAGATGGTTTTCACATCCATCGGCAAATCGACTCCGTCGACCGCGCCGATTTTCTTTTCGGTTGCGATTCGGACGGCCCGGCGAGCGACTTCCGCCGGTTCCCAGGCACCTTTGTTCCGCTCGAGCACGAGGTTGCCATTCTTGTCGTAATTGAGATCGACATAGCCCTCCCGCACGTAGTTCACCCCGTGCGCCTGGGCCACGACGGGACCGATCTCGCCCATGCCGAACAACAACACACCGTCGCCGAGAGCGGTTACCGCCCGGCACAGTGCCGCCGCCAATGCTTCGTCGGCGAAGCACATGACGTAGAAGGCGCCATGTGGTTTGACGTGTTGCAGACGGCCGCCGGCGGCTGTCGCGAATGCTCGCAATGCCCCTGCCTGATACATCGTGTAGTCGTAAATCTCGTCAGCGGTGACCGCCATCCGGCGGCGGCCGAATCCGAGCAAATCTGGCAGCCCCACGTGGGCACCGATCCCGACACCACGTTCCACCGCCAGCTCGACCGTTTTGCGCATGACACCCGGATCACCGCCGTGCCAACCACAGGCGATATTGGCGGAGGTGATCACCTCCATCAGTTCGGTGTCGTTGCCGAGCGTCCAGCGCCCGTAGCTTTCACCCATGTCGCTGTTGAGATCCATCTGGAGGGTCATGGAGACACCCGTTCCAGACTCGACGGGGCGACCAACGCGTCGGTCCGGCGAGCCAACGCCGCCGCCTCCTGGATGGTCAATTCCTTGAAGCGGATGTGGTCGCGTCCCGGCACCATTTGGCCGAGCTTCCACATCGCACCAAAGGCCACGCCGGCCGCGCAGACGAACCCGCCGAGCGTCGGACCGTCCATGCACAGGATGATCGGTTGATCGCCAGAGATGTTGATCGCGCCAACCGCGTAACCACTGTCCAGGATGTTGCTCGGATGCCCGCCCGCGACTCCGCCGGACTTGCGGGCCCACTGCCACTTGTGGACTTCGAGCCGGTATCCCATCCGGTTCGAGTTGCGATCCAGTTTCCAGCTGTGGCTGAAGAAGTGGTCGAAATCCTCGTCGGTCCAATAGTCCGGCGATGACTGGGGACCGGGCACCGCCTCGATCTCCCATTCGCCAGTGTAGGCTGGAATGGCGGAGGCACGGACGCGTTGACCGGCGGCGGCTTGGCCGTGCGAAGGACCGAGCGGCAACCGGTCTCCTTTCTTGAGCGCGCGTCCTTCGTAGCCGCCCACCGCGCCCGGCACATAGGTGGAGCGACTGCCTAGATACGGCGGTACATCGACACCACCGCTGATCGCGAGATAGGCCCGGAAGCCCCGCCCGTCAACCGATCCAAGCGCGAGCACGTCGCCCGCGGCGACCGCGTAGGAATGCCACATCGCAACCGGATGGCCGTTGAGCGTGGGGCGCATATCGGCGCCGGTCAGACCGATCACCGCTGCACCATCGAAACGAACGTGAAAACCGCCGGCGGTGATCTCCAGCCCGGCCACGCCAGGTTCATTGCCGGCCAGCAGATTCGCGAGCCGGAACGCGAGATTGTCCATCGGTCCGGCCGGACAGATGCCTTGATCCAGCAGTCCCTGACGGCCCGGATAATCCTGCACCGTGGTTTGAATGCCGCCCTCGAGAACTTCCAGCATCATGCTCTCCCTCTTGCGTCGCGGCTGGTCGTGGTGGTGCACATCACGGCACTGGGGTCGACGCCGCGGCCGCTTCCTGGCGCTGGCGGAACGCGGTCGACTCCGGCCGGATCGACTGCAGGAATGCGAGGTATTGACCCACGTCCAGGGTGCCGGGTTCGATTTGGTAGTGGTACGAGCCATCGAACACCTTGTCCCGCAGCGCAATCAGCTCGTCATCGGTGCAGCGGGTGAAGGTGACGCGGTCGCCGGGTTGCATCAGAATCGGGTTCGCGTGGAAGGCGGGGTTCCGCTGTTGCGGGTCGTAGATCGGGATGGTGCGGCCAATCAATTGATAGCCGCCCGGGGAGGCAACCGGATAGATCGCGAGACACGGACCGGCGATACCGACGGCACCTTCCGGGGTCCATGGTCGGGTCGGGTTGTATTTCGGAATGACGACGGCGTATCGTGGGTCGACCGGAAACATGAACGGCAATCCTGGGAAGAACCCGTTGGCGGCGTTCCACCAAGCGGTCGCCATGACGTAGCGAATGAACTCCTCCGCGTCCGCCAGACCGTTGTAGGTGGCCGCGTAATCGATGTTGTTGCCATCGATGATGTTGGGCGCGTCTTTCCGGATGTACTGGACATACCGGGCAATATCAGCTCGCGTCCACTGATCGTTGACGGCCATCGGCAGCGTGATCTGCCGGCTCGGGATGCTCAGATTCTCAACCGGCGGGAGCGCGGCGTAGAGATCGTCGACCGCGGCAATCAGGCGATCCGGATCGAGAACTGTGCTGTCGTAGTGGATCAGGATCGAACGCAACGCGGGAATCGTCTCGATCACGCCCCCGATTGACTGCTGGCGGATTGCACTGTTGAGACCAAGCACCCGGAAGTTCAGCGTCAGATCGAGTTCCATCTCGCCGTACTCGACCAGCAGAAAGCGGTCGCCGGCGGAGCGATAGACCGCTTTCGGACGACCATCGCGCGGCGGTGTTTCGGCGAGTACGGCCTTGTTGTGGCCCTGGGCGGATGTGGTCACGACCCCCTCCCTCCGGTGTGGCGCGATGATCTTCCGCTCAGCATTATCGCGAGGCCCGGCGGCTGTCGCAAATCGGCTGATCCGGTGGTGTCGTCAGGCGAGGGGTTTGCAAAAAACCGAATTGACAACCTCTGGGGCCGGATGCATGATGCCGCCGGGCTCCCCGTCGAGCGAAATTTGTTGCAGGCGCGCGTGAACAAGGAGGAGACGATGTCCCGTCGATCCCATTCAGTGTCGTGGCTCGGATCGATCGTCGCTATCGCGATGGCGCTCGGACTGTTCGGCGGTTATGCGGCGCCGCTTGCGGCGCAAGACTCGCCGCCGGCCACGAAGGGCGACCTGGCGGCGGAAAACTGGTCGTGGCCTGTCTATCAGGACCACGACGGCAAAATCACCTACACGATGTACGACCCGATCGATAAATCTGAAATCACCAAGCAGTGGAACGTCTGCGTGTCATTCCCGCACCTGAAGGACCCCTACTGGCTTGGCGCCGATTACGGCATCGTGCACGAGATCGAGCGTGATGGTGCCAAGATGCAGCTCTTCGAGGCCGGTGGCTACACCGAACTCGCGACGCAGTTGAGCCAGCTCGACGACTGTGTCGCCCAGGGCGCGCAGGCGATCATCATTGGGGCGATCAGCTTCGACGGTCTCAACGCCAAGGTCGAGGAAATCCGGGCCAAGGGCATTCCGGTGATCGACTTCGTGAACGGAATCAGCTCGCCCGAAGTGTCGGCGCACGCGCTGGTCAGCTTCTACGACATGGGCGTCGCGGCGGGCGCCTATCTGAAAGATCGGGTTGGCTCCGAGAGCGCGAATGTGGCGTTTTTCCCCGGTCCGCAAGGAGCGGGCTGGACTGACACCGCCTATCAGGGATTCCTGGATACGACGAAGGACACGGGAATCAAGGTGATCGACACCAAGTGGGGCGACACCGGCCGTGACATCCAGCTCAAGTTGATCGAGGACGTGCTGCAGGCGCACGACGACATCGACTACATCGTCGGCAATGCGCAGGCGGCGGTATCGGCGGTGCAGGCCGTGCGTGAAGCCGGACGCGAGGACGAGATCAAGGTGCTCGCCTTCCACCAAAATCCACCGGTGTACGACGGAGTGGCGGCAGGCGACATCATCGCGTCACCGAATGACCACACGGTCGTGCAGGGCCGGATGGCGGTCGACATGGCGATTCGCCTGCTCGAAGGGCAGACGTTGCCCGCGACGCGATCGGGTCCGGTGATCACGGTGATGACACCGGAAAACCTGGCAACCGAGTTCGTGTGGGAATCGACATTCGCGCCGAAGGACTTCAAACCGGTCTTCACGGTCTAGCGCACGGATCGATCGTGCGAGGAGCATGGAACCGATCGGCGCCATGCTCCTCTCGACCGGACACGCCATGACCTCGTCCGATGCATTGACAGAACCCACTGGAACGAACGACACCTCCCTGGCGTCTGCCGGGGAGGTGTTGCGCCTGACCGGGATCACCAAACGTTTTCCCGGCGTGCTCGCGCTCGACCGGGTGGACTTCGACCTGCGGGCCGGTGAGGTCCACGTGCTCTTCGGTGAGAACGGCGCGGGCAAGAGCACGTTGATCAACGTGATCGCGGGTTCGATTCAGCCCGACGCCGGCACGATCACGATCAAGGGCCGGCCGATCCGGTTGACCTCACCACATCACGCCCGGCAACTCGGAATCAACGCGGTTTTTCAAGAGTTCAGCCTCGTTCCGACCCTTTCGATCCAAGACAACCTCTATCTGGGCCGCGAGGTCACGCGCGCGGGAGTGGTCGACAAATCGTCGATCGCCCGCGGCTCCCGCGAATCGTTAGCGGCGCTCGGTTTCGAGCTCGACCCGAAGGAGCGGGTCATGCAGCTCTCGCGCGCGCAGCAGCAGATGGTGGAGATCGCCAAAGCCGTTCAGGGTGACCCGTCGATTCTGATTCTCGACGAGCCAACCGCTTCGCTCGCGGAAAACGAATCGGAGCGGCTTTTCGCGCTGATCGGCCAGTTGAAGGCAGCCGGTCTCGGGATCATCTACATCACACACCGGATCCAGGAGATCCGGCGGATCGGGGATCGCGTGACGGTGTTGCGCGACGGTCACCACGTCGCGACAGTCGATGCGCCGGACGTGTCTGAAGGGCGTCTCGTCGAATTGATGACAGGGCGTTCGATCGAGGCCTTCTACCCGGCGATCGCTCATAACCCCGGGCGTGTGATGTTGAGCCTGTCGCACGTGACCCTGACGAATCGCAAGATCGTCGATGTGTCGCTCGAAGTGGCCGGCGGTGAGATCGTCGGGCTGGCCGGGCTGTTGGGTTCTGGCAAATCCGAGGTCGGTCGTTTGTGTTTCGGCCTTGAACAGATCGACAGTGGCCACGTCGAGATCGCGGGTGAGGTAGTCCGACGAGCGCGACCGCGCAAGATGCTCTCGCGCGGGGTCGTGTATGTCCCACCAGATCGCCGGGCGGAGGGACTGGTGTTGATGCGTCCGGCCCGCGAAAACATCACGCTCTCGGCGCTGGATCAGCCGACGTTCGCCCGGTTCGGTTTTCTGCGACGTCGCCGCGAGCGGCGCGAGGCGGACGACGTGGCGTCGCGGCTCAGTGTTCGTCCGCTGGCGATCGATCGGGCCGTCGCCTATTTCTCAGGCGGAAATCAACAGAAGATCGTGTTTGCGCGCGGGTTAACGCGGCCGACCGAGCTCTTCATTTTCGATGAGCCGACGATTGGCGTCGACGTTGGCGCGAAGGCGGAGATCTACGGCTTCATGAAGGAATTGTGCGATCGTGGCGCGGCGATTCTGCTGATCTCGTCCGATCTGCCAGAAATCCTTCACATGGCGCATCGAGCCTATGTGATGCATCGCGGCCGGTTGCGGACCGAGCTCACAAGAGATGCGCTCACGGAACAAGCGGTGCTGGCTCAGTTTTTCGAGGCAGATGCGGAAGGGATGGCTGCGAGTGCCTGATCGCAC
>WBZO01007130.1_pt1 | contig 10472 bp, 7 predicted proteins | sample 5204261 | NCBI WGS metagenome assembly WBZO01 (sample SAMN12412400, study PRJNA552823) | activated sludge metagenome | isolation source: activated sludge from anammox sidestream of wastewater treatment plant... | place: USA: North Carolina | collected 2017-09
ACCGGTGGGCCCGTAGTAGTTGAACCCGTAGGAGAGCTGCGCGTAGCCGCCGATCAGGTGGGTGGGCTTGAGCGAGATGCGCGTCACCGAGTTGTCGGTGCCGCCACGCGTTCCCGACAGCTCGCTCAGGGGCACGTTCACGTGCCGGTCCTGCGAGTGGTACATCATCCCCACCCCGGGCGGGACGCGGTGAGAGACGACGGCCCGCGCCACGACGACGCCGTTTCGGTTGAAGACCTCGACCCAGTCGTTGTCGGCCACCTCGATCTCCTGCGCGTCGACGTCGGAGATCCACACGACGGGGCCGCCGCGGAAGAGCGTCAGCATCTGCAGGTTGTCCTGGTACTCGGAGTGGATCGACCACTTGGAGTGCGGCGAGAGCCAGCGCAGGTGGAGCTCCTTGCGGGTCGGGTCGCCGGAGAGTTGCTCGCCGACGACGCCGAGCACGTGCAGCGGCGGCCGGTAGGTGGGTAGGCCCTCGCCGTACTCGAGCATCCAGGCGTGCTCGACGTAGTGCTGCTGGCGCCCGGTCAGCGTGCGGAAGGGGACGTTGCGCTCGACGTTGATCGTGAAGGGGCTGTAGCGCCGGTCGCGCGACTCCATCCCCGACCATTCGGGCGAGGCGATCACCTTGCGCGGCTGCACCTGCGTGTCGCCGAAGCTGATGCGGTGGTCGGCGTGCTCCTGCGCGATGTCGACGAGAGGCGTGCCCGTCCGCTGCTCGAGCCCCCTGAAGCCCTCGACGGCGAGCCGGCCGTTGGACACTCCCGAGAGCGCGAGGATCGCCTCGCACATGTGCACGTCGCGCGTCAGCGCCGGACGGCCGTCGACCTCCCCGTTTGCGGCGCGCAGCTCGTCGATCTCCACCGTCGGCTTGAGCGGGATGCCCTTCGCCGACGAGCCGAGCTCTTCGGCGAGCGGCCCCAGCGAGCGCCACTTGCTGTAGACGGCGGTGTAGTCGCGCTCCACCGGCACGAGCTTCGGCATCGTCTTGCCGGGAACCGGCTCGCACTCGCCGCGCTTCCAGTCGCGCACCTCACCGTAGGGCTGTGCGAGCTCGTCGGGCGTGTCGTGTTGCAGCGGGAAGGCGACGAGGTCGGTGCGCGTGCCCAGGTGCGTGCGGGCGAGCTCGGAGAAGCGCTCGGCGACGCGACCGAAGATGTCGAAGTCCGTGCGCGCCTGCCAGGGCGGCGGCACCGCCTCGTTGAACGAGTGCACGAACGGGTGCAGGTCGGTGGAGGAGAGGTCGTGCTTCTCGTACCAGGTCGCGGCGGGCAGCACCACGTCCGAGTAGAGCGCCGAGCCGTTCATGCGGAAGTCGATCGTCGTGAACAGGTCGAGCTTGCCCGTCGGCGCGTCGTCGTGCCAGACGACGTCGTCGGGGCGCTGCTCCGGCGTCGACTCCGTGTTGCGCACGGCGGCGTTGTCGACGCCGAGCACGTGACGGAGAAAGTACTCGTGCCCCTTGCTGGACGAGCCGAGCAGGTTCGCACGCCACAGCGTCAGCACGCGGGGGAAGTTCTCGGGCGCATCGGGGTCCTCGGCGGCGAAGCGGAGCGTGCCCTCCCGCAGCTGCTCGACGACGTAGGCGGGCGCCTCCACACCGGCCTCGGCCGCCTCGCGCGTCAGCTCGAGCGGGTTGCGGTCGAAGGTCGGATAGGAGGGCATCCAGCCGAGCCGCGCGGCGAGCGCGTTGCAGTCGGCGACGTGCATGCCGTCGAGCACACCGGCGCCGAGCGGCGTCGAGTAGAGGTCGGCGCGCGTGCGCTGATAACGGAACTGGTCGCTGGCGAGGAACCAGAACGGTGTCGTCGCCTGCTGGCGCGGCGGCCGGTTCCAGTCGAGCGCGAAGGCGAGCGTCGACCAGCCGCTGATCGGACGCACCTTCTCCTGGCCGACGTAGTGCGCCCAGCCGCCGCCGTTGACGCCCTGGCAGCCGCAGAGGGTGACGAGCTGCAGGATGGCACGGTAGATCTGGTCGGAGTGGAACCAGTGGTTGGTGCCCGCGCCGAGCACGATCATCGAGCGGCCCTGCGATCGTTCGGCGTTGCGTGCGAACTCGCGCGCGACGCGGGTGACGCGCCCGGCGTCGACCCCGGTGAGCGGCTCCTGCCAGGCGGGCGTGTACGGCTCCGACGGGTCGTCGTAGCCCGACGGCCAGCTGCCCGGCAGCCCCTCGCGCTGGATGCCGAGCTGGGCGGCGAGGAGGTCGAACACGGTCGTCACGAGCGCGCCGCCGACGCGCCTGGCGGGCACGCCGCGATGCAGGATCTCACCGCTCGCGCTGCCGCTGTCGAAGCGTGCCAGGTCGAGTGGCACGAGCTCGTCGTGCCGTCCCAGGAGCGTCAGAGCCGGGTCGACGCCGTCGAGCTCGAGGTTCCACTTCCCCACCCCCTCGTCGCCCCAGCGGTAGCCGATCGAGCCGTTGGGGACGACCGGCTCGTCCGTCGCTGCGTCGACGAAGACGGTCTTCCACTCGGCGTGCTCGCTCGTGTCGCCGAGGTCGGAGGCGCGCAGGAAGCGGTCGGCGACGTAGGCGCCGTCACGCTCGCGCAGGGTGACGAGGAAGGGCAGGTCGGTCGTCCGTTTCACGTACTCGTCGAACCAGGGCACGGTGCGCTCGACGTGGAACTCGCGCAGGACGACGTGCGCCATCGCCATCGCGAGCGCGCCGTCGGTGCCGGCGGCGGCCGGCAGCCAGTGGTCGGCGAACTTCGTGTGACCCGCGAAATCCGGCGACACGACCACGACCTTCTGGCCGCGATAGCGCGCCTCGGTGAGGAAGTGGGCGTCGGGCGTGCGCGTCTGCGGGATGTTCGAGCCCCAGAGGACGATGTAGCTCGCGTTCCACCAGTCGGCGGACTCCGGCACGTCCGTCTGGTCGCCCCACATCTGCGGCGAGGACGGCGGCAGGTCGGCGTACCAGTCGTAGAAGCTGAGACAGACGCCGCCGATCAGCGAGAGGAAGCGGGTGCCGGCGGCGTGCGAGACCATCGACATGGCGGGAATGGGCGAGAAGCCCGCGACCCGGTCCGGCCCGTAGCGCTTCACCGTGTGCACGTGCGCGGCCGCCACCAGGTCGACCACGTCGTCCCAGCTCGCGCGCACGAAGCCGCCCTTGCCCCGCACCGACTTGTAGGCACGCGCCTGCTCGGGGTCCTCGACGATCGAGGCCCAGGCTGCGACCGGGTCGTCGCCGTGACGCGCGCGCGCCTCGCGGAAGAGGTCGAGCAGCACGCCGCGCACGTAGGGGTAGCGGACGCGGATCGGCGAGTAGAGGTACCAGCTGAACGAGGCGCCACGGGGGCAGCCGCGCGGCTCGTACTCCGGGACGTCGGGGCCGTTGGTCGGATAGTCGGTCTGCTGCGTCTCCCAGGTGACGATCCCGTCCTTGACGTGCACCTTCCAGGAGCACGAGCCCGTGCAGTTGACGCCGTGCGTCGTACGCACGACGCGATCGTGCTGCCAGCGCCGCCGGTAGAACCGCTCCCATTCGCGGTCGCCCGAGAGCAACGCGCTCCACCGCTCGGCAGAGCGCTCACCCCGGTCGAAGAAGCGCGGGCGGTCGAGGATCGAGCTCATCTAGCCGCCGGCTCCGGCGGCAGCGGCGCGTTCCGTCGCATCACGACGACGATAGCGAAGCAGAACAGGCAGAAGGCGAGCAGACCGAGGAAGCCGAGCGCGTAGCTGTCGAAGTAGTCCTTGACGAGGCCCATCACGATGGGCGGGAAGAAGCCGCCGAGACCGCCGGCCGCCCCCACGATGCCGGTGGCGGCGCCGGTCGCGCTGGGGAACTCCTGCGGCACGAGCTTGAAGACGGCACCGTTGCCCGCGCCGAGGAAGGCGGCCAGGGTGAGACAGGAGATGGTGACGGGAACGATCGTCGGGTTGCCGGCGAGCACGGCCAGCGCGGCAGCATTGACTCCGATGCCCACGAAGGCGACCGCGAGCACGGCGGTGGCGCCCATGCGGTCGGCCAGCCAGCCACCTACGGGCCGCGACAGCGTGGCGACCACCGTGAACCCGGCCGCGCGCAGGCCGGCATCGGTGAGCGAGTAGTCGAACCAGTCCTTGAGCAGCTTGGGCAGGAAGATGGCCATCGCCACGAAGCCGCCGAAGGTGACGAAGTAGAGCAGCGCGAGCCGGTACAGCCGCCAGCCGGCACGGATCACGTCGGCGTACCTCGCCGGCGCGCCCCGCTGCGGCGGATCGGCGGCCAGCACGTAGAAGAGCACCGCCGAGAGCAGGAGCACGACGAGGGCGATGATGCCGAGGGTCGGGCGTCCCCAGTGCTTGTTGATGGCCGGGGCGCCGAAGGCCGCGATGGCCGTGCCGATGTTGCCGATCCCGTAGACGCCGAGGGCGAAGCCCTGCCGCTCCTTCGGGAACCAGCCGGCGACGAAGGGGACACCGACGGCGAACGACGTCCCCGCGATGCCGAGGAAGAAACCGACCACGATCAGGCCCCAGTAGCCGTCGACGAAGCCGAACAGGGCGGCCGGAACGGCGGACACGAGCAAAACGGCAGTGAACATGCGGCGCCCGCCGTAGCGGTCGGTGAGCGCGCCCACCGGGATGCGCAGCAGCGACCCCAGCACGACCGGCACTGCGGTGAGCAGGAGGGTGCGGGTGTTGGAGAGGTCGAGCGTGTCCTGGAACTTCTTCGCCAGCGGTGCGATCAGGCTCCAGGCGCTGAAGGAGACGGCGAAGGCGAGCGTCGCGAGCAGCAGGGCGCGACCGGCGCCGGGGCGCGTACTGGGTGTGAGGGCTGGGGTGGCCATATGCATCGACCCTAGGGCTCGCCCTGGCCGGGGGGGTCCGTGGGCGGCCACCGACAGGCTCCGTAGTTCCTACGGAAATTGACTGTCCGACACCGGCGTCGCCGCTTGCTGCGACCACGCGGGAGCGACCTCTGTACGATGGCGCCGAAGTCGGCCACTGCTGAGGGGTGCGGATTGCATTTCGGTGCACTACAGATCGTGACGCTCGTCATCTTCGGGGTGATCGCGTTCCTGGTCCTGCTCGTCTTCGCGATCGGCGCGGACTCCTCGCGGCAGGAGATTCCCCTGGAGCGGGTGCAGCGCCAGGGCTACTGGTTCCGCAAGCGCTGGCTCGCCTTCCTGGCCGCGCTCGTGCCCGTCCTCGTCGGCATCAGCATCCTGACGACGCCCTTCGCGCGCGGCGGCGGCGCCGACCGCGTGCTCGTCAAGGTGACGAGCGGGCAGTTCTTCTTCACCTTCGCGCCGGCGAGCGTCCCCGCCGGCTCGAAGGTGCGCTTCGTCGTCACGACCAGGGACGTCACGCACGGCTTCGGGTTGTACAACCCGGGCGGCGAGCTGATCGGCTCTGTGCAGGCGATGCCCGGCTATACCAACAACCTCGATCTCACCCTGAGCCGGCCGGGCAGCTACCACGTCCTCTGCTTCGAGTTCTGCGGCCTCGGCCACCACGTCATGCAGGGCACCTTCACGGTGACGGAGAGCTGACGATGAGCACCGGCGCAGCAACCACCGTCTTCCATCCCGCCGCCGGCGAGGTCGCGCAGCCCCGCATCAGCGAACGCCAGATCGCCTGGCTGTACGGCCTCACCGCCGTCGCCGTCGTGGCCCTGATGGGGCTCGCGGGGCTCGCGATGCGCTCCGCCCAGGCGGACATCATCACCCTCTCCCCCTCCTGGTTCTACCGGCTGATGACCGTGCATGGCGCCGGCATGATCACCGGCACGCTCGTCGGCATGATGGGCGCGCTCTGGTTCGTCCTGCGGCCCACCGTCGCGCTCAGCCTGCAGCGCATGCTCTGGAGCTGGATCTCGATCGCGCTCGGGGTCGTCTTCGTCCTCGCCGCGACGCTCCTCGGCGGCTTCGCCACGGGCTGGACGTTCCTCTATCCGCTCCCCTTCATATCCGTCGGGGCGTGGAACACCTGGGCGAGCGGCGCCTTCTTCATCGGCCTGATCCTGGTCGGCGTGGGCTTCATGATCTTCTGCATCGACGTGCTCGCGAAGACCGCCGCCGCCTACGGCGGCCTCTGGCGCTCACTCGGGCTGCCCTACTTGCGCGGCCGCGACGACAGCCCGCCGCCGCCGCAGGCGATCGCGGCGGTGGTGGTGGCGATCGACGGCCTGCTCGCCGGTGCCGTCGGCACGACCATCGTCATCGCCGAGCTCGGCAAGACGCTCGACTCGGGCATGGCGATCGACGCGCTCTGGGCGAAGAACCTCACCTACTTCTTCGGGCACTCGATCGCCAACCTGATCATCTACCTGGCCGCAGGGGTCGTGTACGTGCTGCTGCCGCGCTATACGGGACGTCCGTGGAAGACGACGAAGCCCATCGTCGTCGGCTGGCTGGCCACGCTCGTCTTCGTCGCGACGGCGTACTCCCACCACCTCTACATGGATTTCGTGCAACCGCACTGGGCCTCTTACATCTCGCTGACGGCGTCGGTCGGTGCGGCGCTGCCGGTCGCGGTCGTCACCGCCTACACCGGCCTGATGCTCATCTGGGGATCCCGCTACCGCTGGACACTCGCCTCCGGACTGCTCTACGTCGGCTTCGCCGGCTGGACAGTCGGCGGCGTGGGCGCGGTGATCGACTCGCTGATCCCGCTCAACTTCCGCTTCCACAACACGCTCTGGGTGGTCGCGCACTTCCACACCTACATGCTGATGTGCGTCGTCATGTGGGTGCTCGCCTTCGTCGCCTTCATGCTCGAGCGCGCCGCCGGGCGCACCGCCAACGCCGCCCGCTCGCAGCTCGGAGTCGGCGCCATGATCGTCGGCGGCTTCGGCCTGGTCGGCATGTGGTACGTCTCCGGCGCCCTCGGCATACCCCGCCGCTACGCCGTGCAGCCGCTGGACACGGCGGGCTACAGCGTCGCCGGCGTGATCTTCGCACTCGTCTTCGCGATCGGCTTCCTCGTCATCCTGATCGAGTTCGCCGCGCTCGCCTTCGCCGCCAGGCAGCGCTCCTGGGGGCGGTACGACCTGGCAGCACCGCCACCCGAGTTGCCGCGCACGGCGCCCGACCCGGCCGACGTGCCCCTGACGACGGGCGCCCAGGTCGGGCTCGCGCTCGGCGCCGGCCTCGTCTCGATCGTCGCCTTCTCGCCTCAGGTGACCGACGCCGTGCTCGACAGCGTGCGCTACCACCATCTCCAGCACGCCGGCAACTTCTTCCTCGGGGTGATGATCGGGCTCGTGCTCGGCTCCACGCCGTCGCTGGCGCAGCGGCTCGGCGTGCGCCTGCCAGGCGTCGCGATGGTTCTCGCCGTCTTCGCCCCCGCGCTGATGATGCTGCTGATGGTGCCCGCGATCTACGGGCGCCTCACCGACAACGAGACGCTGCACGTCCTCTACCACCTGTCGGTTGCCCTGCTCGGGCTGCTGACCGGGCTGGGGGCCGCGGGGCTGGGGAAGGTGGCGGGGCGCATGATGGCGCTCGCCGCGATCGGGATGGCGCTCATGTACGCAGCCGGAGTGACAGGAGGCTAGAGGTGGCAGACAACGGAAGCGGAAGCGGCAGCGGCAGCGGCCTGATGAACTGGCTGCTCGGCGGGCTCCTACTCGGTGTCGTGGTGCTCGGGCTCGTCGTGGGGGCATACGCGGTGGGCTACGACCGGGGGAAGAGCAAGGGCAGCGAATCCGCCGTGCCGGCGCCTCCACCTGCCACCACGGAGACCACGACCACGGGCGAGACGACCACGGGCGAGACGACCACGGGCGAGACGACCACGGGCGAGACGACCACGGGCGAGAACGATCTCGCCGCCCAGGGCGCCGAGGTGTTCGCATCCAACGGCTGCGGCAGCTGCCACACCCTCGCTGCCGCCAACGCGAGCGGTAGCGTCGGGCCCAACCTCGACACCGCCAAGCCGAGCGAGGCGCTCATCATCGACCGGGTCACGAACGGCTTCGGGGCCATGCCCTCCTTCAAGGATCAGCTCAGCGAGACCCAGATCAAGGCGGTCGCGACCTACATCTCCCAGGCCGCGGGCGGCTGAGCGGGTACCGTCCGGATTGCAGCGCACGTCGATCCGGAGGCAATCGTATGGAATGGTGGGATCTCAGCGAAGCAAACGAGAGCGGCAGGAGCGGCCCGCGCGTCCTCTTCTCGACCCCCGAGGCACGTGGCGTCGTGATCGATCTCGCGGCGGACGAGGCGATGGGCGATCACCGCGTGCGGGAGCGGGCTGTCGTACAGGTGCTGCAGGGGAGCGTCAGCTTCACGTGCGGCGAGGAGTCGACGACCTGCGCGACGGGCACCCTGGTCGTGCTGGAGCCCAGCGAGCCTCACACCGTGCTCGCCCTCGAGCCGGCGCGACTGCTGCTGATGCTGGCTCCCTGGCCCGCGCCCGGGCACTACGATCCGGCCGAGGGCGAAGACCCCCACGAGCTGCCCGTCAACGCCACGCAGCAGCCGCACCAGCACCGCTCCGCATAGGCGAGCGTCCCGCGCGATGCTCGTCCATCTCGACCGCGATGAGATAGCCGCCCTGCCCGCATCCGCGATCACGCTACGCGGCAAGGAGCTCCAGGCTGCCGAGCCTGCCGCTGCGGCGCGGCTGCTGCTCGCCCACGAGACGGTGCACGTGATCCCGGTTCTCGACGGTGCCCGCTACGTGGGCGCGCTCGACCAGGACATCGTCGACGGCGCGGCGAACGACGCTGCTGTCGTCGGGAGCCTTGCAGCAGCGCTGCTCCCGGTCGTGTCGGCGACGATGCCCGCCGGGCAGGCGCTCGCGACGCTCGACGCCCATGGCGGCCAGCGCATGGTCGTGCTGGAGGAGGACGGCACGACCTACGTGGGTCTCGTCTGCCTGCGCAGTGACCGGCGGCGTCTCTGCCTCGACAGCGAGCGGGCCGGCCTGTAGCAGGCGGGCAGCCGCCGCAGGGTCGCGGCTGATCCGCGGGCGCTGCGGGATTCTCCGGATGCCCCGGGCTGCGAGCGTCCGCACCATCACGGCATAGCCACCGTGTTCTCGCTCCTGGCGCGCCACCGCACCGTCAGCGTGGTGCTCGCAATCGCCGTGGAAGTCGGCCTCTTGCTGCCGCTCGCCTTCGCCGAGCCGGCGTCCGTCGTCGGTATCCCGGCCGCCATCGCGGCCGCGATCGGCGGTACCGTCGCCGTCGTGCTCGGCCCCTACCAGGGGGCGCTCGTCGCCTTCGTGGGGGCGCTGGTCTTCGGCGCCCTGGGCGGCTGGGGCACGGGCGAGCTCGTCGCGCTGGCGGCCTGGCCCGCCATCGTCCTCGCCGCCGGGGTGTTCGCCCGTCGCGTCGAGCGGCAACGACAGGCGCTCGGACAGATGGTGGCCGCCCAGGAGGCGGAGCGCCAGCGGCTGGCGCTCGAGCTGCACGACGGCACGGCCCAGATGCTGACGGCGTCGCTACTCGCCCTCGGCAAGGGGGAGGAACGTACGGCGACGTCCTCGCTCGACCCCTCCGGCGAGACGACGCGCACCCTGATCAGGGAGACGATCGACAGCGTGCGCGCGCTGGCCGTCGACCTGAGGCCGAAGGCGCTGGACGACTTCGGCCTCGGGCCGGCGCTGGAGACGCTCGCCGCCAGCTTCGGCGAGCGCACGGGAATCCCGGTCGACCTCGACCTGGGCGAGGACGAGACACGACTGCCGCAGCAGGCGGAGCTCACCATCTACCGTCTGGCCCAGGAGGTGCTGGCGCACGTCGGGCGGCTCGACCGCGGTGGCGCCGTGCAACTGACGCTGCAGCGCCGCGCCGGCGAAGCGCACGTCGTGATCGAGCACGACCGCGGCGATGGGCGCAGCGGATCGGAGCCAGGTTGGACGTCGGAGCTCGCCGGCCTGCGTGAACGTGTCCGATTGTCCGGTGGCCGCCTCGCCGCCCGCTCGACGGGCACACGCACGTCGGTGCGCGTGGATCTCCCGCTCGCGACCGCCTGATCGGCGCCGGCACGTCACGGCAGCGTTCTTCTTCGGCACGGTCGGATCCGGCCTGTACGTGATCTCCTTCGCGATCGACTTCGAGCTCGGCGCGATCGTGTCGCTGCTCATCGTCGGTGTCTGCAAGGGCGCCGCGCACATGCTCTTCCTGGGCAAGCCGCTGCGCTTCCCGCTCGCCCTGCGCAAGTGGCGCACATCGTGGATCTCGCGCGGCGTGATCGCCATGTTCGTCTTCCTCGGCTGCGGCGTCGTCTACGTCGCCGGCTTCCCGGACGGCTCGTTCGTCCCGGGCGGCCTGGCGCAGGCGTTCGGCTGGGTGGCGCTCGCCGCCGCCGCCGTGATCATGGTCTACGACGGCTTCGTGCTGCGGGCCTGCCGCGGCATCCCGCTCTGGAACACGAGCCTGATGCCCGTCGTCGGCTTCTCCTACGCGCTCCTCGGCGGCAGCACGGCCACGCTCGTACTGCAGGCGCTCGCCGACGAGACCACGGCCGGCTGGCTCGAGTGGCTGCAGCTCTGCCTGCTCGTCGTGAACCTCGCGCTCGTTGCAACCA
>WBZO01007132.1_pt1 | contig 10471 bp, 3 predicted proteins | sample 5204261 | NCBI WGS metagenome assembly WBZO01 (sample SAMN12412400, study PRJNA552823) | activated sludge metagenome | isolation source: activated sludge from anammox sidestream of wastewater treatment plant... | place: USA: North Carolina | collected 2017-09
AGTGTATTTTGGGGGCTGGCAAGGCAGTGAAATAGGCGCATAGCCTTAGCTACGTAACTATTTCACTAACACAGCCAGCGCCCAAAAGACGCCGCCCAAATGCGTAAGTTATTTCCGGCACGTTCCTAAGTACTTAACCCGGGATGTTTTTCGGAAAAAAATGAAGGTTTTTTCTCAAAAATACTCCAGGTTGTGAGAGGAGCCTGTCTCACAAGTCAAACCGCCGCCTTTGGCGGCGAATAAAGTTCTTCAGAGAGGGGCGACTGAGCCGCCATGTTTTCTGGCAGGCCATTTTGAGCAGGACAAATTGATTTGCTGCTACTTGTGCAGGTGCGTACGCAGAAGGGCTGCACTGAAATCCGTTGGCAAATTCCATGGAATACAGCATCCGCTCCCGCTCCCGCTGTTTTGGCGCTGACGCAGCGAACACAGCCGGTGCAAATGCCCCTCCTGAATGTCCAACTCATTTCCGCCCTCAAAAAAGAGGAGGTGAAGAAGTGGTAAAAGGAGTTGTTTTAGCCGGTTGGCTCCTCCCGAACAAGCGCTCAGCAGTGTAGCCAGAAGGCTTGAACTGGCTCTGAAACCACCCAGGCAACTCGCCTTCACACAAGCTCAAAAGCCATTGGCGAGTCAGGCTCTGCCTGGCTTTAACCAAAAAAACCTCCCAGCACACTGACAATCATCACTCCGCGTCCAGGGAAAAAGCCTTTCCTTCGCGCCCGAAACTTCAATTACAGCAGTATGTACCCACTCGATAAGATCTTTCATGCCAAATCCGTAGCAGTGGTCGGCGGCTCCGATAAAAAGGGAACTGTCGGCTATGCCTTGATGGACAACGTGTTAAAAGGAGGCTTCAAAGGCAATATCTACCCGGTAAACCCCGGTCACAGCACCGTCCACGGGCTGAAGAGTTACCCTTCGGTAAAAAAAATACCCGAAACGGTGGATCTGGCCGTTATTGCTGCGCCGGCCAAATTCGTCCCCGGCATTGTGGAGGACTGCGGTGAGACAGGCGTCGGCGGCGTCATCATCATTTCTGCAGGCTTCAAAGAATCGGGCAAAGAGGGCCGAAGCATGTACGACCGGCTCGCTCAAACAGCCCGCAAATACGGCATGCACATCATCGGGCCAAACTGCCTGGGTGTCATTTCACCACTGATAGGCTTGAACGCCACATTTGCAAACCGCATGGCTCTGCCCGGTAAAATAGCTTTTATCTCGCAGAGTGGTGCGCTCTGCACAGCCATCCTCGACTGGGCAGTGCACCAAAATGTAGGCTTCAGTCACTTCATTTCCATTGGTGAAATGGTGGACGTAGGCTTTCACGACCTCATTGACTACCTGGGGGCAGATCCTGAAACGGCCTGCATCCTGATCTACATGGAAACCATGGACGAGCCACGGAAATTCATGAGCGCTGCCCGTGCATTTTCCCGTACCAAGCCAATCATTGTTTTAAAAGCAGGCGAAAGTGAGGAAGGTGCCAAAGCAACGCTCTCACACACCGGCTCCATTGCCGGCAACGACGCTGCTTTCACCGCTGCATTCCGCCGCACGGGTGTCATCCGCGTAGAAACGGTTTCGCAGCTTTTCCACGTAGCCCATGCTATTGCTACGCAGCCCCGGCCGCGGGGCAACCGCTTAGCTATCGTGACCAATGCCGGCGGCCCGGCCGTTCTCGCCACCGATGCGTTGATAAAACAAGAAGGTAAACTGGCAAAGCTGTCTGCTGATACTATGAATGCACTCAACGAATTCCTGCCTGCTGCCTGGAGCCATGGCGTACCCGTTGACGTACTCGGCGATACGCCACCGGAGAAGTACGGCAGAGCGCTGAAGCTGGTACTGGAAGACGAAAGTGTGGACGGAGTGCTCGTTATCACAGCTACGCAAGCAGTTATCAGCCCGACCAGAATTGCCGAAGAGATCGTGAAAGCGGCAAAAGATACCTCCAAGACCCTGCTCGCCTGTTTTATGGGAGAGGACGACGTCGCTGAGGCACGCGAAGTACTCGAGACAGCGAATATTCCAAATTACCGATACCCGGAGGAGCCTGTCCAGGCTTTCGTGCGCATGTTCCGCTACACCGAAAACATCGAGTTGTACTACGAAACACCACCGGCCATGCCACAGAGATTCAGCCCCCGAAAGGAAGAAGCCGCCGGGCTTATCCATTCGGCACTCAGGGCGGGAAGGAAAACGCTCACCGAGTCGGAAGGGAAACAACTGCTCACCTGCTACGACATTCCCGTAGCGCAGAACAGGGTGGTGACTACCGCTTCCGATGCCGTAGCTTTTGCAGAAGAAACAGGATTTCCCGTGGTGATGAAAATTGTAAGCCCCGACATCGGCCACAAGACCGACGTGGGTGGCGTCACACTTGACATTCGCACGCCGGCAGAAGTAGTGGCTGCTTTTGAAAAAATCCTTGCCAATGTAAAGCAGCATCGCCCCGAGGCCCGTATCGAGGGGATTTTGGTTGAAAAAATGATTTCGAAGAAATTCGAGTTGCTCGTAGGCGCAAAAAAGGATGCAATTTTCGGCCCTGTCATTGCATTCGGTATGGGTGGCACAGCAGTGGAAGTGTTCAAAGACATCAACCTCGGACTGCCCCCCCTAAACATGGCACTGGCCCTGCGCATCATTGAGCGCACCAAAATTTTCCAACTACTGAAAGGCTATCGCGGGCAGCCCGGCGTCCATCTTGAGGAGCTGCAGTTTTTGCTGGTGAAATTTTCTTACCTGGTCATGGACTTCCCTGAAATCAGAGAAATTGACATCAATCCCTTCGTCATGGACCAGGAGGGTGGTATCGTCCTCGATTCACACATCGTGCTAGAAGAAAAGCACGTCCACAAAGGCGGCTTCGCGCACGACCACCTGGTCATTTCGCCTTACCCGGCCCAGTACACCAGAATCTTCAAGATGAAGTCGGGGCAAGAAGTGGTGCTGCGACCCATTCGCCCAGAAGACGAGCTGTTGGAAGCCGAAATGTTTGAAAAATTCAGCCGCGAGAGCATCTACTTCCGCTTCTTCGGCTATGTACCGAAGGTGAGCCACAAATTCTTAGTGCATTTCACCCACATTGACTACGACCGGGAGCTGGCTATCGTCGCCGAGCTGGAGCAGGACGGCAAGCGCATGATGGCAGGCGTGGTGCGCCTCGTCAACGACTACGGCAACCGCAGCGCAGAATTTGCCATCATCGTCGCCGACCCCTGGCACGCTCAGGGCCTGGGCAGTGCCATGACGGACTTCATCCTGGAGATAGCCAGAGAACGAGGCCTGGAAAGGGTCCACGCTCAGGTGCTTTCGACCAACGATATCATGCTCCGCATGTTCGACCGACGGGGATTTAAAATCATGCGGCGGCAAGGCAATTCTTATTTCGTCGAGTTGAAGTTGTAAGATTGCCCCTACTTCCACACCCGCCCCGGCGAAGTACCCTGTCGGTGCTGCCAGCCTGGTCATCCCGCCTTGTGTCTTCAGAGCTTGTTTGCGATTTGGTCACTTGGCTAAAAAACGGCCCTTTTACGCCAATTTTTCTCCTTTTTTCCGTTGCGTAGCGCTGCTACGCAACGGAAAAAAGGAGAAAAATTGACGAAAATTTGCTCGTTTTCAGATGCTGTTGGGGTTGGGCTGCCCGAGATAAAAAGACACCTTTTTAGCCCGGTAAGGAACGTGCCGGAAATACCCAACTTATTTCCGACACGTTCCTAAGCTCCATCCCAACAGCATCTCTGCTCAAGCACCAAAACGCAAACACGCTCTCAAAGAAGCAGGGTATGAGTGGGAAGTAGACTCTTTTTCCAAAAAAAGTTAACACGAACTTAATCCCGGGCTAATGTTGATTTAACAGCGTGAGATGAATTTTGCAGCGTCCTTTTGGGTTGGTAAAATTTTGTTTTGCAGCGTGGAGGTGTTTACACTCGCTGACACGCAGCCCGACAGGTTTTGTCTGCCCACGGCCAAATCATTCCAGACAACTTGCACCAGCTTAGGAAGGAGCGGAAAAGCCCGTCTCACAAGTCAAACCGCCACCCTTGGGGGCGAATAAGATTCATCAGAGAGGGCGTCTTTTTAAAAGTTTCAAAGAAACCTTAAAAAGGATGCCCTTCTTTGAAAGATTATTTGGCAACTACTGCTGCCATTGGACTTATGATACAGCCTCTTTCATCCCTGCTAAGAAGCTGTCTGGATTTAGCCACTTGGTGAAAAAGAGCCGTTTTTTAGCCAAGTGACCAAATCGCAAACAAGCTACTAAGTAGTTACCACCATTTTTAATTTGAAAAAAGGACTACAAAAAATAACCACCGCAATTTTTTTCAGACTCTGCCACGGAGGCACCCATTTAAAATGCACATTTCAAAAAGATGCTGAAACGCCCTCAAATCAAAGCGGCCTTTCCTCTTGCCTCAACCAGGTAAATTCCCTAAAAAAAGCAGGGGAAAAAGAGAAGGAGGCTTTGGATCCTCTAAATTTACCCGGGTATTTCTGAATGTATTCCTGTAGATAATCTTCCCTTCAAACAAATATTATGCTTGAGTCTTACTATTTGATCATCGTCATTCTTCTTTTCATGCTGGCAATAGCAGACCTGGTAGTAGGTGTGAGCAACGACGCCGTTAACTTTCTGAACTCGGCAGTTGGCTCGCGGGTGGCGTCCTTCAAAGCCATTCTTGCAGTTGCAGCAATCGGCGTTCTCATCGGGGCCGTCTTCTCAAGCGGCATGATGGAAGTAGCCCGGAAAGGCATCTTCAACCCGCAGTTCTTCCAATTTGCCGACGTGATGGTCATTTTCCTGGCTGTCATGATCACGGATATCATCCTGCTCGACGCCTTCAACACTTATGGCTTCCCCACCTCCACAACCGTATCGCTGGTATTTGAGTTACTCGGAGCAGCCGTCGTTGTAGCGCTTATGAAAGTCCTTCAGGACGATCAGGGGCTGAAAGCTCTGTCCACCTACATCAACACAGCCAGCGCATTGGGGATCATCTCAGGGATACTTTCCTCCGTGGTAGTTGCATTCGTAGCAGGGGCAGTCGTTCAATATCTGTCCAGGCTGGCTTTTACTTTCGACTACATCCGCAAGATGAAATGGGTGGGGGGAATCTGGTCAGGCGCTGCTCTAACGCTCATTACCTATTTCCTGTTTTTTAAAGGAATATCAGGCGTCTCGTTTGTATCCAAAGACCTCATCGCTTGGATAACTTCCAACACCTCTTTGCTGCTCCTTGGCTCCTTCGTATTTTGGAGTATAGCCATGCAATTGCTGTACACGCTTTTCAAAGTGAACGTCCTGCGCATTGTCGTGCTGGCAGGTACTTTTTCCCTTGCCATGGCCTTTGCAGGCAACGACCTGGTGAACTTTATCGGCGTTCCCATCGCTGGTTTTGAGAGTTTTAAAGTGTGGTCAATATCAGGCACTGCGCCAGATCTGTTGAGCATGGACTCCTTGGCGGAGCCTGTTCAGACAAACACCTATCTGCTTTTAATCGCAGGGATCATCATGGTACTGACGCTTTGGTTTTCCAAAAAGGCCCGCACCGTCACTGAAACACAGGTAGCGCTAAGTCGCCAGAATGAAGGGCTGGAAAACTTCGCTCCCAACAAGCTGGCCAGGGGAATCGTGCGGGCAGTGCGTAACGGTGGCAACCTGGTGCAAAGCCTTATTCCACGCTCTCTGCAGAACAAGATGGAAGCCAGGTTCAAGCCCTTTGAAGGACAGGCCCCTGCTGATCAACCCGCTTTCGACCTGGTACGAGCTGCTGTCAACCTGACGGTGGCCAGTGCGTTAATCGCTTTTGCTACCTCGCTGAGGCTCCCCCTCTCTACGACTTATGTCACGTTCATGGTAGCCATGGGGGCTTCCCTGGCCGACCGAGCCTGGGGGCTTGACAGTGCTGTTTACCGGGTGGCCGGTGTTTTGAACGTGATCGCAGGTTGGTTTATAACGGCTATTGTTGCTTTTTCAGTAGCAGGCCTCGCCGCCTGGGTGATTTATTCTTTTGAAATGTGGGGCGTCGTAGCCCTGGTAGCGCTCATGGCCATTATTATTTTCAGGTCAACCGCAATGTACCGCCGCAGGCAAAAAATCAAAGAAGAATTGGAATCCTTTGAGCAGGAAGGAGAAATCATCGCCCCTTCATTCATGGTGGAGGACACTTCCCGGAAGGTCGCTAAATTGCTGCGCGACGTAACCAAAACATACAAAACGGCACTCGAAGGCCTACTCAAGGAGGACCGCTCGCTCATCCAGTCCTCCATACAAGACTACGAAGCCTTGCAGGCACAGGTGGACACACTGCGCAAAAAAATGTACAAAGCCATTAAGCGCCTGGAAGAAACAGGAACCGGCGCAGCACGCCTCTTCCTGTTTGTTTACGACCTGGAACACGACATCGCCCAGTCCACCGGCCTGATTGTGAACGCTTGCCGCAACCACATCGAAAACAGCCACAAACCTGTAAAACGGGAACAGGCGGAAAACCTCCGCAAAATGATGGGTACCGTCGAATCTTACCTCAACACCGTAGCTCAACGCATGGAAGCCGCTGATTTCCAAAGTATCGTAGGCCTGAGAGCACAGAAAAAAACCATCTTTGACTTGCTGGAAAGCTTGTTTTCCGCCCAGATCAGAGGCATCAAAGAGAACAACTACGGCCGCCGTAACAGCATGCTCCTGTTCAGCATCGAGCTGGAAACAAAAGACATCGTCGCCAATGCCCACCGCTTTGTAAAACTGTACCACCGCCTGCAGTCCAGCCAGGAAGACAAAAGGGAGGTCTGGCTGGTGAGCGCCTTAGAATAATTGTAGCTTCTTAGAGCTTGTTTGCGTTTTGGTGCTTGAGCAGAGATGCTGTACCGCAAGCCTAATGACGGCGACAGCCACCAAATAACCATTCAGAGAGAGGCGTTTTCAGAGGAAAATCTTCTCCAGAAAATGAACGGTTAAAGGGCCTGGTCAGGTAAAACTGGCCAGGCTCTTTTGCTGAACCTCGCACAACGCGGGGTTTTTCTGTTTCAGAGCTTGCCTTCGATTGGGTCACTTGGTCAAAAAAGCAAACAAGCTCTTATGAAAAAAACTCCTCCTCCCGGCCTGATTGCGTGAAATAGTCATTTTATTTTAAAATAATTTGTTTTTAAAAATGCTTTTTTTAAAAAGATTGCAATTTTATGTTTTAAAAAATAACTTTGCCTCAGAATCTAGCGCTCCCCTCCACCTTGATGGGGGAAAATAAACACCCTTGTATTTTTCATTTCAGCACACACTCCCCTGCATTTGCTTCGCCCAGAACAACATGCTCAAAACTCAATTTTACCAACAAGCGAAGCACAAAAACCGTGTACCTCAATTGTCATACGTATTTCAGTCTGCGCTACGGAACCCTGTCGCCTGAGCAACTGGTGCTGGCAGCCAAAAAGCGGGGCGTCCGGGCATTGGCGCTGACGGACATCAACAACACTTCCTGCGCCGGAGAATTCGTGCAGCACTGCTGCCGGGAGGGCATTAAGCCGTTGCTCGGCATTGACTTCCGAAGGGAGGACGGGCAGCGCCTCTTCATCGGTATTGCCCGCAACAACGACGGCTTTGCTCAATTGAACCGCTTGCTGAGCGATTGCTCCCTTGAGGGTACCCCCCTGCCTGAAGTACCTCCTCCATTGCCCGACACCTTCTTCATCTACCCCAAGCTCACCAAGCCTATCGGGCTTTTGCGGGAGAATGAATTCCTGGGAATCCGACCCGAGCACGTACACCTGCTGTACTCGTCGGAGGTGAGGCGGCATCCTGAAAAACTCGTCGTCTTTAGTCCGGTAACGTTCGCCGATGAGGAGGGATGGGAGCTACACCGCCTGCTCAGAGCCATCGGCCGGAACACACTCATCACGAAACTCGAAGCCAAGGACACAGCCAAACATACGGCGCTCTTCCACTACCCTGATTTCCTCGAACAAGCCTACGCCCTCTATCCGAAGATCATCGAAAACACGCGGCGCCTGATAGAGGCCTGCGATTTTTCATTCGAAACAGGCCTGGAGGTAAACCGGCAAACCTTTACGGGCAGCAAGGAGGGCGATTTCAAACTGTTGGAAAAACTCGCCCTGAATGGTTGCCGGCGCCGCTACGGTGAGGGCTACCGGCAGGCACTGGAGCGGGTGCAAAAAGAGCTGAAGGTGATCCGGCAGATGGATTTCTGCTCCTACTTTCTCATCACCTGGGATATCGTGCGCTATGCTGCCAGCGCCGGCTATCACCACGTAGGACGGGGCAGCGGCGCTAATTCCATCACGGCTTACTGCCTCGGCATCACCGACGTAGAGCCGCTCGAACTCAATCTGTACTTCGAGCGCTTCATCAATCCTCACCGCTCTTCGCCACCCGATTTCGACATTGATTTCTCCTGGGACGAGAGGGACGACGTGACCGATTACATCTTCAAGCGCTACGGCCGGGAGTACACAGCGCTGCTAGCCACCTACAACACTTTCCAGTTCAACGCCGCCGTGCGGGAGCTGGGCAAGGTCTTCGGCCTGCCGAAACAGGAGATTGACCACTTTGCAGACGAAGTGCTGAGGGAAGCGGGTGCCGAAGACCTGGGCTACCGAAAACACGAGCGCACGAAGTTTGCATTGGAGCTGTTGGCTGAAAAGGCAAGCACTCCCGCAGCAAGTGATTTTTCAAAAAATGAAAAAAGAGAAGCTCCCCTACAACCCAGCCGCCAGGCCATCAGGCAAACTATCCTCCGGTTTGCCCGGCTGCTGCACGGGTTCCCCAACCACCTTTCCATCCATGCAGGAGGCCTCGTCATCTCGGAAAAGCCCATCTTTCACCACACCGCACTCCAGGCCATGCCCAAGGGGTTTCCCATCGCTCATTTCGACATGTACCACGCTGAAGATATGGGTTTTCACAAATTCGACATATTGAGTCAGCGAGGGCTGGGGCATATCAAGGACGCCGTCTTGCTAGTAAAACAAAACCAGGGCATAGCCATTGACATTCACGACCTCGACCATATCAAGCAGGACGAAAAGGTGCGGGCACAGTTGCGCTCAGGGCAGTGCATAGGCTGCTTCTACATCGAAAGCCCGGCTATGCGGGGGCTGTTGCACAAGCTGCGCTGCGACACCTACGTCCATCTGGTAGCTGCCAGCAGCATCATCCGGCCCGGCGTGGCAAAGTCGGGTATGATGAAGGAATACATCCGCCGCTTTCATTCTCCTCATTCTTTTGAATACCTGCACCCCATTTTTAAACAACAGCTTGGAGAAACCTTCGGAGTAATGGTGTACCAGGAGGATGTGATGAAAATTGTACACCACTTTGCCGGGCTGGCACTGGCGGAAAGCGACATCCTGCGCCGCCAGATGACGGGCAAGAAGCGGGACGGGGAGCTATTCCGCCAATTGCGGGAGAAGTATTTCGAAAATTGCCGGAAAAGAGGCTACTCCGATGCGCTGGCCAATGAAGTGTGGCGCCAGATTGAGAGTTTCAGCGGGTACTCGTTTTGTAAGGCACATTCGGCCAGCTTCGCAGCAGAGAGCTTTCAAAGCCTCTACCTGAAGGCCTGCTTCCCCCTGGAGTTTATGGTGGCCGTCATCAACAACTTCGGTGGGTACTACCGAACGGAATACTACATCCACGAAGCCAGGATGGCAGGAGGGCACATCCATGCTCCCTGCGTCAACAGAAGTTTTTACCTCACCCACATCGAAGGGGAAGACATCTTCATGGGGTTCGTTCACCTGGAGCGAATGGAGCGTACAACGGCCACAAAAATCATAGCAGAACGCACCAGGAACGGCAGCTTCCGCAGCCTGGCCGATTTTACCAGCCGGGTAGATATTGATGACAGCCAGTTGGAACTGCTCATCCGCATCGGGGCTTTTCGCTTTACAGGACTGGGCAAGTGCCGACTGATGTGGGAAAAAAACGCCGTGTTCAATCCCCGGAAAAGGCTCGAAACCTCTGAACTGCTCTTTGCAGGTGAATACGAAGTTTTTGAATTGCCCGAGCTGGCTGAAGGCCCTTTTGACCAGGCTTTTGATGAAATTGAGCTGCTCGGCTTCCCATTGTGCTCGCCTTTCGACCTACTGGCAGATGAAACGGCCGCAGCGGAAGGTGTCTGCACTGCCGATTTGAAAAACTGCTCCGGGCGGATGATCACCATAATGGGCTACTACGTCTGCCGTAAAGACCTGCGCACAGTGAAAGGTGAATTAATGCACTTCGGCACCTGGCTGGACAGAAACGGCCGGTTTTTCGATACGACACATTTCCCAGGCTTTATAAAAAATAACCCTTTCCGGGGCAGGGGTATCTACTGCATCGAAGGACGAGTGGCAGAGGAGTACGGCTTCCCCTCTATTGAAGTTGTGAAAATGAAACGGCTGCCCTGGCGAAAGGATGAACGCTATGGGGTTTCAGGGAGGAGGGGGGAGGGGTTTCAGGGATGAGGGATGAGGG
>WBZO01007133.1_pt1 | contig 10469 bp, 6 predicted proteins | sample 5204261 | NCBI WGS metagenome assembly WBZO01 (sample SAMN12412400, study PRJNA552823) | activated sludge metagenome | isolation source: activated sludge from anammox sidestream of wastewater treatment plant... | place: USA: North Carolina | collected 2017-09
CACCGAGTAGATCACCGACTTGGCCGCCAGCCAGTCGAAGCGATCGTATAACCGGAGCAGCGAAGTCGGGACACCCATGGAAAACAGGCGAAAAGGGATGATGAGGGCGTAAAGCTGGACCAGCCAGGTCAGTTCCGGAATTCTGAGCAGGCCCGTCGCCACCACAGGCGCCAGCAGCAGCAGCAGGATGAGGCCCAACATGCCGAAGGCGACATCAACGCCCATCAGCAGGCTGGAGACGCGGGCGGCCTCATCCATATCGCGGTCGGCCATGCAGCGTGAAATCAGCTTGTTGGCGGCTTCCCAGGAGCGAAAATCCATCAGGAGTAGCATCAGGGCGGCGCTGCTCAGGACGGCGGCGAGCAGGCCATATTCCACCGGTCCCAGTATCCGCGCGGTCGAGATCTGCTGAGCAAAGGTCAGCCCGATGCTGATCACCCCGGCAACGTAGAGGATGCTCGAATCGCGCAGCAGGCCAACAAGGTGGCGGTCGCTGCTGATCCGGCTTCTGAATTCCTTCAACATCCGGTCACACGCCGTTTATCCATGAAGTGAGTGAAAGTAGAGGACATTGTACAGCAAAGACGTAGAATAAACGAAAACGCAATGCTGTGTCAGCGCAGTTCCGCATAGAGCCGGCTCATCGCGCTGGCTGCCGCCTCCCAGGTGAAGCGCTCCGCCACCAGCGCCCGCCCGGCCTCACCCATCCGCCGCCGCCGGGCATTATCAGCCAGGAGCGGGGCCAGCGCGGAAGCGATACCCTCCCCATTGAGCGACTCCAGAATCAGCCCCGCCCCGCTCTCAGCCGCCTCCGGGAGGTGGCATTCCCGGCTGAGGGCGACCGGCAGTCCGGCGGCCATCGCCTCCAGCGCGACAACGGGCAGCCCCTCCCCCACCGCCGGGAGCGTCAGCACATCGGCATCAGCCAGGGCCGCCAGTCTGGCCTGGCCGGTGAGCAGGCCGGTAAAAGCCACGCGATCGCTCGCCGCGAGTCGTTCCGCCTGTTGGCGCAGCGCGGCCATCTGCCCTTCATCCGGCCCGACAACGGCCAGCCACACGCCGGGCAGGTGAGGCAGCGCGTCCAGCAGATGGTGAGCGCCCTTGCGCCGGTGCAGCCGGCCCAGGAACAGAATCAAGGGAGCGTCCGGCGGGATATGCCACTGCGCGCGAAACTGACCGCGCGGCGGCAGGTCAGCGAATTCCTCCACATTCACGCCGTTAGGGACGACGCCCAGGGTCGAAGGCGGCGGTACATGCAACCGGCTCCACAGCGCCGCCGCCTCCGCCGCTTCGTCCGCCGTCAGGGCGGCTACGGCCCGCATCTGCCGCGCCGTCCGCGCCCCCAGGAGGGCATCCCACCCTCGCTTGATCGCGCCGCGGCCGGTCCTGTGAGTCAGCGTGCCGTGCGGGCTGAGCACGGCGGGTATGCCCATCTCACGGGCGAGCGGCAGCGCGATCAGGTTTTCAACGGTGCGGAATTCGTGCAAATGGAGGATATCCGCGCCGGGCAGGGCCTCATTCAGCATACGGCGCATGCCAGCCGGAGTCGATAGATTAAACCGGCGCAGAGCCGGAAGGCGGTTCCTGCATCGCCGTACCTGAACCCCTTCCATCGCTTCTGATTCGGGGAGACGCGCGCCGCCATCGCCGGCGTCGGTCGTCACAACAATCACTGTATGGCCCTGCTTCGCGAGCGCCACTGTCAGGCCGTAAGCCGCCCGGACTACCCCGCCAAACCCCCAGGCCGGCGCGTAGTACGGCAGCACATGGACAAGCCTCATCGCCCATGCCGCCCGATGCGACCGCTTACGGAGACCCGGCCGGTGTAGCCGCTGACCCAGCCGGTATAAAACTGGCCGCCGCTGAAAATATCGTTGACCCAGAGCGGGAGCAGCGCCAGCCGCGCCGCCAGATCGCGAACCTCTCCGGGGGCCAGCCGGCCCGTCCCCCCTTCGCCAGCGGGCATCTGCTGGCGCGCGCGCTGCCGCGCCACGGTCAGCATCATCCCCCGCGCCTCCCCCGAAGCGGCGTGAAGCGGCGTCCCCGGCAGGAGGACAAACGCGCTTTGCACGCTCTCCGGCTGGCAGGCAACCGCCTCGGCCAGCGGCACATCAGCCGTCAGCCTGAACAACCCGGCGTCCATCTGCGGGACAGCCTGCACCGGCAGCGCCGAGAAAGTCTCCGTATACACGCCCCCCGGCGCCCCGGGGCCAGCGGATGCGTACTCCACCGTGCCAACCCCGCTGAACAGCCACATTGATATATACACGGCACGGGGACGGGATATCTCCCGCCGCCCGCCAAACAAACGGCGCAGCCCGCCGCCGCCAATATCCGCCCCTTCCAGAATGACGGCGGCCTCTGCCTCCGTTATCTTGAAGGGCACAAATTCCTCCGGGACCGGCACGGTCACTGCAGGAGGGGCAAAGACTATCTTCATACACAGAGGACATGGTGTAGTATCCGCTGGCTTCCCGGCCGGCACGATGCTGATCGCCCCGCAGTTCAGGCAGGCTCGCGCCTCACGGGCAGCGGCCCAGGTTTCTTCCGAGCGCAGACGCGCTGTCGCCACTCCCGACTCACCGCCCTCCGCCATCCCGTAACCGCAGTAGACGCAGCGCAGCGCGCCGTTCGGCGTATCAGAGCGCATCACGGCTCCACAGCGAGGGCAGCGTTCCACCTCAGCAGGCGGAGCCGCGGGCGACTCTTCCAGCGGGCCCAGAATCTCGCGCGCCGTTGGCATGGGGAACGCCGCCAGCGGCGCATCGGTGGAAGACACATCTGCGGCCGGCGGGGCGACGCCCTCCGTGACTTCTGGCGAGGGAGGTGCGCCGGTAGAAGTCGCACCCGGGACAACATCTTCCTGCCCGGCAGCATGGCGCTCCGCCTCCACAACCGGCGATTCGACCGGAGCGGTCGGCTGTCGGACTGGCGCTTCTGCGGCAGGTGCAGGCGCAGCCGGCGGCTTCTGTCTGGCTGTTCCGGCGGCGGGCGGTCGCGGCGGCAGCCGGTCGTCACCCTCGAAGTGAGGCGTCATCTGCCGGTTGATCTTCTCCAGCGCCTGGCGGGCCTGGGCGTGCTTCGGGTCGATTGACAGCGCCCTCTCCAGCAGGGCCTTGCGCTTCTTGAGATCGCGGGTCGTAGCCGCCAGGTAGAGCCAGATATCCGCGTTGGCCGGGTCGAGATCCTTCGCCTTGAGCAGATATTCCCGCGCCAACCGGGGATCGTTCGCCTTGAGCGCGGCCCGCCCTTTCGCGATCCATTCTGCGGCCTTTTGCCTGCGAGCTTCATCCACCATGTTCCTGCTCCTCCCCAAATAGCGCCGCCATCACCCGTGCGCTGTCGGTCAGGTCTTCCAGGATGGCATAAGGCGACTCGGCGGCCAGCGCCTCGCGCTTGAGCGGACCGGTCAGGACCCCGATCGCCCGCCCGCCGACCGATCGGGTGCAAATCACATCGTTGGGGGTGTCGCCGACTACAACAATGCGCTGAGGCGGGAAGTCCACGCCCCACATCTCTCTGGCGCGCTGCACCGCCAGCGGCGGCAGGGCGCTCCGCTCCACCGCTTCATGGCCGAACGCCCCTACCGGGAAGTGCGCCGGGTCGAAGCCCGCGGCCCGCAGCTTGATCGGGACGGACTGGGCTACATTGCCGGTCACCAGCCCCAGCCGCGCCCGATCATCGCTGACCAGCGCCTCAACCAGCGCCACCGCGCCCGGCAGCGGGCGGACTGGATGGTGGGGGATGATCATTTCCAGATGGCGCGCCACTACTTCGGCAAACACCGGCACCAGATCGGCGACCTGGGAGGATGTATAACCGAGCGGCAGCAGGATATCCTGCAAAATCCGCCAGTCGGTGCTGCCGGCAAAAGCCACCGACTCCGTCGAACCGGTGAAGCCAAACAGCTCTTCCAGCGCCAGCCGCACGGCAAGACGCCCGGCATGCGCCGAAGTGAGGAGCGTGCCATCAATATCGAACAGGATCAGCGTGAGCGCTTGCTCAGCCATACTCCTCCGCCAGCCGAAAAAACAGCCTCATAACATACGGCGCGGACGCTCCCGCAGCGCCGCAATGATCCGCCGGTCAGCCGCACCGAAAGCGTAGCGGTCCAGATCATTCAGTGTCACCCAGGCCAGAGCGGTCGCCTCAACCGGCACAGGATCGCCCTCAACAACACGGCAGTCATAAGCGTGCAGCGTAATCCTGAAGTGCGTGAACGCGTGCCTGACCCGGACCACCAGATCGCCGACTTCTACTGTAATACCCAGCTCCTCCTGCAGCTCGCGCGCCAGCGTCTGCGACATCACCTCACCATCTTCGCGCTTGCCGCCAGGGAATTCCCACAACCCGCCGAGCAATCCATCGGGCGGGCGCTGTGCAATCAGAAAATGGCCGGCGAATTCCCCGGCGCCATGAATAACGCCCGCAGCCACATCATAATGCGGCGTGGCCACCCGCCGCTGCCTGACCGGGCGCTCGTCCTGCACCCCGGCGGCAAACGCCTGACAGTAGTCTCGCAGGGGGCAGATATCGCAGCGCGGAGCCTTCGGCTTGCAGATCACCCGCCCCAGCTCCATAAGCGCCTCATTATACGGGCCTGCTTCGCCGGGGGGCACCAGTGAGGCGGCCAGAGTCCACAGTCGCTTCTGGGCAGCCGGCTGCGCAGTATCTTCCACACTATTGTACAACCGCGTCAGAATCCGGATCACATTGCCATCCACCGCCGGGACATCCTGATTATAAGCCAGGCTGGCAATCGCCCCGGCGGTATAGCGGCCGATCCCCGGCAGCGTCTGGAGTTCAGCGGCAGTGCGGGGGAAAACTCCGCCCCATTCAGCGACCACGATCTGCGCTGTGCGATGCAGATTGCGCGCCCGGCTGTAATAGCCCAGCCCCTCCCAGAGCTTGAGCACATCATCCAGCGAAGCCGCCGCCAGCGCTTCTACAGAAGGGAATCGCGCCAGGAAGCGGAGGTAGTAATCGACCACAGTGGCTACCTGTGTCTGCTGGAGCATAATCTCCGCCAGCCAGACGCGATAAGGGTCGCGATCGCGACGCCAGGGCAGGTCCGCAGCGTTTGTCCGGAACCATGCCAGCAGGTCTGCCGCAAAAGGATTGGCCACGCCATCTCCCTGACTACGTGCCACAAAAAACGATAGCTGGATTGTACCGGGTGTCGGGCGGCGCTTCAAACACGCCGAAACGCTGGAGCAACCTCCCGGTGCCCGGCACGTATAGCCCGAATGAAAGCCTCCCCGCGCGGTGCGAAATATGACAGAAGACGCCGAAATGTGTTATGCTCTGTCGTCAGCCAGTGGATTAGAGTCGAGGATTATGAGCGAACAGCCAGAGACCAGCCAGCAAACAGAAGGCCAGCCTGTAGAGGGAAGTCTGCGCGGGCGCTATATCGCGATCGGGATTTACCTGGCCCTTTCTGTGGGGCTGTATTTCGTTCTGGCGCCCGCCCTGGCCGATCAATCCAGGCTGCAAAGCCAGATCGAAAAAGCCGGCTGGGGTGGGGTTCTGCTGTACATCAGTCTCTACGCGGCGCAGGTATTCATACCCTGGCTGCCGGGCGTCCCGCTGGACATGATTGGCGGCGCTGTCTTCGGCTTCTGGGAAACTACCGTCCTGTCCAGCGCCTCCGCCGCGCTCAGCGGCCTGATCGTCTATCTGGTCGTGCAGCGGGTGGGACTGGAACGTATTGTCGAGCGATTCCCCAACCTGCTGGATGCTCCCTGGCGGCTGATCAGAGTGATCAGGCTCCAACCCTGGGCGCTGGTTGCCGCCAACATGCTGACCGGCGATGTGGCCTACTTTGTGGCCGGAGCCGCCGAGACGCCCGTCCTCTTCACACTGGTGGTGCTGGGCGCCCTGCGCATCCCTAACGTCATGCTCGGCGCGGCTATCGGCGCCGGCCTGATCTCGCAGCGTCTGCAACAACACCTGGATATCGCCATCACCGTCGCCGGCATCGGGACCATCATCATGCTGTCAATTGGTTTCCTGGTTGTGCGGCGGTATGCTCCCCGGTGGCTGGAACGGCTGGAAATGGCCGCCCAGAAGTCAGAAGAAAATGAAAAGAACGGAGCATTGTAGCGGGGGGCCGCCCCAGGCCGCTCCCCGATGAAGAAAGCGTCCCAGACTTATGTCCGACCCTGTCATCACCCCCAATACCACAATCAGCTCTGACAGCTCCGACCGGCCGCAACGCCGGCCTGAATGGATTAAGGTGCGCGCGCCCTCTGGCGAAACCTACGAGCGGGTGCGCGCCCTGATGCGCAGCAAAGCCCTCAACACAGTCTGTGAGGAAGCCAGATGCCCCAATATCGGCGAATGCTGGGGCGCAGGGACTTCCACATTTCTGATGCTGGGCGATACCTGCACCCGTTCGTGCGGCTTTTGTGATATCAAGACCGGGCGGCCAACAGCTATGGACTGGCAGGAGCCGAACCGCGTCGCCGAAGCCGTGCGGCGGATGAACCTGCAACACGTCGTGATCACCAGCGTCAACCGCGATGAGCGCAAGGATGGCGGCGCGCCGATCTTCGCCATGGTCATCCGTCGTATCCGGCAGATACACCCCGGATGCAGCATCGAGGTGCTGATCCCCGATTTCAAAGGCAGCCGGGACGCGCTGCAAATTGTGATGGACGCCCAGCCAGAGATTCTGAACCATAATGTGGAGACCGTGCCGCGCCTGTTTCGCAAGGTACAGCCGCAAGATCACTACGAATGGGCTGAAGCGACCCTGCGCAACGCCAAACAAATCGACCCGCTGGTGCTGACAAAAAGCGGCATCATGGTCGGCCTGGGCGAGACCCCGGATGAGGTGGTGGAAGTGATGCGCGATCTGGCCTCGTGGGGCGTCGATATCCTGACCATAGGCCAGTACCTCCAGCCAAGTCGCGAGCACCTCCCGATGGATCGTTACTACCGCCCGGAGGAATTCGCCGAATTCAAGCAAATCGGCGCTGAACTGGGATTCAAATGGGTGGAAAGCGGCCCCCTGGTGCGGTCTTCTTACCATGCCGCCGAGCAGGTGCGCGCGCTGAGCGCTCTGGATTACATCCATCTGCGCCAGCCCTGATCGGCCTCCTTCACGGGGCTTGCCGGGCGGACTGCCCGGCCGATGCGCGCTGGCAGCGGGACCATTCCCCTACTACCGCAATAACCGGGGGTGTGGTATAACAGAAAAACAGGCGGCGCTTCTGCTTCATGCCAGGCCGATTATCATCTGTCCCGTGCTCGTACTCCCGAACGATTCAGGCAGGCAATATAGATCAAATCAGTGATAGCCAGATATCATGAGTGACAAACAATCCTCCCTATGGAACATGCGTTCTTCCGACGACGACGATGATGACGATCGCGGCGCTTCGTCTTCCTCAAAAAGGTCCTCCCCCTTCTATTCGGAAGATGACGACTACGACGACGAGGACTTTGACGAGGAGGAGGAAAACGAAGCCGGGAGCGAAGACAAATACAGCAGCTCCTCGTACAGGAGCAGCTCGTACGGCACGTCGTCCTTTGGAAGCGGCTCCAGCCGTCCTACCAGCTCGAGCAGCACGAGCAGCCGCTACGGAAGCGGCAGCAGCTACGGCGGCTCCGGCAGCAGCTATAGCGCGGGCGGCAGCTATGGAAGCTCTGGCTCCGGCAGCACTTATGGCACTGGCAGCAGCTACGGGTCAACAGGGACCGGCTCTGGCGCCAGCCGTCCTACCACGGGCAGTGGCTCCAGTTCTACCGGCAAATACGCCTCGTCCTCTCCTCACCGGACAGAAAGCCCCCCTACGGGCGCCAAAGAGTCCTCTTCTGACAAAAAAGGAGGGAGATTCCTGGGGCGTTTTGGCGGGGGGAAGTCAGAAAAAAAGCCAGCGGAAAAGAAATCCGGTTCCGACGGCGGCCGTCTCAATAGCCTGAAAAAACGGTTTTCGCGCGGGGGCGATTCGCAGGGCAGCCGGGCCAGCGCAACCGGCACAGTCAGTCGATCGGGGGCGACTTCTTCCGGTAAGCCCGGTGAGCACGGGCAGAAGGATAAGGGCAAGTCCCGCTTCAGTTTCTCCCTGCCCTTCAAGCGGGGAGAGAAGAGTGAAAAGAGCGGCAGGACAGACCGGCCTTCCACCCCGCATGATGTGAAAAAGGCGCGCCCGCTGCCCAGCCGCAGCAAGCAGCCGCAGATCAGGCATCAGGGTCTCTCGCTGGATCGCAAGCTCGACATCGCCGGCGTGGCGCTCCTGATCGGCGCGGCGATCATCTCTCTGGGCGCGATCAGCAGCAACCGGGGCGATGTCAGCCGCGCCCTGCTGGAGCTGCTGTACCAGATTGTCGGGATTGGCTGGCTGGCTATCCCGCTGGCCCTGGGCGGTGTAGGCCTCTGGCTGCTCTGGCGTCATTTCGGCGATGTCGCGCCGGAGGCGAACTACGAGCATCTCGTCGGCTGGGTCATCGTCTACTTCGCCTTTCTGACAACGGCGCAGTACATCCACCTGCTGACCACGCCCGTTATCTCCATAGAACAGCTTTACGAGCTGTCGGACCAGACTGTCCGCGCCGGCCAGGGCGGCGGATGGTTCGGCCACCAGATATATATGCTGCTCATGCGCAGCATTGGCGAAGTCGGGACGCCCATCGCCTTGCTGGGCTGGTGGGGCATCGGCCTCATTGTCGCCACTGACATCTCATTCGCCGATATTTTCCGGCTGTTCGGCCGCGGACAGCGGGCGGTCGTCAACCGCTATCGCAGTCGCCGCGCCGATCGCGCCGCCGCGCAGCGCAGCCTGGCGGCAGGCCTGAGCGGGGCAGCCGTTGTGGAATCGCTGCCTCAACCCGCCGCCACGGTGATGCTTGGCGACGGCGCCGGTCAGAAGGCCCTCCCCGCCGCCGAGACACTCTCTCTCGATCAGGAGAGCCGCGCCCAGCCTTATATCCGCTATCGTGGCCGGGAGCGCGATACAGCGGAGGTCGTCCCGGCTGTGCCGGCCAGCACAGCCGATCAGCCTGCTCTGTACGGAGCGCAAAGCTCTCCGCCGCTCGATTCCGGTCGGGCGACTTCCGCCCCGACATCGACCGGCTATCGTTCCACGAAGGCCCCGGCTCCCGCCGCCAGCGGGCCGGTCCCGCTCAGGCCCGGCAGCGATCCGCTGCGCATCCGCCGCCCACCGGCGGGGCTGGACCTGGATGCCCCGGCAGATGAGGACACGGACCTCGACGATGAAGAAGAAATTGTCTCCGTTGCCGGGGATGATCAGCCCGATGGCGAGACCAGCCCGGAAGTGAGCAGCCAGCCCCCCGACGTGCGGCCACGGCTCATCCCTCCTGTGCCTTACGCGTCCACAGCGCTCTCCGACACCGGCCGTATCTCACAGGAGAAGGATGCCTCCAGCGAGATTCTGTTCACCGGTGTGAAGCAGGCCCCCACCCCGGCGAAGCCAGCGCCGGCGCCTTCGACGCCGCCGGCGTCCAGCGCGCCGCCCGCCCCCAGACCTGCCCCGCCGTTCACGCTGGACGACGATCGGGATGATGACCTCGACGAGAAAGAGAATTACGACGAGGACGAGGCAATCACCGATGAGACCTTCGACACGACGTTCATGCGCCCGGCCCAGCCGCGCAATACCGGCCCGGTAACCGTCCGGCCCCTGCATCCGGCGGGCGATCGTGCGCCTGGCGCCGGCCTGTCCCCGGCGGAGCGGGCCGCCTTTATGGGCGACTTCGCCAGCAAACCCGATGTGGAAGATGAGAACGGAGAAGAGAACGACAACGGCGCATCCGAGGTGATCAGCACCATTGGCCTGGCTTCACGCGCTGCAGCCGTACCATTGACGCCAGCCCGCCGCAGCCCGATCCAGGGCGACCCGTTTGCGGAGGAAGAAGACGACCTGGCGGACGAAGATGAAACAGTGTATGAGCCGCTGGACAGCGCAGACTACCCGGACGATCTGCCTGTTGTAGACCTGGATGAAGGCGAAGCGATCCAGCCGGGCCGCCAGGATGAGCCGCCCGTCGACACGATAGTTACGCCCACCCGCCCGCCCGTCCGATCCGCGGCAGTGCCTCCCCCGCCTGCGGCAACGCCCGTCATTCCCCCGGCCAGGCCGCCTTCGGCGACGCCGGCGCCTGCTACACCTGCCAGGACACAGCCAGAGCGCAAAACATCGCCGGCGGAGGAATCCGCCGCGCCCTTCGCCGCGGAACGCCCCGCCTCCGGGGCGCCGGCTGCCCACGCCGAGCCTGTTATCCCGGAGACGCCGTACCGGCCCCAGTACACCGTGCCGGACTTCCACACCATCCTGGAGCCGGTCACCGAACAGAATATCAACGACGAAGTGCTGCTGGACCGCGCCCGGATTATCGAAGATACGCTGATGAGCTTCGGCGCGCCGGGCAAAGTTGTCGAAGTGAACCCCGGCCCGGTGATCACGCAATTCGGTGTCGAGCCAGATTATGTGGAGGCGCGCGGCGGC
>WBZO01007134.1_pt1 | contig 10469 bp, 11 predicted proteins | sample 5204261 | NCBI WGS metagenome assembly WBZO01 (sample SAMN12412400, study PRJNA552823) | activated sludge metagenome | isolation source: activated sludge from anammox sidestream of wastewater treatment plant... | place: USA: North Carolina | collected 2017-09
CATGCATCCCATCGTAGCGCAGACTTAAGTCTGCGCTACGCTGTGGATAAGTGGCATTTTCTGTGGATAACTTCGTCCCGTCAACGGCCCGTCAGCCCGCCGAAACGCGAATCTTCTCCCCGTCACGAATGGACCGGAGGAGGTTCGTCGACGCCTCTGTCCTCCCCACCACCGCCACGGGGCCCGCCGGCACCGGTTCCGAGCCGCGGCTCGCGGGGGTGGGGCCGAAGAATACGCAGAGGCAGCGCCCCTGCGGCCACCATCCGACGTCACCGGCCCGGAGTTCCATCGTCTCCCCGCCGCGCGGGCACGAGACCTTGGCCTTGAAGTAGATCTCGTCGCCCCAGGTGTTCACCTCGGACTCGATCGGGAGCGAGGCCGCGATCGCCCTCGCCGCCGGGCTGTCGTTCAGCTCGGCGTCGAACGACGCCGACCCCGCATCGAAAACCAGCCTCATAGCCGCACCCCCCACGCGGCCGGCGGGACGATCCGATACGGGCCGCCCCTCAGCCGCCCAGCGCCTCCTCCGCGTCGCGCATGACCCGCCTCAGGTCCGCGCTGTCGCCCTTCCCGACGGATATGAGATAGGAGGCGATGCTCAGGTCGCCGCGCGCGCGGAAGATCCGCACCTGCGCGGTGAAGCCGCGCGGAAGCCCGCCGGCGCCGTCCCGGTATGCCTTCAGGAAGAGGGCGCCAGGATACCGCGCGAGCACCCCCGGGAGCGCGGCGCACTGGTTCCCGTATTGCGCCAGGAAGTAGCCGACGTCGAAGGCGGGGGGCGCGACGTGCGAGCCCTCGAAATCGATCGCCGAGACGAAGCGGGTCTCCCCGTCCTCCGCACGGTCCTGTCCGATGAAGATGTTCTTCGGATGGTAATCGCCGTGGCATTGCACGAGCGATCCGCCCCCCGCGGCGACGATGCGGGCCTCCGCCCTCCGGACCCGCCCGGCGATCTTCGCCGCGGCCCCGGCCATGGGATGGCGTACCCGTTCGAACTGCCGGACATAGCGCGCGAGGCGGCGCTCCTCGCTCCGCACAAACTCCTCCACGGGCGTGACGCGAAGCCGGAGGGCGTGCAGGCGGGCGAGCCAGCGCGCGGCCAGGCCGAGCATCTCCGCGCCGCCCGGCGGAGAGCCCAGCTTCAGCCGGTCGTAAAGCGACCTCCCCCGCAGCCCCTCCTCGACGAGCGTCATCCTGTCCGGCTCACGGTCTATCGGCGCGGGGACGCGAAACGGCCCGGCGCAGAATCCCCGCCGGTGGATCTCCTCCATGACGGCGTAGGCGCGGAGGGCCTTCGCCCACGCGGAGGGGTCGCCGTAGCTCCTGAAGATCAGCCGCGGGCGCGATTCCTCCTCGCCCTTGGTGCCGATGGTGATCTCGAGCAGGTCGAGGTTCGCGCCCGATTTGGGGATCTCCTTGAAGAACGGCCTGCAGCGCCCCGCACGGATCTCGGCCGCCAGCCCCGCCGCGCTCCCCACCGGGTGGTCGAACTGCGAAGGATAGACCGCGGCTAGACGCGGGGAGTGGCTGTCCGTCCCGGCGAGGGCGGTGAACTTCAGACGGTGCCAGTCCACCAGGCCGCGGCAATTCTCCCTGACGGTGTGATTGCCGCTGAAGATCTCGACCGCGTCCAGGACCGGGTTCCGGAGATCGGCGTCCGCGACGACCCTTCCCCCCCGATAAGGGTGGGCCAGGACGAGGGCGGCGGCCGGGAAGGCCTTCCGGAGCGCCGCGAGCGTGGTCCCCGGCGGCACGGACTCGCCTGCGCCGTAGACGAGCACGTGCCCCACATCGGTCGAGACCTCCTGCCCCGACAGGATGACGAAGCGGCTCTCCACCTCCGCTTCTCGACGGAGGTCGAGGAGCTCCTCGTCGGACCATAGGTAGTGGTGCTCGGTGATGACGATCCCCTGCAGGGCCTTGGCGCGCGCGATCCGGACCAGCTCGAGGGGGGAGACGGCGCTGCAGGCGGAGTGCTTGGACGAGTGGCAATGGAGTTCCAGGAGCATGTCGCCCCCCGAGTCGCGGCGCAATCCCGGCCCCCCGCGGGAGGGGCGGCGGATCACTCCTCTTTCTTCGACTCAAAATAGTCGTCGTTCCTGCAGTCGGGGAAGCGGAAGAGCGCCGGGGTGCAGGTGCCGCTCTTTATGACCTTCAGCACGCAGCGGTAGGTGTTCCCCACCTTGATGCCGTACTTATCGATGTACCTCTCGCCCGGGTACCACGAGTTCGCAAGGCGGAAGAGCTGCTCCCTGTCGGCGACCTTGCGGGCCCAATCGGGGGATATCCGCGCGGGGCTCTGGAATTTGAACCAGACCTCCACGCCCGGGTAGCCGGCACCGCCGGGCGTCAACGCCTGCCGACCGGATTGCTCGGTCCTCTCTATCCTGGTGACGGTCGCCGTGCCGGCGAAGTCGGTGTAATCGCACGGGCCTCCGACCTTCGGCTTCCCCGGCGTCGGCGACTGCGAGGCGGCCGCCTCCCCCTCTCCGAAAGCCACGCCCGTCCACATCGCCGCCAGAATGCCGACAATCATCACAGGCGCCTTCATGCCCAGCCCCCCTCCCTTCCCTGCACGGCGCGACCCGGCCGGGATCAATAGCCGCCCCTGGCGGCCTTGCCCGTCACGATGGCAACCGACTGGCTGGTGCCGATGCGGTTCGCGCCCGCCGCGATGAGCGCGTAGGCGAACTCCCGGGACTTGATCCCCCCGCTTGCCTTTATGAGGACCTCGTCCCCGACGACCTCCCGCATCAGCCTCACGTCCTCGACCGTCGCCCCCCCCTCCTCCTTGCCGGTGGAGGTCTTGATGAAACGCGCCCCTGCTGTCTTGGCAAGGCAGCAGGCGCAGACCTTCTCGTACGTGTTCAGGAGCGCGGTCTCGATGATGACCTTTACCGGCTTCTCCTCGCACGCCCTCACCACCTGCCGGATGTCGTCGAGAACGAGGATATAGTGTTTGGATTTGAGGGCGCTCACGTTGATCACCATGTCGATCTCCTGCGCCCCCCTCCGCACGATGGCGTCATGGGCCTCGAACGCCTTGGCGACCGGTGTCATCTGGCCGTGGGGAAAGCCGACCACCGCGATCGGGATGACGTCGGATCCCCTGAGCTTCGCCGCGACGTACTCCACGTCCCCCGAGAAGACGCAGACTGACCTGAAATGGTACTTCCGCGCCTCCGCGCAGGCGCGGTCGAAATCCGCCTTCTTCGCGTCCGTCTTGAGGAGGGTATGGTCGATCAGACGCGCCAGTTCCCGGTCGTACTCCATCTCCTTCATCGCGCCCCTCTCCGCGCCCCGTCCCGCAACGTGAGCTCCACCTTCTGCCCGTCACCGATCACGAGGTCGGGCACCACCTCGGAGGAGGAGGACCCGTCCCCGGCCTGCTGAACCTTGAGGATATAGAGCCCCGGGGGTATCGGCACCGGGCCCCACTCCCCGTCCACGGCGATGACCTCCTTCCCGGTCCCCTTCGCTATGAGGACCCACCGGTGCGGCGGCCGCGCCCCTGCGACGGGCGGAGCGATCGCGAGCCCCGTGTTGACGTCCACCTCGCGGCAGACGCCCCTCTCGATGGTCACCGACCTGGCGAGGCATACCTCGCTCGACCCGCGCTCCCACTGCCTGTACCAGAGCGTGTAGACCCCCGCGGGCGCCGGAACAGGGTCCCATGTGCCGCGCACCGTGAGGACCTCCCTGCCGCTCGACGGATCCCTTAGGAGCCAGTAGAACGGCGGGGCCTTGACCCATTTGGCCGGCAGCAGGCGCATGCCGGCGTCGATCCTTGCGACCGCCGTCTCCCCGGCCTTTACCGCGATATCAAGGCCGAGGTCCGTCTCATCCATGCCGTGTTCCCACTGCCGCCAGAGGACCCGGTACGAGCCGGGCGGCAGGGCGATCTCTTCGAGGCCCCCTCTCACACATGAGACCTCGCGCCCGTCCCCGGCCGAGACGATCCTCACGGAATACGGCTCTTTGCCGACCCACGGGGCCGGTTCGAATCGGAGCCTGCCGCGCGCGGCCGGCGGTTCCTCCGCACGCGCCCCGCCCGGCCCCGGCGCGGGTAGCGCCAGCAGGGCCGCCGCGGCCATGCCGCACCATCTCATTCCCGCCCCCCGTTTCCGATTCGGCCTCCGCCGGCCATTCTATACCCGCCGCGGCGCCATGACAAACGACAAAACGCAAACGGCTGACGGGAAGTCAACGCCAGCCCTCCCCGGAGGGGTGGACAACCGACATCGCACTTCCTTCATCCGGCGGCCCCACTAAGCGCGGCTTCACCATTCCCCCCGGCCGGGCCCGCGTCATTCGCCTCCACGAGCCGTCGGGTCAGCGTGCTGCCGAGAACGGCGCACACATCAGTCGGGAGATGCCGCCCCGCCGAGGCGTCGAAGAGGAGCCTTGCGGAGGGGGGAAACTCCTCGTCCCCGCGCCAGCAGACGAGGAGGATCGGAACCCTGGGGAGGGCGAAGAACGAATACGAGAGATCGCCATCCGCCTCTCTCCGACCCCCGCGGCGCTCAGCGGCGCGCGCGAGGCCGTCGAGATCGGCGCCGAACGCCCTGACGAGCAGATCCCCCGTGTACCCCTGGAACGCCCTGAAGTAGAACGCGCCGTCCGGAAGTTCCGAGAAGGGGATCCATCGCCCCTCGGTGGGGGAGCCGTCGGTAGTGTGAAGATAGTAGGCGGCCAGCGCCTGGGTTCCCGGGCCGCTCTTCGCGCCGGTCGCCGCGTCCCGCGCGACGAAACCGGGGACGCCCACGGCGATCTCGCGCCCCCAGACGGCGAACCGTATATCGCCCCCCCCGGCGATTCCCGCGAGGTACCTCGCGCCCGCGCGCGCCGCCAACGCGGCAGGGTCCAATGAGGAGAGCCGCTCCCGCAGGCGCTCGACGCGCCCCATCAAGCCGGCAAGCTCCTTGTTCAGCACGTGCGCCATCCGTACCTCCCCCGCTCTCCAGCCCATGGTGCGCCGGTTTCGGCGGGACGGGGCGCGGCGGCATCCGGGCGCCAAGCCCGCCGTCAGGGGCGCGCTTCGGCGCTGACGACGCCGTCCCCCTCCTCGGATCGAGGCCCCGCCCCGCGCTTGATTCTATCCTTGATTTTTCCCTTGCGCGCGATCGAGGAGTATGCTAGCATTTCCGCGAATCTGGTAACAATAGGATAGTGTCGGCCGGATTTACAAAGTCAGATCGGTGCCCCCACACCGCTCCCCTGATTCGCTCCCCGTGTGTGCCTTATCACAATGGAGGAGTCCCGTCATGGAAGACCTCGTGCAGGACCAGGACACCGTCATCCAGCAGCTTCGGCTACTCCTTGCCGCCAAAGAGGAGGAGCTGCACGCCCTGAAAGGCCGCGCGGGGGCCGGCCCCGCCGGGGAATCCTCCGAGTCCATCGCCGCCCGCCTTGTCAAGGAGCTCGAGGCTAAGAAGCTGGAGATCGCGGAACTCTCGGCGAGGTTGAGGGACCAGGACGCCAAGGCGGGGGAAAAGCTCGCGCGCATGGCCGCGGCGCTCGAGGAGAAAGAGGCGCAGCTCGCCTCCATGCAGGACGGCCCCGCCCAGGTCGTCGTGGAGGACGAGGAGGCACGCCGCAGGATCGAGGATCTCGAGGAGAGGCTGCAGGAGAAGGAGGCGTTCATACGGGAGGCCCGCGCGGCGGCGGCCGCCGCCGCGGAGGGCGCGGGCGCGCAAGGCGGCGGGGAGGCGTTGGAGGAGGCCAGGGCCGAGGCGCGGCGTCTCGGGGAGGAACTCCGCGAGTCGCGTATCGTCCGGGCGAATCTGGAGCACGCCGCGGAGGAGAGGGACCGCGCCAGGGCAGAGGCCGCCGCGCTTGCCGGGGAGCTCTCGGCGCTGCGCGACAAGTTCGATGAGACCGAGCGCGGAAACGCCGCCCGTGTAGCTGAACTGCAGCAGCGGCTCGATCTCCTCCAGGGCGACCTGGACGCGGCCGCCGCCGCGGGGGGGGGCGACGAAAGGGGGGCGGAGGCCGAATCCCTCCCGGTCTTCCAGCGGATACGCACCCTCGAGGCGGAACTCGAGGACCGCGAGATCGCCTATCGCACGACGCAGCTCAAGCTGCACCGGATAACGCAAAACCAGCAGATACTCCGCGGCCTCTGCGCCGGTCTCTGCGTCTTCCTCATCTTCATCATCTCCATGAAGGCGCGCCAGGCGGACGGACCGGCGTTCGAGGTCGCACACGAGACGCGTCCCCTGGACGCCGCGGCGCCCGAATCCGTGGCGCTGGCATCCGCCCCCGCTTCTCCGGCGAGAAGCGCGGCGCTTGACGACGGGGATTTCCTCCCCTTCCCGGAGGCGGGGACCCCCTCCCCCGGCCCGGCGCTGGCTGAGGTCGGCCCGAAACCCACAACCGCGCTCGCGCTCGCCTCGGCCGTCCCGCCGGCCGAACCGGCGGGGGCCGGTGACGCCGGCCGATCCGGGTCCGCCGCGGGAATCGCCGCGACCGGGGCCCCGGCGGGCGGCGCCCTTCCCGTGGATCTCCAATTCGTGGAGGCCTCGACGCTCGCCCTCGGGCCCGCCCCAGAACCCGTCGTGGCGCCTGCGCGCGAGGCGGGGAAGGGCGCCCGCGAGAAAACCGCCCCGGAGGCGATCCCACCCGCGCCCCGCCCTGTCGAGCGGCCCGGGGGCCGCGGCGTCCCGTACCGGGTCAAAAAGGGCGAGAGCCTCTGGAGCATCTGCCAGCGCGAGCTGGGCAACGGCGGCGCCATCGGCCGGGTCGCGCGTGAAAACAAGATCGCGGACCCGAACACGGTGAAGGCCGGCGACGTGATCTATCTCTCGCGCCAGTGACGGGCGCGGGGGTCCGCGCCGCGCGGGGGGAAACGGAGCCACCCCTTGGCCCGGAAATATTACCGTAAGCTCGTCAGGGACCGGATCCCCGCCGCTATCGAGGCTGACGGCCTGCGCTGCCGGACCAGGAGCCTCTCCCGGGCGGCCTATATCCGCGCGCTGAAGCGGAAGGTCGCCGAGGAATCCGCGGAGCTCCTCCGGGCGCGGGGGCGCGCAGCGCTCCTCAACGAGCTCGTCGACCTCACGGAAATCCTGGAGGCGTTCCGCTGCGCGCTGCGCGTCCGGCCGAAGGCGTTCGAGGGGATCGTACGGGAAAAACGCCTGGCGCGGGGCGGCTTCAGGAAAAGGCTCTTTCTCGAATACACCGAATAGCCGGGCCGGTCCGCGCGCCGCGCCCTACGATCACCCCGGCCTCCACGCGGCGGAGACCCCCGCCCGTGCGACTGTTCCGTCGCTTCGCATGCGACACCCCCTTTCCAACCTCTTCACCCTTATTAGTCGCGAAGCGCCGGATTTTGTTACAAACTTTTTCGCTCATTCAAAGCGTCCCCCCGGCCGACCCGCGCGTGCCGCGGGCGGGACGGGTATATTCCCGGCCTGGGAGGGCGTTCCCGAAAAGGGGCGCGCGTCCGCGGAAACGGCGCGGCGCGGCGGACGGATCCGGCCGCCGGCGGGGCGCCATCCGTTAACCCGCGTGGAGGGGGGGAGGCGGGCGCCGTGACCTTCGGGGGGCGGGACACTCGGCTTTCGGCGCGTCGTCGGGGCCGCGAGCAGCCGTGCCGACGCGTTGGAGACGGCGGGCGGAAAAGGCGCGGGCGATCCGTCACCCCGCGGGGGGCCGGGCCCGTTCTTTAGCCAGGCGGACGATCTCGGCGATGACCCCTTCGCGGGTCATCGAGGTCGTGTCCACCTCGACGCCGTCGTCGGCCTTCCGGAGGGGGCTGTCGGCGCGTGTGGAGTCCTGGCGGTCGCGGGCCTTTACCTCCTCCACGACCTCGGCCATCACCGGCTTCTTCCTCTTCGCCTCGAGCTCGAGGAAGCGGCGCCTCGCCCGCTCTTCGACAGTGCCGGAGAGGAATATCTTGAGCTCCGCGTCCGGGAGGACGACGGTGCCGATGTCGCGCCCCTCCATCACCACCCCGCCCTTCTCCGCCATCTTCTTCTGCATCGCGACGAGGGCCCGCCGCACCCCGGGGATGGTGCCGATCTTCGAAGCCCCGCCCCCGATCTCGGTCTCCCGGATCTCCCTCGAGACGTCCACCCCGTCCAGCAGGACGACGCTCGTCTCGTCCTCCCCCAGCGCCGGCTCGAGGGCGACGGAGGTTCCCCGGGCGAGCGATGCCATCTTCTTCCCGTCGTCCCATGAGACGCGCGCGCGCCTCGCCTTGAGCGCGATCGCGCGGTACATCGCACCCGTGTCGATGTAGGTGTAGCCGAGAGCGCGGGCAACCCGCTTCGCCACCGTGCTCTTCCCGGACCCGACGGGCCCGTCTATCGCAACCTTGATCCGCTTTTCCATAGGTTCATCCCCCCGTTGCCCGCGGCCGCCGCCGCCCCCCGGGCGCCATCGTGCGGCGAGGAGGCCGGATTTTAGCAGACCGCGGCCCCGGCCCGCAAGGAGCGCCGCGCCCGCCCGTTCCCTCAAGCGGGCGTTTTCCGGGCGCGCACTTTTCAATCCCGCATCCTTCAATAAGCGCGCTTTCGAATTTTGAAATGACACGGACGCGTTTTTCTTGTTGATTAAATCGAGGGAAAGCGCTATAAATGTGAGGCGCAGCGGGAAGAAGTGGCGGGGATGTCGAAGGGTCTCTGGACGCGGAAAAACTGGTTCGAAGCGCCTCGATAAAAACCGCCGGGCTATTCGGAGACGATCCGATGGAAGGGGCGCGGCTTTCCGACGCGATTCACTTCGGGGACCTCATAAGCGCCACCCGTTCGATGCACGCCATATTCCGCCTCATCGACAGGGCGGCGACGGCCTCATCGGCCGTGCTGATCGAAGGGGAGACGGGAACCGGGAAGGAGCTTATCGCCCGGGCCATCCACCGCCGCGGCCCCCGCCGGGGGCACGTCTTCGTCGCGCAGAACTGCGCGGCCCTCCCGGAGGATCTCCTCGAGAGCGAGCTTTTCGGGCATGTGCGCGGCGCGTTCACGGGGGCGCTTCGAACCACGCGCGGCCTCCTCGCGATGGCGGACAGGGGGACGGTCTTTCTCGACGAGATCACCGACTGCTCCGCCGGGGTCCAGGCGAAGCTGTTGCGGTTCCTGCAGAACGGCGTCGTGAGGCCGGTGGGGGGGACGAGGGAAACCGCGCTCGACGTGCGCGTCATCTCGGCGACCAACCGCGATCTCGAGGAAGAGGTGGCGAAGGGGAACTTCCGGAAGGATCTGTTCTATCGCCTGAACGTCATCCCTATCAATGTCCCGCCGCTCAGGGAACGCAGGGAGGACATCCCGTGCCTCGCCTCCCTTTTCCTGGCCGAGTACACGGGAAGGGAGGGGAAGCGCATCGACGGGTTCACGCCCGAGGCGATGAGGCTTCTCACCACGTACGACTTCCCAGGGAACGTCAGGGAGCTCGAGAACGAGGTCGCGCGGGTCGTCGCCCTCCACCATGGCGGTTGGCTGGTTACCGAGCGCGAAATCTCGGAGAAGATCCGGAAGTATTCCGCGTCCGGCTTCACCATCCCGCGCGCGGCCGGCGCGCCCCTGAAGAGCAGCCTCATGGAGGCGGAACGGGGGATCATCGCCCGCGCCATCGAGCAGTACGGGGGCAACATAAGCCGCACGGCCCTCGCGCTGGGGGTGAGCAGATACGGCCTCTACAAGAAGATGGCCGTACACGGAATCCGCCGCCCGCCCGCCGGCGCCATGCGGCGGGACGCGGTGGCCGCCCCCGCGGGCGCGCCGGCTCACCCCACGCATGGAACCCGCGAGGACTCGGCCCGCACGCCCGCCGGTCGCCGCGGGCGAATCCCCGGCGTTCTCCGCCGCGACCCGCCGTTTCGGCGGTCCCTGGATGGCGGGTAACGGACGCGGGTCCCCTCCCGCCAGGCGCCCTGCGCAGACCCCGCCCCGTCCGCGCATGCCGGCGGTCCATCTCCCCCTTCAGGGGGGCCGGACAAACCCGGCCCCCGCCCCGTCAGCCGTTCGGGGGGCCGCGACGCCCTTGACACGGGCGGGACGGGTGCGCTACCGTATCCTGCGAGAAAGACGGTGCCCCCTCATCGTCTACCCCGGCGGCGGAGTCCGCCCATTTCCCCTCACACCGGAGAGGCAACCGTATGAACAACACCCTGATTCAAACCTTCGTCACCTCCGACTTCGTCGGACAGGTGATCACGCTCTCCATACTGGCGCTCTCGATCCTCGCCTGGTTCGTCATCATCGACAAGATCCGTTACCTGCGGGCGGTCGAGCGGAACGCCCAGGCGTTCCTCGCGCAGTACAGGAAGGGCCGGGAGCGTTTCTTTTCCCTGAACTTCCCGAAGGAGCACGCCCGCCTCTGCCCCACGTTCAAGATGTATCTCGCGGTGATCAAGGAGGTGAGGCGCCACGTTGGGGAGCAAGCGAACCTCGACGCGGCGGGGGGCACCCTCACCGAGCTCCAGATGGAGGAGATCGAGGAGGCGGTGCAGCGGGCCATCTCCAACG
>WBZO01007136.1_pt1 | contig 10467 bp, 10 predicted proteins | sample 5204261 | NCBI WGS metagenome assembly WBZO01 (sample SAMN12412400, study PRJNA552823) | activated sludge metagenome | isolation source: activated sludge from anammox sidestream of wastewater treatment plant... | place: USA: North Carolina | collected 2017-09
GTCTTCACCGAGGCCGAGCTGTCAACGCTCGCCGCGCTGGTGCGGGAGAGGAAGCTGTGGCTGATCTGCGACGAGAGCTTCGACCTCTTCGTCTTCGACAACAACCGGCACGTCAGCCCGGGCGTGTTCGACGCCATCCGCGATCAGACCATCCTGCTCTACAGCTTCTCCAAGGCGTTCGCGATGCCGAGCCACCGCATCGGCATGCTGGTCGGCCCCGCCCCCGTCTGCCGGCTGGTGGCGAACTGCACGCAGCAACTGATCTCGTCGGTCAGCCTTGCCTCGCAGAAGGTGGCGATGCAGGCGCTGGCGGTCGAGCCGACCTGGGCGCCGGAGCTGCGCCGCGCCTATCAGGACAAGCGCGACGCCTGCATGGCGCTGCTGGACAAAGACGAGCGCTTGGAGCTGCGGCCGCCGCAGGGCACGTTCTATCTGTTTCCGAGGATCGCGCGAGCCGGATTAACGAGCGACGCGTTGACGGCGCATCTGCTGCGTGCCGGCGTCGCCGTCACGTCGGGCGCGGCATTCGGCGCGGCCGGCGAGGGACATATCCGCATCAACCTCGTCGGGCCGCTGCCGATGATCGTCGAGGGCGTGACGAGGCTGCTCGCCGAGCTGCCCGCATGACGAGCGAGCCGCCGCCGCTGCTCGAGGTCGCCGGCCTATCGAAGGCGTTCGGCGCGCTGCAGGTGCTCAAATCCATCGACTTCAGCATCCGCGCCGGCGAGGTCGTCGCCGTGTGCGGGGCGAGCGGGTCGGGCAAGAGCACGCTCCTGCGCTGCATCAACGGGCTGGAGATCCCCGACGGCGGCAGCATCCGCTTTCGCGGCGGCGCGGTGCCGATGACGCGCGCCGGCTTCCGCGACGTGCGCCGCCACGTTGGCATGGTCTTCCAGTCCTTCAACCTTTTTCCGCATCTGACGGCGATGCAGAATGTGTCGATCGGGCCGCGCAAGGTGCTGGGCAAGAGCGCCGCCGAGGCGCAGCGGACGGCGCGATCGCTTCTCGATCGCGTGGGGCTTTCCGAGAAGGCCGATGTCTTCCCGGACTTCCTCTCCGGCGGACAGCAGCAGCGCATCGCCATCGCGCGCGCGCTCGCCATGGAGCCGGCGCTGATGCTGTTCGACGAACCGACCTCGGCGCTCGACCCGGAGATGGTCAAGGAAGTGCTCGACGTGATGCGCGAGCTGGCCAGGCAGGGCATGACCATGATCGTCGTCAGCCACGAGATGAACTTCGCGCGCGAGGTGGCCGACCGCGTTGCCTTCATGCATGCGGGAGAGATCGTCGAGATGGCGCCGCCGCAGTCGTTCTTCCAGTCGCCGCGGCATCCGCACGCCCAGAAGTTCGTCGGCACTGTGCTTGGTCATGGATGAAGGAGAGGGAAACGTCATGAACAGACGCAAACTGCTAGCGGCGCTTTCCGCGTCGGCTGCCTTGGGCGCGACTGCGGCCGCGACGAAGGTCGCGCATGCGCAGCCCGCATCGACGCTCGAAGAGGTAAAGAAGCGCGGCGTCGTCCGCGTCGGCGTCCGCACCGAGGTGCCGGGCTTCGGCATCGTCGACGACTCCGGCAAGACCGTCGGCTTCGATATCGACATCGCCAGCGAGATCGCGGCGCGCCTCGGCGTCAAGATCGAGCTCGTTCCGGTGACGGCGGCGACGCGGGTGCCGCTGTTGCAGCAGGGGCGCATCGACATGATCGTCGCCACGCTCACGCACTACCGCAAGCGCGACGAGGTGATCGACTTCTCGATCGGCTATTTCTGGACGGGACAGAAGCTGATGGTCAAGAAGACCAGCAGCATCAGGACGCTCGCCGACATGGCCGGCAAGCGCGCCGGCACCACCGTCGGCGCCGGCGTCGTCGAGAACCTGAAGAAGGCGCAGCCGCAGGCGACGACGCAGACGTTCGAGGGATATCCGGAGGCGTTTCTCGCCATGCAGCGCGGCCTCGTCGATGCTGTCGTCGCCGACGTCATCATCCTGGCGGGGCTGCGCGCCAACGCCCCCAACCCGTCCGACTACGTCATCGTCGGCGAGTCGCTCGGCGGCGGCGACTACGGTGTCGGCGTGCGCGAGAACGATTCGAAATGGCGCGACGCCATCAATTTCGCACTGCAGGACATCTGGCGCGACGGCACCTGGGACAAGATCTACGGCCGCTGGATCGGCCCCGGCACCAAGCTCAATCTCGACAAGTCGGAGATCAACTTCTCGATGGTTCTCTGGGACTGAGCCGCACGCGCCGGGGCCGCGATGGGCAAATTTGACTGGAGCATCCTGCTCGGCGCCAGCGGCGAGCGTCTGGCCGAGGGCGCCGCGATCACGCTGCAGCTCGCGGCGGCCTCGCTGGCGCTCGCCCTCGTGCTCGGCTTTTTCTTCGGCGTCGTGCGCTGGATGCAGATCCGCTGGCTCAAGCCCGTCTGCTGGCTCTACGTCGAGTTCTCCCGCAACACGCCGCCGCTCGTGCAGATTCTCTTCTGGTACTTCTCGGCGACGGTGGTGCTGCCCGAATGGGCGATCGTCGCTCTGCGCGACTACGGCTTCCAGTTCGTGGCGGCGACGTTCGCGCTCGGCGTCTATCACAGCGGCTTCATCGCCGAGATCGTGCGCGCCGGCCTCAATGCCATCCCGCGCGGGCAGTATGAGGCGGCGCAGGCGATCGGCTTCACGCTGCCGCAGACCATAAGCGGCATCCTGATGCCGCAGCTCCTGCGCGTCATCATGCCGATGCTGACCAGCGAGGCGGTCAGCCTGGTGAAGAACACCTCGCTGGCGCTGGCCATCGGCGTCACCGAGATCACCTATCAGGCGCGCTACATCGACGTCTACACCTTCCGCGGCGTCGAGGCGCTGCTCGTGGTGACCGCGTTCTACCTCGTCATCTGCCTGGCCATCGCCGGCTTCGGCAACCTGCTGCAACGGCTGCTGCAGCGGCATCGACGGGCCGTCGCATGAACTGGGATCTGGTGTTCACCGCGAACAATGTCCGCCGCCTGCTGATCGGCGATTTTCCGCCGGAGCTGGGTGGCGTCGCGCTTACCCTGACGCTGGCGGTGATCGGCATCTTCGCCAGCACGATCATCGGCTTCGCCGTCGGCTACGCCCGTTTCGCCGGGAACCGCCCGGTGCGCTGGCTCGCCACCGGCTATGTCGAGTTCCTGCGCAACATCCCGCTGCTGATCCTGATTTTCTGGGCGTATTTCGCGCCGCCTTATTTCGGCTTCGCGCCGTCGAAATTCGGCAGCGTGCTGTTCGCGCTGGTGCTGTTCAACGCCGCCTATATCGCCGAGGTGCTGCGCGGCGGCCTATTGTCGGTGCCGGCCGGCCAGATCGAGGCCGGCCGCGCCATCGGCATGTCGCCGGTGCAGCAGGTGCTCTACGTCATGCTGCCGATCGCCGCCTACAACGTCATTCCGGCGTTGACCGGCCGCTACATTACGCTGCTCAAGAACACCTCGCTCGCCTTTCTGATCGGCCTTGCCGAACTCACCGAGATCGGCCGCCAGATCAACAACCGCCTGCTCACCGCGCCGATCGAGGTCTATGCGACGCTGCTCGCGATCTATTTCCTCCTCAACCGTTCGCTGAGCGCCGGGATGCGCCTGTTCGAGAACCGCGGGCGGTTCAACCGCGTGTTCTGCTTTTTCGCGCGATAGCCGCCGTTGCGGCACGCGCGTAATGGGCAGGCTCGGGCAAGCTCGGGCATCGCGATTGCGCGCGCATCCGCGCGTCTGCACTGCCGCGGCAAGCGTGGAATCCGTTCAAAAAATGAAAGGCGGCATTGTCATTTCGCGCTTGAGAAGCGGCCAAGCGAGATGCAGGATCGACGTGAGCGGAACGAAGCCGTTGCCGATGTCTGCGCCCGGGCCGGAGATGCGGCTTCGGGAGCAGGCGGCCCGTGGCCGTATCGGCTGTCCGCATTCTCTTCCGGTCGCGGCCCAGGCCGCGATCGGGGCGCAGCAGTCCGGTATCTTTTGGCGGAACGGAATTTTCTCGGCCGGGAAGCACCATGAGCGATGCCGTTCATTCGATCCAACCGCGGTCCCTTCGCACCGCCCCGCGCGCGCTGTGGCAGGGAGAGCTTTTGCACATCTGCATCGCCGAACAGGCCGGCGTCGAGATGGAGGAGGTGGAGAGCGCCAACCTCATCGCCGGCGTCGGCATCGAGGGCGACCGCTATTCGGTCGCCAAGGGCTATTATTCTTATCGTCCGCATGTCGATCGCCAGGTCACCCTGATCGAATCCGAGACGCTGGAGGCGCTCAAGCGCGATCATAATATCGACCTCTCGCCGATCGAAAGCCGCCGCAACCTGACCACCCGCGGCGTGCCGCTCAACCATCTGGTCGGACGGCATTTCCGGGTCGGCAGTGTCGTGCTCTATGGCGGCCGGCTCAACGTGCCTTGCAAGTATCTGGAGGAGCTGCTCGACAAGCCGGTGTTCGCGCCGCTCATCAATCGCTCCGGCCTCAATTGCCGGATTATCGAGGGTGGCACCATTCGCCGCGGCGACCGCATCGCGCCGAGCGACTGAAGCGCGAATCGTGGCCAAAAAACTTCTGCTGAAGATGCGGGTGGCTGGCATCCGCGACGAATCCGACCGGATCAGAAGTTTTACGCTCGTCCATCAGACGCGGCCGGAACTTCCGCCGTTCACGGCCGGCGCCCATGTCACGGTGCTGCTGCCGAACGGGATGCGGCGGTCCTACTCGCTGTGCTCCGATCCGGCCGACGCCAGCCATTACCGTCTCGGCGTGCTGCGCGAGGAGAGCGGCCTCGGCGGCTCGCGCGCGATGCACGATTTGCGGCCCGGCGACAGGATTTTCGTCAGCCACCCGGCCAATCATTTCCCGCTTGCGCCGGACGCGGCCTTTCACCTGCTGATCGCCGGCGGCATCGGCGTCACGCCGATGCTGGCGATGGTTCATGCGCTGAAGGCCGCGGGCCGCGGCTTCCGCCTGCATTACTGCGCGCGGCAGCGGGCCGACATGGCGTTCGCCGAGGAGTTGCTGCGGCTATGCGAGGGCGATGAAATCGTCCTGCATGAAAGCCGAGAGGCGGGGAGCCGGCTCGACATTGCCGCCGCGCTCGCGAACGCTCTCCCCGGCAGCCATGTCTATTGCTGTGGCCCGCCACGGCTGATGAATGCGGTGACGGCGGCTGCGCGCGCGGCCGCGTTTGCCGACGGCGCGGTGCATGTCGAGCATTTCGAGGGCGTGCCGGCCGACCAGCGCCGGCGCGGCGCGCCGTTCCAGATCGAGATCAAGTCCACCGGGCAGGTGTTCGACGTGCCGGAAAACAAGAGCGCGCTTGAGGTGCTGCGTGAAAACGACATCGTCGTCGATGCCGTCTGCGAGGGCGGCGTCTGCGGCACCTGCCGCGTCAAGTATGTCGCGGGCGAGCCGATCCACCGCGACCTCGCTTTGCGGGTCGAGGAGCGCGTCCACACCGTGCTGGTCTGCGTCTCGCGCGCCGCCACCAAGCTGGTGCTCGACCTGTAGCGCTGGCCGCTGCGATTGTCGGAACATTCGCGGACTTGCTGGTGGGCGCCGTGCCGACCGCCGGCTGGTTGCCGAGGCTGGCGCATTTCCGCGGCATGGTGCTCTTTGCGGGTAGGTAGCCTCAGTCCCTTGCCGGCTTTGCCTGATGCTGGCGCGCGATCAGTTGCAGGCTGTTCAGCGTGACGGTTGCTGCCAGGAGCGCCGACATGCCGCCGACATCGTGCGGCGGGCTGACCGTGTTGATGTTGATGCCAACGAGATTCAGACCGCCACAGGCTTCGAGCACCGCCAGCCCTTCGCGCGCCGTGGCACCGCCCCAGGTCGGCGTGCACACGCCAGGCGCTACCGAGGGGTCGAAGAAGTCCATATCGTAGGAAAGATAGACCGGGCGGTCGCCGATCGTCTGCTTCACCTCTGCGAACACCGCCGCAATGCCGCGCTCGAACAGTTCGGCAAGCGGGATAACATGGTAGCCGAGCGAGCGGCCGTACTTGAACACATCGGCCACCATCGTCGAGCCACGCATGCCAATCTGGAACGAGCGGCTGGCATCGATCACGCCCTCGTCCGCCGCGCGCGCAAAGGCGGTCGCCGTGTTGTAGCCGGGGATCGGATATGCGTCGGTATGGGCATCGATATGCACGGTGACGAGATCAGGGTAGATCTTGTGTAGCGCGCGCATCTCGGGCAGCGCCAGCGCCCCGTCGCCGCCGAGCGACACCGGCACGGCGCGTTCGCTGGCCACCGCCAGGATCGCCGCTTCGACCCCCCGATAGGTCGGTTCGATCTCGCCCGGCCTGACCAAGGCATCGCCGACGTCGATCACCTTCAGCGCCTCGAGCGGGTTGATGCCGGTTGTCGCGTCGAACGCACGAAGCAGCAGCGACTGCTCGCGGATCGAGGCCGGTCCGAGCCGCGATCCGACGCGCTGGGGATGCGTGCCGCAATCGAATGGCAGCCCAACGATGACGGCCTTCGCGTCGCCGATCTCCGTGCGGTGGGGAACACCCATGAAGGTGGGAGCGAAGGAAAACGGAGCCGAGCTCATGCAGAACATCCAATCAGGCTAAGACCAAACGGTTGGCGGCAATGGCGTGACGGCCCGGCGCACACCGGACCGTCACAAGGCGGAGGATTCAGGAGGCGATCACGTCCATGTAGCGGGCGAGCACCTTGGCGTAGTGCTCGGCGTACCATTCGTTGTCAGAGGCAACCTGCTTCGCGAAGTTTTCGGCCGAGCCGCAATCGAGCGCCTTCATCTCCGTCGGTACCAGCGCCGCGGCGGCTGGATTGATCGGCCCGTTGCCGACGCGCTTGAACAACTCGACCTGGCTCTGCGGGTCCTGCGTCGCGGCAATGAACTCCCAGCAGCGCTTGCCGCCGGGCGCGCCTTTCGGCACCAGCCAGGCCCCGGCAAACAGGATGCCCTGGTCAAAGATATATTGGATGTTGTCGCCGAGCTCCTTGGCAAGCAGCGCCGAGCGCGTGTGCCACAGATTGCCCATCGCCACTTCCTTGTTGCGGAACAGCTGCTGGCTTTCCGCCCCGCTGCTCCAGAAGATGGTGTCGGCCTTGATCTGCTTGACTTTCGCGAGCGCCCTGTCGACGTCGATCGGATAGACCTTATCGGCCGGCACGCCGTCAGCGAGCAGCGCCGCCTCGAGCACGCCCTCGATATTGTTGCGCAGCGTGCGCTTGCCGGGGAAGTCCTTCACGTTCCAGAAGTCTGCCCAGCTCTTTGGAGCCGGGCCCTTCAGCGCCCGCTTGTCATAGGTGATCACAAAGGAATAGAGGTAGGCACCCACGCCCCAGTCGGAGCGGTGCACCGGCCGCAGCTTGTCCTTGGAGACGATCGACCAGTCGACCTTTTCCAGGAGGTCCTGCCGGCCAAGTTCGATCGACGCCGAAACGTTGCGGTCGCAGACGTCCCATGTCACCGCTTTGCTCTCGACCATTGCCTTGATCTTGCCGGAGGTCGGGCCCGCACCGCTGATCACGGCCCTGACGCCCTTGTTGGCGGCATTGAACGGCTTGGCCCAAATGTCATCGTAAGCGGCGACCGCGTCGCCGCCCCAGTTGACGATGACGAGTTCGACATCGGCGGCGTGGGCCTCCGGCACCAGTTTTATCCCGGCCGGAACGGCACCGAGCAGCGCCAGGCTTTGCAGGAAGCGGCGCCGGTGCACGCGTTTGCCATTGGTCTGCTCGCGCAGCAGCGCAATGCAGTCTTCACGAAACTCTTGCCACTCGGATTTCGCCATGTCCTCTCTCCCGCTCTCATTGGTTTGTGTCCGCTCCTCACGCGCCCGCGGACTGGGGTTTCAGGGTCTTCGCCACGACGATCGCCAGGGTGAGCAGCACCATTAACGTGCCGAGCGCCGCGATGGCCGGGTCGATGTTGTCAGCAAGCCCCTCCCAGATCCGGCGCGGCAGCGTCACGACATGCCGGCTGGTCAGGAACAGCGCGACGACGATCTCGTCCCACGAGGTGATGAAGGCGAAGGCGGCTCCCGAAGCGAGGCCGGTGACGATCTGCGGCAGGACGACCCAGCGCATTGCCTGTGATGATGTGGCGCCGAGGCTGCGCGCCGCCTGTTCGAGCCGGGGATCGACGTTGGCGAGCGAGGCCGCTACCGTCAGCACCACGAACGGCAGGCCCTTCATGGCATGCACCAGAACCAGGCCGAGATAGCTGTCGAGCAGGCCGATCACCGCCCAGGCTCGGTAGAAGGCGACCGCATGCACGATCGGCGGCACAATGATCGGCGCCAGCATGAGCAGCCGCAGCCGGCGCGCCAGCGGCACGCCGAGGCGCCAGGCGCCGAGCGCGAAACCGGCGCCGAGCACCACCGCCACAACGGTCGCCGAGCAGCCGACGATCACGCTGTCGAGGATGCTCTTTGACCAGCGCGCATCGTGCACCAGGCTCGCATAGTGGCGTAGCGACAGCGTGCCCGACGGCATCGACAGGTAGCGCTCCGGCGTGAACGAGATCGGGATCACCACCAGGGTAGGCAGCAGCAGGAAACAGGCCGTCGCCCAGGCGATGAGGCGGGTCGACGAAAGCATCGTTTTGCGCGGCGAAACTTCGCTCATGTCGGCGCCCTATTTCTTCAGAGCCGCTTCGACGTCCATGAAGCGGCTGAGCCAGAACACCAACAGGAGCACGCTGGCGAGCAGCGTCGAGGCAAGCATCGCCGCGAGACCCCACCGCAATGTCTCGGAGATCTGCACGGCGACATATTCGGCGACCATGATCGTCTTGCCGCCGCCGAGAATCGCCGGGGTGATATAGAAGCCGAGCGAGAAAATCAGCACGATGAAGCCGGCTCCGATCAGGCCGGGCAGGCTAATCGGCAGGAATACCCAGCGGAAAGCCTGGAATGGCGTGGCGCCAAGCGCGCGAGCTGCTGGCACCAGATTGCGGTCGATGCCGCTCATGTTGGCATAGAGCGGCAGCACGGCGTAGGGCAGCATGTAATGCACCATGCCGATCATCACGCCGGTCTCGTTGCGCACGAGTTGTAACGGCCTGTCGATCAGGCCAAGGCCAAGCAGCAGCGTATTGATCAGGCCGCCGGACTGTAGGATGGCAACCCAGGCGAAGGCGCGGATCAGCGCGCTGATCCAGAAGCTCGCCACGACGATGGCGAGCAGGATCTGCCGCTCGCGCCGGCCACAATGCACCAATGCATAGGCCAGCACATAGCCGAGCGTCAGCGTAATCAGCGTCGTGACGAGGCCGATGCGCAGCGTGGTAAGCAGCACGCGCTGCACGGCAGCGTTGCCGAAAAGTGCCGCGTAGTTGTCGAAGCCTGGCTGCGGCGTTGTCACGCTCATCACCAGAACGTTCAGCACCGGCACGATGTAAAAGACACCGAGAAACAGGCACGGCAACAGCAGGCACAGCCAGTAGAGCCATTCTCCGTGATGGGCAGCAGCACCGGCGGCAGCCTGTGAGGGGCGGCTGTTGACCGCTGCGGCGGTCATGGCGTGGTTTCGGCCGAGGCCGCCCCGCCGCCAGTGGCCGCCTCGACCAGCAGCGCCGCATCCGGCGCCCATGAGGCGACCAGCTCATCTCCTTCCGCCAGCACGATCGCCCCGGCCGGTAAGGCGGCCATGAGCGTATAGGCATCGGCCACCGCCAACTCGACCTCGATGGTGGCGCCGGAATAGGTCAGACCCACGACACGGCCGGCAACGCTCGTAACACCGTCGCCCGGCGCCTCGCGCGTGAGACGGATCTTCTCAGGCCGCAGTGCCGCGACGGCAGCCTCGCCAGGCTTTGCGGCGCGGCCGGCTGCATCAACCCAACATGAGAAGCCCGCCATTTCGAGCCTTGCGCGGTTGCCGGCGATTTCCGCGATCCGGCCGCGCAGAATGTTGCTCCTGCCGAGGAAGCCGGCGACGAACTCGCTCACCGGACGCTCGTAGAGCTGCTGCGGCGCGGCATCCTGTAGAATGCGGCCTTGATCGAGGATGACGATGCGGTCGGACATCGTCAGCGCCTCGTCCTGGTCATGCGTCACATAGATGAAGGTTGTGCCGAGCTTGCGGTGGATCGCCTTGAACTCGGCCTGGAACTCCTTACGCAGCGCCCGGTCGAGAGCGCTCAGCGGCTCGTCGAGCAATAGCAACTCCGGCCCGTAGACGAGCGCGCGGGCAAGCGCCACGCGCTGCTGTTGGCCGCCGGACAATTGGCGCGGGAAGCGACGGGCAAAGTCGCTGAGCTTGGCCATCTCCAGCGCCGCTTCGACGCGGGGCTTCGCCGCCGCGCCGACGATGCCGCGGGCTCGCAGGGGAAAAGCGACGTTGTCGTATACGCTCAGGTGGGGGAACAGAGCGTAGCCCTGGAACACGACGCCGAAATTGCGCCGCTCTGGCGGCAAGCCGGTGATGTCGACCCCATCCAGCATGATGCGGCCGGAAGACGGCGCAACAAAGCCGGCGATGGTCATCA
>WBZO01006876.1_pt2 | contig 10466 bp, 10 predicted proteins | sample 5204261 | NCBI WGS metagenome assembly WBZO01 (sample SAMN12412400, study PRJNA552823) | activated sludge metagenome | isolation source: activated sludge from anammox sidestream of wastewater treatment plant... | place: USA: North Carolina | collected 2017-09
GCTGCTTCTGACTGCAATCTTACTCCTCGGCCTGGCCGCCTGCGGACAGCCGCCGGCGCCCACCGGCGGCGACAGGCCGGCGCTGCTGGCCGCCCCGACGGAAGGCCCCACGGCGACGCCGGTGCCGACGCCAACGCCGCTCGGCACTGAGGACCCCAGCGAAAACGTGATCTTCGACGAGCTCACCGTGATCCGCTCCGGGGGCATCCTCGGCCAGGAACACACAGTGACCGTGCTCGGCGACGGCGCGCTCATCATCGACGGGGCTGCAGTGGGCAGCGTCGGCGAGAATGTCCTTTTCGCGTTCAACGATCAGATTAAAGCGATGGGGTTCTTCCGGCTGGAGTCCCATTACGGGCCGATTGCGCCGGGCGCCGACACTTTCGCCTATGAGATTCGCGTTCAGCGCGACGGCGCAAGTCAATCCGTCACCACCGTGGATGGCCATATTCCCGCATCGCTGCAGCGCCTGATTGGCGACCTGTTCGCGCTCCAGCCGACAGGTCCGGCCCCGGCGGCCACGCCCGTTGAAGCGCCCACCGCCGAACATCCGCCCACGGCGGAAATCCCGTTGGAGCAGCTCACGGCGCAGCCCGTCAACTAACGGCGCAGGGTGGCGACCAGCCGCTCCGGCCTGAGCAGCAGGTCCAGCGCGTCGTTGATCGAAATCACGACAATATCGGCGGCTTTAAGCGCTGCGCCGGCCAGCCCTTCAGCGCCCAGCACGGCAATGCTCAGGGCCGCCGACTGCATCATGATGGCGTCATTAGCGCCGTTGCCGATGGCAACCACCCGGTCAGCGCCCAGCGACAGCACATAGGCGGCTTTCTCCACCGCGTCCCGGCTGACGACAGTGGCTTTGAAGCCCACCGTCTCATCAATACTGGCCTGTTTGCCGTAAGTATCGGCGGTCAGCATGTGCAGGCTCAATTGTCCGGCCAGCGCCTGCATACGCTCCGCCACACCGGGCAGCAATTCTCCATCCACCGCCAGCGTCCCGTTTACATCGAAGACAGCATGTTCCAGTTGGAGCGTTTCCCGGCCCGGAATATCAAGCGCGATCATGCCGCCTCCCTCCAGTGGACAGGACCCCGCTCACGGCACAAATACCACGAGCTGGTAGCGCACCGGCTCCGCTGCCAGCGCCGGAACACTCAGATCGAATCGAATCGACTCGCCGGGCGCGAGCGCATCGGACACGACTGCCTGAGACACGTAGCCGATCGCCCGATTGGCTGCGTCGAACAGAGTTGCCACCGCCTGAGCTTCCCGCACCGGGGCCGGGCCGGCATTCCAGATCGTCCCCCGGATATGCAGCAGGCCGGTTTCGTCATATTCGGCCCGGTCTTCCCAGTCGAAGGAGCCGGTTCCGACGCGGGTTAGCTCGGCTGCGCCCGCCTCCTGTGCCTCAGCCTGCAAGCGGTAACGGGCGACTCTGGCCGGCCGCGCACCGTCAAAGCGGACCATAAACGGGGCGTATTCGCCATCCAGCAGCACTGGCAGCGGCACAGAAGCCGTCTGCTCCTGCACCAGATTCCCGGCTGAGTCATACAGCGCCGCCCGCAGGGCGACAATCTCGACCGGGTAAGAAGCGCGATTGGCGACCTGACCGCTGATATAGAAACGACCATCTGGCTCAGCGCCAGTGAACAGGTCCTCAAAAGACAGGTTGCCCGCCGCCAGCATCAGGTCAGGGTCCAGCGGCGGGAGCGCATCAACAGTCCCTGCCGGACGATCGGCCTCTGGCTGGACCCGGTAGCTGTTCACGATGCGCGACAGCAGCGCCAGGGTCAGCGCGTCCCCCGCCGGCACAGCGACCTCCAGCGCGGAAAAATAGGGGCCGTCAGCCTGCATGAAAACATTGACCGGGATCGCCCGCCCTCCGGCGTGGCGAACGCCGGCAGCCCGCCAGCTCCGATCAGCCATCGGGGCCTGATCCAGCACATCGAGGCTGGCATTGTACGGCGCTCGCAGAAATGAGCCGCGCACTGCCTCAAAGGCTGTCTCATCCAGCGCGGAGTTAAGCCGGATGACCACCGCAGTCAGAGACGGCTGATCGGCCCCGGGCGGCGCGAACATCGTCACCAGCGCAGCGGCGTCGCTCAGATCGCCGACTGTCCAGGAACCGGGCAGCGCCAGCGAATATACGCCGCTGGGATGGGTATAGGTCGCCTGGCTCATCTCCGGCGCAGGCGCGGGCGTTCCTCCCGGTGAGCAGGCGGCTGCCAGAAGCAAGAGCACCCCGGCAGTTATGAACACAACGAAGCGTTTTTTGTGCACACCACACTCTTTCATGACCAGTCCGGGTTCGATCACTCTAGCACCGACCTGCGCGCTTCACAAGCCCCCGGCCGCGCTGGCATCTATCTCGCGGCCAAACAGCTTTCTAACCTTTGATAGTACCCAGGCGCTATAGGGAACCCTTTCAAGGCCCCGTATGCTATTAGCAGATCGTCCGCACCAGCCTTTTTTCTACTATTTTATAGTTTCTAGTTTCTTGGTCTGGCTTACTGCGAGTTTGTTTTACCGTTCCCCAAAGGATTGCGGATCGATGTACGCGCAAAATGAGCTGCTGTATCCCCACCACGTCACCCCCCGACTCCGTGACATGCGCGGCGCAGAGTGGCGCGCACTGATCGATCGGGTGATGTCGCTCCCGGAATCGCATGAAGAGGTCCTGGCTTTCTGCCTGATGATGATCCGCCTCAACGGCTGCATGGCCTGTGAGACGGACAGTTACCGGGCGATGCGTGGCTGCGAATCCTGCACGGCCCAGACGCTGCGCCGCTACAAAGGGCCGGATCGCGATTTGATTCGCGTCTACGAGCAGGCCCTGAACGATATCCACCAGCGCCTGCTGGACTCGAAGCCGCTGACCGCAGCGCCGATGTTCGCCCCTGTGGAAGAGATCGCCTAGCCGGACCTTGCTCTGCACTGCGGCCGGTGATACACTCCGCCCACTCTGTGAGACCCGACCTGCGATGGGGGTCTCGCTTTGCGTCCCTGAGGCCGGCTGTAACGGGCCGGTCATCGCAACAGGCGTGTGGAGTCGTTATGCACCGTGAACCTGACTGGGAAGCGCTCGGGCAGCTCCAGTTCTTGCTGATGCGCCGGCTGATCGAGCCGCTCAATGCCGGCCTGGCCGCGGTCAGCCTCGTGCATCTCGATTCTGCCGCCGACAAGCCCCGTGAATACTGGCAGCAGCGCGCTACGGGCGAAGTGATGGGCGTGCTCAACCTGGTCAACGCCTGGCATGCCCTGATTCGCTACAAATTGGGCGAGCTGCTCCCCCACCAGCATATCCGCCCCTTTGATGTCCAGGAGCTGCTGGACTGGCTGTCCTCCCAGTTGGAGCTGGTCAATCCGCTGCATGTTGGGGAAAAGCTCATCCTCGAATCCAGCCGCGAGGCGCTGCAGGAAGCGCTCCTGCTGCTCTACTCCGCCGCTTATACCCTGGGGCCTAACGTGCATCTGATTGTTCAAAGCACCGGCAACGGCGTATGGTTCCGCGTGCGCTACGGCCGCCGCGGCGATCAGGCGTGCGCATCCAGCCTGGACGATCTGATCAACCGTCTGAGTGGCAACTGGCGCCTGGAAGATTCCGCCTTCGAGTTGCGCCTGGCTAACGATTTCGTCGCCCTCAGCGGCAGTCAGCTTCATCTGCAGGGGACGGAGCACTTTTGCGAGATGGCGTTTTTCGTATACGCCGTCGGGCAGCGCCCCCCGGAGCCGCGCAGGATGCCACAGGTGACCCAGCCGCCGCCTATGGCCGCTTCTGCAGAAGACGAAATTCTGATCTCTGTGAGCCGGCGCACAGCGCCAGACGAAGAGACGAAGCCCCTTTCGGCGTCAGAAATGCGGGCAATCGAGGCCGCCATCATAAGGACTGATGGCGACGCTATAGCCGGCGTTGATGGCGATACTGCCGCGAACATCAGCGATGACGCCGTCGCTGAACAGCCAGCCGGGGAGGTCCGTCCTGAAGGGAAAGCAGCAGACAGGCCCGATTCCAGGGCTGCCGGGCAACTGCTGTTCCCGCCCCCGATCCCGCCCGTCGGCAAAGAAGCCGAGCCTGACGAACCCGCCCGGCCGCGCGTCGTCTGGTCCAGGGCGCTGCGCGATATCTCAATCAATAATCCCCCTTCCGATGACAGTCCGGCGAAACAGCCCGGAAGCAGCGAGCCGGACACAGGCCGACGATAACGTGAGCGGAAAAATTACGCCCGGCCTGATGAGGTTGATTGCCGCGCTCCTCTTTATCCCGATTATCATTGTGGTCGCCGCCTCGGCGATCATCACCCATTTGCCGCCCCCTGCCCCGGTCGAGCCGTCCCTGACCGCGATAGTCAACGATGATTTCGAGACATTTTCGCTTGACTGGTGGCTGGGGCACGGCTGGGCACATGCTCCAATCCCCGGCGGCGGCAGCGCAGCCCTGCTTGTCACTGAAGGAGGCGATCCCACCCGGTTTGGCGGCGGGGAATACAGCGACGTGATCGTCGAAGCGCGGTTCCGCGTCGAAGCCGGAGAAGGCCGCCTGTATGTCCGCTACAGCCCGGCGGGGAGCTACGCCGTTCTGATCGACCCTGCCGGCGGCGTCCGGCTGTACCGCAACGCCGATCTGCTGGGCCAGGTCCAGCCTGAGGCCGGCGGCCCGGACTGGCATACCGTGCGCCTTTCCGCCATCGGGAGTGCGCTGCATCTGGCTGTCGATGGCGTCGAGCGGCTCGCAGTCACCGACCCGGCGCCGGAGCCGCTGCCGCCGGGCATCGTCGCGCTGGACGGCGCCGGGGACCCGGTCCGGGTCTATGTGGACGATTTCACCCTGTGGATTCCCGCGGGATGAACAGCTTATAATCAGGCCGGGAATCGCCCTGTACAGCGCAGTTGAGGGGCAATCTCAAACACGCTACACTTCTACCGGAATTAAATTCTACAGACTTCCCGGTTGAACGGAGAAACTCATGACAGAATCATACGATATTGTGGTGCTGGGTGCTGGCCCTGGTGGATATGTGGCCGCCATTCGCGCGTCGCAGCTTGGCCTCAAAGTGGCCGTTGTGGAAAAGCAGTGGTGGGGCGGCGTATGCCTGAATGTGGGCTGCATCCCCTCCAAAGCGCTGCTGCATAACGCCGAACTGGCGCATATCCTCCAGCATCGGGCCAAAGAGTTCGGCTTCAGCTTCGATAACCTGCAACTGGACTATGCGGCCGCCTTCAAGCGCAGCCGGCAGACTGCCGACCGGCTGGTGAAGGGCGTGCAGTTCCTGATGAAGAAGAACCAGATCGACACCTACAACGGCTGGGGAACCTTCAAGGATGCCAGCACGATTGAGGTCAGTCTGGCGGATGGGAGCACGCAAACCCTGACCGGCAAGAACGTGATTATCGCTGCCGGCGCCGTGACACGGCTGCTGCCCGGCACGCAGATCAGCGAGCGCGTAATCACCTACCATGAAGCCATCCTCAGCGATACCCTGCCGAAGAGCATCATCATCGCCGGGGCCAGCGCCATCGGCCTGGAATTCGCCTACGTCATGCACAACTACGGCGTGCAGGTCACCCTGGTGGAGTACGCGCCGTATCTGATCCCCACTGAAGACGAAGAAATCTCTAAAGAGCTGGAAAAAGCCTACAAGCGGATGGGCATCCAGTCCCTGACCGGCACGCGAGTGGATGGCGTTGAAGAAAAGCCGGATGGGGTCCGGGTTACCGTAACAATGCCGGATGGACAGACGCAGGTCCTGGAAGCCGAGAAGCTCATGCAGGCGATCGGCGTCAGACCCCGGACAGAAGGTTACGGGCTGGAGCACACCGGCGTCGCCCTGGACGAAAAAGGCTTCATCGCCATTAATGAGAAGATGCAGACGAACGTCCCCGGCGTCTACGCCATCGGCGATGTGACCGGCAAGCTGATGCTGGCCCACGTCGCCTCAGCCATGGGGATCATCGCTGCCGAAGTCATCGCTGGCCACCCCACTATCACCCTCAATTATCACATGATGCCGCGCTGCACATATTGCAATCCGCAGATCGCCTCCTTCGGGTACACCGAGCAGCAGGCGATAGCGGCCGGCTATGATGTGAAAGTCAGCAAGTTCCCCTGGCAGGCCAACGGCAAGGCGCTCGGCCTGGGGGAGAAAGAGGGCTTCGTCAAGTTGATCAGCGACAGCAAATACGGCGAGATTCTGGGCGGGCACCTGATCGGCGCCGGCGTGACCGAGCTGCTGCCGGAGCTGACGCTGGCCCAGTACGCCGAGCTGACGGCGGAGGAGATCGCCCGTAACGTCCACGCCCACCCGACGATGTCCGAGGCGTTGATGGAAGTCGCGCACGGCCTGCTAGGCTCGCCTATCCACATCTGATCTGGCCCCTGCGGGCGGACTTTGGCCGCCGGGGTTGTGCCGCCAGCACGGCGCCATACAATCCCGGCGGCCTTTCGTGAGCATTCTGCTGTTCAATCGCCCGTGTGGCTGTGGAGGATACGCATGGCTACTGTCAGACCGTTTCGCGGGGTGCGCTACGCCCCGGACCGCTTCGAGCGCATGGATGTCGTGATCAGCCAGCCTTATGACCGGATCAGCCCGGAGCTGGAGCGGGAGTACGCCAGCCTGAGTCCCTACAACATCACGGGCATCACCCTCGACCGTGACGAAGGCGGGAGCAGCTACAGCCGCGCGCGGCGGAACTACGATCAGTGGCTGGCGAAAGGCATCCTGATCCGCGAGGACCAGCCCGCCTTTTACGCCTACGAACAAACCTTCACCATTGACGGGCGTACCTTCACCCGGCTGGGGCTGATTGCCGCCCTGGAACTGGCCGAATTCGAAGAAGGGATCGTGCTCCCTCATGAGCGCACCTTCAGCGGCCCCAAACAGGATCGGCTCCGCCTCATGAATGCGCTCAGCGTCAACCCGGAGCAGGTGTTCCTGCTCTATCCCGATCCGGAAAATCGGGTGAACGCCCTGGTGCGTCGGGCAATCGCCGGGCGAAAACCCGATATTGACGCGGTCGAGCGGCTTGAAAATCAGGTCCGGCAGCGGGTCTGGGTCATCACGCAGCCGGAAACTATCGCGGAAATCCAGGCTGTCATGGCCCCCATGCGCGGTCTGATTATCGCCGACGGCCACCATCGCTATGAGACGGCGCTCACCTACCGCCGTCAGCAGCGCGCGCTCCACCCCGATCTGCCAGCGACTGCCGCGCTCAACCACACCGGCGTGATGCTGGTCAGCATGGACGATCCGGGGCTGGTCGTGCTGCCCACCCACCGTGAGATCCGCCATTTCACGGCCATACCGCCCCGTGAAGTCCTGGCGCGCGCTGCGGCATACTTCGCAGTGCAGCCAGCGGCCGATCTGGCGGAGTGTCTGGCGGCGGTCAACGCCGGGGCCGGCGGGCACACCTTCGGCTTCTACGGCGGGCCGGAAGTTGGCTTCCATACGCTGGCGCTCAGGGACGAAGCCCTGATTGACCGGCTGATCCCCGGCGACCGGTCGCGCGCCTGGAAGGACCTGGCCGTGAGCGTCCTGCACCGCATCCTGCTGGAGCAGGTGGTCGGCCTCCCGACGGAGGGCGTTGAGGAAAAGTCGCTCATTCATTACTACCGCGACCCGCAGGAGCCGGTAACAAACGTGGATGAGGGGCGCAGCGCCTTCGTTTTCTTCCTCAGCCCGACAACAATGGCACAGATCAAGGCCGTCGCCGGGCGCGGCGAAAAGATGCCGCAAAAAAGCACGGACTTTTATCCTAAAGTCATTTCCGGGCTGGTCATGTTCCCGGTCGGCGCGACGGAGCGCCTGGGGGAGGAATCGGCTCTGGCCTGATCGGCTATAATGAGAGCGGATGTCGGCGGTCAGAGAAGGACCCCTGGGCATGGTAAACCGACTGTTGGCGCGATCATGGCTGACCCTCGCCTGGCTGGCGGCTCTGGCCGCCACAACCGCGCTTGCCTGCAACATGCAGCCGCAGCCGACCGCCCTCCCGACCAGCACGCCGCTGCCGCGTCTCTGTCGCGAATACCGGGATATTCCCCTGCCGGTCGGCATACCCCCCGATCCAACTGCTTACCAGAACGCCATCCAGGCTTTTCTCTCCAGCGGCGGCTCGCCGGATGCCCTGCGGGAGGCTATGCGCCAGTGGGGTGTCCTGGGGCAGCCGGCCGGGTTAGGCAACCCCGGCGGGATCATCAGCGACGATTACGACTTTGACCAGGATGGCTTCTACGACATCCTGGTCAGCTTCCATTACCCGACCGCCAGCGCGTCCCCCCAGCAGCCGGGCCAGCTCCTGATCCTGGGCTGTCGCGGCGCTGACCAGCCCTACAGCGTGCTGTATGGCTATGCCTCCGCGCCGAATTCCGCCCTGGGCATGCCGCAGGTTCAGATCGTTCAGGATATCACCAATGACGGCCTGCCGGACCTGGTGTTCACGGTTGAGCAGTGTACCCGGCTGGCCTGCTTCCGCGAGCCGTACATCATGTCCTGGGACCAGAACCGGGGCACCATGCGCGCCCTCAGCGAGCCTTTCTCCCGGCTGTACATCTACCGGGACGACAGCGGCAACCCGATTCGCGGGCTGCCTTTTGCTGGCCTGGAGCTGGGCGATACCGGCAACCCGCACCTCAAGAATGTCATCATTCAGGAAGGCGCTATCCTCCAGCGCGAAGCAGGCCCGCAGCGCCCGGCCCGCCATACCTGGGCCTGGCGCAACGATCAGTACGTCTATGTCTCGATGCAGCAGCCGCCTTCCAGCTACCTGATCCATGTCCTGCGCGACGCTGACGCCCGGCTGCGCGTCGGCAACCTGGAGGAAGCGGTCGCCCTGTATAACTCGGTCATTCACGAAGGCGAGCCGGCACCCCCCGGCCAGGCCGGCAGCAATAACGCCACCTATCCGGAGCTAATCCCCTGGGGCGGCATCTTCCCCGGGGAGGACAGCCAGCTTTTTGAAGAACAGATGCTCAAGGCATACGCGCGCTACCGGCTGGTGCTGGCGCATACGGCGCTGCGAAACGGGTTCGCACAGATGATGCTCGCTGAGATGCAGGCCGCCCTCCCCTACCGCGTGGACGACCCACCTTCTTACTACACGCTGCTGGCGACCCGCTTCCTGAGTCGATTTCTGGAGAGCAGCCAGGGCGGCACCGGCCAGAACGCGCTGGCGCTGGCCTGCGAGCTGGTCCGCGAGGAAGCCAGCGCGCCCGATCTCGCGCGCACGTATGAATATCTGGCCGATCCGAATTACTTCGGCCCCACGCTGGCTAATTACACTGTACAGGACCTGTGTCCATTTTAGGCGGGGACAATCATGGAATTTCAACTCAAGCCACAGATTTACAGCCTGCTTCTGTGCCGCTCAGCCCGGGAAGATCGGCAGACCGGCGGCTGGATCCTGCAGCCGTTCAGCGAGATCCGGGTCAAAGAGCTGCCGGTCCTGGTGCAGTTCACCGCTTTCATCCAGATCATGGGGCCGGCGGGCCGCTATGAGCTGCACATGCGGCTCCTGCACAGCGCCGATCTGGGCGGTGCGCTGGCCGTCCTGCCACCGCGCCCGTTCACGCTCCAGGAGGGCAAGAATCTGGATTTCGCCATTCAGTTGCAGGCACGGCTGATGCAGACCGGCCTGCATATTCTGGAGGCGGCAATCCCCGACTATTGCACCATGCCGACGCCGCTGCGGGTGACCGGCAGCATCGCGCCATTGGCCGCCTCCTGAGCCAGAAACGGGCGGCCTGTCACGCCGCCCGATCTGCTCGCGCCCTTCGCTGACTCAGTCCAGCAACAGGCGCACACCCTCCGCCACCTGCGCCAGGGGGACATTGCGCGATTCACCATCGCGCAGCCGCTTGAGCGTCACCGTCCCGGCGGCAATTTCTTCCGGCCCCAGGAAGGCCGCTATCGGGATGCCCTTGCGATCGGCGTGGGCCGCCTGCTTGCCGATCTTGCGCTCCTCCAGCATTACCTCGGTGCGGATGCCAGCCTGGCGGAGCAGGCTGGTCAGGCGCTGCGAAGCCGGGCGAGTCGCTTCGTCGAACACGGTCACCAGCACTTGCACCACCGTCCGATTCAGCCCCGGCGGGTAGAGCGCCAGCTCATCCATGAGATCGATGATCCGCTCGATGCCCAGCGAAGTGCCGGTTGTAGGCAGGCTGTGCTTGCGGAACATGCCGATCAGGCCATCGTAACGCCCGCCACCGGTCACGCTGCCCAGATTCGGCTCAGTGATGATCGTCTCGAACACCGGACCGGTGTAGTAGCCCAGGCCGCGCACCATAGCCATATCGAATGCGAAGCTGGACGCCGGCACGCCGAACGATTCCAGATGCCCGGCCAGCTCCAGCAGCTCACCCACCCCTTCTACGATGGCGGGCACATCGCCAAGCCCGGCGCGCAAATCCCGCATACCATCCAGCCCGCCCGCTCGCATCGCCAGCAGGCCCATCATCCGATCCACCATCTCCGGCG
>WBZO01007137.1_pt1 | contig 10466 bp, 8 predicted proteins | sample 5204261 | NCBI WGS metagenome assembly WBZO01 (sample SAMN12412400, study PRJNA552823) | activated sludge metagenome | isolation source: activated sludge from anammox sidestream of wastewater treatment plant... | place: USA: North Carolina | collected 2017-09
ATGGGTCACGGGGTGCGGCTCGCCGCGCTCGATGCGCGCGAAAAATTACAGGTCTTGGCCAGGGAAGCGGATCTGCCGGCGGGGACAAACTTCCCGCCGGCGGAAATCTTCAAGAAGCGCTTCGGCATGCAGGCCGGGACCATCGTGGGATCAGCCGCCTACGTTCCGACCTACCGGTCGCCGGACAAGGACACCGGGCTCTCCGATAACATCACGCCGTTCTGGATGGTCGGCGCTACCGGCGTGGAAGTCGCGATTGACACCGAGACCGGGCAGATTCGGATCGAGAGGCTCGTCAACGTTGCGGACTGCGGCACGCCGATCAATCCAGCGATCGCCCGCACGCAACTCTCCGGCGCCGCGATCATGGCGCTCGGATTTTCGCTGTTCGAAAACATGGAGACGGATGGCGGCCAGGTCACCAACGCATCGCTTGCCGACTACAAGATTCCCGGCATGCACGACATTCCGCCGATGCAAAATACGCTGGTTGCGGCAACTCAACAAAGCGGGCCGTTCGGCGCCAAGGGTCTGGGCGAGTCCGGGACATTCGGCGTGTCGCCGGCCATCGCGAACGCGATCGAGGATGCCGTCGACGTCCGGTTGACCGAGTTGCCGCTGACGGCGGAGGCTTTGCTGCGCGCGTTGCGGGCCAAAGAAGACCGTCCGATCGGCGAGAAACCGTAACGCCAGGTCTCCGCGTTGCTGGCTTGCCCAATGACTCGGTAAAATCGCGCTAGGATCGCCCAACGTGTAACGCTAGAATAAAAACGGAAATTCCCGCAATGGAATTTCGGCAGGCCGGCGTTGTCGTCCGGTACCAACCAGGAGAGCGGAAATGGCTGTTGGCAAGGTGAAGTGGTTCAACCCGACCAAGGGGTATGGATTTATCCAGCCCCAGGGCGGGGGCGGTCGAGATGTCTTCGTGCATATCTCAGCGGTCGAGAAGGCCGGCCTGACCACTCTCAACGAAGGACAGATGATCGAGTACGAAGAAGTTTCCAATCGCGGAAGAACGTCGGCGGAAAATCTCAAGGTGAAGTGACGTCCGATTTCGGTTCAAATTCCGATGCAAGCTGTGACCTCTCAGGTTCCCCAGAAATGATTTCTTGAGAGGTCGCGTTTAATGATCAACGCCCTGCGCGTTCCATTGATTGATAAGTGAGAATTTTCGGCGCTGAGCTTGTTTTCTCGCGCGCGCCTTGTATCCTTTTCAAACCGCAGCCACGATCGTCCCGCGGCATTCGCCGAAGCCGATCGATGCGAAGCCCTCGCGGCGGCAATGCGCGCGCATGATGACGGTGTCGCCATCCTCCAGGAAACGGCGATTCTCGCCCGAGGGAAGCACGATCGGCTGGCGGCCGCCTGCCGAGATTTCCAGGAGGCTGCCGAGGCTCTCGGGCGTCGTGCCGGAGATTGTTCCGCTACCGAAGATGTCGCCTGGCCGCAGGTTGCAGCCGCCGCAAGTATGATGCGCGACAAGCTGAGCGGCCGTCCAGTACAGGTCGCGCGAATTGCCCGCCGACAGCCGGTGCGGCGGGAGCCCTTTCGCCTGTAGCCCGGGCGTTAGCAGCAAGACTTCGAGCGCGATATCGAGCGCGCCGTGTGCCTGGTCCGCCGCGTCGTGCAGATAGGGAAGGGGCGCCGGATCGCCCGCCGGGCGTGGCGCCTGCGCCAGGCGGAACGGTGCCAGCGCTTCCGGCGTGACCACCCACGGCGATACGGTCGTGCAGAAGCTCTTGCCGAGGAACGGGCCGAGCGGTTGATACTCCCAGCCCTGGATGTCGCGCGCCGACCAGTCGTTGAGCAGGCCGAACCCGGCGATGTGGTCCGCGGCCTTCGCGATGTCGACCGGCTGGCCGAGCTCGTTGCCAGCGCCGATCCAGATGCCAAGTTCGAGCTCATAGTCGAGGCTGCGGCAGGGACCAAAGCTCGGAACCGTTTCGTCGGCCGGTTTGCGCTGACCGCTGGGACGGCGCACGCTTGCGTCCGAGGCCACGATCGACGATGCACGACCGTGATAGCCGATCGGGACGTACTTGTAGTTCGGCATCAGCGGATTGTCGGGCCGGAAGAGCTTGCCTGCATTGGTGGCGTGATTGATGCCGGCGAAGAAATCAGTGTAGTCGCCGATCGCCGCCGGAACGTGCATCGTGCAGTCGGCAGCGTGGTGCAGCAGGCGGCTTCGCAGCGCCTCGGCGCGCGCGCGGTCCTTGCCGTTGGCATCGAGCAGGTCGCCGACGCCATGACGCAGCGCTGCGCGCGCCTCGCCGCCGAGCGCGAACAGCCGGTTCAAGCTGGCGCCGGACGCAGCCCTTGCGGCCTCGGCGGCGGGGCCGTCGAGAAGGCCAAGCTCGAGCGCCGCCGCAACATCGAGAATCTCGTCGCCGATCGCAACGCCGCCGCGGGCCGCGCCGCCCGGCGGGCTGAACACGCCCAGCGGCAGGTTCTGGATCGGAAAATCGGCATGCTGGTTCGCCGAAACGACCCAGCTACGCCGGTCCGGCGCATGGGTTTCGTCGATCATGGGGTCTGGTTTCCGCTTCTTACGGTTGCCGGCAAGCCGGATCGAAGTGCTTCCGCAAGCCCTTCCAGCAGTCGATGTAGTCGTCCTGTAACTCCTTGAGGCTCGCGGAGTACTGCGTCAGGCGTTGCGGATATCGGGTTTCGAACATGAACGCCATGGTATGCGTGAGCTTTACCGGCTTGAGTTCGCCATTGCTGGCATGCTCGAACGCCTGGTCGTCCGGTCCATGCGCCAGCATGCAGTTATGCAGCGACATGCCGCCCGGGACAAAGCCTTCGGGCTTGGCGTCGTAGACGCCGTAGATCAACCCCATGAACTCCGACATCAGGTTGCGGTGATACCACGGCGGCCGGAACGTATTTTCCGCCACCGCCCAGCGTTCCGGGAAGATGACGAGGTCGATATTGGCGGTGCCCGGCGTTTCCGACGGCGCCGTCATCACCGTGTAGATCGAGGGGTCGGGATGATCGAACAGCAGCGCGCCGACCGCCGAGAAGCGCCGCAGGTCGTACTTGTACGGCGCGTAGTTGCCATGCCAGGCGACCACGTCGAGCGGCGACTGACCGATGTCGGTGGCATAAAGCTCGCCGCCCCATTTCACATAGAGCGTCGAGGGCTCCTCCTTGTCCTCGTAGGCGGCCACCGGCGTGAGGAAGTCGCGCGCGTTGGCGAGACAGTTGGCGCCGATCGGACCGCGGTCGGGCAACTGGAAGGCGCCGCCGTAATTTTCGCACACGTAAGCGCGCACCGGCCCGTCGATCAATTCGACCTTGAAGATGACGCCGCGCTGGATCAGGCAAATCTCGCCCGGCTCGACCACGATCATGCCGAATTCAGTACGCAAGCGCAGCCGGCCCTGCTGCGGCACGAACAGCAGTTCACCGTCGGCGTTGAAGAAATATTCGTTCTGCATGGAGGCGGTCACGAACAGCATGTGCGCGGCCATGCCGGCGCGCGTCTCGGCATCGCCCGCGGTCGTGACGGTGCGAAGCCCGGTCATGAAGGTGAGTTTCTCGTCGGGGATCGGGATCGGGTTCCAGCGCAATTGTCCGATCGGCAGGCTGCTCTCTTCGCGCGCTGCCGGCGCGGTGCGGATCAGCCCTTTGTTGATCTGGCGGTAGCGGCCTGAATGCTTGACGGCCGGCCGGATGCGGTAGAGCCAGGAGCGCTGGTTGGTAGCCTGCGGCGCGGTGAACGGCGACCCGGAGAGTTGCTCGGCGTAGAGGCCGTAGTTGACCTTTTGCGGCGAGTTCCGGCCGACCGGCAAGGCGCCGGAAAGCGCCTCGGTCTCGAAGGAATTACCGAACCCCGACATGTAGCCGGGCGTAAGGCCGCCGCGGTACGCGTCGGTCATGGCGTCGAGACGTGGTGCGTTCTGCACGTTCATGGCGATCCTCCATCCCCGCCCCCGCAGCGAATTGTAGTCGCTTGATGCTCCTCGTGCGAGCGAAGCTGCGGAATCTTACCGCATGGTGGCCGGCAGCCAGAGCGCGATCTGCGGAAAAACCATCAATAGCACGGTGGTGACGACGATCGATAGCATGAGAATGCTGGTGCCCTTGTAGACCTTCATGAGATCGACCCCGCCGGTCGCGCTGACGATGAAGGCGATGAGGCCGACCGGCGGGAAGACGAGGCCCATCGCCACCATCATCATCGACATGACCCCGAACCAGATCGGATCGAACCCGAGCGAGGTGATCAACGGAAAGGTGAGTTGCAAGGTCAGCAGCAGCAGCGGGATCTCGTCCATGAACATGCTGATGACGAAATAGGCGACGATGATTCCGCTGATCACCACCCAGCGGTTGAGCTCCATTGCGCTGACCGCGCTGACCACCTCCTGAGGAATGCGGCTGAGCGCCATGTAGTAACCGAAGATGGTCGCGCCGATCAGGATAAGGAAGATCATCGCCGAAGTGCGGATGGTCGCTTTGATGGCCTCCACGGCCTCGACGAAGGTCAGCCGGCCAAACGCCGCGCCGATGATTGCCGCGAACAGCGCGCCGAGCGCGCCGACCTCCGTCGGGGTCGCAATCCCGGTATAAAGCAGGATGAGGACGAGCACGATGAGGAGGAGGCTTGGCCAGATGCGCAGCACGCTCGCCCAGCGCTCGTGCCGCGGGATGCGATAGGTGCTCGGTGCGTGCCTGGGGCTGATGCGCACCCAAAGATAGACCATGATGGCGAGCAGGATGCCGACGATGATGCCTGGGATCACGCCGGCGATCAGAAGCTTGCCGATCGAGGTTTGCGTCGCAATGCCGTAGATGACCATCGCAATGCTTGGGGGAATCAGGATGTCGAGCGTGGCGCCGATGCCGATGGCGCCGGCCGCGAGTTCGTCCGAATAGCCGTGGCGGCGCATCTCCGGCATCGCGATGTTCGACATGACGGACGCGGCGGCGGTGCTGGCGCCCGACATCGCTCCGAAAATGCCGCAGGCGAACACCGTCGCGATCGCAAGGCCGCCCCGGATGTGCGAGAGCCAGTTCGCCGCGGCGGTGTAGAGGTCGCGCGCAAGCCCGCTTGAGGCGGAGAAGAACGCCATCAGGATGAACATCGGGATCGTGGTCAGCGCATAGTCGGCGACTGTGCTGAACGGGGTGAGGCTGACGATTCCCATGACCTTGCTGAAGTCGCCGGTCACGAGATAGATGCCAAGCATTCCGGAACCCGCGAGCGCGACTGCGATCGGCACGCCGAACAGCAGCGCGAGAACCAGCACGAGAAGGGGCAGCGCGACCATGAATATCCTTCAGCCAGGCGTTGCGGGGGTCGCGGTCATGCCGAGGGCGATTCTTCCTTGAACAGATAGGACTGGCCGCTGCAGACATTCGGCAGGTCGATGAGCATCATCACGGTCAGCGCCAGGAAGCCGAGAGGCACGAGGCTGTAGGCCGGACCGACCAGGATCGGCAATGCGCTCAGCGTCGTGTCGTCCTGCAAACCGCGCAGTGCCTGCTGGCCGGTGGCCACCAGAACGATCAGGCAGAAGGCAATGGTGATGAGATGAACGACGAGATTGGTCGCGCGCTTGAGCGCGGGCGGCAGCCGGTCGACCAGGAACGTCACGCGGATGAACACGCCGGCGCGATAGGCATAGGACAGCCCAAGAAAGATCGCGGCCACCATCAGGTATTTCTCGGCGATCTCATAGGCGCCGATGATCGGGCGATTGAGCAGGTAGCGGCTCAGTGCATCGGCGGAGGTGAGACACATCATGCAGAACGTCGCCAGCACTGCGGTCAGGACGAGCACAAGCTCGCAGCGTTTGAGCCATCGCTCGGCGGTTTGCAGGATTGTCATGAGATTTCGTTCCCCCAAGGCACGATATACGCTTGATTATCCAATCGGCGCGAACGGACGCTTCATCGCAACCCTTCCACCATCTCTTGCCGCGGGAAATGGAGTTATTCTTGTTCGCAACCGTTATTGGCTGTCCAATAGAACGTCAGCGCCCGTCCATTCCTGCGGGTTATGGAAGGACAAGGAGTCGGCCTGCCGCCCGGCTTTTCGCCTCGGCCGGCACCGCTGCGGCCGAAGCCCCACGAGCGAATAACCTTAGTTCTTCAGCATCTCAATTGCTGAATTGAGAATGTCGCGCGCGTCCTTGTGACCTTTGCCTTCCAGCTTCTTCACCCACGCGTTCCAGATCGGCTCGCCGGCGAGCTTGCTCCAGCGGGCGACTTCGTCGGCCGGCACGTCATACCGGTTCAACTCGTAGTTGCCGGCCTTCGCCTGATCGAACACGGCCTGTTCGGCGGTATCGAAGAAATTCTTGCCCCAGAATTTCGCGCCGACCAGTCCGCTGACGCTCATGATCTGATCGCGCACGTCCTGCGGGAGGCTCTGCCATTTCCGCTTGTTGGCGCAGATCGAGAAATAGGCCGCATAGAACGGTGCGACCGTAAAGTTGTGTCCCACCTCGTAGAGCCTGAACGCCTGGATCGCCTCCCAGGGGGCGGCCGCCCCGTCGATCACGCCTTTATCGAGCGACTGGTAGACGTCAGGCATCGGGATGACTGCCGAAACGGCGCCGAGCGACTTTGCCATCTCGGTCGGCGGGCCGCCCAGGATGCGAAGTTTCAGCCCCGTGAAGTCGTCGAGCGTCTTGACCTGCTTCTTGCCGAGCACCAGCAGATTGGGCGAACTCGTATAGAGCACCAGCGGCTGGATTTCGCTGAATTCCTTTTGGATCGAGGGGTATTTCTCATAGAGCTTCCAGAGCACTTCGCTGCCCTTTTCGCCCGAGGTGATCGGCAGGAACGGCAGTGAAGCGACGTCGGAGAGCGGCGTCTGCTCCGGCCAATAGCCCTGCACACACCAGCCGATATCGGCGATGCCCGAACGCACGTCCTTCCACATGTCCACCCCCTTGATCAGGGTTTGGGAGGGGTAGACCTGCAGCTTGACGCGGCCCTTGGTGGCCTCTTCGACCTGCTTCACCCAGGGCTGCAGCGCATGGGTGGGACCCCAGCCGGCCGGCGAATTCTGGTCGGCGAACGTCAGCTTGATTTCCTGTGCCTGCGCCGCCGCGAGGACGGCGGCCAACAAGCCGCCGAGCGCGATGCTCCGTCGCTGGAACATGGGTGTCCTCCCGTTGTTTTGATTCCGGTTATTCTGCGATTCCGTGCCATCTCCGCGGCGTTTCTCGCGGAGAATTCCGGCCCTCTCCGGGGCGATTCCGGGCGGTTCACCGCGCTCACTTGTGGGGCAGCGTTCCGGTTCCGCACAGTAACACCTCGGTTCCGCGCGGCAAGCTACCGGGGGACCTGCGTCCGATATCCGCTACGGCCGCCGAAGCGCTCGGGGGTCAGGGCAAATTCAACACCCGCTTGGCGATAATGTTGCGCTGAATTTCGGAGCTGCCGGCAAAGATCGTTTCGCGGCGAGCTTGCAGGTAGGCGATCGCCGCGTGCACCGCGCCGTCGTTGCCGGTGCGGGTCTCGTGCAGCACGCCGTTGCTGCCGCGGGCTTCGATCGTGAGCGCGGTGAGTTGCTGGGTCAGTTCGCTGGCCGCGAGCTTGAGAAACGACGATTCCGGGCCGAGCGGACGCCCCGTGCGGGTCAGCGCCACCGCATGCTCGTAAGCGGCCGCCAGCGCCAGCACCTCGATCTCGGCAGCGGTGAGCTTGTCGCGAAAGACCGGATCGCTCGTGGCCGAAGCAGCGGCTGCCTTCTTCAGGCGCGCGAGCGCGGTCATGCATTTCTGCGGGTTTGAGCTTTGCAGCCGCTCCTGCGCGAGCAGCGCGTTGGCGACCCGCCAGCCGTCGTTGACCGCCCCGACCACATTCTCCCGAGGCACGCGCACGTTGTCGAAGAAAACTTCCGCGAACTCGTTGTCCTCCGCAATGGTGCGGATCGGGCGTACCGTGATTCCGGGCGTCTTCATGTCGATCAGGATGAAGGTGATGCCCGCCTGCTTGACGGCAGCCGGATCGGTGCGCACCAGTGCAAACATCCAATCGGCGTGGTGCGCCCAGGTGGTCCAAATCTTCTGCCCGTTGATGACGAAATGATCGCCGTCGAGCACCGCAGCGGTGCGCAGCGAAGCAAGGTCGGAGCCCGCGCCCGGCTCCGAATAGCCTTGGCACCAGACCGTTTCGCCCGACAGCATCTTCGGCAGATGCTTCGCCTTCTGCTCCTCCGTGCCGAGCGCGACCAGGATCGGGCCGACATGGTTGATGGCCTGCCCGGAGAGTTCGGGCGCGCCGACTCGACCGAGTTCTTCCGCCAGGATGATCTGCTGCTCCAGCGGCGCATCCATCCCGCCGTATGCCTTCGGCCAGCGCGGCGCGATCCATCCGCGTTCGAACAGCTGGCGGTGCCACCACATCACACGGTCGAACGGCGCACGGGTCGGAATATCACGCAAGTCGGTCGGCAGCGTGCGCTCGATGAATGCGCGCACCTCCTGCCGAAAAGCTTCGTTGCCCGGGTCCGGATTGCGGATCTCCGGTAGTGCAGGACCGGCGCGGCCGGCGAGCAGCGCGGCGTAGCGCCGGCGCTGGGGGGCTGCCGGACCATAGGTCGCCGTGAGTGTGAGCGCCCGCTTGAGCATCAAGCCGATATCGTGCTCGTCGGTGAACCCGATCGCGCCGTGCATCTGGATGCTGGACGCAATGGCGGCCGGCGCCGCCTCGGCAGCCCTGGCCTTGGCGGCGCAAGAGAGCGCCTCGAGGTCATCGTCGAAATGCGTGAGCTTGGTTGCTTCGTAAATCAGCGAACGCGTCGTCTCGACCGCGACGTGGTCATTCACGGCGCGATGCTGAAGCGCCTGGAACGACCCGATCGGCCGACCAAACTGCACGCGAAGGCGCAGATAATCGAGGGTGCGGCTCGTTGCCGCCTGCATGAGACCCAGGATCTCGGCGGCCAAGCCGAAGTTGAGCACGACCGCGATCTTGCGCCGCAATATCTGCGCCTGCGCTCCGCGCGCAAGCACAAGCACGTCGGCAAGCGGCACGCGATCCAGCGCGACCTCTCCCAGCACGGTTCCGTCGATGGCGATCCGCTCGTCGACGCGGACGCCTTTGTGATCGCGCGGCAGGTAGATCAGCGCATCGTCGCTGTCGATGCGAGCCGGAATAATGAAGCCCGCCGCCGCCGAGGCGGCGGGGACCGCGATCCTGGCCCCTGAGAGCTGCGCGCCTGGCCCCGTGCTCGAGGCAATCGGCTGCTCGTCGCCCGCCGCCGAGCTCGCCAGGGCGGGCACGATCATGGCTTTGCCGCCGATAGCCTTCGCCAAGAGGCCTGCCGGGACAGCCGCCTCGCTTTCCGCCAGCGCAACAAGTCCGCCGATTGCCGGGACAAGCGGCAGCGCGGACAAGGCCGCGCCCAATTCCTCCGCCACGAGGCACAGCTCGGTCAGGCCAAGTCCGCTGCCATCCTTCTCCGGCGCGACCAGCAGCCCAAGCCATCCGGCCGCCGCGGCTTCCTCGAACTCACGCGCCGGAAAGCGCCCTGGCGACGTCGGCAGGCGCCGCAGATGCGCGCCGCCAAGCAGCCGCCGGCCAAACGCCTGCACGCTCTGCCGCAGCAGCGACTGTTCCTCACTAAGCAGAAGATCCATGATTCACCTGCGATAGGTTCAGCAGTGCGCACGAATGGATACGGGGAGCCGCCCGTGTATGATCGTTGTTGCGCAGCGGCTCGGTCTCGTCAACTTGGGCGACGTCAAGCCGTTATTGAGAGCCGTTTTTCGAGAAGGAGCAGCCATGCCGAAGACCCAGATCGTCTCATCAAAGCTCCGCCAGCCGAGCGGGCATTTCTCCCATGCCACCATGGTCGAGGCGCGCGGAAGGCTCGTATTCATCTCCGGCATGGTGGCGCGCCGCGCCGACGGCACGATCGCCGGCATCGGCGACATCGAGGCGCAGACGCGGCAGGTCTGCGAGAACCTGAAGGCGGCGGTCGAGGAGGCGGGCGGCACGCTCGACGATATCTGCCGGGTCGATGTCTATGTACGCAACATGGAGCACTTTGACGTCATTCACAAAGTGCGGCGCGACTATTTCAAGCCGCCGCTGCCGGCTTCGACCATGGTGGAAATCTGCAAGATGACTTCGCCCGATTATCTGATCGAGATCAGCGCCATCGCAGTGATCACTGAGTGATGCGAGCCCATGGCCGCAAGTCGCAGCGGTTATGATTGCGCCCTCGCCCCTTGTGGGAGAGGGCAGCCGCAGCAGGTCAACGCAAAGGACGGGTGAGGGGTCCGAACGTGCCGAACCCCTCACCCACCTGATGCGCGGAATCGACGGCGCTGCCCTCTCCCACAAGGGGCGAGGGCGCAATAACTGGCGCCTCGCTTGCGGCTAACCGGGCAATTACAGCTTGATGCGCAGGAGGTTGGCGATCTCGCCGACGATGCCGCGGCGAAACAACAGCACGACCACGACGAAGATTGCGCCCTGGATCACCGTTACCCACTGGT
>WBZO01007138.1_pt1 | contig 10466 bp, 4 predicted proteins | sample 5204261 | NCBI WGS metagenome assembly WBZO01 (sample SAMN12412400, study PRJNA552823) | activated sludge metagenome | isolation source: activated sludge from anammox sidestream of wastewater treatment plant... | place: USA: North Carolina | collected 2017-09
TGTGCCTGCGCGACCTCGGATACACCAAAGGCCATATCGTCATTGGCGCACACGACCGCCTGCGGTTCCGGGTTGCCGGCCAGTGCCGACTCGAAAACGGTCACGGCCTTATCGCGCGCGAATTCGGCGGTCTGGCTGACGACGATCTTGACCTTGTCCTGCGCGGCAATAACTTCATCGAGCCCTGAGTGCCGGTCGATCGCCGGGGTCGCGCCCGGCTGGCCCTGCAGCTCGTAGACATCGCCGCCATCCGGCAGGATCTCCAGCAGATAGCGCCCCTGGATGCGGCCACCTTCGACATTATCTGCGCCCACATGCGCCAGCGTGGCGACATCGGTCACGGTGCGGTCGACCGTCACCACCGGAATCCCGGCATCGATCACGGCCTGCACGGCCGGAGCGAGCGCGGCGGCGTCGTTCGGGCTGATGACCAGACCGTCGATCCCCTGGGCAGTGGCTGCTTCCAGATCGGCCGTCTGCTTGGTCGAGCTGGGCGCGCCATTCTGCTGTCCATCGAGCGGAATGAAATCGATCCCGCCAAGGTCTTTGCAGTGCTGCTCGGCCAGATTCATCATGTGCACGAAGAACGGGAAATTCAGACCGGGCACAGAGAAGGCGATCTTCAGATTGTCCTGCGCGCCCACTGGTCGCACCGACGGCAGCGCCATTCCGGCCGCTCCCGCCATTGCACCAGCCGCGGCCGCGCCTTTGATGAGTGCTCGCCGATTGATCGGTTTCTCCAACATTCGAAAAACTCCTTTGTCATCGATCCCCGTCGCGGGGGAACGGTTCTGCTGCCGCGATCGATCGCGGCACTCCCGCAGCCTGCTGGAGTCGGTATTCGGGGGCAGGGCCCGCCTGCCGGCGCGCCTATCGGCGGCGCTTCTTGGCCAGTTGATCGAAGAAAACACTGGCCACAAGGATGATAGCAACCACGATCGGTTGCCAATAGGGAGAGACATTCAGAATGACGAGCCCGTTGTTCAGCACGCCAATCAGCAGAGTGCCGATCAGCGTCCCGATCACACCACCGACTCCGCCAAAGAGACTGGTGCCGCCGATCACAACCGCCGCGATGGCCTGCAGCTCATATCCCTGCCCGGCGACCTGTTCGGCCGAATTGAGCCGCGATGTCAGCAGGAACCCGCCCACCCCGGCGCAGAACCCGGAGATGGCATAAACCGAGACGATCAGGGCCACGGTATTGAGTCCGGAGAGCCGGGCCGCCTCGGCGTTACCACCCAGCGCGTAGATCCATCGGCCATATTGCGAATAGCGCAAGACGATGAACGCCACCAGCACGAAGAGGAGAAAGATGATCACCGGCACAGGCACCCGCCCGACGAACCCTTGCCCCCAGAATTTGAAGTCTTTGGAAAACCCGCTGATCGGCTGGCCATTGGTAAAGACCAGCGTTGCCCCGCGCCAGGCGCCGAGTCCGCCCAAGGTCACGACGAAGGCGGGAATATCCCATTTGCCAATCAGCACCCCCTGAAGGATACCGAGCAACAACCCCAAGCCGATCGCGGCCAGGGCCGCGATCAACACACGGCTGCCACCCGCGTCGGTGGTGCCGCCCGCCAGCAGTGACCGAGATCCTTTCGCCGCAGCGGCGCAGACGATTCCGGTAAAGGCCAGCATCGAACCGATCGAGAGGTCGATACCCGCGGTCAGGATCACGAACGTCGACCCCACCGCCAGAATACCGATGATCGACACCTGGCGCAGCACGTTCATGATATTGCGCTCGGTGCGGAACCCCGGTTCGAGATACGAAAGCACCGCGATCAGCGCCAACAGAAAAATCAGCGGGGCGAAACGCCCGAGCAGATCGATGAAATCGAGCTCTTTCCGCTGAGGCGCTGCCGCCGGAGCTACATTCGTCGACATCGACTGTTTCCCGCCCTTCCCGTATCTCTCTAGGCTGCCCGCGCGCCCGACATGATGCCAGTCGCCAATTCCATAACGCGTTCTTCGGTGGCTTCGCTGCGATCGATTACCCCGGCCATCTTGCCTTCACGCATCACATAGATGCGGTCGCTCATGTGCAGCACCTCGGGCAGCTCGGATGAGATCATCAACACGGCCACGCCCGATTCTGCCAATTGGCTGAGCAGCGAATGCACCTCAGCTTTGGCGCCGATATCGATCCCTCGGGTCGGTTCATCGACGATCAGCACTTTCGGATTCAGCGCCAGCCATTTGGCCAACACCACTTTTTGCTGATTGCCGCCACTCAGATTGACGACTTTTTGCTCCATGCTGGGGGTGCGCACCGAAAGCGCCTCGATATAGCGTTGCGCCAGCGCACGCTCTTCCCGGCGGCGCACAAAGCCGAAGGAGGTCAAACGTCCCAGATTGGGCAGGCTGATGTTCTCTCGAATGGCCAGCGCCAGCACTAGCGCCTGCAGTTTGCGGTCTTCCGGCGCCAGGGCGATTCCCCGCTTGATCGCATCGGCGGGTGAGTGGATCGTGACCGGCTGGCCCTCCAACAGGATTTCGCCCCGGTCGAAGGGATCGGCGCCAAAAATCGCCCGCGCCACCTCGGTGCGTCCGGAGCCAACCAGCCCGGCAAGACCGACGATTTCGCCCGCGCGCACCTGCAAGTCGATCCCATCGAGCACCACCCGCGCATCGTCCTGCTGGGTTCCCTTCCGGCTCAGCCCGCGTACTTCGAGCACGGCATTGTCACGCGCGGTCGAGGCTTGTTTTTGGTAGAGATCGCCGATCTCGCGTCCAACCATCATTCGCACCACTTCCTCGGGTGACGAGGTGGCCGTATCGAGCTCGCCGGCGTTCTGACCATCACGCAACACGGTGATGCGGTCACAAATTTCGAAGACCTCCTCCAGGCGATGAGAGACAAAGACGATCGCCAGCCCACGCTCTTTCAGACTTCCGATGATCTCGAAAAGGGCGCGCACCTCGTTGTCGGTCAGCGCCGAGGTCGGTTCGTCCATGATGACGATGCGCGCATTGTAGGAAAGCGCTTTGGCGATTTCGACCATTTGCTGCTGGGCCACGCTGAGATTGCGCACCTCGATCCGAGGATCGAGATCGACGCCCACCTGACGCAGGTAATCCTGGGCCAGCGCGCGCATACGGCCGCGATCGACCATCCCGCTCCGGTTTGGTTCGCGCCCGATGAAGATGTTGTCTTCCACCGCCATATTGGGGAAGAGGTTGAATTCCTGATAAATGATCGACACACCCAATTCCTGGGCATGGTGGGGGTTCCGAGGCTCGACGATCTGGCCGTCGATGGCAATCGTTCCCTCGTCCGGCGAATACACTCCGGAGAGGATCTTCATCAGCGTGCTCTTGCCCGCGCCGTTTTCCCCGACCAGCGCCAGGCATTCACCCGCCCGCACCTGGAGATCGACATGCTGCAGCGCCTTCACCCCGGGAAATTGTTTGCTGATCCCGGTCATCTGCAGAAGAACCGGCGCGGTTTCGGCCATTTCGATCCCACCGACAACCACCGGATACGAGCACGATGACACCGTCACGCCGTCCAGCAGCCGTCTCTTGAACAAACTCCGACGGATAGATACCAGCCGAAATGCCGGCCTGTCAATGGCCTGGCTGCCAAAACCGATCGACCAGATCGGCACATGTCGAGCTCGAAATCAAAGCGTACCAGGCGGTAGCGCGGTGATTTGGCACACAGCAGCGAGGAGCGCAGACGCGCAACACTGCCCCGCGACTATTGGTCTCGAACTCTGGACCCCGGGACCAAAATCCTGTACCGATCGCACCAGCCCCCGGCCATACCCGTGACCATACGTCACCGTGCATACTTCTCCCGTTATGGAGATCGCCACCGAACCGGGACGGTCGCCGGCGCGCCAGGGCGTGGACATCGGTTCGGCTCGAACATGAGGCAGAGGTCACCCGTATGCATTCGTTCGTCATCATCGCGAGCAAGACCGCTGAGCCGGTCGATCCGCTGTTGGTATCGCGGATCGATGATCCCGATCCCGCCGAACTCCATTTTGTGCCAGAGGACTATCTGACCTGGGCGAACGCCGGTGGCACCGTACGCTATTTCGGTTGGCAAGCGTTCACCGATCTCCACGGTGTCGGTTCTCATTGGCACCAGAATGAAGAGGGGCTCACGGCCTTTTCCGGGCATGTCTGGCCCCGCTATTCCGGCTGGGATTGGGATGGCGCTCCCTGGGCTCAGCAATTGGCGGACTATTTCGCCCACACTGACATTCCTGGATCGTACGAGGATCTCTACGGTATCTACACAGCCGTGAGCTTGCCCGTCGATGGGGTTGGCTACGTCGTCAGCGATTTCCTCTCGCTCGGCATTCTCTATATGGCAGAAACTGCCGATGCCATCATTGTCTCGACACGCGCCAGTCTGGCCGCGCGCGCGGTGACCCCACCAGGAATGCTGGCAACACGCGATGCGTTCGGCGTTTGCTGGCTCCCGGTAACGATCCAGACACGTACCCGAAATACCGGCTTCACCGATGTGAAAGCCATACCGTCGAGCGCCCACCTTCGTCTCGATCCGATCGACGGCGCTCGCATTGTCGAGCCCGAACGCTTCTATTGGGAATTTCCGAATCAGAACGACATTCCCCACACCTTCGAGGGACTGGTGCCTCTGCTGGAAGACGATTTACGCAAATCGTTCCGGGCAATGGCGGAAATACCGGCCGATTTGCATCAACTTCGTCTCAGCGGCGGCAAAGATTCGCGATTGCTCGCCACGCTTGCCCTTCTGGAAGGTGTCGCGGATAAATTCGAGATTATGACGTTTGGTCTCCCCGGGTCGGGCGAGATCGATTCTGCTCGCATGGTTGCCGAACGCTTCGGGTTCAACTGGTCCGTCGAGGACCGGACAAACTGGCACGGGGATGATTTCGACCGAATCATCCTCACCCATGTATTCCAGACCTCTGCTGTGTTGTCCGCATGGGATCGCAAGGGCGAAGTCGAAATCGCATCGGCATTCACCCTCTCAGGCAATATGAGCGAGTTCTTCCGAATCGGTCCCGCTGCAGCGTCGACACGTTTTTCCGTGACTCGTTCGGAATTGTGGGAGTCGCTCATCACGGGACAAAAAGTCGACCAGATGCGGTTATTGCGGGATGAGACGCGCGAAATCTATATCGACCATATCTACCAGTGGATGAACGAATGGCTGGCGCGCGGTGAAGCGTTCGACCGCATCAGCTCGCATATGTTTCCAGAATTCGTCGCCCGCTGGGAATACGGCGCCGGCACGGAAGTCAATGGCCGACTCTGGAGTTTTCCGTTCTATTCGCCAACTGCCGTTCGGGTCGTTCAGCAATTACCCCCAGAGTTGCGCGTTACCGACCGCTTCCATTTCGACATCATGCAACACTTCCACGAAGACATGGCGCGGATTCCGTTCTATCTCGAACCGTGGAAGGAACAGGCGTACGCGCATCGGCCAGATGCCGGCGAATACGCCAGCATCGAGGCAATTTTCTCGAAGAGCAATGTCATCGATTGGCGAGTGGGACGATTCGATCAGGACCATGCGCTATTCGATCAATTCCTGCTCGATTCATCCAACCCTATCTACGAATACCTCGATTACGACCGCGTCGCCTGGCTGCTGAACCATACGAGGAACTCGGTAGGCGCCGTGCGGTATCTGTATACCGTCCTCACTGGCGCAATCTGGATGGCGCGTGGGGAGCTGCCGGCACGGATCAATCGCGCTGGCGATCTCGTCATGGCTCCTGCCGCTCCTGCCCCAGTCGATTTGACTCCCTTGGTCGAAGAGGTAGTCGAGGATACCTCGGACGACGTGGCGGCCTATCTCCATTCACTCGGGATCGATCCAACCGTGCGCGAGCCGGGCAGGATTCTGCTCGTCAATTACGATTTCCCATCGATTTCCCAAACGTTCATCGTCGACAAATTTCTGCATTTGCTGGTCCGCGGATGGGACGTGCATGTTTACGCCATAAACAGCGACCATGCCGACTGGGATGTCTATCCTGAAATTGCAGAGCAGGAAGAACTGGTCAAACGGGTACACACGAGCCTCGATTTCGAAGCAGTACTGAAAAAGGTCAGCCCTGATCTGGTGCACTTCGAGTTTGGCAGCTCCAGTCTGGCCCATCTCCTCGCCTGCCGAGTCGAAGGAGTGCGCACGGTTGTCAGCTTCCGTGGCTTCGACATCTGTTACCAGGGTTTGGAAGATCCTGGCTACTACAACGATGTCTGGAAATTTGCCGATGTCATTCATTGTATGAGTGAGGGGCTCTGGCAGCGCTGCCTCCAGCGAGGTTGTCCGCCAGACAAACCGCACCATGTCATACTCGGCGGAATCGATACCGAGTTTTTCAGTCCTGGCAAGAGATCGGACGACGACTCCGTGGGCTCGGCTCTTCGTCCATTTCGCATGCTCAGTGTCGGACGGCTTGTCTGGAAGAAGGGCCACGAATACGCGGTGCAAGCGCTGGCCGAGCTCGTCGAACAGGGAATCCATGCCGAGCTTCGCATCATCGGCGACGGACCACAGGCACAGGCAATCCGGTTTGCCGCATTCGATCTCGGTGTTCTCGATTTGGTCAAACTACTGGGCGCCAGACCTCGTGATGAAATCAGGAAAGAAATGCTCGAGGCCGACGTATTCGTGATGCCCAGCATCAGCGAAGGTTTTGGCATTGTTGCTCTCGAAGCCCAGGCAATGAAATTACCGGTCGTCTGCTCCGATGCCGAAGGACTTCCTGAAAACGTACAGGATATGGTCACTGGCTTTGTTGTACCCCGGCGCGACCCCGAGCGTATGGCCGAACGATTGGCGCTGCTCGCTGGCGATGCCGAACTGCGCCGCGCGATGGGAGAAGCAGGTCGCGAGCGGGTTGCGCATCAATTTCGGGTCGATCAGGAAATCGATGCATACGAACGACTCTATTTCGAAACGATCGACCGGCAATTTCAGGCCCATCGTCTTCTGTCGCAGCTTGCCGATTCACCACCAGCCGAGCCAGATATGCTCGCGCTCATCCGTCTCGAAGAGGAATTCAGCAACTGGGCCACCCTTTTCTAGTGCCTCGCCTGGCGCCACACCGACCGACGCATCCTCCCGGCAGGCGATGATAAGAGCGGAATCTCGCGAGAGACGAGCCTCAGGATGCCATGCAGTGAGACCGAACAGAACGGTGCAGCCAAACCGGGTGAGAAGTCAATGACCGACCGGGATCCAGCAACCATGAACGGGGCGATTCCAATCGGCGCAACCAGGCAGGCGGGTGATACCCACAAGACCATGTCACTTCATTTGGACAGCGTCTGACAGTGACGTTACGAAAGGAACGAATTCGGGATGTTGGCGTTTGTTCTGCTTGCAAGCCGTTTCGCCATACCTGTCGAGCAAGCGGATGTGCGGCGATGTACTCGATACGATGCCGCGGAACTCGCGTTCGAACCGGACCAGTATCTTGGTTGGCACAGTAACGATCGTCGTCTCTATCTCTTCGCGTGGCAGGCATTCGCCGAGCAGGGACAGATTGGATCGCATTGGGCAATCGACCGGGATCGCGTCGTGCTCTTTAGCGGAATGCCGGTTCCGCTCGACCGTCCCTGGGTGTCCGGCCGAAGCTGGGCCGATCAGATTGCCGAATCTATCGATATGTCCGATGCCGGCGCCGTTGCCGCGGAACTCGGCGGCGCCTTCACCTTGCTCGATCTCCATGCCGAAGGGGACAGTATCGCCATCAATGATCCGATGGGTGGCGCGACCCTTTATACGTACATGTCCGAGTCACTCCTGATCATCAGCAATCGAGCAAATCTGGCAGCTTCGTCCGCCGGCGGTCGCATACTCCGCGATTGGCGTGGTCCCGCCTGGCCGCTCTATGCCGGCGAACCCTACGGATACGAAACTGGATTCAAAGGGATCCAGGCAATGCCTCCAGGAGATTGGTGGCATCTCGGTTGGAAGAAACGTCCGGAACGCAAACATCGCGTATTGGAAGACTCCCTTCCAGCGGGAAACGAGATCGACCGAATCGAGACCGCACTCCGGCGTTCCCTCCGATCTATCGCCTCGCTTCCATTCCAGCAGTGTTCACTGGCGCTCGATGGCGGTAAGGCAAGCCGCCTGTTGCTTGGGTTGCTTCATGCCGAGAATTTGCTCGATCGGGTGGCGTTGACTGTCCAGGGAGATACAGGAGATCCGGCGGTCGAAATCGCCGCGCAACTCGCCGATCTGGTCGACCGGCCTCTGGCTATCGAGCCACGATCACTCCCCTCCGCCTCCGCATTCGAAGAACAGGCCCGCATTCACGTATTCCAGACATCCGGCGTGGGAAGTCTTTGGGAATTGCAGGGTCGCCTTGGCATCCCGGACGAGGTGCGAATCGAAGCAAGCCTGGCAGGCATGCTCACCAGCGAAGGTGTACGTCGCGCATTTCCGGATGAGCAGTCCGCATTCGATCCTGCTGGCATCGTTCCCGAAACGGTCGCTGCGCATCTCGCGGACCGGTGGGAGAGCGCAAACGCGGAGCATTCAGGCATTGCTCCATGTGCGGCGAATCCGCGATCGATTGCCGCTCTGGTCGAAACGCCAGTTCCTGCCCGTGCTTTTCCCTTTCTCGATCCCGCGATTCACCGGGCACTCCAGGCGCTGGAACGACCTGCTCTCGCGAATGAGATTCCGTGGAAGACAATCCTGCAGCGGACAGCCCCGGAACTGTTGAATGTGCGTTGTCTCGACGAGATCGACCCTCAGGATAGCCGGGTCGCATATGTCGACCAAATTCTGTCGGTGTTAGAAGACTATCTACGCGATCCGGCAAATCCAGTGCAGGATCTGTTCGAATCGGAACGTCTGTCCGCGCTTATTTCCGACCCCGCGCGCTCCCCGGAATCGGCACGCGCTCTGTGCGATCTCTTGACGATTGCCATTTGGCTTGGGCGCGACGAAGAAGCGAGACGGGTTCACCGCGCAGATGAACTCGGTGTATGTGGTTATTTCAGCCCGCTCGACCAGTTGGAACCCATGCTTCTCGGAAGTTCCGATCGTTTTCCCCAACCGGATCCGGCTGTTCGACATCGCGCAACCGACCAACTCCTCGATTTCTCGCTCAAACGAGATGAAGAGGGTGTGCGCCTTACACATGACGCGCGTGTGCTGGGGGTGATTCCCCATTTCGATGCCGAGCATTATCTGGAAGCGGCAATCGATTCGCTCGTACGGCAAACGCGGCCACTCCAGGGTATCGTCGTAATCGATGATTGCTCGCCAACACCGCCAACTCGCCTCATCGAGAAATTCCCAGGCGTAACGTTTCTCAAGTCGAGTGAGAATTCGGGACCGTACCGGCTCATCCAGGAAGTTATCGACAATGTCGATTACGACGCAATCCTGTTCCAGGATTCCGACGATTGGTCTGCGCCCCAGCGACTCGACGTGCTTCTCGATATTGCCGTGCGAACTGGAAAGGAATTGATTGGCAGTCAGGGACACCGGCTCATCAAAGACGAGGGCGAGGTCGTCACCTATCAACACCCGTTCGATCCCGAGCGGTCGTTTCAAGAATCGCCCAAGTCCAAACCGGTTCATCATCCCACCACGCTGGTCACGCGCGATCTCATCCAGCGTTCTGGCGGATTCGCCACCGGTCTCCCCTATTCGGGTGACACCGAATTCCTCCGCCGGGCCGCGACAATCGGCCCGATCGGAAACACGCGGGAATTTGTTTACGTCTACCGCACCCGTGGTGATTCGTTAACTGGTTCCGAGGAAACTGGTGTACACACGGCTGTTCGTCAAGCTCTCTGGGCAATCCAGCACCCACGAGCGGTCTGGATCTCGGAGCGAGTTGCCGCGGGTCTCGGTCCTGTACTGGCGCCGATGGCGGTGACCTCGCCGGTCGGGATCGAGTATCTCTCCGGACCGCCACTCACCGGTATCGACGGAGCCCCCTGGCCACCCAGTGCTGACCGGTCGGTACGGTTCGAACCAATCCGAACATCGACATCTCGAGACGTGGAACCGGCGATTCCGCCGCGACCGGTTTTCCTGATCGGCGCACCTCGATCCGGAACGAGTCTTCTCGCGCTTGCGATCGCACAGCTGCCAAATCTGTCGCTCATTCTGGATCCGAATTGGCTCCCGACATTTGCCGCGGCGCTCCATTCCGCATTTCCAATTTCTGGCAACGAAGATTCGATCAACGATCTCATCGTACGGCGAATCGAAACCGAAGAATTTGCGGCTCATTTTGGTGCTGCCGCCTATCGGCTTCTCCTCGATGGGCTCGATCCAAAAACGGTTCTTCATGATCCCAGCTCGCTGGAACATCCCGAAACATTTGGCAATTGGAAGGGCGCCACACGAATTGTGGCGGAAGGCAGCGATCTGGCCAGCAAAGCCTACGGTCTCTATCGGCTCTTCCCTCAGGCGCGTTTTATCCATGTCGTGCGCGACCCCGATGAAGTTGTCGCGACATTCCAGGATGGCCGCT
>WBZO01007140.1_pt1 | contig 10464 bp, 12 predicted proteins | sample 5204261 | NCBI WGS metagenome assembly WBZO01 (sample SAMN12412400, study PRJNA552823) | activated sludge metagenome | isolation source: activated sludge from anammox sidestream of wastewater treatment plant... | place: USA: North Carolina | collected 2017-09
GAGAGGGCTTTCTGCGCGCTGCCTGCCGCATGCTGCCTGCTTCGTCGCGTCTCGGTCGATCCCACCGCCTAATCATTGACATCTCTATTCGTACATCGTTCTTTGAACTGGTCACCCCGTCCTCAGCCTCGGAGAGGCTTGGCTCTGTCAGCCCCAGGTTTCAACCTGGGGAACGCTTCACCGGACCCCGGACCTCGTCATCCTTGCATGGGGTACCCCGGTAGGGTACTATCTGTCCATACCGGATTCCGAGCATAGCCGCTCGGATTTTTTCGAAAGGACATGCATGACGAGCATTGCTCGGTTGCCCGATGCCGATCGGGACGAGATCATCCAGCGCCTGAAGCGGATCGAAGGCCAGGCGCGCGGAATTCAGAAAATGGTCGACGATGGCCGCGACTGCGCGGACATCCTGACACAGCTCGCCGCGATTCGCGCCGCCGTCAGCAGCCTCAATGGCGAGGTGCTGGAAACCTATTTGATGCGTTGTATGCACCATCCGGAGGAATTCGGTTCCCCGGAAAAAGTCGTTCAGCAAGCAGTGCGGGCATTGGTCCGCGGCTAATGGAGCAGCAATCCCTCATGATCGTCGAACGTTTCTTTACCCCGGGTCTTGCCCAGGTTGCCTATCTGGTGGCCGATGAGGGTACCGGCGATGTCGCCGTGATCGACCCGCGCCGGGACGTCCAGGACTATCTCGATTGGGCGGCGGAGCGCGGTTTCCGCATCAGCGCCATTCTGGAAACGCATGTTCATGCCGATTTCGTTTCCGGCGCGCTGGAGTTGGCGCATGCCACGGGCGCGCCGATCTTTTCCAGCCGGCTTGGCAATCAGGAATTCGATCACCGTCCTCTGCAGGACGGTGATCGGATTCCGGTCGGTGGACTTTCTCTCGAAGCGCGCTGGACTCCGGGACATACGCCCGAGCATGTGGCCTTCTTGCTCTTCGATCCGGCAGTGGGTGCGGAACCGCGGGCCATGTTCAGCGGCGATCTGATCTTCGCCGGTGAAATCGGCCGCCCTGATCTGCTGGGCGAAGCCCATACGAAGCAATTGGCGGGTCAGCTCTTCGATACCTTGCGCCATCGACTGGCCGATCTGTCCGATGATCTGCTGGTCTATCCCGGGCATACCGCCGGTTCGGCGTGCGGCCGCAAGATTGGCGATGCGGCCGTGACCACGCTGGGAGCTGAACGGCAATTCACGTATGCCTTCCAGTTCGAGGACGAGGTGGAATTCATCCGGGCTATCCTGCACGAGATGCCGGCTCCGCCGCCCTATTACCCGAAGATGAAGGTCGTCAATCGGGTCGGGCCGGCGTTGCTGGAGTCGCTGCCGAAAGGCGCGGCACTTTCGGCCCAGGAAGTCGCCAGCGCCATGGCGAACGGCGCGTTGGTCATCGATGCGCGGGAAGAGCAGAGTTTCGATCGCGCGCATATTCCCGGTTCGTACTATGCCGGTTCGCGATCCGATGCCATTGCCTGGGTTGGCTGGCGCGCGCCCTACGATCAGCCGGTGATCCTGCTGCTCGATCGGGACGAAGACTATCCGTTTTTTGTCAATGAGCTGCACCGGATCGGTATCGACACCATTGCCGGATACCTGGCTGGCGGCATCGATGTCTGGCTCGACAGCGGTGGCGCAGTCGAACGACTGGAAGTGCTGTCACCCGAGCGATTTCAGCAATTGCTGGGCGATCAGCCGGCGGCGCGGCTCTTCGATGTACGCACCCTCGACGAATGGCGTTCGGGGCATATTGCGAAGGCTGCCAACGAGTTCGCCGGTGATCTCGCTGCCGGTGGGAATGGCATCCAAGCGGAAAAAGATGAGCTGGTCCTGCTGGCCTGCGCGTCCGGGTACCGGTCGCGCGTGGCGGCGAGTTTGCTGCAGGCGCGTGGACTCTCCCGCATCGTCCAGCTCGACGGTGGCATGGATGCGTGGGACGCCGCCGGTCTGCCGGTCGAGCGAAATCGGGGAGGTCTCGAATGGGCTTCCTGAGCAGAATCTTCGGCTCGGGTGGTCCCGGGCAGAGTGAGGTCGATATCGCAACGACGGCGGAGGCTCTGGGCGATCCCAATGTCCAGATCATCGATTGTCGCCAGAAACACGAATGGAAGTCGGGCCATATTGCCGGTACGAAGCTGATACCGCTCAATATGATGGGGCAGCGGATGAACGAGCTCGACAAGGACCGGCCGGTGATCGTGCTCTGCCGCTCCGGGCATCGCAGCTCGGTGGCGGTGCGGAAGCTGACCGCGGCCGGGTTCGTCGACGCCAAGAGTATGAAAGGCGGCGTGAATGCCTGGGCGCGGGCTGGCAACAAGCTCGTATCCTGAACAAACGCGGTACGGTAGATCGTGTTCGGACCGATGTCAAAACGACCACAACTTCGAGGGGAAGAAACGCGCGTGAATGCTCAGAAAATTGGATTGGACCCGTTGGAAGTCGATGTAACCACGACGGTCGCCGCGATCGACGACCCGAATGTGCAAGTGATCGACTGCCGCGAGCAGGAAGAGTGGGATGCCGCCCATGTCGATGGCACCACACTGATACCACTCGGCGCACTCGGCCAGCGTCTCGGGGAACTGGATCGCAATCGGCCGGTCATCATCGTCTGTCGCTCGGGCAACCGCAGTCTGATCGCCGCGCGGCAGTTGACCGCAATTGGCTTTGTCGATGTCAAGAGTATGAATGGCGGATTGATCTCCTGGGCACAACAGGGACTCCCGCTGGTGTATTGAACGAAAGGACGTATGTTCATGGCAATTGGAACCGGTACCCAGATCGCGCTCGAACCGCGCGCAACACTCGACATGCCGATCGCGGCCGCGCTGGAAGCGACCACTGCGGCGCTCAAGACCGAAGGTTTTGGCGTGCTCACCTCCATCGATGTGCAGGCCACCTTGAAGGAAAAGCTGGGCGAGTCGTTCGATCCCTATCTGATCCTGGGGGCCTGTAATCCGGCGCTGGCGCACCGGGCCCTCAGTACGGATGGCGATATGGGGTTGCTGCTCCCCTGTAATGTGACCCTCCACGAAACCAATGGCAAGACGACCGTCTCCATCATCGACCCGGTGGCGATGCTGGCGGCGGCCGGCGGCAACCCCGCCATCGACGAGGTTGCCAAGGAGGCCACCGCGCGGCTGTCTCGCGTGGCGAAGGCGCTCGCAGCGAAGTAGTCCAGGACCCAAAGTCCAGTGTCCAGTGAGAATCGCTCTGGACACTGGACCGCTCTACGGTGCAACCGTCTCCGGGGTGGCCGGATTGGGGATGAGCAGCTCCTGACCGACGAAGATGGCGTCCTGGCTTTGCAGATCGTTTGCCTGAATGATCGCGTCCCAGGTGACCCCGAACATCTCGGCGATACCGGAAAGGGTATCGCCTTCCTGGACCGTATAGTGCACTTCGCTGGTGCGCGGTGTCGGGGTAATGGCGGTGGTAACGGTCACGATGGCGAACCGCGGTTCGTCCGGCGCCTCGGTAGCCGAACTCTGCCCTACCCGCTCGAGCTGGGTACACCCGGTGACGAGCGCCAGAGCGAGCACGAGGGCACCCCAGCCGACCACGCGAGAAGGCCGGTTGCGGAAATGACCGGCAGTTCGGGCAGAACGACGGAGGTTCTTCACTTCGTTCGGAATGACAGAGTCGCCGATTTCCGTTAGCCGAGCGCGAGCACTGCGTCGGGCCAGCGATAGAGATCGGCCTGGCGGTTTTCGACCGATGGAACCTGACGGCGGATCTTCTGGAGATACTCCGGATCGATCGTCGCGCGCAGCACGCATTCGCGGTCTGGCGCCGTGGCGATGACCGTGCCCCACGGATCGGCCACCAATGACCGCCCATAACACCATTTGCCGGACGAATCCGGACCGAACTGACCGCAGGAGACCATATAGACCTGGTTTTCGATCGCGCGGGCGCGCAAGAGCACTTCCCAATGATCCTTCCCGGTGGTCATCGTAAAGGCCGCCGGCAGCACGATCACCTCGGCGCCACGCAGGCGCAGGATGCGGAAGAGCTCGGGGAAGCGCAGGTCATAGCAGATCGCCAGTCCAACCGTGGTTCCGTCCATATCGAAGGTGACGATCTCTTCACCGCGTTGCACGGTGTTCGATTCCCGGTAGGAAGCCACACCATCGAGCACGACATCGAACATATGCATCTTGCTGTATTTGGCGACGATCTGACCAGTTGGATCGAAGACGACGGCGGTATTGAAGAGTTTCGGTTCGCCGTCCCGCTTTTCGAGAATGCTGCCACCGTGGACATAGATGCCGTGCTGGCGCGCTTTTTGGGCCAGCGCGTCCGTCACCGGACCGGGGATGAATTCGGCATTGGCGCGATTGCCTTCCTCGTTACCGAGGTAGGTCCAGATCTCCGGAAGCACCACCATGCGCGCTCCGGTTGCGGCGGCTTCGTCGATCAGCCGCAGCGCCGTTTCGATATTGGCGGCTTTGTCCTCACCCGAGTTCATTTGCAGAACAGCGATATCGAATGCGGTACTGGGCATGGTAGTGGCTCCTTGTCGATTCCGATGCGATTCCACGGTTCGATCATACCATCGGGGCTGCCGCTGTTCGGCGGATCGATTCTCTTTTATCCTTAGCCAGATACGTGGTTGCCCCAGTCCCTGGTCACCAGCCCGTTCCTGTGCGGCCCGCACGAGCGCAGGGCGCCGAACTCATCACGGACCAGCTCCGGACAATCACCCAACGAAGGAAGGAATCCTCAGACTATGACCGATACGACCATCAAGCGACCTGTTCCCGAGGCGCCGAATTCTCTGCGTGACTGGTTCACCGATGGGCTGCGGGCCGAGATCGAATCGCGGGGGTTGCCGGTCATCCAGGGGGATGAACCTGCCGAGCGCGGCGGGATCGCCCTCCACCCGATCGATATCGATGCGCCCAGGAGTTTCCGGCGCAAGAACCGGGCGGTGTTCGTGGTCGGTATCGGCGAGAGCGAAGGCGTGCCCGAAGTGCCACTGGCGACGCTCTATCCACTGCAGCTTCGCTCCCTTGGCAATATTTTCATTTTGCTGATTCCGGATGGCACCCACGGCGGGGTCGAGGCGTTCGTTTCGACACTGGAACAAGGATCGTATTCCTTCAAATACTGGGGTGACGACGAAGCGTTCTTTCATGAAGTTGCCGACCGGCTGACCCCGCTGGCAACCTCGACGCTGATCATCGAAAACGAGTTCGTGCCCGATCTGGAAGAAGAACTCTGGGGCGGCGACGAGATTACCGCCTCGATCACCCGGGCCGGGAAGATGCTCGACGAGCTCGATCTGCTGCCCTCGCCCTTCCCGATCGATGCCTATCTGCCCGAGGCCGATCTGCGCCACCTGAAGCAGATGTTCAATATCGGCGGGCTCAGCTATGGCAATGTCAGCGCCCGCAAGGACGATTTGCGTTTCTGGATGAGCGCCAGCGGCGTCGACAAGACCAAACTGGAAGAGGTCGGCACCGAAATCCTGATGGTGACCGATTACATCCCCGAGCGCCGGGCGATGCGCCTCAGCGTGCCGCCGCATGTCACGCCACGGCGGGTGTCGGTCGATGCGATCGAGCATTTCATGATCTACCGCGAGCATCCGAGTGTGGGCGCGATCCTGCATATCCATGCCTGGATGGAGGACATTCCGTCCACTCGCATCAACTATCCCTGCGGCACGATCGAGCTGGCTACCGGTGTCGCCGATCTGGTGCGCCAGTCGCCCGATCCCGGCCATGCGGTTATCGGCCTGCGCAATCATGGATTGACCATCACCGGCGAATCGCTGGACGAGATCTTCGCGCGTATCAGCGGCAAGATCCAGCGCCAGGTGCCGATGGCCTAATCGATGAGTCCAAAGTCCGGCGTCCAGTGTCCAGGGAATCTGCACTGGACACTGGACGCTGGACTTTGGACTGGAAGTAACGATGAGCAAGGCGCTGCAATACAAATTCTCCATCCCGAATTTTCTGGCGGTGCGCGCTGCCGACAAGCTCCCCGGCAAATGGCTCGAATCGGGCAAGATTCCCGGTCTGAGCGAGATCGAACGCCCGGCGATGCCGCTGCCGGGACCCGGGTATGCGCGGCTGAAGCCGCTGATGACCGGGATTTGCGGCAGCGATATTTCCGCGTTGACCAACCGCAGCAGTCCCGCGCTCACCCCCTTCACCTCCTTTCCCTTCACCCCTGGGCACGAGGTGCTGGCGGAGATCGTGGAGCTGGGCCCTGAGGCCGAGGGAATCGGGGGGATCGCGGTCGGAACGCGGGTGGTGCTGAATCCGGTCATCTCCTGCTATATGCGCGGGGTCGATCCCTGCCGCATGTGCCGGACCGGAGAACCAGGGCTATGTACGCAAGCCGCCGAAGGTTCGCTTTCACCGGGGGTGATGACCGGTTTCTGCCATGACCTGCCGGGGGGCTGGAGTACCGATATGGTGGCGCACTGGAGTCAGCTGGTGCCGGTGCCCGACGAGATTTCGGACGAAGTGGCGGTGCTGATCGAGCCGTTCAGTGTGGCAGTTCATGCCGTGCTGAAAGACGCCCCACCCCCCGATGCCAAGGTATTGATCATCGGCAGCGGATCGATCGGGCTCTTCGTGCTGGCCGCGCTGCGGATGATGGGGATCAAGAGCGAGATCACCATGCTGGCGCGGCATCCGTTGCAGGCCGAGATGGCGACTGCTTTGGGCGCCAACAATGTGCTGCGCGGCGAATCGGCGGGTGATGCGGCGGTTCGCATTGCCGGCGCGAAAAAATACAAACCGATCAAGGGCAAACCGACCTATGCCGGTGGGTTCGACTGGGTCTATGACTGCGTCGGATCGAACGACAGCGTCGATAACAGCCTGCGGGTGACGGGACCGCATGGTCATATCGTCATGGTCGGATGCGCCGCTGAAATGCACCACCTCGATCTGACCTTCCTCTGGAATCGCGAGCTGCAAGTGACCGGGTGCTATGTCTATGGCAAGGAACGCAGCATGGAAGGCAAACCGCATACCTTCCGGGTGGCGATGGAATTGATCCTGGGGCATCCGGGTATCGATCTTTCCCGGCTGATCACGCACCGGTTTACCCTCGACCAATGGCAGGAAGCGATGCAGGTGAGTCTCGCGCGCGGTAAACACGGCGCGATCAAGACGGTGTTCGATCTGCGGGGATGAGCACGCAGCACGCGGCAGGCTGAACGAGCAGTCAGTCGTCAGCAGTCAGCAATACGCGGCTGCTGGGCTTCTCAGGGCCCAAGACCCAGGGCTCAGGACTCGCCTTCTCCAAACGTGTTCCAGTTCACCAGCTCATCGAGCGGTTTGCGGCCGCCGTTTTTGGCGGATGCGGCGGGTTTGGCCGGGTGGCCGATACCGACCGCGCTGAAGAGGGTCCAGCCGTCCGGGAGGTGCAGGACGGCGCGGCCGCGTTCTTTCGCTTCGGCATTCCAGAAGGAAACGATACCCGCGCCGAGTCCGAGCGCCTGGGCGGCCAGCAGAATACGCTCGTCCATGCGGCCGAGATCGTGCATGCGGGTACTGCCCTTGCCCTCTTCGACCACGACGACCAGCACGAGCGGAGTGTTGGCGATCCAGCTCATGGAATCGACCGATTCCGAAAGGGATTCCTTCGTTTCCGGATCGCGCACCACGATGAATTTCCATGGTTGGCTATTGCCGGCGCTGCCGGTCCAGCGCATGACCTCCAGCAGCGAGTGGAGATCGGCATCGCTCACCGGTTCATCGGTAAAGGCGCGGGTTTGCCGCTGTCCAGCGAGCAGATCGAGAAAGTCGGATGCAGATGGCATGGTGGTCTCCTGTCGAGTCCGGATGCCCAATGGATGAGCGCCCGAACGCCTCTCGATACGATTGTGCCCCAATGCGCGATTCGGTGAGCGAGCCGGTATGGCCGAACTATTGCCGGCACAGGGCCGGCGGTTCCGCTCATCCTCGGTCCCCGGCCCTCTCAAGACCCAAGCCTCAAAATTGCTGGGCGATGATAAAAATGACGATGAGGACGATGATGACGAAACCGAGGATGAGGATCGCCTGACAGCCGCGGGCGGCAACGGCAACGTCCTCGGGCGAGCTGCCGCGTCCTTCGGGGGCGTCATCTTCGGGAAAGCTCAAGAGGGACTGATCTCTTTCTGTGATTCACGCCAGACATGCGCCATGCGTATGACGGCGGTCAGATTGGTGGCGATGGCGAGGACGATGAGCGCCCACATCGGCCGGTCGATGATGAGCCCCAGCGAGAGCACGACCACCCGCTCCGGCCGGGCAAGAATCCCGACCGAGGCTTTCCAGCCGGCGGCTTCCGCCCGGGCGCGGGCATAGCTGACCATGATCGCGCCGGTGGCGGAGAGGAGCACTAACATGGCGCCCCATTTCCAGTCGTCGCTGCCGAGCAGAAACCAGAGTAACCCGACATAGACGACGATTTCGGAATAGCGATCGACGGTCGAATCGAAAAAGCCGCCGAACTTGGAGGTCTTGCCCGTGGAGCGGGCTACCGCGCCATCGAGCATATCGAACCCGCTCGAAAAGAGGAGAAGCACTCCGCCGAGCTGACCGCGGCCAGAGGCGATGATGGCGGCGACGATGCAGTTGAGCAAAAATCCCGCGATGGTCAGCATATTCGGCGTGATGCCGAACTTGCCAAGGAACGCTCCCACCACGAGCAGTCGTTGTCGTGCCCAGGCGCCGATTCGCTCCGAGATCACCGCGTGTTTACTTCCTCTCCAGCTAGACGGTTACGCCCGCGCCGGCGCGAGCGTAGACATCGAGCACACGCTGGGCCACCCGCGGCCAACTGTAATGGTCGGCGGTGCGGTGGCCGGCTTGCACCAGACGCGCGCGCAACTCCGCGTCAGCGAGCAATCGTACGATAGCCAGTGCAATGGCGGACGGGTCACGCGGCTGTACCAGCAGCGCGTCCTTGTCATGGGTAGCGACACTGGCATACCCGGGGATATCGCTGGCGACGACCGGTTTCATCGAGGCCATCGCTTCCAGCAAGACGATGCCGAAACTCTCCCGGTAGATCGAGGGCGCGCAAAAGACATCGCAGCTGGAGTAGTAGTGCGGGAGACTTTCTGCGGAAACCTCTCCGACGAATTCGACATTGCGGATCTGGTAACGGTCGATCGTTTCGCGGAACCGTTCCGGGTCGCCCGGGCCGACCACCAGCAATTGGGCGTTCGGAAATTGCTGCTGGATCAGCGGCATGGCGCGCAGCAGATATTTGAATCCCTTGCGGGCTTCATTGTAACGGCCAACGAAAAGAATGCGCGGTGTTCCCGGGGTAGCCCAGGAAAATGGCTCCATGCGCTCGCCGAATCGGTCGATATCGATCCCATTGGGAACGACATCGTAGTGCCCGGCGAAGTACTGCATCATGTGAGTGCGGGCCGGTTCGGAAACGCAAATCTTGGCGTCCAGCCGGTTCATCAGGATCGAAAAATACGGCTTGAGCATGCCATACCAGGGATTCGTGTCCCGGGCGGCATGGAAGGTGGCGACATTGATGGTGCGGGAATTGAGGAGCACCATATAGGGCAGCAACGGCGTCATCGGTTCGTGGCAATGGACGATATCGAACCGCTCGAATTGCAGGATCTCCTTGACCGCGTTGTAGAGGGTGACATCGAACATCAACCGGGCTTTGGAGCCATTGGCGGGAATGGGGATCGTGCGGCCGACACCATAGAACCCGGGTTGGATGTCGAGTCCGCCCTGCCGGGCTTTCGGCGCCATGACCACGACCTCATGCCCGAGTTTTTCGAACTCGCGCTTGAGGTTTTCGATATGTTGCGCCACGCCGCCAGGGTGCGACATGTCGTACGGGGTAACTTGCGCGATCTTCACGCTGCCTCGTGACCGGAGTGGTGGTCGAAGTGGATCGGATTCCCTTCCGGTCCCGGATGATACCAGAGGGGCGGAGTCTTGAGCTGTGGCCCCTGGGTCTCGAGAAGCACGCGGCAGGCAGCATGCGGCACGCGGAACGGAGCAATCAGCCGTCAGCAGTCAGCGATTTTTCTCTGGACACTGGATACTGGACTTGCTCCTCCGGCCTCCGGTCCGCTGGTCCCAAGCCTACTTCCCCGGCGTAATGGCAGGCGGCCAGATGGCCGGGTTCGATTTCTCGGAGGAGGGGTTCTTCGACCGCGCAGCGTTCGGTGGCATAGCGGCAGCGGGTGCGGAAACGGCACCCACTGGGTGGGTTTACCGGGCTGGGCGGATCGCCGGTGAGGATAATGCGCTCCCGGCGAGCGCGCGGGTTGGCGATCGGCGCAGCGGCCATCAGTGCCTGCGTATAAGGATGCAGCGGTCGTTCGAAGATGCGTTCGGTGGGCGCTTGCTCGACAATCTTGCCGAGATACATAACGGCGACCGTGTCCGAGATACTGCGCACCACGCCGAGCTGGTGACTGATGAAGAGATAGGCGAGTCCCTTCTCCTCCCGTAGTAGGGCCAGGAG
>WBZO01007141.1_pt1 | contig 10462 bp, 7 predicted proteins | sample 5204261 | NCBI WGS metagenome assembly WBZO01 (sample SAMN12412400, study PRJNA552823) | activated sludge metagenome | isolation source: activated sludge from anammox sidestream of wastewater treatment plant... | place: USA: North Carolina | collected 2017-09
CCGGGTCCGCTCCCTCGTTCTCCGTTGTTCCGCCGGCGGGGGAGGCGCTAGATGGATGAAGTGAGCCGTTCCTTCTCGCTGCGCGCGGCTGCCCGGGAGCGCCCCGACGCAGACGCCGTGGTCACGCCGGCCGAGACCCTCTCGTACGCCGCGCTCTGGCGCCGGACCGAGCCGGTCGTCCGGTTCCTCCGACAGGACGGAGCGAAGAGCCCCGTCGCGCTCGTCGCGACGCTCCGGCTCGAGACGCTCCTCGTCATCTACGCGCTCGCGGAGATCGGGCGACCCATCGTGCTCGTCCATCCGCGCCTGACGGAGCGCGAGCGCGCGTCGTTGGTCGCCGACGCCGGCGCGTCGCTCGTCCTCGACGAGACGTGGACGCCCCCGTCCGAGGGAGACCCGGGCGCGGACGACGAGCCGCCGCCGCTGGACGATGAGGAGCCGCTGGCGATCCTCTTCACCTCCGGATCGAGCGGGACCCCGAAGGGCGTCGAGCTGAGCCGCCGCGCCTTCCTCGCCGCCGCGACCGCGAGCGCCGAGAACCTCGGCTGGCGGCCGGACGATCGCTGGCTCCTTTGCATGCCCATCGCCCACGTCGGCGGGCTCTCGGTCGTCCTTCGATGCCTGGCGGCGCGGAGGGCGGTCGTCCTGTCGCCGTGGACGGGATCCATCCCGGGGTTCCTCGCGGACATCGAGCGCCATCGCGTGACGATCCTGTCGGTCGTTCCGACGATGCTCGCGCGCGTGCTGGAGGAGGGGCCTCCGCGGCCGTTCCCCGATCACGTCCGCGCGGTCCTCCTCGGCGGAGACGCCGCGAGCGCGCCGTTGCTCGAGTCCGCCGCTCTGCGCGGCGTTCCGGCGCTCACCACGTACGGCATGACCGAGGCGTGCTCGCAGGTGGCGACGCTCGCGCCCGGCGAGCGCGCGACGCCGGCGACCGGCGTCGGACGTCCTCTACCGGGCACGGATGTCCGCATCGTCGACGGCGAGATCCAGGTCCGGTCGCGCACGCTGCTCACGCGCTATCTGCCGGCCGATCGCTGGCCGTCGCCGTTCCTCGAGGGAGGCTGGTTCCCGACGAAGGACCTCGGCCGCCTCGACGACGCCGGCTACCTGCACGTGACCGGGCGCAAGTCGGACCTGATCATCACCGGCGGCGAGAACGTCGATCCGCGCGAGGTCGAGGGCGTGCTCCTGCGCTGCCCGGGCGTACGCGCCGCGTGCGTGTTCGGCGTGCGCGACGACAAGTGGGGCGAGATCGTCGGCGCCGCGCTGGTGCTCGACGACGACTCGGCGTCGTCGTCGTCGATCGAGCGCATCGGCGCCTACGTGAAGTCCGAGCTCGCCGCGCACAAGCGGCCGCGGCTGGTCGCGCCGGTGCAGGAGCTCGTGCTCAACGGCACGGGCAAGGTCGATCGAAAGCAAACGGCCGCGAAGGTCGCGGCCGTTCTCGTGCGTTTGCCGTGAGCGTCGGGTCTTAGAACGTGCCCATCGCGGCGAAGCCGCCCGGGCCGATGCCGACGTCGAACTTCGGACGCTGGCGCGCCGCCGGCGAGGGCAGCGGCTCTTGCTCCGGCTTGTTCGTGAGCAGGCGGTAGGTGAAGTAGCCGGAGACGCCGGCGAACACGATCGTCGTGGCGAGGAGGACGTCGGTCGCGCCGGAGAGCGTCTGCGTCTTGTCACGCGCGCTGTTCAGCTCGTCGGCGCTGACGCCGGGCTGTCCGAGCTTGTCCTCCTGGTCGTTCTTCGCGCCGAGCGAGAGCGCGCCGACGACGCCGGTGGCGATCGCGGCCGCGCCCGTCGCGCTCCAGCCGACGACCGTCGGCAGGACCCACGGGTTCCGCTTCCGCTCGACGTACTGCGTCTGCTGGAGCTTCTCGATCTGGATGTCGATGTTCGTCTGCTCGCTCGACGCGACGGTGATCGTCTTCGTCACGGGCAGGTAGCCGCTCGCGCCGGCGGTGATCTTGCGGAGGCCGGGGTTCACGGCGAGCGGCTTGGCGAGCGGCGCCTTGCCGACGACGACGCCGTCGACCGAGATCTCGGCGCCGGGCACGTTCGTCGTGACGTTGACGCGCGCGATGCGCGGGCGGAGCTCCGCGATCTCCTTCTCGACGCTCTCGCGGCGATCCTTCGGGATCTCGCTGCCGCCTTCCTGGAGGTAATGCTCGAACGCGTTGAGCGCGTCGACGTAGTTGTTCAGCGAGCGATACGCGAGACCGATGTTGTAGAGGATGCGGTAGCTCGGAGCGATCGAGAACGCGCGCTCGAACTCGATGCGCGCCGCTTCGTAGTTGCCGTCCTCGTACAGCTTCAGGCCGAGGTCGTAGTGCTTACGCGCCTCCGCCATGTTGTCCGCCGTCTGCTGCCAGTTCGACTTGGGCTGCTGGGCTCCGGCCACCCCGGGAACGAGAAGCAACGCACCACCGAAGACCAAACACCGCATGCCGTTTCGCATGGTTTTAGGAAAGAAGATCCGATGGTGGTCCGTCAATGAAAAATCGAAAGTTTTTGAGCGACCCTCCGTTGCTTGTCCTGGTGAAGGGGAGGACAATCGGCCACCATCCAGGACAGGGAGCCAGGACAGGAGGAGCGATCCATGGAAGGGCCCATTCTCGGAATTCGGTTCGTTCACACCGCCATCCGGCGCGAGACCGAGGACATCGACGCGTCCGTGGGGGCGGTCAACACCCCCGAACAAGCCACGGCGCTCGGCAAGCGCATCGAGTTCCTCGCGCTCATGGTCCATCTCCACACGGATGGAGAAGAGGTCGCGATGTTCCCGAAGCTCGAAGAGAAGGCGCCGAACATGGCCGCCCACTACCTCTTCGATCACAAGGAAGAGGACGCGCTGATCAAGGAGATCCAGGACCTGATCAAGGCGGTCGAGCAGAACCCGGCCGATCGGACGGCGAAGGTGCGGAGCGATCTCCAGCGCCGCTGCGCCGCCCTCCGCCACCATGCGCACCTGCACGTCGGCAAGGAGGAGACGATCGTCGTCCCGACCATCGCGAAGCTCTTCAGCCCGCCGGAGCAGGGTGCCATCGTCCAGCAGGTGCTCTCGCGCTACACGCCGGACCAGGTCCGCGAGATGCTCCCGTGGATCATCAACTGGCTCGAGCCCGCCGACCGCGCGATCTACATGCGCGACATGAGCATGGGCATGCCCCCGCAGGTGTTCGCGGCGGCCAAGGATTGGATCCGCTCGGGGACGAGCGCGGAGGTCTGGGCGGACCTCCAGAAGCGCGTCCCCGATCTCCTCCCTGCGAGCTGATTCAGCGCGAACGAGTCTGACTCAGGGGGGCGGCACGCCGTTCACTGGACGCCGTAGTGGCGGCTCCAGTGGACGGTGAAGATCGTCTGGAAGAGCATCTGGCGCTCGACGTCCTCGAGCTTGCGTCGCGCGCGGACGATCTCGAGCAGGCGCGGCACGTTCAGGTACTTCGCGACGAACGGATCGGGCTTCGTGAGAAACTTCTCGGCCTCCGCACGATAGAGATCCTCGACGCCCTGGTCCTTCGGCAGCGCGGACTTCTTGCGCCAGCGGACGGCGTCGGACATGACGGGCGGGGAGGCGAGGCGCAGGAGCCACTTCTCCATGCCGTCCTTGAAGCCGACCTCGATCGGGATGCGCCGCGCGAGATCGAGCATGCGCGCGTCCGCGAAGGGCACGCGCGCCTCGAGCCCGTGCGCCATCGACTCCATGTCGCCCATGTGCAGGAGGCGCGCGAGGAAGCGGCGGAAGACGAGGTAGCTCGTCACCTTGATGTTGTCGGCGCGCGTCCCCCAGCCGTAGCCGGCCTCGTCGGCGACCCTCTTGTGCTTCGCCGCGATCGTGCGGAGCGGATCGATCTCCGCGACGATCTTCGGGTTCAGCATCTGCACGCGCGAGTCGTACTGCGAGAACTTCTTGAGCGGTCCCTCGGGCGACGAGATGGTCACGTCGTCGAGCACGAAGTGGTAGCCGAAGTGCGTCTCGTCGGCGGCGTCGCCGACCATCACGACCTTGTGCGTCTTGCTCGTGGCGCGCGCGAGATAGTGGAGCGACATCTCCTGCTCGCCCGCCGGCATCGAGTCGCTGATCTGCGCGACGCGCGGGAGATCGGCGAGGATCTTCGAGCGATCGACGTGCACCCAGTGCTGCTTGACGCCGATGGCGCGCGCGGCGTCCTCCGCGAACGGGCTGTCGTCGGAGACGATGAGCCGCTGCTTCGAGTAGTCCCACGAGTCCATCCCGTCGAACTTGATCGTGTAGCTCTCGGCCTTGGAGTACGCGACGACGCAGGTCGAGTCGATGCCGCCCGACAGATACGCGGCGACGGGGACGTCGGACTGCACGTACGTGTCGCGCACGGCCTGCTCCAGCGTCTGGCGCAGCTTCGTGCCGAGCTCGAGGACGTCGGCGGGATAGACGGGATCGATCTTGTAGTCCCACCACCGCCGGATCTGCGTCGCGCCCTGCACGATCTTCATGAGGCAGCCGGGCTGGAGCACCTCGATGTCCTCGAACATCGCGTGCTCCGAGCCGCTCCACGCCGGGATCACGCACCACTCGACGAACGACTCGACGTGGAGCTTCCGCTGCCCCTCGATGCCCGCGAGGATGCCCTTCACCTCCGACGCGAACATCAGCTCGTCGCCCTTGCGGCGGTACACGAGCGGACAGATGCCCGCGCGATCGCGCGCGAGGAAGCCCTCGTTGCGCGCCGTGTCCCAGAAGCAGAAGGCGAACATGCCGTTCAGCCGGTCGAGCGCCTTCTCTCCCCACTTGATGCACGCGGCGAGGACGACCTCGGTATCGCAGTTCGTCTGGAACGGGTAGTCGAGCTCGCGACGGAGATCGCGGTAGTTGAAGATCTCGCCGTTGAAGACGAGCACGTAGCGACGATCCACGCTGCGCATCGGCTGATGGCCGTTGGCGAGGTCGACGATCGCGAGGCGCGTCGAGGCGAGGCCGATGCCGTCGCCGAAGAACGCGTCCTGCTCGTCGGGCCCCCGATGGATGAGCGCGCGCTGCATGGCCTTGACCCGCGGAACCATGTCCGCAGGCGAACCCCCATTCAACTTCACGATGCCGGCGATCCCGCACATGGCATCAACCGTATCACGACGGTGACGCGTCCATCGGGCCAGTGCACGGGCCTCCGGTCCGTCCCGGTCAGGCATGGACGACGGCGCTCCCCGGACGTTACCCTCTCGGGCTCCATGCTCGACCGCGATGCCATCCTGGGAGGTCCGTCGGTGCTCGCGCACCCGACGAGCGTGCGTTTCGCCGACTCCGTCGGCGGCGGCCGCCTGCATCACCCGAAGATGCTCGAGCTCATGCACGACGCCTACGAGGCGCTCCTCGCGGCGAACGGTACGGCGCTGCCGCGCGTCCTCGCCGACCGAGCGTGGGGCGCGCCGCTCACGCATGCGGACCTCGAGCTCCTCGCCGACCTGCGCTTCGGCACGCCGCTCGAGATCGTCGTGTCCGCCGCCGAGGCGTGGAAGAACCGCGTGACGTTCGGGTATCGCGTGCGCGACACCGAGCGCGACCAGGTCGTGGCGCTGGGCAGGACCGCGCACGCGTTCGTCGATCTCGCGACGCTGCGTCGCCGCGAGATCCCCGACGCGATCCAGGCCATCCTCGCGCGCTTCCCTCGAGCCGCGGCGAGCGACGAGGCGGCGCCGCCGCCTCGCCGCGACGATCTGCTCCTCGCGCCGCCGCGCCATACGCAGCGCATCACCGTCTCGTTCGAGGACGTCGACGCGGCGGGCTTCGTGTTCTTCGCGCGGACGACCGCGTTCTTTCATCGCGCCTACTGCGACATGCGCCGCCGCGCCGGCCAGCCCATCTCCGAGTACGCGCCACGGTCCGAGTCGCGCGCGCTCGGCACCGAGGCCGACTACCTCCGGCCTCTCTCGGCCGGCGAGGAAGCGGACGTGCACGTCGTCTCGAGCGCGTTCGCGGACGGCGTCGCGACGATCGGCTTTCGTATCGCCACCGCGGCGGGCGCCGAGCCGGTGGCGATCGGGACGTTCTCGCACTCGGCGGAGTCGCCGGTCGAGCTCCCGCCCCCGAGCGCCTGACGCTCATCGAAGTGCTCATCGAAGCGCGCGGCGATCCTTTCGCACCTGGGATCTCGTCGGCGCCTCGCGTGGCGTCCCGCCGATCGAGCGAGCGCGCATGGATCGCCTGCCAGGTGGCGGATCGAGCGAGCGCGCATGGATCGCCTGCCAGGTGGCGGATCGAGCGAGCGCGCATGGATCGCCTGCCAGGTGGCGGATCGAGCGAGCGCGCATGGATCGCCTGCCCGGTGGCGGCCCGAGCGAGCGAGCGAAGCGAGCGAAGCGAGTACTAGAGAGGGGTAGCGTAGGGGTACTCACGCGGTAGCGAAGCGGAGCCGTAGCGGGTGCGGGGCCGGGCCTGCGGCGGCGAACGACAACCATCCTCTTGACTTGGTGTTGTCGTTCCATTGTTCTGCATAAGACATTCGGCCGTACTGGGGACGGGAGAAAAAAACGAGATGCGTCGGAGAAGACTTCACTTGGGCCTCCTCGGAGGCGGAGCGGCAGTGACTGCCGTCTCGGTGCTCGTCAGCTGTTTGGACGATCCGCGTGCCGGTGAAGAGGTCCGCGTGATCAGCGCGTGCGATCTCAACCAGCTGTCGGCGGATCCCGCATCGCCGCAGGCGTCCCTTCGTGTCTACGTGCAGACGACGGAGCAGCTGCTCCAGCGCGCCACTGCCGTCGAGACGGAGATGAAGGACGCGTGCAACGCGATCGATACCGAGCTCGGTCTGCCCACCGGGGCGGACGCGCTCACCGCGTGCAAGCCGATCGCGGCGCGCGTCGCCGCGATTACGAAGAACCAGGCGCGACCCGAGGCCCCGTTCTTCGCCAACTGGGCGGAGCTGCGCTACGCGCCGCTGTGCCAGTCTCCGCCGGATGCGCTCGCGAAGTGCATCTCGCAGTGCACGCCGGGCACGTGCGACGCGACGAAGTGCGAGCCGCAGAAGCTCGCCGCAGTCTGCCAGGGCACGTGCAAGGGCGTGTGCATCTCGCAGGGCGAGAACCTGCCGTGCACCGGTGCGTGCGTCGGCGACGTCAAGATGGAGATGCCGAACCCGAGCTCTTGCGGCGGCGAGTGCCAGGGCGTCTGCGTCGACGGTCCGGACTGGTACGGGCACTGCGACGGCGCGTGCGCGGGTCAGTTCGTCGGCCGCTGCGAAGGCACCTGCACCGGCATCTGCAACGGCCAGCCGATCAACCAGACGGACGCGGGCGCCGACGCCGGCGATCCCGACGCCGGTGACCCGGATGCCGGCGATGGTGGTGGTGGCGGCGGCGGCGGTGGACCGCCGGTGCTCGCGCCGCCTCCGACGAACGCGGACGGCAACTGCCAGGGCGTGTGCGTCGGCGTCTGCAGCAAGGGCTCCGAGGGCCTCTGCATCGGGGCGCCGTGCCTCGAGTTCCAGCAGGCCGGTCCGCCGAACCTCGGTCACTTCTCGGGAGGCAACTGCTTCTCCGGTCTGTGCGGCGGCGTCTGCAAGTCGGCGCTCGGCAACAGCTCGCCGACGACCTGCACCGGCCAGTGCGCGCAGGCTTCGCCCGAGTGCAAGGGCCTCTGCGCGGGTCCCTGCGAGGGCACGACGTCGAACCCGGTGTGCACCGGCAACCTGTCCTGCGGGCAGAACGCCGAGTGCGAGAACGCCTGCCAGGCGAAGGCGCTCCTCGAGGAGGTCTGCCAGGAGCCGAAGACGCTCGAGATGTACGCGATCACCGATCCGAAGCTCCTCGATGCGTGGCAGAAGCACGGCGCGCGGCTCGCGAAGGCGGTCTCGCAGGTGAAGGGCCTCCGCAACGCGTTCGGCTTCGTCGGCTCGCGTGCGTACGGCGACTTCGTCGCCATCGGCCTCAAGGGCGATCTCGTTCGCGCGTGCGTCGCCAAGGGCAACGAGAACGTCACGGCGGCGGACACGAAGATCCGCGCCATGACCAACGGCGACCCGACCATCTCGAAGGGAGAGTCGCAATGAGCACCCGCATGTCATTCTTCACTCCGCGCCGTCGTGGGCTCCTCGCCCTCGCAGCGCTCGGCGCGGTCGCGATCGCGTCGAGCCAGGGCTGCTCGTTCACGACGAACACCACTGCCGTGCAGTGCACCTCGGAGGCGGAGTGCCAGGGCCTCGGCCCGGCCTTCGCCGGCACGACCTGCGATCCGGTCAGCAAGACCTGCGTGAAGGTCAACGAGGAGCAGGACCTCTGCAAGACGAACCAGGAGTGCATCGACAAGGTCGGCGGCATCCCGTCGATCTGCCGCAAGAGCGACCGCAAGTGCGTGGTCCTCACGTCGCCGGAGTGCCCGAGCGTCATGGCGCAGCCGGGTCAGCTCCTCAACAACGACGCCATCGTCATCGGATCGATCAACCCGGCCGGCGCGACCGAGCTCGGTGACCCGATGGAGAAGGCGGTCGAGTTCGCGCAGATCGAGTTCTCGAAGCAGGTCCGCGGCCTCCCGGCCGTGGAGGCGGGCAAGACCGATCCGCGTCCGCTCGTCATCGTCTCGTGCCGCGAGTTCGGCACCGACGGCTACGACTCGATGGTCCGTGCGGCGGTGCACCTGGCGAAGAACGTCCAGGTGCCCCTCGTCATCGGTCCGGTCGACGCGGCGAACTGCGCGCTCACCGCGGGCGAGGTCCTGAACCCGGCCCGTGTCCTGTCGATCTTCCCGATCGGCCAGAGCCCGTTCCTCACCAGCCTGCCCAACCCGATCGCGCCGACGCCGCTGAACTGGAGCCTCGGCTACAGCGACGCGAACATCACGAACGCCGCCGCGGAGTTCGTGAAGCTCAAGCTCGAGCCGGACGTGAAGGCGAAGAACGGCGGCAACCCGCTCAAGATCGCGGTCCTCGTCGAGGACAACTTCCAGGGCCAGACGAGCGCGGAGCTCCTCGAGAAGAAGCTCGTGTTCAACGGCAAGTCGGCGTCGGACAACCTCACCGACGGCAACTACATCCGCCTGTCGATCGGCGACCAGCTCGATCCGGTGAAGAACCCCGTCCCGGAGGCGACGGTCGCGAAGGCGCTGACGGCGCTCTTCCAGTTCAAGCCGGACATCGTCTTCCACGACTACGCGCCGAAGGCGATCCCGACCACGTTCGTCCCGATGCTCGTGCAGTGGCCGCAGGCGCTCCCGCGCGCCTACCACATGGACCTGATCGGTACGTTCAAGGCGTTCACGACGGTCAACATCATGGTCGACACGTTCGGCTACCACGGCCGCGTGTTCTCGTTCACCACGAAGGTGGATCGCCAGCCGGCGGGCCGTCACGGCCAGTTCAAGACGCGCTTCGTCCAGCAGTACCCGCAGTTCGCGAGCCTGCCGGCGGTCGAGGACGCGCTCATCCACTTCTGGTACGACGCGACGTACATGGCGGCGTACACGCTCGCGGCGAACGGGTCGAAGCCGCTCACCGGCGACAACCTCGCGGCCACGCTCCCGCAGATGCTCCCGCCGGGCGGCGGGAAGATCGAGACGGGCCCGGGGGACATCAGCAAGGCGTTCCAGCTCCTCCAGTCCGGACAGGGCATCGACCTCGACGGTCTGTCGGGCGACATGAACGTCGATCCTCGGACCGGCTTCACCAACTACGACATCGAGATCAACTGCCCGGAGAAGAAGGACGGACACACCGTTCGCTTCCAGCCGTCCGGCTTCTACACGCTGAACGGCGTGGGCCAGCTGCCGGCGGGCGGGAACCTCAGCTGCGAGCCGGCCATTCCGTGATGGTCCCCTGACGGGGATCGACCACATCACATAGCCCACCACGCGAGCGCGGGCCGTTCGGCGAGTCAGTCGCCGGGCGCCCGCGCTTCGCGCATTTGACGGCCAGCGCGCCCAGCGGCGTCGTGAGGTCGTAGCCGCCGGTCTCCGAGTTCGTCCCGCCAGGAGGTTCGATGGCGCAGGGGAAGTGCTTCGCTGGTGTCTCGATCACGACGGCAGCCTCGGTGCGGTTACGGAACCACTCCATGCGGAGGCACTCGTCGCGGAAGGTGCCGTTGAAGCTCTCGTCGGTGCCGTTCTCCCAGGGCCTGCCCGGATCGATGAACGCGGTGTCGATACTCTCGTCTTCGTCCAGCGCAACAGGGCCTTCTGTGACGTCGCGAAAATCTGGCGGAGATCGTCCGAAAAGTCTGGCGGGTGGAAGCTGGCGTGAAGCGCGTTTTGCGAGAAGACGGAAGCGAAGCCGTTGGGACGGCGTGGATCCGGCGCGCATCGAGGAAGCGCGCGATTCCGGATTGCTGGACGAGCTAGGCGTCATCGCCATCGAGGGTTTTCGGATCGACGGCGCGCGTCGTGAAAGAAGAGCCGGCAAGACGAAGGTGTTGGCCGCGCTCGAGGAGGACCTCGCCCCATCGCTCGAGCGGCTCGTTGGTGGTGAAGACGATGGGGCGCCTCTTGAAACACCTCTGGTCGACG
>WBZO01007142.1_pt1 | contig 10462 bp, 7 predicted proteins | sample 5204261 | NCBI WGS metagenome assembly WBZO01 (sample SAMN12412400, study PRJNA552823) | activated sludge metagenome | isolation source: activated sludge from anammox sidestream of wastewater treatment plant... | place: USA: North Carolina | collected 2017-09
CGACGAGGTGAAGCCGCAGCTCGCGCAACGCGCGCAAGCGGCGTATCTCGACAAGTACTTCAAGGAGCTGCGCGCCAAGGGCGGCGTGTAGTCCCCATCCTGGTCGCAAGAAGGGGCAGGTCGCAGCGGCGACCTGCCTTCTCGTTTGCGGGGACGCTCCGCACGCGACCCATGACGCCGCCGCGCGCCACCGGCGCGTGGCGCGGAAGCAAGATCGTTGCCTGCATGCGCGAGGTCTCCGCGACGCAACGGGGAAAACCCTAGCCATGGTTTCGATATGGAGGTAAACCCTCGAATCAGGCTGGACATCTTGCGGATAACCCAATAGCCTCCCAGTTCGCTCGCCCTTCGCCGGGCGAGTTTTCGGTTCGAAGTCGACAACGAAGGAGACCACGGATGCGCCGCGGCGCATCCGGGTCGGACGGAGGAGTTGGATGCATTTCATCAAGAATCCCAAGGATTTCTGGGCAGGGATCCTCTACATCGCCTTTGGCATCGCAGCGATCGGCATCGCTTACAACTATCCCGTCGGCTCCGCCGGGCGCATGGGGCCCGGGTACTTCCCGCGCGCGCTCGGCATCATCCTCATCGGACTCGGGCTGATCCTGTCGCTGCGCGCGCTTCGTCTGCGTGGCGAACCGCTGAGCTTCCCCACGTTCAAGCCGATCGTCATCATCATCGGGGCGACCGTCCTGTTTGGTCTCGCCGCGCCGAAACTCGGACTCGTCGTCGCGACGATCATCCTCGTCATCGCTTCCAGCACCGCGAGCGAGGAGTTCAACTGGAAGGAAGCGGTCATCGCGTCCGTCGGGCTCGCGGTCTTCGCGTGGGTCGCCTTCGCCCGGGGGCTCAATCTGCAGCTTCCCGTCTGGCCCTGGTTCATGGGATAGGAGACGCACATGGAAATCCTCTCCCACCTCGCGCTCGGCTTCAGCGTCGCCGTCACGCTCCAGAACGTTCTGTACGCTTTCGTCGGCGTGCTCCTGGGCACGCTCATCGGCGTGTTGCCCGGGATCGGCCCGGTCCCGACGATCGCGATGCTGCTGCCGATCACGTATGCGCTGCCGCCGGTTGCCGCGCTCATCATGCTCGCCGGCATCTACTACGGCGCGCAGTACGGCGGGTCGACGACGGCGATTCTCGTCAATCTTCCGGGCGAGTCTTCCGCCGTCGTCACCTGCATCGACGGCTATCAGATGGCGCGCCAGGGGCGCGCCGGCAAGGCGCTCGCGGTCGCCGCCATCGGTTCGTTCATCGCGGGAACGTTTGCGACGATGCTCATTGCCGGCTTCGCGCCGCCGCTGGCCGACGTGGCGCTCAAGTTCGGGCCCGCCGAGTACTTCTCGCTCATGGTGCTCGGCCTCATCGCGGCGGTGGTGCTCGCGAGCGGCTCGCTCGTCAAGGCGATCGGCATGATCGTGCTGGGGCTCCTTCTCGGAATCGCCGGGACCGACGTCAACTCGGGACTGCAGCGGTACACGTTCGGCATCGCCGAACTGTCCGACGGCATCGGCTTCGTGACCGTGGCGATGGGCCTGTTCGGTTTCGCCGAGATCATCGTCAACCTCGAGCACCGGGGAAAACGCGAGATCTTCACCAAGGGCGTGTCGGACCTTATGCTCAAGTGGCACGAGTTCAAGGAAGCCCTGCCTGCGATCCTGCGCGGGACGGGGCTTGGCTCGGTACTCGGGATCCTCCCCGGAGGTGGGGCCATGCTCTCGGCCTTTGCCTCGTACATGGTCGAGAAGAAACTCGCCAAGGATCCGTCGCGCTTCGGCAAGGGCGCGATCGAAGGCGTCGCCGGCCCGGAGAGCGCCAACAATGCGGGATCGCAAGCGAGCTTCATCCCGATGCTCACGCTCGGCATCCCGCCCAACGCCGTGATGGCGCTCATGGTCGGCGCGATGACGATCCACTCGATCCAGCCCGGACCGCAGGTGATGACCTCGAACCCCGATCTCTTCTGGGGACTCATCGCCTCGATGTGGATCGGCAATCTGATGCTCGTCGTCTTGAACCTGCCGCTGATCGGCATCTGGGTGAAGCTCCTGCAGGTGCCGTATCGCCTGCTCTATCCCGCGATCCTCCTCTTCTGCTGCATCGGGGTGTACAGCATCAACAACAACGTCTTCGACGTCTTCATCACGGCGGTCTTCGGCATCCTCGGCTGGATCTTCGTGAAGCTCGAATGCGAGCCGGCGCCGCTCCTCCTGGGTTTCATCCTGGGGCCGATGATGGAGGAGAACCTGCGACGGGCGCTCCTGCTCTCGCGAGGCGACGCGACGGTGTTCGTCACACGTCCGATCTCGGCGGTGATGCTGGGCATGGCGCTCGTCATGTTGCTCATCATCGTGGCGCCGTCGATCCGCAAGAAGCGCGACGAGGCGTTCCACGAATAGCGCGGGACGCCGTGCGCATGCGCTAAACTGGTGCGCATCATGCCCGACGACCTCGCCCCCGCCTCCCTCGCCTTCGACTGGTCGCTCCCCTACGCGGCGCGGCGCCAGCCGATCTTCGCACGTAACGTCGTCGCGACGTCGCAGCCGCTCGCGACGCAGGCCGGGGTGGCGATGCTCGCCCGGGGCGGCAACGCGGTCGACGCCGCGCTCGCGACCGCGATCACGCTCGCGGTCGTCGAGCCGTGCAGCAACGGTGTCGGCTCCGACCTCTTCGCGATCCTGTGGACCGGCAGCGAACTCGTGGGCCTCAACGCGTCGGGGCGCGCACCGGCAGCGTGGAATCCGGCCCGCTACGCGGGCCGGCAGACGCTGCCTGAGCGCGGCTGGGACACGGTGACGATTCCCGGCGCAGTCTCGGGATGGCGCGCGCTGTCGCAGCGGTACGGGAAACTTCCCTTCGGCGACCTCTTCGAGCCGGCGATTCGCTACGCGCGCGACGGCTTTGCGGTTTCGCCCGTGGTCGCGCAGAAGTGGCACCTCGCGATCCCGCACATGCCGCGCGACCTGGGCTGGTTCGAGCACTTCCTGCCCTCCGGCCGTGCGCCGCAACCGGGCGAGCGCTTCGCCAGCGCCGACCTCGCCCGCACGCTCGAGGCCATCGCGCGCACCGAAGGAGAAACGTTCTATCGCGGTGAGCTCGCGCAGGCGATGGTCCGTCACTCCCGCAGCGCCGGGGGCGCGCACAGCGCCGACGACTTCGCAACACACGCGGTCGATTGGGTGACACCGCTCGCGCTCACCTATCGTGGCATCACGGTCCACGAGATCCCGCCCAATGGCCAGGGCATCGCCGCGCTGATCGCGTTGGGCATTCTCGATCGCTTCGACGTCGCGCAGGCGCCGGCGGACAGCCCGGCCACGCAGCATCTCCTCATCGAGGCGATGAAGCTCGGCTTCGCCGATGCGTATCGCTACGTCGGCGACGCCGGCAGCATGGACGTCGACCCGGCCGCATTGCTCGATCGCAACTATCTCGCGGAACGCGCGCGCGGCATCGATCCCGGGCGGGCGCGCGACTTCGGGCCCGGTTCGCCGCCACGCGGCGGAACGGTCTACCTTTGCGCCGGGGACGCGGAAGGGATGCTGGTCTCGCTCATCCAGTCGAACTACATGGGCTTTGGCTCCGGAGTCGTCGTCCCCGGCACCGGCATCAGCCTGCAAAATCGCGGCGCGGGCTTCAATCTCAAGGCGGGACACCCCAACGAGGTCGGCGGCGGCAAGCGGCCGTACCACACGATCATTCCCGGTTTTCTCACCCGCAACGGCGCACCCCTCGCCGCATTCGGCGTCATGGGTGGGCCCATCCAGCCGCCGGGCCACGTGCAAACGCTCGTGCGCCTTCTCGACTACCGGATGAATCCGCAGGCTGCGCTCGATGCACCGCGCTGGAAGCTCGCACCCAACGGCGCGGTCGATCTCGAAGCGTCCGCGGGACCCGCGCTCGCCGAGGCCCTGGCAGCGATGGGACACTCGATCCAGGCGCACCACGACTCGTACATGGACTTTGGCGCGGGACAGTTCATCGTCCGCGACGGCGACGGATACGTCGCGGGATCCGATCCGCGACGCGACGGGCAGGCCGCCGGGTTCTAGCCCGCGATCGGCGCCGCCGCGCCATCCGCACGTTGAGTGCGCTGGCGTTGCGCGTCGTGCGCGCCGCTCACTTCGGCGTCGCCTTGAGCGTGGACAGCGGCGTGAGATCCGGAACCGGAATCCGCTTGCGATCGGCGGGCAATGCGGACAGCGGCGCCACCGCGCGCATCGTCGCCCGGCTCCGCCGGGTGAGCTCCTGATAGCTTTGCGTACCCTCGACCTTCCACGCGAGTTCCTGCGCGGTCAACGTGCGCACGATCCGGCCCGGCACGCCCGCGACGAGCGTGCGCGGTGGCGCGACGAAGCCGGCCTTGATGAAGGCCATCGCCGCCACGAACGCCGATTCGCCGATGACCGCATTGTCATTGACCACCGCGTTCATGCCGACGAGCGCGTTGCGCTGGATGAGACAACCGTGCAGGATCGCGCCGTGGCCGATGTGGCCGTCTTCCTCGACGATCGTGTCGGTACCCGGATAGCCGTGCATCACGCAGCAATCCTGCACGTTGGCACCGGCGCGCACCTCGAGGCGGCCGAAGTCCCCACGCAACGCGGCGCAGGGGCCGACGTAGACACCCGGTCCCACGAGCACGTCACCGATGAGCACCGCCGACGGATGCACGAAGGCGCTGGGGTCGACGACGGGCACGATCCCGTCGATCTCGTAGACGGTCAGTTGCATCGATGGCTCCTCGGAGCGCCGCGCTTAGCCCACCCACGCGCGCGCATTGCGAAACATCCGCAGCCACGGCGAGGCCTCCGGCCAGGATGCGGGATGCCACGACATCTGCACGGTACGCCACACGCGCTCGGGATGCGGCATGAGGATCGTGTAGCGGCCGTCCGCGGTCGTGAGCCCCGTGATGCCCTCGGGTGAGCCGTTGACGTTGTGCGGATACGCCGTGGTCGGCGCGCCGCGGGAATCGACGTAGCGCAGCGCGACGAGCGGGCGGGCGGCGGCAAGCGCGTGCGCGTCGCGAAACTCGGCAAAGCCTTCCCCGTGCGCCGTCGCCACGGGAATGATGCTGCCGGCCATGCCGGTGAAGAAGAGCGACGGCGAGGACGTCACCTCCACCTGGACGAAGCGGGCCTCGAACTGTTCGGAGCGATTGCGCACGAAGCGCGGCCAGTGCGCGGCTCCCGGAATGAGATCGCGCAGGCTCGACATCATCTGGCAGCCATTGCACACGCCGAGCGCGAAGACGTCGCCGCGGGCGAAGAAGGCGGCGAACTCGTCGCGCAGCGCCGGACTGAAACGAATCGTCTTGGCCCAGCCCTCCCCGGCACCGAGCACGTCGCCGTACGAGAACCCGCCACAACCGACGATGCCGACGAAATCTGCCAGCGAATGCCGACGCTGCGCGAGGTCGGTCATGTGCACGTCGTAGGCGTCGAAACCCGCCCGATCGAACGCCGCGGCCATCTCGACCTGCCCATTGACGCCCTGCTCGCGCAGGACCGCGACGCGCGGCCGCACGCCGCGCGCGATCCACGGTGCGGCGACGTCCTCGGCCGGATCGAAGGCAAGCCGCGGCGTGAGACCCGGATCGGCGGCATCGGCGAGGCGCGCGTACTCCTGGTCCACCGTTTCCGGATCGTCACGCAAGCGCTGCAGTGCGTGCGTGGTCGCCGACCAGGCACGGTGCAAGTCGACGCGCGACTCGTCGATGAGCGTCTGCCCGTCTTGCATCACGCGAATGCGCTCGCCCGACGTGGGGGCGCCGAGCGTCGACGCCGCGAGGCCGCACGCCCGGGCGGCGGCGAGCACCGCGGTGCACCGCGCCGACGGAACCGCAATCACCGCGCCCAGTTCCTCGGCAAAGAGCGCGGGCAGCGCGGGAACACCGGCCGGCAGCGTGACGTCGAGTCCGCAGCGCGAGGCAAATGCCATCTCGACCAGCGCGACAATGAGGCCGCCATCGGCGAGGTCGTGGTAGGCGGCGAGCGATCCTTCTGCCCGCAAGGCGGCGACGAAGGCAAAGAAGGTCGCAAGCCGCTGCGGATCATCGAGATCGGGCGCATCGTTGCCGAGTTGATCGTGGACCTGCGCCAACGCGGAGCCGCCGAGCCGCCGGCGCCCGTCGGCGACGTCGAGATGCAGGAGTGCGAGTTCACCCGCGGCCGGCGGCAGGAACGGGGTCGCCGTGCGCCGCACGTCGCGCACCGGGGCAAACGCCGACACGATGAGCGACACCGGTGCCGTGACCGCGTGATCCCCCGCCGCATCGCGCCACGTGGTGCGCATCGACAGCGAGTCCTTCCCCACCGGGATCGAGACGCCCAAGGCGATACAGGTGTCGAGCGCGACGGCGCGGACGGTGTCGTAGAGCGCCGCATCCTCGCCGGGATGTCCGGCGCTTGCCATCCAGTTGGCCGACAGCTTGATGGCATCGATCGCCGTGACATCGGCGGCAGCGATGTTGGTGATCGCCTCACCGACCGCCATGCGCCCCGATGCCGGTGCATCGATGAGCGCGATCGGCGTGCGCTCGCCCATCGCCATCGCCTCACCCGCATGGCCGTCGAAGTCGCGCAGCGTGACCGCAACGTCGGCCACCGGCACCTGCCATGGCCCCACCATCGGGTCGCGCGCGCACAGGCCACCGACGGTGCGATCGCCGATGGTGACGAGGAACGTCTTGTCGGCCACCGCCGGCAGGTGCAAGACGCGGTACAGCGCCTCGCGCACGCCGATCGTCTCGAGATCGAGCGGTGGCAGCGCGCGGACGACGCGGCGAACGTCGCGCGTCATCTTCGGAGCCTTGCCCAGGATCACTTCCAGCGGAACGTCGACCGGCGTGTCACCGAAGTGTGCGTCGGTGACGACGAGGCGCCCAGCATCGTTGGCGGTGCCCACCACCGCGAACGGGCAGCGCTCGCGCGCGCAGATCGCGGCAAAGCGCGACAGCGATGCCGGTGCGAGCGCGAGCACGTAGCGCTCCTGCGCCTCGTTGCACCAGATCTCGCGCGGGGACATGCCAGGCTCCTCCGACGGCACGTCGCGCAGCTCGAACGTCCCGCCGACGCCGCCGCCGTGGACGAGTTCGGGCAACGCGTTCGACAGGCCGCCGGCACCGACGTCGTGGATCGAGAGGATCGGGTTGTCGGCGCCGAGCTGCCAGCAGCGATCGATCACCTCCTGCGCCCGCCGCTCGATCTCGGCGTTGCCGCGCTGCACCGAGTCGAAATCGAGATCGGCGGTATTGGTTCCGGTCGCCATCGACGATGCGGCGCCACCCCCGAGGCCGATGAGCATGCCGGGCCCCCCGAGCTGGATGAGCAGCGTGCCGGCAGCAAGCGGCGCCTTGTGCGTGAGGTCGGCGCGGATGCTGCCGATGCCGCCGGCGATCATGATCGGCTTGTGGTAGCCACGCACCTCGCCGGCGACCCGCTGCTCGAAGGTTCGGAAGTAGCCGGTGAGGTTCGGACGGCCAAACTCGTTGTTGAACGACGCCGCGCCGATCGGACCATCGAGCATGATCGACAAGGCGGAGGCGATGCGCGCGGGCTTTCCGTGATCGGCCTCCCACGGCTGCGTGAGTCCGGGAATGCGCAAGTGCGACACCGTGTAGCCGACGAGGCCCGCCTTCGGCTTCGCGCCGCGCCCGGTCGCGCCCTCGTCGCGTAGCTCGCCGCCGGCCCCGGTGGCCGCGCCCGGGAACGGCGCGATCGCGGTGGGGTGGTTGTGCGTCTCCACCTTCATCAGCGTGTGCGTGAGCTCGTGGCGCGCGCCGTAGCGCTCGCCCTCGCGTGGATGGAAGCGTGCAACGCTCTCCCCCTCCATCACCGCGGCGTTGTCCTCGTAGGCAACGATGGTGCCCTCGGGATGCGCGGCGTGCGTCGCGCGGATCATCGCGAAGAGACTCTGCTCTTTCGCTTCGCCATCGATGATCCAACGGGCGTTGAAGATCTTGTGCCGGCAATGCTCCGAATTCGCCTGCGCGAACATCATGAGCTCGACGTCGGTGGGATCGCGGCCCAGGCGACGGAAGCTCGTCTCGAGATAGTCGATCTCGTCGGGCGCAAGGGCGAGGCCGAGCTCGGCGTCGGCGCGCACGAGCGCGGCGCGCCCCTGCGTCACGAGCGGCACCGTCGTGAGCGGCCGCGGTGCGACACGGGCGAACAACGCCGCCACTGCGTCGTTACCCGCCCACACCGACTCGGTCATCCGATCGTGGATGAGCGGCAGGAAGGCGTCACGATCGGATTGCGACCATCCCGCGTCACGCGTGACGACGCGATACGCGACGCCGCGCTCGATGCGGGCGACCGCGTCGAGTCCGCAGTTGTGGGCGATGTCGGTCGCGCGCGAGGACCAGGGTGAGATGGTCCCGGCGCGCGGCGCGACGACGAGCTCCACGCTTGCGGCGCGTGCATCATCGGATGTGGGCTCGGGGCCGTAGGTGAGCAAGGCGTCGAGCGTCGCCCGCTCGGCGGCGGTGAGTGCACGCGTGAGCGCGACGAAGTGCAGGAACACGGCGTCGATGCGCTCGACACGATGCCCGGGCTGCGCCTCGCGCAGCGCGTCCAGCAGCTTGGCGAGCCGAAACGGCGAGAGCGCCGGGCGGCCGGCGAGGGTCAGGATGTCGGCCATCGGGCGAGGAGCGCGCAAAAGCGAATTCTACTTCGGCGCACCGACGCTCCGTCGGCTCGCGCACGCGCCGCGCGCGGCCGGCAATCCTGCCGGCGGCAGGCACCCCGCCGGTGGCAGGGTGCAGTCGCGGGGAGGGCTCAGTGCTGCAGGATCTTGGCGAGGAAGTGCTGGGCCCGCTCCGAGCGCGGCGTGCCGAAGAAATCGTCCTTGGTTGCGTCCTCGACGATCTTTCCGGCATCCATGAAGATCACGCGATGGCTCACCTTGCGCGCGAATCCCATCTCGTGCGTGACGCACATCATCGTCATGCCCTCGTTCGCGAGTTGCACCATGACGTCGAGGACCTCGCCCACCATCTCGGGGTCGAGTGCGGACGTCGGTTCGTCGAAGAGCATCACGATGGGGTCCATCGACAACGCGCGCGCGATCGCCACGCGCTGCTGCTGGCCCCCCGAGAGCTGGCCGGGAAACTTGTCCTTGTGCGCGAGCAGGCCCACGCGATCGAGCATCTTCAAGCCGCGCTTGGCCGCGTCGTCCTTGCTGCGACCCAGCACCTTCACCTGCGCGAGCGTCAGGTTCGCCATGACCGAAAGGTGCGGAAAGAGCTCGAAGTGCTGGAACACCATGCCGACGCGGGAGCGCAGCTTGGGCAGATTGGTCTTGGGATCGGCGATCGAGGTGCCGTCGACGACGATGTCGCCCTTCTGGAACGGCTCCAGCGCGTTGACCGTCTTGATGAGCGTCGACTTGCCTGAACCCGAGGGCCCGCACACCACGACCACCTCGCCCTTCTTCACGCTCGTCGTGCAATCGTCGAGCACCTGGAAGGCTCCATACCACTTGCTGACATGCTTGATCTCGATCATGACGTCTCGCATCAACGGATGATGGCGATCTTCTTCTGGAGCTGGCGCACCAGCATCGACAGGCAGAAGCAGATCACGAAATAGGTCGCCGCCGCGAGCAGGTACATCTCGACGGGTCGATTGAAATTCTTGCCGGCCACCTCGAATCCCTTCAGGAGATCGTAGGCGCCGATGGCGTACACGAGGGAGGTGTCCTGGAACAGGATGATCGTCTGCGTCAACAACACCGGCAGCATGTTGCGGAAGGCCTGCGGCAGCACGATGAGCTGCATGCATTGCCGGTACGTCATTCCGACCGCGTAGCCGGCGGCGACCTGCCCGCGCGGCACCGACTGGATGCCGGCGCGCATGATCTCCGAGTAGTACGCCGCCTCGAACACCGTGAACGTGATGATCGCCGAGACCTCCGCGCCGAGCGGGCGCCCGATGAACAGCGGGATGAGGAGGAAGAACCACAGGATCACCATCACCAGCGGGATCGAGCGCAGCGTGTTGACGTACGCCGCGGCCGGAATCTCGAGCCACTTCCGGCCGGACAGCCGCATGAGCGCGAGGACCGTGCCGATGGCGATGCCGCCGACCATCGCCACCAGCGTGAGCTGGATCGAGAAGGCGAAGCCCTTGAGGATGAAGCTCTGGACGAGCGCCCAGTCGAAGAATGCGAACGAGAGGTTCATTTCGCGCTCCCGATCATTCCGGGCACGCGCATGCGCCGCTCGATGAATGCGGCAACGCGGTTGACCGCGAGTGCCGAGATGAAATAGAGGAACGTCACCGCGAGATAGATCTCGATCCCGCGGGAGGTCTCCTCCTGCGCCTGCATGGCAAAGAACGTGAGCTCGGTGATGCTCACCGCGAAGGCCACCGACGAGTTCTTGATGATGTTCATCGACTCGCTGGTGAGCGGTGGAATGACGATGCGCAGCGCCATGGGCAGGAGGACGTAGCGG
>WBZO01007143.1_pt1 | contig 10461 bp, 8 predicted proteins | sample 5204261 | NCBI WGS metagenome assembly WBZO01 (sample SAMN12412400, study PRJNA552823) | activated sludge metagenome | isolation source: activated sludge from anammox sidestream of wastewater treatment plant... | place: USA: North Carolina | collected 2017-09
GGGGTCCATGTCCAGTTCTGGTACGAAGAGTCGGAGCAGGGGCGCCGCTTCCACCGCGCCCTGGACCGGATGCGCGGCCGCATCTACGAAGACGACACGACCGGGCTGCCGAACAGCCGCCACTTCGTGTTCGAACTCCGCCGCCAGATGATGCGCTCCGTGCGCAACGGGCGCGGGTTCTCCCTGGTCCTGACCGATTTCGGCGGTTTCGAAAAGCTGAGGCCCGGCGATGAGCGTTTCCTGCCCTCGGTGGCACGGGTGATGCGCCAGTCGCTCGGTGAAGGCGATTTCGTCGCCCACCTGCAGGGCCCCATCTTCGCCGCGATCATCGCCGACGAACGGGGCCTGACGGCCGCCGAAAAGGCCGATAGCCTGCTCCCGGCGCTCGGTTCGTGCATTCCCCTGGAAAGCGCCAACCAGATGTTCCCGGTCGTTTCCTTGAGCGGTTACGAAGGCGAACTCGAGGTCCGCGACTTCCTGCGGCGCGCCCAGCGCGACCTGGTGAGTGCCCGCTCGAACGGCCCGCGCATCATCCGGCCATCCGCTGCGACGCGGCCCCCGGCGGCCTCGGCGGTCGCCTGATCCGAGTCTCCTCCACCGCTCCCCTGGTTGGAGTACGCAAAGCCCGCTGGTCTGGCCACCGGCGGGCTTCTTGCATCCGCGGGCGCCGATGCGGTGCGGGCCGGGACAAAAAAGAAAGAGGGCTTCCCGGTGTGGAGCGGACACGCCCGGGAGAGCCCTCGCCTTCTATCATGCACTACGGGTGCAAGCGGCGTCAGCCAATACCCCGGTCCCAGCCTTCAGGAAGGGTAAGGGGCGCCCACGAAGGCTCGGGCCGCCAGTGTTCCCACCCGTCGCCAAATGGGGGAGCGCCCGCTAGCGCGTCGGCGATGACCCCTTCGCCGTAGGCCTTGAGTTCGGCCAGCTGTTCCCGCGTGTACCACCCGAAACGGATGCCGTCCTCGAACTCGTCCTCGTCTTTCCAGCGCCACACGGTGCGCCCGGGCGAGATCAGCGTGTCCAGGGTCAGGTCCATCGTCTCGAAGCCGAGGCTGAACCGGCGAAGCGGGTCCTGGTAGTTGATGTACCAGCAGCGCAACTCCCAGGAGTGCTCGTCCCAGAGGAGCATCGTGGCGTGGCGGTCGCCCTCGCGGATGAGGTGCAACGCGTGGTTCAGCCCCCAGGTCGCCTCGACCAGGTGGGTCGCCTTCGCGAACTCGCGCGTCGAACGGCCATCGGCGTCTCCCATGCGCACGATGGCACTGCCCGGCTGCAAGTACAGGGCCACGAAATCGCCCCGGTCCTCCACCACCCGCATGGGCGCGGCCCAGCGGTAGGCATCGCGGTAGTGCCGCATGACCACCGCGTCACCCGGCTTCCAGAGCCCCCCGGTCACGGGCGCAGGTTAGGGCACGGCCGCGGGACGATCGTCACCGCCGTGTAAACTTCGCCCGCACAGGGCACGACAAGTCGGCATTTCAGTCATCGGGTAGGTTTTTCGGCGCCTGGTTCGGGCACATTGTTGGCCATGGCCAACCGCCCGCCCCACTATGAGACGCGGCACAAGCACGGCCTCACGCCGCGGCAGCAGGCCGTGCTCGAACTCATAGCTGAAGGCCGCACGAATGCCGAGATAGCCGAGTGCCTCGGCCTCACGCTCGACGGCGCGAAATGGCACGTGAGCGAGATCCTCTCCCGGCTACACGTTGCATCCCGGGAGGAGGCCATCGCCTGGTGGCGGCAATACCAGGCGTGGCCAGCGCGGCTGTCGCGGAGACTCGCCTTCCTCTCCGCCCCCGCCGCGTGGAAGCTCGCGGCGGGCGCCGGCGGAGCGGCCACCGCGGCCGTGGCCGTGGCTGTAGCAATCGTGGCCCTCCGGCCCGGCGGCGAGCTCGCGGCGAACGATCGCTACCCCGCCTGTGCGGTCGCAAGTATCCGCTGGGACTCGATGGTGGAGACCACGGGCCCCGTCGCGCGCCTCGACCTCTCGGCCACCCTTCGGGAGCCCGACTGGTACGAGGGATTCCTTCGCGCCGTCGGCCTGAGCGACCGTCACGTCGCTTCTCCTTGCCAACTCTCAAGCGATGCCTCGTACGAATTGGTGCGGCTCATCGAAAGTCCGGAACTTTCTCCGAGCGGTGCCGTGGTGAGCATTCCCGCCGAGCTCCCCCTTCCCGTCGACGGCAACCCCGTGGTCGCCAGTCTCGAAGCTGTCCTCGAAACGGGCTCGCTGGTCCACCTGGCATCGGTGGAACTTGAGAACTGGTGCGGACCGCTGGAGCCGCTTGCGGTCCAGTTCATGGTCCCGGCCTTCCGCCCGGGCGGACCGCCCACGAACCACGTTGGATCCACCATCCCCATCCCCGAGGCCCCGCCCTGCAGCGATCCCGCGCGCCCGCCGGCGCTGAAGGCGGCCCATCCGCCGAGCCCATAGCCGGCGAAGTCTGCCGACACTGGCGAGTGGCTGGCCCCGCGATCTTCGCACCTCGTCCTTCGCACTTCCCCTCTCCTCCCTCTATCCTCCCCACTACATCGCTCGCCCGGGAGGCCCCACCATGTCCAACCTCTTCGACATCTCCGGCAAGGTCGCGCTCGTCACCGGCGGCTCCCGCGGCATCGGTCTCATGATCGCCCGCGGCTTCGTCGAGGCCGGCGCGAAGACCTACATCTCCTCCCGCAAGGCGGACGTCTGCAACGCCGTCGCCGCCGAGCTCTCGAAGACCGGCGAGTGCATCTCCATCCCGGCCGACCTCGGCACCGAGGCCGGCTGCCGCTTCCTCGCAGACGAAATCGCGAAGCGCGAGCCCAAGCTCCACATCCTCGTCAACAACGCGGGCGCCACCTGGGGCGCTCCGATCACTGACTACCCCGACGACGCCTTCGACAAGGTGATGAACCTCAACGTGAAGGGCATCTTCCACCTCACCCGCTTCCTCCTGCCCCAACTCGAAGCCGCCGCCAGCGCCGCCGACCCGGCTCGCGTCATCAACATCGGCTCGATCGACGGCCTCCAGGCGCCCGCCATGGAAACCTACGCCTATTCATCCAGTAAGGCGGCGGTCCACCAGCTCACCCGCCACCTCGCGCACAACCTGGCGCCCCGAAAGATCATCGTGAACGCCATCGCCCCCGGCCCGTTCGAAAGCAAGATGATGGCCGAGACGCTCCAGCGCTTCGGCGAGGGCATCCGCGCGAGCAACCCGCTCGGCCGCATCGGCGAACCCGACGACATGGCCGGCACAGCCATCTTCCTGTCCTCGAAGGCGAGCGCCTACATCACCGGGACCGTCATCCCGGTCGATGGCGGCATTTCCACGCGCCACCAGTAGCTCCCCGCTTCAGAAACCACTCCGGCCCGCCGACCAACGAGGGTGGAGGCGTCCCATGCAGTTGCACCCTTCACCCGGCGGGAGCGTGTCCGCCCGCCCGTTCGCCCTTGCCCTCTTCCTGGTCGTTGTGCTCGCCGCCACGGGGCGCGGCGCCGGGGCTGCCGGGCCGGTCACCCGCACCTGGACAGGCACCGGCGCCAACGCGAACTGGACCAACCACGCGAACTGGAACCCCGCCGCCCCCAACGCGGGCGACATCCTCGTCTTCCCGGCCGTGGCGGCGCGCAAGTCCAACACCAACGACTACCCGGACGGCACCACCTTCGCCGAGGTCCGGCTGCAGGGCTCCGGGTATATCCTGGGCGGCAACCGCGTCGCCCTCGATGACGGCCTTTCGAACGACCCGCTCGTGGGTACCAACACCATCAACCTGGTGCTCGATGGCCCCGGAGGCATCACCAGCCACAGCGGCACCCTCAACCTCATGGCGCACAACCTCCACGATGGCACGACCTCCGTTTTCGGCGGCACCGTGCACGCAGGGCACAACAACGCCTTCGGTCAGTTCAGCGCTACCGTCGACGTTTTTTCCGGCAACGTATCGCTGGCCGATGGTGTGACCATCTACAACCCGCTGATTATCGGCGGCCCGGCGGCGCCGGCCCTCCACGCCCTTGGCGAGGCCGAATGGGATGCGCCGATCTCGGTGGCCGGCCCGTCGACGTTCGATGCCGCCCCCGGAGCGAAGCTCCTGCTGCCAGGCACCATCTCCGGCCCGTCGGCCATCTTCAAGACGGGGCCCGGCACCGTCGTCGTCTCTGGAGAGAACACGTTCTCCGGCCTGTTCACCGTCTCCGAAGGCGTCCTCAGGGTCACCCGCTCCGAGGCCCTCGGCAGCCCCATCGGCGGTACGGTGATCGATGGCGGCACACTCGAATTCGATACGGCCCTCATGGCCGAGCCCATCACCATCAACGGCGGAGGCCACGACGGCGGCGGGGCGTTGCGCAGCCTGTCCGGCATCAACCACCTGGGCAATGTCCTCATCGATAGCGACGCCACCGTCACCGTCGTCGAGGGCATCCTCCGCCTCCCGAACGGCATCGACCAGGCGGGCGAGCACCTCACGCTCACCATGTCCGGGGGCGGTACCCTGGAGATAGAGGGCGAGGGCGATTTCGACGGCACCATCTCCGTCCTCGAAGGATGGCTCTCGGCCCGCGGCCACCTCCTCGCCTCGGTCGAGGTGGACGGCGGCGAACTCGAGGGCGACGGCAGCGTGGGCCCGGTGCGCCTCCTGAGCGGGTGGGTCACGCCCGGCATCGCCGGCGACGGCGCGCTCACGGTCGAAGGCGACTTCGAAGCCGGGCCGGCCGGCCGCGTCCACTTCACCATCGATGCCCCGGACGCGTACACCGCCCTGCGTGTCACCGGCACTGTGTCGCTCGATGCCGCGGACCTCTGGGTGGACGGTGACGGAGATGCCGCGCCCGGCGCCAAGGTCACCCTCATCGAAAACACCGGCGCCGCGCCCATCGATGGCGAATTTGCCTTCCGCGAGGATGGGTCCGACCTGCTCGTCGGCGGCTCCGTCTTCTTCATCATCACCTACATGGGCGGGCCCGCCCCCGCGAACGACCTGGTGTTCACGGCCCTCGCGCCCGACACGGCCGATGCCGCGCTTCACCTGCTCAACACACCCCAGGGCGCGCCCTCGGGCGGGCAGGTGCCGCTCGTCTTCCGCGCCACCAACGCTGGCCCGGATACGGCCACCAGCCCGGAGGTCACGATCACGGCCGGCGCCGGCCTCGCGTTCGTCTCGCTCAAGGCCCCCGCGGGCTGGGGCTGCCAGACGCCGGTCGTCGGGGCGCCGGGCGACATCGTCTGCACACGCAACGCGCTGGCGCCCGGTGAGGCCGACGACTTCCAGGTTGTGTTCTCGGTGACCGCCGCCGCCGGGGCAACCGTCGCCTTCACCGGTGAACTCACCCACGTTTCGGCCGAGGAGGACCCGGCGGACAACGCCGTCGATGTCTCCGTGGGCGTCTCGCCCGCCGGGCAACAGCCGTTCCGCCGGGCGCTCCCGGGGCTCGCCGGCGACGGTCCCTGGTAACGCCGCGGGCTCAGTCCCGGGCGACCCCCGGCAGGTAGAGCTTGTACGGCCGCGGGTCCGGCGTCCCAACTGGCGTCACCACCGTCGCGCTGTTGTCGACGCTGCTCTGGTCGGTCGTCTGCGCGAACGTGCTCACGGTGGCGGAGATCGGCTGGGTCCGGCCAGCGTCCACGCGCACCACGATCGTGATGCTCGCCGTGACCCCCGCCGCGAGGTTCGGGCCCGTGCAGCTCACGCTCGATGAGCCGGAGGACGACGGCTTCACGCACGTCCACCCGGCGGGCGCGCTCACCGAGACGAACGTCGTCCCGCCCGGCACGCCCATGGAGATCCGGGGCGAGGCAGCCGTGTCCGGCCCGGCGTTGGTAGCGGTTGCGGTGTAGGTCAGCAGGCCACCGGGCGAGGCCGTCGTGGGCGACACCGAGAGCCCCGCCGCCAGGTCCGCATTCACCTGCCGGAGCACCGTCAGCACCACATCGTTGCCGCTGCCGCCCGGCCCCGTGTACGAAATACCGAAGGTGTACCCGCCGGCCACGAAGGTGCTGCCCTCGGGCAGGCCGTAGAACGTCCCCTGGACGGCCCCGCTCCCAAACGTCTTGATGATCGTGAAGGTGTTGCCCACGCTCGGGACGAAGCCGAGGTCGATCTCCAGCAGGGTCGCGTTGCTGGTCAGGCTCACCAGGCCGGCGACCGCGAGCTGCCCATAGCCGCTGCCCGCGGCCGTCCCGTCCAGGTCCACCTTGAACCGCCCGCCGTTGAAGATTGCGTTCCCGGTCGTCGCCAGCACGCCCGGCGACGAGCCCGAGCCCGGCCACACCAGCCCGGCGGTGACATCGATGCTCCCCACCGAACCCGTGCCGCGCAGCCATCCGTCGCGCAACACGGTCGCCATGCCCGCGGTCGCGCTGTTCCAGGTGAGGTTGCCGTGCTCGGCGGTCACCGGCCCGGCAAACGTCCCGATCCCGTCGACCTGGAGCTTGCCGCCGCCCACGAGCGTGAGGCTCGCGCCCGGCGCCGCCTGTTCGAGCCCGTCCAGCACCAGCGTCGATTGGCCCACGCCGATCACCACCGCCCCGCTGAGCGTGACGCCCGCGGCGGAGTTCGTGCCCGAAAGCGACTGCAGCGCCCCCCAGCCGCCAACGCCCGCCCCGGCCAGCAGCACGGGCTCGTCGCCGATGTCCGTGAACCCCGAGATCTGGAGCGTCGCGCCCGCCGAGACCGTGGTGCCTGCAGTGTCAGCCCCGAGCCCACTGTCGTGCGTTACCAGGAGCGTCCCGCCGCTCACCACCGTCGCCCCGGTGAAGGTGTTGGCGCCGGTCAGCGCCATCCGGCCCGAGACCTGCGCGACACCTCCCGCGCCGCCAACGGCCGGCTCTACAACGTTCGTGTCGCCCGAGAGGCTCTCGTTGCGCAGTTGGCCCGTGACATCGAAGGCGTTGCCCTGGAGCCGGTAGCCGCCGCCGGTGAAGCGCACGGTATCGAAAGCCGTGCCCGCAGCCAGGTCGTTCGTGTTGGTCATCCGGGCCGCGCCGGCCGGGAACACCACCGTGTCGCCCCCCACGGGGACGCCGCTATCCCAGTTCCCCGCGTCGGACCAGTTCGCGGTGGCTCCCGCCCCGGTCCAGGTGCGTGTCGCCGCCGCGCTCACGATCCCCGCGGTGGCGCCAAGGAGCGCCGCCACCAGCGCAAGAGCCAGCCACCACCCCGCGAATCGCTGCATCATCCAATCACCCCCCGCCAGGCGAACATCGCCATCGTACAAGACGCTGACGGAGCCCCGGGTGTTCCTTTACCCGGCGCACCTGCACCGCCGGTCCTGTCGCGTCGATATTCGAAATGAAGGGGAATCGGCCGTCTTGGATATCAATGATCCCATCGCGCGGCACCCTGAAGTGCAGCGTGCCACCCTGCTGGCGCGCATCGCCGGCCTCAGCGCGTGGTTCATCGGCTTGTGCATCTTCGCGGTCGCGAGCGTGACTCGCGAAACGTGGCTCTTCGCGGTGTTTGCCGGGTGGTATGTGGTCATTGCCGGAGTCGCTGTCGTCGTGGCTTCCGTGCCCCGCCGCCGCCAGGCCGTCCTGGACCAGGAGTGGGCCCGCCGATTCCACGAACTCGCGATCCGCGACGAGCTTACCGGCCTCTACAACCGCCGCTACTTCAACGCCGAACTCCAGTCTCAGATCGCGGCCTGCCGGGGCGCGGGCGAGCCGCTCTCCATCGCCCTGGTCGACCTCAACGACTTCAAGAGCATCAACGACACGTTCGGGCACGCCGCCGGCGACATGGCCCTCCGCGTGGCCGCCGAGGCGCTCCTGGCGGCCGCTCCGCCGCGGGCCACCGTGGCGCGGACCGGCGGCGACGAGTTCGCCGTCATCCTCCCCCACTTCTCCATCGCCCAGGCCGAGCCTGTCGCCGCACGCATGCGCGCGGCGCTTGCGGCCGCGAGCTTCGTCGTCAACGGGGTGACTGCCGTACCTGGCCGCGTCCGGGCCGCCGTTGGGCTTGCCACCATGGGGCCCTCGGCCAACCCCGATCATCTGCTCAACCAGGCCGATACCGCCCTCTACGCGATGAAGCGGGCCCTCCCCCGCGCTTCCTGAGGGACTACCCGCCCTCGCCACCCTCGACCCGGTAGTACGCCTCATACGTCAGGCTCCCGGCCTCGCGGAGGTGCAGCTGCACGAGGCTGCGGAGCACCGCTGCCTTCAGCCGGATCAGCTCGAGGTCGAAGTCTTCGCTGGCCAGTTGGAACTCCGTCTCGCGCTGGATCTCTCTCGCGTGATGCAGCATCTGCTCGTGTTCGCGGGCCATGTGTTCGCTCAGCGGTACCAGGGCCGGCCGGCGTTCCGTCGCATCGTGGAGGATGCCCTCCTCCCCTTCCGCGTGCGCCTGGTGCTGGTTCAGCGCCTCGAAGACCTTGCCCGCCGCGCCGCGTACTTCGCGAACCCAGGCTGCCCCGTCCGCAACCCCCCGGGAAAGGAGATCGCCAAGCGCCTCATTCGCCAGCGTGAGGGCGTTGTAGCCCGGTGCGTTCTCGGCTTTCGGTTGCATGTCGCTTCCTCCGGTATCAGGTGGTGCACCGCCCGCGTCCTCCGGTGCCGCGTGCACACTGCCGATGCCCACTAAGGTCCACGAAGGGGCATCGCTCGCCGGGAAAGACTCTTCGACCGTTTCGTCGATGAGTTCGTCACTGCGGGTATCGCTCGATCCCTGCATCGCGGCATCTCCGCTGGGCGCCGGCAACCTGGCTGGCGTCGTTTCCGGTGCGTCCCTCCCCCGGGTCGCGCCACTCCATCCTACACGCTTCCCGCTGTGCCCCGTCACCAGCGCCCGCCCGCCCCGCTGCTCTATACTCCGCCCCGCATCCACTCCCCCGAGGTCCCCCCAATGTCCGAACTCCTCGCCGCCTGGCACATTGCGGACGGTGTCCGCGCGAAGCGCTTTTCCGCGCGCGAAGTGCTCGATGCCGCCCTCGCCCGTATCGAGCAGAAGAACCCGGCCCTCAACGCCTTTATCGCCGTCTACCCGGATGCAGCCCGCGAACAGGCCGCCGCCGTCGACGCCGCCATCGCCCGCGGCGAAGACCCCGGCCCCCTGGCCGGCGTCCCCATGGGCGTCAAGGACCTCGAACCCGTGAAGGGCATGCTCTTCACCGAGGGCTCTCGCGCCTACGAAGGCCGCATCGCTGGCCACGACGGCGTCTCCGTCTCGCGCCTGAAGGCCGCCGGCGCCGTCATCCTCGGCAAGACCAACACACCGGAGTTCGGCTACAAGGGATACACGGAGAACCAGCTCTGGGGCCCCACACGAAACCCCTGGGACCCCACGAAGACGCCCGGCGGCTCCAGCGGTGGCAGCTCCTCCGCCGTCGCCGCCGGCATGGTCCCGCTGTGCTCGGCCAGCGACGGCGGCGGCTCCATCCGCATCCCCGCCTCGATGACCGGCTGCTACGGCATCAAGCCGACCGCCGGACGGATCCCGCGCGCCCAGGTGCACGCGCCCACCTGGGGCGTCTTCAGCACCCTCGGGCCCATGGCCCGCACCGTCCGCGACTCCGCCCGCTACCTGGATGTGACCGCTGGCCCCCACCCGAACGACCTCGATGCGCTCGATTCCACCGGCCACGCCTTCGAAGCTGCCGTCCTCGGCCCACCCCCCCGCCTCAAGCGCATCGCCTACAGCCCCGACCTCGGCTACGCGATCGTCGACCCCGAGGTTGTGACCGCCACGCGAAACGCGGCGGCGGCCCTTGCCGCGGCCGTCGGCGCCGAGCTGGTCGAGGCCGGCCCCGGCTTCCCCGATCCCATCCAGTGGTGGCTGACCATCGCCGCCTCCGGCGATACGCGCCTGGTCGACGCGATGACACCCGCCGAGCGCGAGCGCCTCGAACCGGGGTTTGCCCGGTTCGCCGAGTACGGCCGCGCGATCACGGCCGTGCAGATCGCCGAGTCGCTCGAGCAACGCCACCAGGTGAACCGCACCATGACCGCCTTCTTCGAGCAGTATGACCTGCTCCTGACGCCCACGACCGCGACCACCGCCTTCGTGGCGGAAGGCCCGCCCCCTTCCACCATCAACGGCCAGCCGGTCGGACCGTCGAGCTTCATCCCGTTCACCTACCCGTTCAACTTCACCGGTCACCCGGCCGCATCGCTCCCGGCGGGGCTTTCCGCCAATGGCCTGCCCATCGGACTCCAGGCCGTCGCCCCGCGCTACGCCGAGGCGCTGCTCCTCCAGGTGAGCGCCGCCTACGAGCAGGCCCGCCCCTGGAGCTACCCGGCCTGACTCCGGCGGACCACCATGACTCCGAGGCACGCCAGGAATGGCGTGCTGCAGCGTCACTCGCCCGAACGCCAGCCACCACCACCTTCCCGTGCGTGAGGACTGGCGCGCCCCATGAACCCGAAAATGGCGCCGCGCCGGGAGAGGGGTTTCCCGGCGCCGCGCCTTGGGGTAGCGGGTCCGTGCCACCGGTTACCCGCGTCTGCGAATCGCGACCGCGCTGAGCGCCAGCGAACC
>WBZO01007144.1_pt1 | contig 10461 bp, 21 predicted proteins | sample 5204261 | NCBI WGS metagenome assembly WBZO01 (sample SAMN12412400, study PRJNA552823) | activated sludge metagenome | isolation source: activated sludge from anammox sidestream of wastewater treatment plant... | place: USA: North Carolina | collected 2017-09
TGAAGGGATGGAGTACTGATGATGGATCTGAGGGAGGCGCTGAGCCACTGCCTGCACGGCGCCGAGGAGGAGCGGACCGCCGGAGAGCGTCGCCAGCGCATCCGGCGGGAGAGAGCGGCGTTTGCTTACCTCCAGGCGGCCGGAGTCCGCCTGCCCGAGGAGTGGCCCAAGCTGGAGGCCGCGTGCGAGTGCTCCCGCGAAGAGGCAGAGAGCATCCTGGCCGCCCTGGAGAGCGCCCGCTTCGTCACCGTCGAGCGCAGCGAACAGGGCGCGCTCGTAAAGGCTGCCCCGGGATAGGCGGCGGCTCACCGGAGCCTCCACACGCCGGGCACGGGACGTAGACCGGCGCCGGGGACGTCACGCCAAACGTCACCGCGCGCCGGGAGGGATCGCGCACCTCCCCGGTGCCCATGCACTGGCGGCACCCCCGCCACGCTTGGCTGTCCCGGCGGTGGTGCGGCGTGATTGGTCGCCGCGGCGTCACTCCGGTATCCCCTCACACACACCCAGCACCGCTTCATCAGGATTCTCGAGCACGCGCGTCCGATAAACACGCGCGAGCCGGACCGCGGTGCGGAGGGTCACATAGGCGCGCTGTCGGAGGTGCGCGTAGTTCGCGGGATGATGGCCAATCGCCCGCATCACGTCGGCGCGGCGGAAGTGTTCGAGGCGCAGCACCTTCATCCAGGTGTGCACACGGGTGGCGGGCACGAGACGCCCCAATGGGGCGCGCCCCTCGACGCGCAGCCGGCGCCAGTGCGCGAGATACTGCGCGTTCGCGGCGCGGCACGGAAGGCAGCGGCAGCCGGCTTGATAGTGCCGCCGTTCGCCGTGCCGCCGCTCGCGGGCGAGATCGGTGTACAGGGCGATGCGGCGCTCGCTGTGCCGGCGATCGCCCACCTCCGGCGCGGGACTGGGATCGGCGACAGGGGGCATGCGGGGCCTCGGGTGAACGACGGGATAGAGGGGAGCGTAGTGTGCGGCCCTCGCGCCGCCAAATCAGGATGCCGCCGTTTCCGATGGCGCCGCCGCCTGTTTCTGTGTCACGGCGTGCAGAACCCGCTTGACTCGATACGTGCTAGTGAGTATATTCCCATCATTGGAGGAGACGAATGGCTAAGAGCCGCACGTTTGAGCAGGCGTTAGCGCAAGCCGATGAATATCGCACCCTGATCAGGGCTGGACGAGTCGCCGAGGCGGAGCAGGTCGAACGCACAATCGACGACCTCGTTGGCTGCTGGGCGTTGGCCGGAGAGGCGTACGAGTGGTGGTGGCCGGCGGCAGTGGCTGCTGGCGCGCGCGTCACGCCGATACGACGGCGCTTGGCGAGAGACGTGGAGCCCAGGTAATGGCGGCTAAGGGCCATTGGCCGAAAGGCAAGCCGCGACACCCGGAGACGGCGAATGCCGCGACCGCACGGTGGCTGGCACGCGTCGGGCGATTCTTCCTCCGTCATCGCCGCCTGGGCCCCACAGAGAATCCCGTCAGTCTCCACGCCGCCGCCCGTGCGATTGGCGTATCAGACCGCACCGTACGACGGTGGCTGCAAGGGACACGGAATCCTGATCCCGACCGGCTCGCACAGTTGAAGGCGTGGCGGCGGTCGCGTCCGGAGCGTTAGCCATGGATTTCCAACTCCGGCTCGCCCATGACCTGTATCGCCGCGCCGTCAATAAAGCGGGCGGGGATCGCGCCCTCGCTGATGTGGTGCGCGACTGGATCCGGCAGTACGTGGACGGCACCACGCCGCAAGCGCTCGGGGGGAAGGCCGCGGCCTCGCGCCTGACACCTGAGGAGCGCCGCGCGCGGGCCCGCCGGGCTATCCACGCGCGATGGGCGCGTGCCGCGGCACCGTTGAAGCCGAAGTCCGACGAGCCCTAATCACGGGCATGTCCCCGCACCGCACGCTTCCACTCGCGGTGATAGCGGCGCACGCAGACCTTACACGTGCGCCAGTTCCCTGGCGTGAACGCTTCGGGCCGCACCTCGCCGCAGCGACATCGGGGCGGCCGTGGGCGAGCGATGACGCCAGGCCGCATTAGTTGCGATCCACGAGCGGGCGCGCGACGCTCGGCATCTCGTCACGCGCGAGTTGTGCGCGCATTTCATCCGGCGTGCCAATCGTGATCGAGGCTTGAATCCCCGCGCACGTGAACACCTCCTGCATCACCGCCAGCAGGAACTCCGTGGTTTCGCGCACAGATCCCTGATAACCCAGGAGCACCTGCGTTATCACGCTCTCGAGCAGCGCGATGCAGGTATGCGCGCGGGCCTCGCTCTTCGGCAGCGTGGGATCGGCGGAGCGGAGTGCGGCGATCGCCGTGGCCTGCGCGTGGAGCACGGTCGTGAGCAGGGCCGCGCAAGGCGGGCAACCGCCGCCGTCGGGGCGCGTCTCAGGGTTCGTCATACAGCCTCCTGGTCGCCATGGGGCGACGGTGAATCCGCTTTGAACAGCTGCCACGCCGCCACCGCCTCCACGAACGGCACCGGCACGTCGTAGTCCTGCGCGATCGCGTCGTGGGGCTCACCCGCACGCGCTCGAGCCCGGATCTCGCGGCGGGTGCGGTCCTTCAGGAGGACGGCGCGCCGCCAGCTTCCTTCGCCGCTCGTCAGCGCCTTCCACCCTGGTGATTCCCGACTAACTGCTTCATCAAGGCGTTTACACAGCCATTCAACCTCCGCGCTCACAAGGCCACCTCGGGGCGCACGGCGACGTCCCCTGGAATCGCCGGCACGACGGCGACACGGCGCGCGATCTGGTCAGCCTGGGCGTGCTGCCCCTGAGCGCGCAGCCGCGCAACCTCGGCCTCGGCCTGCACGCGCGCCAGAACGCGCGTCTGCTGCCGCGTGTCGAGCGCGAGCCGCAGGAGATCATCCGCGCAGTCCGCACACAGATCTGGGGCTGCGTCGAGGACTGGCACGAAGAGCGTACAGCGCAGCGCCGCATCCACCGGCGTGCGGGCGAGGGGGGCGATCGCCCGCGCCGTGTCCGCCGCCGCGTTCACCGCGTTCCACTCGCTCGTATCTTCGACCGCGACCGTGAGGCCGCCCTTGAACACGTCGGCCGGTGCCCCGCACCGATCACAAAACGTCCGCACCATCACACCCTCCCTACACGGATGCGTGCAGCACCCGCAAAATCTCATCCCGTGCCCCGTTAATACGCGCCATGTGGTCGACGTCCCCGCCGCGATCCGGATGGTGCTCGACCGCTAGTCGCCGATGCGCCGCAAGCACATCGGCCTGTGAGGCAGACCGCGTGAGCCCGAGCACTGTCCACGCGTCGGCCTTCGGCGGCAGCGCGCCGCAACCCGCGTCGGCCACCGACAACGGTCGCTTGCGCCCGCGATCCATGACGGCGGCGGCGTAACAGACCTTGCCAAACCGTGCCCGCATGCGGGCCGTTGACCGCTTCCAGCCCACCGGCCACTGAAGCGGATACCGCTGCACGTTCTCGTTCATTGAAAGACTCCCACATCGAACGGATGCCCTGGCGCCACGATCTCCCCGCCGTTAATAAGTTCCACGAGACATGTCGGCACCGTGTGTGACGTGGCGAGATTCACGCGCTCGCCGGCGGCCTGGCGAACCAGCGCCCACGTCATCACCGCGCGCCGCTCGGTATCGTTCAGCAGCTTCAATTGTGCGGGCGGCACTGTGAGGCCGATCTCGTGCAGCGTCTCCGCGAGCTGCGAGTAGCTGACCCAGGTGCCAGACGTGGCGCGTTCCGCCTTCCGCAGCGCGCGGGCGAACGCTTCGAGGTCACGCTTCCAGCAGCCATACCGCGCGGCAATATCGCTGAATTCTTCGAGATCGTGTTTTCGAATCCGGAACACGGTGCGCCCGCGCACATCGAGCTTTGGTTCGCCGGCGTCGTCGTACGCGACGGCCGCGTGCATCAACTCGTGATCGAGCAGCGCCCGGCGCTGGATGTCGTCCGTGCTTGGTGAGGTCCAGAACCATTTATTGAGCAGGATGACGAAGTCGAAGGTCGCGAATTCGCGGTCGAGATCGCTCGCCCGTTTGCACTTCCCCAGGACCTCGCGGCCATCGACATCCGCCTTCCACGACGTGCAGAACGCCAGGGCGATACGCGCCCCAGCCGTCACGAGCTCGTCGTGATGCGCGTGGAGCAACGCGTGGAGCAACGCGTACATCGGCCGCCCCTGGTCCGAATCCGGGGGGATGCACTGGTACGCGACCGCCTTTAATTTCGATCCGCGCCTCGCCATCACACTGACTCCTGCTCCACCACGTTCACCACCGGCACGCTGTCCGGCGGCGCCTGCAACAACGCGGTGACGTGTTCGAGCTCGCGTACCGCGTCCATCACTGCGGCGTCGCGCGTCGGGCCGACGCCGGCGATGAACGCGTTGATGATGTTGTTGCTGGACAACTCAAGCGCCGGCCCGATCCACACTTCGAACTCGCCGCTATCCACGTAGATCCTCACGCCTAGGTCCATCACTCACGCTCCTGTCGTCGGTCGTGCGGAATGTTTTCAGTACGAATCAATTGGCGGTCTACCAGGAACACGAGGAACGCGTCGAGATCCCCCCACCCGTGCGTCACGCCCGCCACTGTGCACCACTGTTGAAAGTCCACCTGCTCGGGCCGGAGCACGCGCACGTCGGGTCGCTTGCACTCCCACCAGACCGCCTCGCGCGTCGCGCCCGCGCCGTCCGGCCGCTGGCGCGGCAACACCATATACAGGTCCGGCAGCCCCTCACCCTGCTGCGTGCCGTAGTGCGGCGGCACGAACGTCCCGCACCGCGGACAATGTGACCCGCGGCGGACGGTGCCGAGCGGCCAGACGCGGCCACCCACAGACCGCGCCAGCGCGACGATCTGCGCTTGGATGATTGTTTCCCTGGGTCGCTCAGCGCTCGCGGCGCCAGCGGCCCTAGGCCGCCGGGAATCGGCATCCTGGCACAGTCTCGCCTTCGCCATCCGTAGGCGCCCGGGCCTCACGCCGCCACCTGCACGCGCCACCGCACGGCAACGCCGTCGAGCCCGCACGCGGTCAGCGCGGCCTGCAGCGGCGCCGCGTAGTGCCGCAGGATCCACGCGCCGACTTCTTCGCGGGGGATCGCGATCACGAGCTCACTGCCGGCGTGCTCAACGAGCGCGGTACCACCGAACCACGAGTGGAACTGATGCCGCGGCAGCGCGGCCTCAACGTGCTCGAGCACGCGGTCCCAGACGGTGGCGCGTCGCTCCACGGGCACCGGCGTCGTGGCCGCGCGCCGATCGTCGTACTGGCCTTCGAGCACCTTGGCGGCGTTCTCGGCCTTCAGCAACCAATCGAACGTCGCCACCCAATCGCGGCCAGTCTGGCCGGTGAGGCACGGCGCCGCGTTGACGCGCGTGACGATGTCGACCCACGTGGCGCGCGGATACCGCGCTTCCGCGGCGCGCACCAGGCGCTTGCGGGCGTCGCCGACCGGCACAATGACCGGCTTCAGCGGTGGCCGGACGAGCTCGTTCCAGAGCGCAGGCAGGTAGGTTTTCGACGCCCCGGCGCGCACCCCACCCCGGAGGGGGGGGACCAAGGGGGGGGTACTACCTAACCTATCTATACCTAACCTTACGGTTGACGAACGTTCAACAAGCGTTGAACGTTCGTTGATAGGCAATTCCTTTTGATTCAAACGTTTCGCGGCAGAGGCTTTTCCTGCGAGACGGCTCGCCTCGGTGCGTTTGCGAAAATTTCTCAATTGCGTGCGTCGGACGCGCTCCATGGTCCGATTCGCGATCCGCCCGGGCAGGCGCTTGAGTGGGGCGAACTTCAGCCGCACGATCGGCCACGCCGCCAAGACCTCGGCCGCCTGGCTCGACGACACGGCGATGAGATCGGCGACCGCTTGTGGGTCGTCGGGCAGCGACCGCTCGGGGTCGCGCCATTGCTGAAAGAGCATCGAGAGATACACCCCCTTCTCCGCGAACGACATCCGCTGCGCGGCGATCGACCCGAACCAACGCTCGACGTCGAACAGAAATTCTGTGGACTGCCGCATCCGCCCCCCGCTCCCTACGCCCCGTGATCGTCCACTCGCCGGCCCGCGAGCCGCGCCAGGAGCTGCGTCCGCGCCTCCTGGTCACATCCCTCTCGTGTCCACACCTGTGTATGCCGCCGCTGCGCTTCGTGCCCGTCGTCGCGGAAATCACGCAGTAAGGCTCGGATCTGCGCGATACGCTCCTGCACGGTGGCCGTCGGCATCACGCCGCTCCCATCTGCCGCTGTACACGCGCCCGCACCACCGCCATCCGCCGCGCTTCGCGCTCGACCGCACGGGCGCGACAGGTGTCGCACCACACCGGTCCCGGATACGGCTCGTCGCGCCCAATGGCGACCGGTCGCTGACAACTCCGACACGCGAACGCCACCGTGCCCCTCGACGCGGTACATCGTCCGCACCAGCCGCATCCGGCCCCACACGCGTCGCCGTCCATCACGCCCCTCCTTCACTAAACAGTCCCAGCTGTGGATCGACGGGTCGGAGATCGGCCGCCTCACGCCAGCAGCGATACCAGCGCCTGTCGCGCTCGTAGTGCACCTCAAACACGTCGTGCAGGCGCCGCGCGCCTGTCCCGTAGGGTGTGCCGACCGTCTTGCGTCCCACCACGATGCCGGTGAGCCACGTGCCCACGCGACAGAACGTGACGCGCTCGCCGATCCCGGGGATATAACGCGGTGTCGACATCGGTGGCCCTCAGAACGGAATGTCGTCGTCGTAGACCGGCCCCGCGTGGGTCTGGTCTGCGGGGCCCAAGGTGGCGGCGGGCTCCCACGCGCCGCCATACGGATCATCAGCTGGCGGGCGGGAGGTGCCGCGCGCCGCCTCCCCGTTCGACATCCGCGGCGTCGTCGGCTGTCGCGCACCGCTCGCCGCCCCGCCGCCGCCGAGCAACTGCACGTCGCTCGCAACGATCTCAACCTTGGTGCGCTTCACGCCCTCGCGGTCGGTGTACTCACTCGCCTGCAGGCGCCCTTCGACGTACACCTGCTTCCCTTTGACGAGGTACGCCTGCAGGCCCTCGGCGCGCTTGCCCCACAGCACGATGCGATGCCACGTGGTGCGCTCCTGCCGCTGCCCACTCTTGTCATTCCACGCCTCGGTCGTGGCGACGCTGAACGACGCCACGGGCTGCCCGCCCGGCGTGTACCGCAGTTCCGCGTCTTTGCCCAGATGTCCGAGAACCTGCGCGCGATTCAGCGTGCCCATCACGCCACCCACTCGAAGTTGTTGACCGCCGCAGCCTGGCGCTGCGCGAGCAGCCGCAGCAGCCCGCGCGCCCGTACGAACGCGTCAAACTCGAGAACAAGATCCTGGCAGTCGCGCGCGAGCGCCGGGTAGCGGTACACCGGCATGACATGCACCTCGTCGAGCGACGGCTGCCAGTGCCCGTCGACCTCGGTGAACACGTCCTGTCTGCGCGGGACATGGATCTCGAACACGACGTAACACGCGCGCGGCACCTCGAAGGCGTCCAGCATGAAACGCCATTGACAGGACTCAAGGTACTTATCTGGGTCGAAGGTGCTGGTGCGTGTCTTGAACTCGATGATCGTGTTGCCGAGGAGTTGATCGCACTTCGACACCACATCGATCGGCCCGTACCGCTGGACCGCCTTCGCCTCAAAGACGCCGTGCGCGTGGTCGCAGTACGCCAGCGCCTCGCGCATCACCAAGTCCGGCACAAACACCGGCCGATCCCAGGGCTGCGTCGACTGCACCGGCACGCGGTAGCCGCCAGGCACCTGGAAGCGCCACGGCTGTTCCAGGATGCGGCCCCACGCCGCGCCAAGTTGGATCTCTGGGGTCGGCGTGAAGCGCCCACAGATGGTAGCGATCAGGTCCGCCTCTGACAGCCACTCTTGGTCGGGTAGACAAAACAGGCGAAACGATTCCAGGGTGGTGCAACTCACGCGCATCACGCCTCCACCGGCGCACGCTTGCGACTACGCCCCTTCGGCGCCACGTCCTCACACGGCCGCGGCTCGCCCTTGTAGACCCGCCCTTCTGCTGGCTCGTTGGTGCCAGGTGGCAGGGATCGCGACGCACCGCCGAAGATCTCGTCGCCAGTCAGCGGCTCCTTCTCGGCATCCGGCGCATCAGGATCGAGCGCCGCGGCTGCCGTCGACGCCAGCGACGGCGCCACCTGCGCGTCGCTATCCGCAGCGTGCGCCGGTGTAGGTGTGGCCGCGTCCATCGGCAACGCCGGATGCGCGGGACCGATCGCGGCGAGCGTGAGGTAGTCGCCCCTACGATCGAGCGAGACGTCCATCCACTCGCGCGAGATCTTCGCGGCGGCGGCTTGCCCGGCCACCGAGGACGAGAAGGTTGAGCACTGCGTGCCAGTGCTCAACGTGACGGCCCATCGTCGCCACGGTTTGCCGTTCGTGACACCTGCGTGTTCTTCCACCTCCACGACCCGCACCGCGAGCGGTGACGGAGGGGGATCAGCGTCAGTGGTCAGCGCCGGCTCCTGTTGGTCGGGCTGCGTCTGCGCCGCAGCGGCCTGGCGCGCCATCTCGGCGGACGCGGCGGTGAACGGCGACGTCGACGCCACGGTTGCCGGCGGCTGCGTGTGCGTCGCGGGCTGCGGCTTCGCATCGGGGGCCACCTCGAACGCGCGCTGCTCGGCGTTCCAGCGGCAGCCGATGTCCTTGGCGCGCTGCTGCAACGCGTCGAAGCAGGCGATGCGTTCAGCCTTCGGCGCGCCGGCGAGCATGGCCTGTGCGCCAGTAAACGCGCGTGTGACCCCCTCGATTGTCGTGATCGATGCCAGCGCCGCCTTCCACGCGCCGACGCGCTCGGCGAGCGCGGCTCCGTCCGCCGAGATCTGGCCGAGCGCCTGCCGACCGCGGTCATAGAGCTCGGCCATGAATGCGCCCAGCTCGTGGTAGTGCGGCACGACGAACGGATCCCACCCGGCGGGGTTCTTCCCGACCCACCGTCCGGGCGAGAAATCGAGAATGCGCTGCTTGCCGTCCACGCGGAGGAAGCCGACGAAGTCCGCGACCTTCATCACCTCGGCGTACGACGAGCCGGTCATGTCGGCCCGCACGATCTTGTCGTCGCCGTCACCCGACTCTTTGTCGTGCGCGAGCAGCAACACGTCCTTGTCGAGTGCGCGGACGCGCCGAAACCACGCGGCGAAGTCCTGTTTCAGTAGGCCGTAGCCCTGCTGCGAGAGTGACCCGCCGCGCCGTGCGTTCTTCGGGTCGCGCACCGCAATGTCGGTCTCCAGGTGATTCAGGACGCGGCCCACGGTGTCGGCCACCACGCTCTTGAACGGGACCAGGTCCGCCGCGTGGCGCGGATCGACGAGAGATTCGAGGTCCGCCCACGTGCGCACCGGCAACGTGAACTTGCGGTTCTTGGCGCGCGCGGCGCCTTCGTCGGCATCCACGAGCAAGGGCTCAGCCATCGAATAGCCGAGCGTCGACTTGCCCGACCCGGGCTGGCCGACGATGACAAACACCGGATGCGGCACATCGATCCGCTCCAGCGGCGACACAATCTGTAGTCCCATCACGCCCTCTCCTTGTTGCGCGCGTCGCGGTCCACGACGCGCCAATTCTTTACACGCCGCACGAGTTCCCACGTCACGGCCAATTCAAGCCCCACAAGCCAGGCGCCCACCGCGACGGGATGCGTGACCCCGTACTCGACGAGCGCGGCGGCGAACGCCGCGCCTTCGAAGGGCGGCATCGTCAGCGCTCCTCGTCGTCGCGCGCGCACGCGCCTGCGACGGCGCACACACCCAGCACAAGGAGCCCGGCCACTAGCACGCACGCCGCCCCGACGAGCACTAGGACCGTCATCACGCCTCCACCACGGCCGCGCCGGCGACATCGGACGACACCGGCTCGCCGTCTAGGTCCACCTCCACGCACGGCGCGCACGCCGCGCGGAACTTCACTTTCTGTGGATAGACGTCGGTTGGCCGTGGAACCCGAATATCCGCAAGTGCTACCTTGACCGCGAGAAATCGCGTGGCCTCGCGATCGAACTGCCAGGAGAGCGCCGGCGTGGCGCACGCATGGAATCCGCCGCCGCACTCTCGGTCGCCGCCATCCCAATCCGCAGCGACCGGTACCGTGCCGGGCGTGTAGTCGCCGCCGTGGCTGGAGCGGTAGTCGTCATGCACGGCCTTGTAGAGCGTGACCACGCCGTCGACGACGGGCGCGCCCCACTCCTGACACCACGCCTCGACCGAGGTCGGCTGCTGCCGCGTGAGGTGTGCGGCCGGCGTGCCGGTCAGCCGCACACCTGGCTCTGCGAGTAGCGACACCTGCGAGCCCGCAGCGACATCCACCGCCACCGCTCCGGCCGTGGACACTTGGCTGCTGCCGTACGCCTCGACGCGCGGCTGGCTGCTGCCGTACGCCTCGACGCGCGGCTGGCTGCTGTTGTACGCCACGACGCGCGGCTGGCTGCTGCCGTGCGCCAC
>WBZO01007146.1_pt1 | contig 10461 bp, 12 predicted proteins | sample 5204261 | NCBI WGS metagenome assembly WBZO01 (sample SAMN12412400, study PRJNA552823) | activated sludge metagenome | isolation source: activated sludge from anammox sidestream of wastewater treatment plant... | place: USA: North Carolina | collected 2017-09
GGCCCTCCTCCACACGGAATACCTGGAGAAGCGGCGCTGGGTCAGCCAGGAAGAATTCGACGAGGCGGTGATGGTGGGACAGATCATGCCCGGCCCCATCGCCGTCGATGCGATCATCCACATGGGCTATCGGCTCAGGGGGTGGCCCGGCGCCCTCGTCTCGTGGTTCGCCTTCATTCTCCCGTCTTTTCTGCTGATGCTGGCCCTGACCCTGGTCTACATGCGGTACGGGGGGGTGCTGCAGTTCATCGGGCTCTTCAAGTGGCTGGGCGCCGGAGTGGTGGCCGTCATCGCTGCGGCGGCGTGGCGGATGGGGAGGCCGCACCTCAAAGATGCCCGGACGGCCTGCCTCATGCTGGGCGCGCTGTTGGGGTTGCTGCTGCTCCGGATCAACGTGGTCCTGCTGGTCATCCTGGCCGGCCTGGCCGGGCTTGTGCTTTTCCGGAAGCCCTCGGACTTCCCGTCGGGCCCGCCGCGGGGAGGCCCAGACCAAAGGAAAGGGGATGCGCGCTGATGCTGGACTTGTTCTTCACCTTCCTGAAGATCGGGGCCTTCACCTTCGGCGGCGGGATGGTCATGATCCCCTTCATCGAGCAGGACGCCGTCAGGACCTTCGGGTGGCTCACCCAGCGGGAGTTCGTGGATGCCATCGCCATGGGGCAGATCACTCCCGGGCCGATCGTCATCTCCTCGGTGTTCATCGGGTACAAGGTGGCGGGCCTGGCGGGTGCAGTGCTTGCGATGGGGGCCATCTCCTTGCCCACGTTCTTCTACAGCATTGCCGCCGCGTACCACCTTCACCGACTCAAGACGAACCTTCGGGTACGCGCCGTCCTGCGGGGCGTCGGGCCGGCCGTGGTCGGGATGATTCTGGCGGCGGGCTTTGTCATCGCGAAGGCGTCGGTTGTGAACATCTGGACCAGCCTCCTCGCGCTGGCGTGCCTGGTCGCTATCGTGCGGTTCAAGGCGGATACGTCTCTGGTCATCGTCGCGGCTGGAGCCCTCGGCCTGCTGCTCGGGTAGATGCTTCGGGGTCCGGGGTTGCCCCGGTTGCGAATGCCGCGGCGCGGCGTTCTCCGCGTCTTGCCGCTCCCGATCTTCTGTCGGTCATGGTGCGCTCCGCGTGAGGCGCAGGGAGGCGCCGTGAAAGTCATTGGTCTCATAGGCGGGATGAGCTGGGAATCCTCGATCGAGTACTACCGTCTCATCAACGAAGCGACCCGCGCGCGACTCGGCGGGCTTCATTCGGCGAAGAGTCTGATGGTTTCGGTGGATTTCGCCGAGATCGAACGCTTGCAGCATCACGGGCGATGGGAGGACGCCGCCCGGATGCTGACTGCCGCGGCGGCGGCGCTGGAATCCGGCGGGGCGGAGGTTCTGGTCCTGTGCACCAACACCATGCACAAGGTGGCCGAGGAAATCCAAGCCGGCGTCGGCATTCCGCTTCTCCATATCGCGGATGCCGCGGCCCAGCGGGTACGCGCGTCCGGAATCCGGACGGTCGGGTTATTGGGAACGCGCTTCACGATGGAGGAAGACTTCTACACGAGCAGGCTGTCGAACACATACGGCTTGAACGTCAAGATCCCGGATGCCGGTGCGCGGCAGGCGATCCACCGGATCATCTATGATGAGCTGGTGGTGGGCAAGGTCCGGCCGCAATCCAAAGCCCGGTACGTGGGGATCATAGAAAATCTGGTGCGGCAGGGGGCGGAAGGCGTGATTTTGGGTTGCACGGAGATCGGGCTGCTCGTTCACGCCGAGGATAGCCCGGTTCCCCTCTTCGACACCACGCGGATTCACGCCGAAGCGGCCGTGGAATACGCGTTCGCGTAACCGGGGAGGACGCGACCGCCGCACCCGGCGGGCCTGGGGTGGCCGCCGCTTCGCGGCGTTTCCGTCAGGGCGTCCGACCGGAAGCCCTGAGCGCCTTGTACGTCGTGTAGCCCCCGGACAAGTTGCGCGCCCGATAGCCGCGCTGCGTCAAGAAGCGGATGGCGTAGTACGCGCGCTGTCCCACCTCGCAGCAGACGTACAGCTCGCGATCCGGGGGCAGCTCGCCGTACCGGGAGCGCAGCTGGGAGAGCGGCAGGTTGATGGCCCGCGGAATGTGTCCGGCGGCGAACTCGTCCGGCTCGCGCACGTCGAGCACCACCGCATCGGTGCGGGCAAGCCCCGACCACGCCGCCACCGGCATGTCGCCCGCGAGGACGTTCGCGGCAAGCATGCCGGCGACGTTCACCGGATCTTTCGCGGCCCCGTACTGCGGCGCATAGCACAACTCGGCCTCGGCGAGATCGTGGACCGTGCCGCGGAATTGCATGGCCGTCGCGATGACGTCAATGCGTTTCTCCACACCCGCGGCCCCTACCGCCTGCGCGCCGAGGATGCGTCCGTCAGGCACCGAAAACAGAAGCTTGAGGTGGATCGGCTGCGCGCCCGGATAATACCCCGCGTGGTGTCCCGGGTGGAGATACACCTTTTCGAACTGTTCGGCGCCGGCCCGCCGGAGGCCTTTTTCGCTGGCCCCCGTGGAGGCGACGGTGAGCCCCAGGACGCCCACCACCGCGGTGGCCTGGACACCGCGAAATCGCGTCGCCCGCCCGGCAATCGCCTCGGCGGCCACCCGACCTTGCCGATTGGCCGGTCCCGCCAGCGGCAGCACGGTCTCCTGGCCCGTGAGGATGTCGGGCACTTCGACGGCGTCGCCCACGGCCCAGATGTGCGGATCGGCGGTCCGCATCTGGGCATCCACGACAATCCCCCCGCGGGGTCCGAGGGGAAGCCCGGCCGCCTTGGCCAACGCGGTCTCGGGTTTTACGCCGATGGCGAGAATGACGAGATCTGCGGGCAACCGGGCGCCGCTCTCGGCCACGACGATGAGGTCGCCCCCATCCCCCGCTTCGATTTGCGCGAGTCCGTCCCCCAGGTGAAGCCGCACACCCCTCGCGCCCAGGTGCTCGCTGAGAGCCGTGGCCATCTCCGGGTCGAGCGGGGACATCAGCTGGGGAAGCTTCTCCAGCACCGTCACGGCCAGCGTGCGCTGGACCAGGTTTTCCACCATCTCCAAGCCGATGAATCCGCCCCCGACCACCACCGCGCGCGTCGCCTGCCGCTCGGCGATCCAGGATCGGATTCGCCGGGTGTCGGGGATGGTGCGCACCGCGAAGACGCCGGGCAGATCCACGCCCGGAAGCGGCGGACGGACGGGCGCCGCGCCGGGGGACAGCACCAGCGCGTCGTACCGTTCCACACCCTCGTTTCCGCTGCGGCCGTCGCGCACGGAGATGAGGCGCCGGCGGCGATCGATGTGCGTGACTTCGGTCTCCGTCCGGACGTCGACATTGAAGCGGGTTCGGAACATCTCGCGCGACGCGACGAGCAGGGAACGCTCGTCGGCGATGACGTTGCCGACGTAGTAGGGTAGCCCGCAGTTTGCAAACGAGACGTGGGGGCCGCGCTCGAACACGACGATCTCGACGGACTCGTCCAGGCGTCGGAGGCGGGCGGCGCACGAGGCGCCGCCCGCCACGCCGCCGACAATGAGCACTCGACGCGGTGCGGCGACGCCGCGCGCGGGCGTCGATTGGGACAGGGCGTGTCGGCTCATGCGCACTCCAGTTGTGAGCTCCGCGTGCGGAGCATGGGCGGTGTTCACGCGGTATCCTTACGAATGGTGCCGTCCGCAAGACTCGTGACGCCGGCGTGCGGGCGGGCGAAGGTCGTCCGCGCAAGAACCGAACCGTCGCTTTTCCCCGGCGGCCATTCGGCACCCGGTTTGCCCGGACCGCGGTCGAACGGGGCGTTCCCGGCCGGCCGCCTGGACTCGGAGCGTCTCAGCCGGCGTCGATCGACTCGGCGACCCGCGGATCGGCGGGCCTGCACGGGACCTCACGCCAACACGACCGCCAGCGCCAGCACATCCCCGGCTGGAAGCCTCGACGGCGTTGACCAGAGATCGCGTGGATGGCATCCGTACCGCCAGTGAAGACCGCGGAGGCGCGGACCCGCGACGCGCCGGACGACACGCCGGAGCGATGTGGCGGAATAGTCCCGGGCATGGCCCAGGATCGTTTGGGACGCCTGCGGACCGATGCGGCGCGAGATTCCTCCGAGACTTCGACGGTTGAGGACCACCAGCATCAGCCCCCGACGGCACACCCGCACCGCCTCGGCCAGCGCGCGTCCGGGCTCGTCCAAAAATTCCAGCGAGGTTATGAAAAGGGCGACGTCCACGCACCGGTCGCCAAAGGGGAGGTCATGCGCGTCGGCCTGGACACCGGAGACCGGCGGGTCGATCGCCCGCAGCGAGGCCAGCATGGCAGCCGACCGATCCAGACCGATCACCCGCAGGGATCGCGAGGCCAGATACCGGGAAAAGTGCCCGGTCCCGCAGCCAACTTCCAGCACGACCCTGGTCCCCGAAAGGCACCCGAGCATCCAGTCCAGGAGGGCTCGCTCCGCCCGGTCCACGCGACGCCCCTTTTCGCTCTCATACCAGGTTTCGTATCGAGACGCGACGGGCTCGAAGATCTCCCAGACCACGCGTTAGGTCCTCAAACCGGGCAGGCGTTGGAGATGGTCGCAGTCATGACGACGTGACCGGTGGCGGCGGCTCGGAGAAACGCGGTCTCCAGCGCGTCGAAGACCGTCGCACCCTCGCCGACCACCAGCGTGCTCATCGGCCCGGGCGTGACGTCAAGCCCGGCCACGCGAAGCGCGGCCTGCATTTCCTCAATGGCGGGGGATAGATGATCCTGCCGGAGGGGATACAGGCTGATCTGGGCGCTGACGTGCATGGCGCATGTCTCCACAGGCCCGCCGTTCATCGCCAATGTGCCGACCCATCGCGACGCCCAGAGAAGGGGGCGATTGGCGCACATTTGGCACGCCGCGGCGAACGCCTCGCGGTCGGTTACCTTCGAGAAACCAGCCAACAGCAGTCAAAGGCCACGGACAGCCTCGCGGCCGTCAAAGGCCTTTGCGGTCCAGCCAGACAAGCAGGGCGCCGCACCCGATCACCATGGGCACGATCACGAGCCAGTGATTCACGCCAAGCATACCGGGAATCGTGAGCTTCCCGTAGTTTCCCACCTTGAGGAGACTATTCTGGATCAGGGGATAGACTTCGGAGTACAAGCCGGCACCGATCAGGATGCCAAGAATCCCGCGCAGCAACCCATCCACTCGACCCTCACCGAGGGCCCCGGCGCACGTGCCGGGTCAGAACCCGAGGAGGAGCATCCCCACGCCGAAGATCGCGCCACCCACGATGTTCGCCGTGAGGATCGTGGACTTGACATGGAGGTTGACCAAACCGAGGTCTTTGAGCAGGTACACCCCGACCATGCCGGCCAGGATACCGCCCAGCATGACCTTGAGGACCGTCATGTCGGTGAGCCGATAGAAGGCGACGATCTTCTCGTACCGCGTGACCTGCGCCTTCTGCAAGATAAATCCGAAAACCATGCCGGTCGCCAGGCCGAGGATCAGGCGTCCGGTGCCTGTAATCTCCAGCGGTCCCATGCTCATGCCCTCCGGAAGACGATGCGCGCGGCCACAATCCCCACCGCCATCATGGCGATCAGGAACAGGAATCCACTCGCGGCGAGCTGCAGGCTCCCACTGAGCCCGTGGCCGCTCGTTCACCCATCGGCAAAGCGGGCCCCGAACCCAACGAGGATGCCGCCGAGGACCCCGATGATCCAGCGCCGGGCCTTGCTGGTCCCGAAGCGGTTCACCCAGGCCTCCGGGAGCTTCGTCGTGAATTGAACCGTCCCGCGCCCGAGGCGGGCTGCCAGGTACGCGCCGACGGGAATACCGAGCACCAGCATGAACTGCCAGTCCACGATAGGCTTATGCTGCTTGTAGTACGCGTTGCTCGCCACATGCTCAGGCGCCACGACGCCGACGATCATTCCGGCGGCCCGGCTGAACGTCGTCGAGGTGCCGAGCGACGTGTTCGCCGTGTACCAGATCAACATGCTGAGCACACCGAGCATGAGCGCGGCCTGCCACCAGGGCCACTCCTGCTGACGTAACCACCGCATCGGTCCGTCCTCCTTTCCGGGGCCGGCACGGCCCCTGGGGCGTTGCGGCGAATGCATCTCCCGGCAGTCGGCGGGTCCGCGGTCCGCCGGCGGTTCGGCAAGCCGATGGCATGACGGTGGGCCGCCGGGATCGGTCCGATCGAACGGCGCGCCCCACGGGGGTCGAGCCGCTGGACGATGCGCACGGTCAGAATATCGAGTCCGCGGCCGTATAGCAAGCGCCGGTTGCGGAGCCGCCACACGGGTACGCCGCGGCCGCCGTCCGCTCCCACGGCGTGGAGCGGTGCTCAGGTGTGCGCCGCTACCCGGCTTGCCGTTTCCCCAGCGCGCGGTCGAGCATCAACAGCCCGTTCGTGCTGCCGCCGATGAGCTTGAGCTGCTCCACCACCGCGCCGGCGCTCTTCTCCTCCTCCACCTGCTCGGTGACGAACCACTGGAGCATGACCTGGGCCGGGTAGTCGCCCTCCTTGAGGGCCAGGGCGTACAGCGTGTGGATGGCGGCGGTGATGAGCTGCTCGTGGGCGAGGGCCTTCTCGAAGACGTCCAGGGCCGACTTGTACTCCGCCGGGGGCTGCGGGATGGCCTGCAGGGTGACGCGGCCGCCCCGGTCCACCAGGTGGTCGAACAGCTTCAGGGCGTGCGCCAGCTCCTCCTGGCTCTGGAGCCGCATCCACCGCGCCGCCCCCGGGAGGTTATTCGCCTCGCAGTAGGCCGCCATGGCCAGGTACAGGTACGAGGAATGGTACTCCTTCTGGATCTGCTCGTTGAGCGCGTCCTGCATCGTCTTGGCCACCATCGTCGTCCGTCTCCTTTCCGTCCTGCGCGCGTCGTGATGTTGAGAACCGGCCGCGCGGCGCGCGCCGCGCAGCCCGCAACCCCTCCCCCAGAGAAACCCATGGCTCGGCGGTCCATCAGCCGGAACTGATTATCTCATCCACTCGTGGATCCGTGGGCTTGAACGGGTCTTTGCACAGAATGGTGCGCTGATACCGATCGTTCAGTTTCAGGTACGACCAGCCCACGTCGTACGATTTGTTGCGCTCGTTGGCGAAATTGATGAAATCCGAGCGCACCTTGGCGCGCGTCGTCTGCGGCGGGATCGCCGTGGCCCGCTCGACCGTCTCCTCGTCGAACAGCCGCTCGACCTGGCCCGCGCGGCACAGCATATAATACAGCCCGCGGTCGCGGCGAATGTCGTGGTACTGCAGGTCCAGCAGGCTGATCCGCTGGTCGTCGAAGCCGATCTCCTTCCGGTGCATGTACGAGCCGATGAGCTCGTGCTTGATGACCCAGTCCAGCTCGCGGGCGCAGTGGCGCGGGTCCTCGGCGAGCTGGGCGAGGACCCGCTCCCAGCGCTCGAGGAGGTCGGTCACCTGGGGCGACTGCTCGACCGTGGCGTAGTAGGCGCGGGCGAGGTCCAGGTACTCGCGCTGCAGCTCGATGGCCGAGAACTCTTTCCCCCGCTTCAGCCGCACCTTCCGCGTGCAGGTGGTGTCGTGGGAGATCTCCTTGATGGCCCGCACGGGGTCCTCGAGCGCCAGGTCCCGCCGGCACGCCCCGTCCTCCACCATGGCGAGGACGAGGGCGGTGATCCCCACCTTGAGATAGGTGCTCACCTCGGACATGTTCGAATCGCCCACGATGACGTGCAGGCGGCGGTACCGCTCCTCGTCGGCGTGGGGCTCGTCGCGGGTGTTGATGATGCCCCGCGAGCTCGTGGTCGCCCCCGAGATCTCCTGGTAGATGTGCTGCGCCCGCTGGGAGATGTAGTAGTGGTTCCCCAGCCGGGTCTTGAGCACCTTCCCGGCGCCGGCGAAGACCTGGCGGGTCACGAAGAAGGGGATGAGCAGCTCGGCGAGCTTGTGAAAGTTGACCGTGCGCTCCACCAGGTAGTTCTCGTGACAGCCGTAGGTGTTGCCGACCGAGTCCGTGTTGTTCTTGAAAACGTAGAGGTCGCAGTCGATGCCGTTCTCGCGCAGCCGCTTTTCCGCCGTCCGCAGCAGCTCTTCGACGATGCGCTCCCCCGCCTTGTCGTGCAGCGTCAGGTCCAGCGGGTTGTCGCACTCCGGGGTGGCGTATTCGGGATGGCAGCCCGTATCCTGGTACAGGCGGCCGCCGTTACGCAAAAAATCGTTGGTGCCCCGCTGCCGCGACACCACCTTTTCGAAAAGGTAGCCCAGGGCGCTCTCCACGGAGAGGCCCACGTGGCCGCCCGCCGCGGACGAGATCAGCCCGTATTCGTTCTCCAACCCGAAGATGCGGCGTTGCATGACGCGACGACAGCCCGGGACCCTAATCCGCCCCGTCGCTGCCTTTCTCCAGCACGGACCGAAGCTCCGCCTGCCCGACCCGGCGGAACTTCCGCCCCGGGCGAGCCCGCTCCAGGGCCGCGACTTCCAGATTGGCCGCCTTGACCTTCTGACTGGCCGTGGCCTCCAGCGAACGCGCGGCGAGCTGCAGCGCGGCCTCCAGACCCAGCCCCTGGGTAAACTTGTCCTTTAGGAACAGCTTCAGCTCCTCCGCTTGTCCCCCGATGCTCGTGTACCCCTGCTCGTCGGCGATGCTGCCGTCGAAGGCGATGCGGTACAGCTCGTTGCCGGCGTCCCCCTCTCCCACCTCCAGGACCAGGATCTCCACCTCCAGCGGCTTGATCTCCATGCTGAAGATGTTGCCGATGACCTGCGAGTAGGCGTTCGCGAGGGATTTGGCGGTCACGTCTTCCCGCCCGTAGGCGTATCCCTTCATATCGGCGTAGCGGATCCCCTCTTTGCGCAGCCGCTCGAACTCGCTGTACTTGCCCGCCCCGGCGAAGGCGATGCGATCGTACAGTTCCGAGACCTTGTTGAGCGACGCGCTGGGGTTCTCCGCCACGATGAGGATACCGCCGGCATACTCCAGGCCGATGATGGAGCGCCCCTTGGCGATTCCCTTGCGGGCGTACTCCGCCTTGTCCTGCATCATCTGTTCGGGAGATACGTAATACGGCAACGGCATGGCGTCGTCCTCGTCGGGCGGCCGGCGGCAACCGGCGCCGCGGCGCGGCCCGGACAATCCGCCCGGGCCGCGGCAAGGTCAGGGGGTCGTCCTGCGCGCCTCGGCGATGGCGGCGCAGACCGCCGCCACGCGCTCCTCGGGAACATCCTGGGTCCCGGACACCGTGACGAGTTTCAGGGTCGGGAAGATCCCCCGCACAAAATCCGGGCCGCCCGTCCCGCGGTCTTCGTCGGCCGCGTCGTAGAGAGCCTCCAGCCCAGTGCGGATGGCGTCCTCCTCGCCGAGGCCGGGTCGATAGAGCTTTTTCAGGCTCGACCGCGCGTCTTTGCCGCCCGACCCGATGGAATAGTAGTCCGTCTCTTCGTACCGCCCTCCCGCCACGTCATACTTGAAGATGCGCCCCTCGCTGCGCTTGAGGTCGAATCCCGCAAAGATGGGCACCACCACCAGACCCTGCATCGCCATGGGGAGGTTGGCACGCACCATCTGGGCCAACCGGTTGGCCTTCCCTTCCAGGCTCAGGTGCATCCCCTCGATCTTCTCGTAGTGCGCCAGCTCCGTCTGGAACAGCCGGACCATCTCGAGGCACGGTCCCGCCGCCCCCGCGATGGCCACCGCCGAGTGCTCGTCTGCGGCGTACACCTTCTCGATCCGCCGCGACGCCACCTGGTATCCCTCGGTGGCCTGACGGTCGCCGGCGATCACGACCCCGGCGGCGTACTTCAGCGCGAGCACCGTGGTCCCCACCGGCACTCCCGGCATCCCTCTCCCGGCCTCACCCCCCGGCGCGGCAAACCGGGGCAACAAGCCCGGCTCGCGGCCCCGCACCAGGTCGAAAAAGCTGGATCCCGCGTCATGAGGATCGAACCGAAGCTCCACGGGCGCACCTCTCCTTCGTTAAGAGCCGGCAATTTGGCGACGTGGCGATTTGGCGGCTTGGCGATTAGGAACCGCGCCCGCCCCGGTTGCCCAATTGCCGACTTTCCCAGTCGCCCAATTGCCGAGTCGCCGAGTTACTCAACCGACCAGCCGCTCCAGCAGCTCCGCCACGCTGTCCGATCGTTCCAGGATCTCCCCCACCAGCTTCCGGGTCCCGCGCATGGGTTCCACCATGGGGATGCGCTTCACCGACGCCTCGCCCGTATCCAGCAGGACGGACGTCCAGCTGGCTCCGTACACGTGCTGCGGGAACTTCTGCAGACACATGCCGCGGAAATACGCCCGGGTGTCGGTCGGGGGCACGCGCGTCGCGCGATCGATCTCCTCGTCCGTCAACAGCCGGTCCACGTAGCCTTCCCGTTCCAGCCGGTAATACAGACCCTTGTCCGGACGAATGTCGTGGTACTGCAGGTCCAGCAGGCTGATCCGCTGGTCGTCGAAGCCGATCTCCTTCCGGTGCATGTACGAGCCGATGAGC
>WBZO01004904.1_pt1 | contig 10457 bp, 9 predicted proteins | sample 5204261 | NCBI WGS metagenome assembly WBZO01 (sample SAMN12412400, study PRJNA552823) | activated sludge metagenome | isolation source: activated sludge from anammox sidestream of wastewater treatment plant... | place: USA: North Carolina | collected 2017-09
GCACATGCTTTATTGCGCCGTGGTACACTTTCAGGTCGGGTGATAAGATTCTCCTGGCTACCCGCCAGTTGTTGTTTGTTACCACTCGTTCCGTGGCTTGTTTCAGGGGTGCCGTTATATCGATTACAGATACCGTGCCCTGAAAATTGTGAGCGTTGCCGGGCTTACCCTTTAGTGTCTGTCGGACTGAACCGTCTCCCTTCGTGTTCACGACATATGCAGTCTTTCCGTCTTTACTTAGCGTTATACCCACAGGGAAAAAACCCGCTGGCCTGAAACCTGTTACCTTTCCGCTTGAAATATCTATTTCGCATATCGCATTATCGCCACCGTTACAGGAGTAAAGACGCCCGTCATGGACAGCCAGTGTATTCGGCATGCTCCCGAATAGCTTACGCTCACCCAGTTGAATGGGTATCGTGCGGGTAACTTTGCGCTGAAGCAGGCTGATTTCAGAAATTGAGTCGCTTCCGGCATTGGCCACATACGCGTTGTTTCCTGAAACGGCAATTCCGGCTGGATGCAGGCCAACAGAAATTGCCGTGTGGTTTTTTGTCTGACGGTTGATAAGGCTCACCGTGCCCGTTGCAGCAATTCCGCGCTTATCCACCAATACCCCAACACCACCGCTTTCCGCCTCTTCCTCGTCTTCCAGAGGCTCCCGGCCAGCCCAGTTGGATACTATAAGTGTCTGCTCGTCGGGGCTCAGGCGAACTTCAAAGGGGATGTTCTGGACCTTCCATTCTCCGATGCGGGTATTTGAAGCCAAATCCACCTCGACTACGGCACCCAGGTTGGCGCAGGCAACAAACAAACGTGAGCCATCCTTGGTGACAGCCATTCCTCCGGGAACAGGGTTGCCCTTCCAGCCCTTAGCCGCCAGCTCGATCTTTCCCACCGAGACCAGTTTTCGCCCCTCTAGTCGGAAGTGCTGTAAGTATCCTTTGGATATGCTGGCAAATAGACGTGTGCCATCGGGTGACCAGGCCAACCCCCGATATGATGCCCCTCCGTCCGAGCTGGCCTGCGAGTCTTCAATGACACCATCTTTTGTAGCCAGAAACACAATTCCCTGGCCCAACACTGCAAAGAATTCTTGATTGGGATGTAGTGATATGTCGATGGGGCGCCCTCCGAAAGCTACCGTCCCCGGATCGATCTTTTGGCCTGTGGCAACAATGAAACTGCCGTCCGGCTGACGTCCAACTGTCGATAATATCCGCAGGCCTGCCGCCATCGAAACAACTGCAAGAGCAATTAGAAGTAAAATTTGTTTACGCATACTCTTTGTTTTGTTATCCATACCCAATATCCCTGCAATCGTCTAGCCTGCATTATTCATGAGAAGAGTGGGGTTATCGCGCACTGTCATTGGCGAACGTAGTGAGGAATCTGTTTTTGCTCCCTCTCCTGTGGGAGATGTTTGGGGTGAGGGGGAAATCGGTTTTAGTATGCCTCCAGGTATCCCTACCTGGAGGCATAAAGAAGAGGGTTTGAGCTAGTGCGTTGGTGGCGCGGGCAGGCGGCTGTCGGGGGTATGTTTATTCTTTTCCTGGTTCCACCAGAGTCGCCATTCGTCTGATATAATTTTAGCGCTATCGGACGACCTGGATGCACTCAGAGCATTCTTAATGTGATGGACATTAAGAAGGTATCGAGCAGCTAGAAAAGCGATCTTGGGGTTGGAATCCGTTACCAAATCGATGAGGACAGGCACAGAGGCCCAAGTATCGTTTTTGGCTATGGATCGCGCTACCTTCCATCGTTCCTCGCTGGGGGTGGATGCAGCATTCAAATGTGCAACAAGCATTTCAACAGCACGGATGCTGTGGCGCTTACCAAGGGCGGTGATGGCGTCCCATCTGATTCCATCGGAGCTATCGGCGAGTGCAGCAGCGAGTGCGCCATAGGCAATGTCCTGATTTGGCGAAGACCAGAGAGCTGTATATGCATAGTTCCGCGCAAGGAAATTCTCATTCTTGCTCAGCATCTGTGCCACATCCAACGCCTTCGCATCTCCAGTACTGACCAATGGCTCCGCGGCCAATGAGGCTGCCACCAGATCCGAATTGGTCAATAAGGTGCGCAGTATTACGGCAGCGTTCTTATCGCCCAGCTTAAAGGCCGCGACGCCGGCGTACGCACGCACACGAGGCGCCGGATCGGTAAACAGAGCTTGAATGCTGCCCAGACAACCGACAAGGTTTCGGGCGCCTATCTCATGAGCTGCGAGGAGTCGTTTTCCTCCCTCCGGACTCTTGAGCAATTCAACCAAGGCTGCCTGATCCATGGTACGTATTTCATCTAAAATACTTGTGCTTGCGGTAAGCGTGACTCTCTTTTGGGCGCTGGTCACGACACAAGCGGAGACACAAAGCAGACTAACAGTCGAAACGATAACCAGCAGAACTGACTTGATATTCATAATTAACCTTCTATTGGCATGCTGCACAGGATAAAGTGGGAGGAGTAGTACACATGTCGTTTAATATTAGCGTTATACATAACACATCATCACCTGCCGGATCCTCTTTCCAGGCATCAATATTCGCTAAGTAAGAATTGTGAAACTCATTTTGCGCCCAAGCAATTTTCTCGGCCTCCTCGCGACACTTGGCGTAAGCAATCTTCCGCAGAAGAGCCACGGCGGCGGCTTGGTCGGTCTTCTTTATCCGGTCCACAATGTTCATAATTCGGTGGTTCCAGCAGCGCAATTCCCAAGCCTCGGGATACACGTTGCGCAAGCCTGCCCACAGCCCCAGCGCACCGTCGCCGACAACAGCTTTCGGACACTTTAGACCTCGATCACGCAGGCTTCGAAGAAGAGATGACCAGCTTTCGGTCGATTCCCTGTGCCCACTCTCCACGGCCAGCAGCACCTTGCTCCCGTCCACAAGCGCGGCGATCATCACCAGCAAACAGCTCTTGTCTTTCTCAAGACCCGCCTTGATATAAACCCCATCGGCCCAGATATAGACGACATCCAAATCGTCGACCGGCCGGGCTTTCCACATCTCAAGCTCAGAGTGCCACTTCTCCTTAAGCCTCACTATTGTCGAAGCCGACAGCGGAGCGTCTTCCCCAAGCAACCCGCGTAGCGCCAAGGTCGAAGTCTCCGCAAGAGAGCCCGTGCAGGTAGAGTTCGGGAAGCAGTTCCGACACCTCATTGCTCCGCCTCTTAAAAAGCGGCAGTATTCGGCTCTCGAAGCGCTGCTCCAATCCACTTACTCTCGGAGGCCTCAACTCGATCGTTCCAGAAGAGAGCGTCAGCTTCCTCGGCTCACCGTAGCCGTTTCGATAGCCGCCGCCATCATCGACTGCTTTCCTGCGCTCACTCTTCATCCGACCCAGAAACTCCGTCACTTCCTCATCAAGAATCGACTGCATCCAGTCCTGGACCTGGCCGCGGATCGTTGACTCCAGAGTCCCGAAACTCAGCGGTTGCTCTACGCGAATGATTGTGTTATCTTTCATCAGGTGGTCTCCTTTCCGGTCAGTTTCTGCCGACCGGTCTCTTTGATCAGAGAAAGGATACCACCGCCTTATTAACTCGGCAATTTACACACCTTTTGATTGTAGCTCTGGACCTAACAGAAAAAAGCACTGACTGGCAAGTCAATCAGAAGAAGAGCATGTCGTAGAATAAAGCAGTAGATCAAACATGTTTTCGACCAATTTCGTGAGTCGACAGTTAAAAAGCCCCGGATAAAAAACATCCGGTCTACTTAGAACTCATGGCGTCACTCTCGCCCAATAAGCACCGAATGCAGCGCGACTGCCTACTTATACCGTCTGACCTGGTAAATGCCAATACTATTTAGCTTAGTCTTTGAGGTTTTTTAATATGACTCCAGGTGAGACACGTAGAGTGATGGAATCTGTTTAACCACGTCGGAAGAAGCAGATTCCTCGCGTTGCTCGAAAATGACATGTATAATTCGGGTTAGTATTCATTATTTATGATACTTCCCGCCTCTGTGGATGTCTAAGGCTCTGTAAATCTGCTCCAGCAAAATAACAGGAACCAATTCATGCGGGAATGTCATAGGTGATAACGATAACACCTGCCGCGCTCCATTAAGCACAGAATCATCCAGCCCGAAAGCGTTTCCAATCACAAACGTAACTTCTGCATATCTGTCCAGCGACTTTACTAACAATTCTTTGAATTCTGTAGTTGTGCAGGTACGACCGTGTTCACTGAGCGTAATCAGACATTTCTGTGCAGGGATGTCCGCCAGAGTAACCTTGCGCTCACCTGGGTCGCGGCGCACATCGATGAGAACGGGGATGTGTTTCCCCACCAGACGTGTGTAATACGAAATCAATTCACTAATCGCTGGTGTCTTAGTTTTCCCAAAAACAATGATGTTAATCCGTACCATACCATGACCTATCAAAGCCGAAGGGCGGGCAAATCGCCCGCCCTTCGCAGAGGTTTAAGTATCGCCTGAGAGGCAAGACACCAAAATATCAGCCGGCGGCTGTCATAGCCTTTTCTGGGATTGGTTCCCCGGCTAACTTCAGCAGGCGCTCCCATTCCGCGTCAACATGGTTTTGGTAACACTGGATAATATCTTCGTTACCGGGTCGGAACAGGTGACGGTACTTTGTCTGCTGTTTCAAGTATTCAGTAACTGGCTGCTTCTCGCGAGGTTTGTAGGTCAGCTTATATTGACCGTCCACCACCTCATACAACGGCCAGGCGCAGGAGTTCACTGCCAGCCGCCCCAATTCAATTGTCTCCTCGGGAGGAAAAGCCCAACCCAGACGACAAGGAGCCAGAACGTTGAGGAACGATGGCCCGTCAACAGCCAAGGCCTTCTGCATTTTTGTAATAAGGTCATTCCAATAGCTAGGGCTTCCCTGGGCAACATATGAAACGCCATGCGCCACCAGGATTGTTGTGAGATCCTTTTGAAACTGCTTTTTCCCGCGTCCGCTGCGCCCAACGGGGGTGGTTGTAGTTTCAGCGCCAAATGGAGTAGCCGATGATCTCTGCACTCCGGTATTCATATATGCTTCGTTGTTATAGCAGATATACAGCATGCGATGACCGCGCTCCATTGCTCCGGAAAGCGACTGTAAGCCAATGTCGTAGGTCCCACCATCGCCGCCGAATGCCACAAAGCGGATGTCCTTGTCTATTTTGCCCTGACGCTTCAATGAGACATAAGCCGCCTCAACACCGGAGATGGTGGCGGCGGTGTTTTCGAATGCGCTGTGGATGAATGGGGTCTCCCAACTAGTGTAAGGGAAAAGTGTGCTGGTGACTTCCAGGCATCCGGTAGCTGACCCCACAACGAGAGGTGTATCCGCCGCCATCCCCAACATTCGTGCTACAATGGGTGCGCTGCAGCCGGTGCATGCCCGATGTCCGCCGCTGAATATTGACGGCTTTTTCGACAGTTCCTTCAAACTTGCCATTTTATCTAAATATCCTTTCGTATCTCGTTAGAGACTTGCCGTAGCCATTATTCGCGCACGCCCAAATAGCAGAACCTCTTCTCAACCACACCCGTCGCTGCGATTTTCTGGAGGTCGTCGAATACCTGGTTAATCAGGCTGGGGCCGCAATCACGTCCACCCAGTCCATATACATAGTTTACCAGTAGTGGGCGCTTTTCGGTCTCATATAGCGCGGAACGTACTTCACCAAACAGAGGGCCGCCAAGCCCGGCCAGACCGTCTGATCTGTCCATTACAGCGACAGCCTTCCGACCCGCCAGAAGTGATGCTATTTCATCATACGGAAACGGGCGGAACAAGCGCGGCTTGAGTATCCCGGCCTTGACACCCTTTGTGCGCAGATCGTCAATCACGCCCTTCGCCGTCCCGGCTGTTGAGCCCAAAAGCACTAACACATAATCGGCGTCGTCCAGCTTATAGCCTTCGTATAACCCGTACGTCCGTCCCGAGAGCTTGCCGAACTCTTTCCCAACCTCCATCACAACATTTTTTACCTTGAATGTAGGCTCTGCAAGGGCTCGCCTGTGTTCAAAGTAATAGTCCGTGAAGTCCAACCCACCCATACTCACGGGGTTATCCACGTCCAGCAGGCGAATCTTTGGGTTGTACGTTCCCACAAAGTCCGTAACCTGCTCGTCGCTGAGCATGTTTACCACCTCCATGCCATGACTGATGATGAACCCATCCATAGTTACCATCGCCGGCAGGAACACATCAGGGTGCTCGGCAATGCGTATGGCCTGGATAAGATTATCGTAGGCCTCCTGGGAGTCTTCTGAGAATATCTGAATCCATCCGGAGTCTCGGGCACCCATGGAATCGGAATGGTCACAATGGATGTTGATGGGAGCAGATAAAGCCCTGTTTACCATGGGCATTACAATCGGCAGTCGAAGCCCAGCAGCGATGTAAAGCATCTCCCACATCAAAGCCAATCCCTGTGAACTGGTTCCGGTCATTGCGCGAGCGCCTGCGGCTGATGCGCCAATGGTGGCGCTCATGGCGGAGTGCTCACTTTCAACGGCTACATACTCGGTGTGCACAAGCCCGTCGGCTACGTATGATGAAAAAATTTGAACAATCTCCGTGGCCGGAGTAATAGGATATGCAGCTACAACATCCGGGTTGATTTGGCGCATCGCCTGAGCGACCGCTTCATTTCCTGTAAGTGCAGCCAGATTCTTAATCTTATCATCCACTGTCATGGTTGATGTCTTACTGTTTGCCAATGGAAAACTCCTGTTCTAATTCTGTGCCTTGACCGCCTCGTAGGCGCGGCGGATGGCCTGGATATTGCCCTCTATGATCTCGGGTTTGCCGCGGAATTTCTTCTGCAATTTTTTCTCGGTATCCAAGATCATGTGGTCAAAATCCACAATACCTGTAGCGCCGACCAAGGCGCCAAGCATGGGGGTGTTTGGAATGTCACGGCCAATGGTCTCAAGGGATATTGCGGAGGCGTCCAGCACGAACAGCTTTTGCCCATTGAGCTTTAACTTCTTCTTCATTTGCTCAATGGGTTCGTTTGTGTTGACCAGTATAACCCCGTCCGCTCCCAACCCCTTGGTCACATCTACCGATCCTATAAGGGTGGGATCGAGAATAACGACTACGGATGGCGCTTCTACCGCAGAATGAATGGTGATGGGTTGGGTACTGATGCGGTTATAAGATGCAACCGGAGCCCCGCTGCGCTCCGGGCCGTACTCTGGGAACGCTTGTATGTATTTACCCGCTGCAAGGCAGGCATCACCGAACAGAAGCGCTGCTGTTTTAGCGCCCTGGCCGCCACGGCCATGCCATCGGATTTCGATCATTTTGTCCATCTTGCTAAGAAAACTCCTTCCAGACTTTTAGCATTCAAAACAGAAACGTTATGTTAGGGCCTCAAAAGCCGCCGCCTGATGGTTGATTTTGGTCTTGCCAAGCAGGCGTTCTGCTAAAGATAGACGAGATACTAAGCAGTGCGAGTGGGGCCTTCCTTGACCGACAAACCAACAGAGATTATACCACAATGCGCAATACTTCACAATCATCCGCAATTAACAAGAAAACGGGGCAATTGCGTGGCATTATTCATTGCTCCGCCAAGCGAAGCTTGCCACCCGCGCACATCTGTAGTATAGCCGCTTTAACCACATGAGGGAACAACTCTTCCATGATTTATATTACGAACCCCACCAGGAAACTTAAAAAAATTATCCGAATGGGGAATGCCGTTAACTCGGGTTTTCCTCGCTGCACAAGAAGGAGCGAAGGATATCCTCACTCCTAAAAGAAATTATTCTACAAAGAGAATTCAAAATACAAAGAAATGGAGGCCTGCACATGAAGCGAATACCTGTGCTGCTGGCGCTGATTCTGTTGCTGGCGGTTACTTTTTCGACATTAACCGTTAGTCAGGAAACTGGCGTCGGCGCCACTGCCACTCCAGACCATCTGACGCTCACCTGGACAAAAAACCCGGCAGAAACGATAACCATCACCTGGAGGACTGATACTACGGTATCATCCGGTGTTGTTGATTATCAGAAGGGAGCTGTTCTCGCAACGTCGGCAAAGCGCGCGCAGGCGAAGTTGTCCAGCTTTATGACCGACCTTGGGCCATCTCGTTTGTTCACAGCAACTTTGACAGGCTTGTCCCCAAACACAAAATACTCGTACAGGGTAGGTGACGGAACACATTGGAGTGAAATACACACATTCACAACTGCTGACCCCAAAGCCCGCAACTTCAAGTTCTTGATATTTGGTGATAGTCAGAGCAGTGCCACTGGTAGTGCACCTTACGCTCTGTGGGGTAAGACCGTGCACAATGCCTACACGGCAAACCCAGATGCGCGGTTCATAACAAATGTTGGTGATATGGTGAATACCGGACAGAGCTGTGCTCATTGGAACGCCTGGTTCGCGGCTGCGGCAGGTGTAATAGATACCATCCCGGAGATGCCCGTTACGGGGAACCATGAGACAAACGGTTTATCGAGCACGAAGAGGCCGGTTTATTGGAATGCGCAGTTCCATCTGCCTCAGAACGGGCCGGTGGGTTTGAAGAACCAGGTTTATTCCTACGATTATGGCTCGGTCCATTTCGTCGTGCTTGACAGTCAGGAAAATGAAGGGAAGCAATACGGTGACATCTTGGCCCGGCAGGAAGATTGGCTCGATAGAGATTTGGCCGCATCCAAGGCGACATGGAAAATCGTATTTTATCACCGACCTGCTTATTCGGTGAAGGGTGATCGTGATAATAAAAGAGTCAGGGAAGCGTTTTGCCCTGCTATGGAAAGGCGACATACCGATCTAGTGTTCAATGGCCACGATCATGGGGTCGGCCGCACTTATCCCATAAAAGGCGGCGTATATATGCGGAAGCCGTCACAAGGCACAATTCACTACATCACCGGACGCAGCGGCAGCAAGCATTATCCCAACCTGTCGAAGAAAGCCTGGAATACATTTTTCTACAATCCCGAGGATCAGCCGAACTATCTGGTAGTTGAGGTCGCCGATACCAAGCTGATCGTCAAGACTGTAAAGCTGGACGGCACTTTGGTTGATACATTCTTTATCGACAAAAAGAAAGATATCTCTTCTGACAGCTTTAAAGACATCAGCAACCCGCCCATGAAACCCATGAACTAATAAATGGCCATTGGGGATCTTCAGGATCTAAATGGAGCCCGGGAGATCGAAAACCGGAAACCGTGACTGACAGATTGCTGCTGCCCTTGCTGTTAAACAGGATACCCTTTAGAGCCTCGGGACCCTCTGCTCTGCAATGGACCAGCCCCTGCTCGGGCACGATTCACGCTCGAACAGGGGCATAATGGCCGCCTTATTTTTCTAGGACTTGTTAGCCTCGACCGTCCTTGCCGGTATAGGATATCCGTTTTTCCGGCTAATCTTGTTCCAGTGAAATGCCGCCTGAGCTTTCCCATTCTCCAATGCCAGATATACCGCCGGGAGCACAAGCAAAGTGAACAGCGTGGATGTTACCAGCCCCCCAACCATCACAATTGCCAATGGTTTCTCTATCTCTGCGCCGACCCCCCTACTGAGCAGGATAGGCAGCAGTCCAAGCGCGGCGCATGAGGCGGTCATCAGTTTGGGGCGAAGTCGCTGAACGCTAGCCAGTCGGATCGCCTGGTCTTTGCTGTAACCCTCTGAGATGAAACCGCTGGTCTGGGTAAGAAGTACAAGGCTGTTTTGGACTGCAATCCCAAACAGCGCAATGAATCCTACAGCTGACGATACATTTAGGCTCACGCCGGTAACAAGAAGGGATGCCACCCCACCGATAAAGGCGCTTGGAACGGTGGCTAAGATGATGGCGGCATGAGACGCGGAATGAAGAGCCAGATAAAGCAGCATAAACACCACGGCCAGCGCGATCGCGGTGGCCATTAGCAACGACTTCATGGCCCTCTGCTGATTCTGATATTGTCCTCCAAAGACCACGTAGTAGTCCGATGGAAGCTTAACATCCTTCAACCCATTCTTGATGTCGGCAACCACGCTGCCAAGGTCACGCCCCTGGATACTGGCGTCCACACTTATACGCCGGTTTGCGGCCTCGCGCCAGATCACGTTTGGGCCTTCGGATAATGTCACCTGAGCAACTTGGGAGAGTGGCACCTGGCTGCCGGCTGGTGTATCAACCATCAGATTCCTGACGGCCTCGATATCTCCGCGCATTGTATCTGGGAATCTCACAAATACACCGTAGCTGCGCTGGTTTTTCCACACTTGTGTAAGCTCCTCGCCACCGATCGCCAGGCGCACGATCTCAGATACCGCGCCGACCGATACGCCATAACGAGCGGCAGCCTGACGGTCTATCTGGACCTGGACTTGTGGAATGCCGGCGGCCTGGTCCATTTTAACATCCGCCACGCCTTTGGTGCGGTTTACTATCTCTTCTATCTGCTTGCCTTTTTCTCCAAGCACCTGGATGTCTGGGCCAAAGAGCTTTACTTGCAGCGGGG
>WBZO01007151.1_pt1 | contig 10456 bp, 6 predicted proteins | sample 5204261 | NCBI WGS metagenome assembly WBZO01 (sample SAMN12412400, study PRJNA552823) | activated sludge metagenome | isolation source: activated sludge from anammox sidestream of wastewater treatment plant... | place: USA: North Carolina | collected 2017-09
CTGCCGCTGACGGTTGCCAACGCCCCGGCCCCGATCCAGGTCGTCGTCGGCTCGTAGCGGCCCCGGGCTGTGCGGCGGCCCGATCGCGCCCAAATTGCGTCGTCAATCCGGCCCGTGCTATCGCGGGGGCGACCATCGATATCGACGAGGCTGAGTTGGGTTTCCCGATTCCTTCCCAGTGCCCCACGGCAGCCGGCGCGTGCGACCGGCCGAGCGGGGGCGGTGAGGCCTGCCTCTGAGATCGGATCGCGCTCATGTCGTAACCAGGCCGGTCCCCACGGGCCGGCCCTGCCAGCAGGATTCCGCCATGCAGAACCCACCTTCAGTGCCTCGGACCTGGGACGTCGAAGCCGACGTCGTCGTCGTCGGGTTCGGGGCCGCCGGCATGGCGGCGGCGGTCGCCGCGCATGAGCTGGGGGCGAAGGTTGTCCTGCTGGAGAAGGCACCGGAAGGTCAGGAAGGCGGCAATACACGGGTCGCCGGGCAGGGGTATCTCAACACTTCCTCGCCCGAGAAGGCAGCCGCCTATCTGCGCGCCCTGTGCGGCCATTTCACCGTGCCGGAACCGATGGTGCAGGTCTGGGCCGAGGAGATGTGCCGGAACAATGACTGGCTCGCCAGCCTTGGCGGCGATCCGCAGGAGCATCAACACCAGCCGGTCGGCATCGAGTTTCCCGATCTGCCGGGCGCGGATTGCGTGCACAAGTTCCATGACGGCCCGACCTATGGCTACTCCCTCACCTGGAAACTGTTCGAGCGTCTGGTGAAGGAACGCCCGATCAGGGTGCTGTACGAAACGCCGGCGCGTGAACTGATCCAGCACGACATCAGCAAGGAAATCCTGGGCGTGCGCGCGAAGCAGGGCGGCCGGACCATCACGGTCAAGGCACGCCGGGGTGTCGTGCTGACCTGCGGCGGGTTCGAGAACAACCAGGAGATGATCCGCAACTACCTGCCGGGGGTGCCGTATTGCTACACGTCGGGCTCGCCCTACAACGAAGGCGACGGCATCACGATGGCGATGTCGGTCGGGGCCGACCTTTGGCACATGAACAACTATGCCGGCCCGTCGATGGCCCTGAAAGTGCCCGAGGTGCCGACCACCTTCTCGATGCAGGCGTTGCATTTCAGCAAGGAAATTCCGGGCGGCGTCATCGTGGTCGGGCCGGATGGCCGGCGCTTCACCGATGAGAAGTTCAAGACCCGCCACGGCAAGGTCCCGGTGAACGGCCGCTGGATGCCGCTGTCGACGCCGTGTCCGATGTACATGATCTTCGACCATACGCATTTCACCGCCGGCCCGCTGTACGACAAGCACCCAAGCCACGGCTGGACACAGATCGTCGTCCAGTACAACTGGAGCGAGGACAACTGCGAGGAACTGGCGAAGGGCTGGATCAAGACCGCTGACAGTATCGAGGCCCTGGCCGAAACCATCGAGCTGAATCCCGCCGCGCTGCGCGAGACGGTGGAGCGCTGGAACCAGGGCGTCGCCGCCGGTCGCGATGCCGACTTCGGACGCACGCTGATGATGGCGCCGATCGCGAATGGCCCGTTCTATGCGGTGGAACTGTCGCCCTCCATGCTGAACACGCAGGGCGGTCCTCGCCGCAACGAGAACGCGCAGATCGTGCGGCCCGACGGGTCGCCAATCCCACGGCTGTACAGCGCCGGCGAGCTGGGGTCGATCTACAGCTATCTCTACCAGGGCACCGGCAATCTCGGTGAATGCCTGGCCTTCGGCCGCGTTTCCGGCCGCAATGCCGCAGCCGAGACTCCCTGGGACTGAAGCGTCAGGAGCCGACCCCGTGCGAACCGCACGGGGCCGGCGTTCGTCACGCGTGCGAGGCCGCGCGGGACGCGGCGGACAGGGTGAAGCCCTCATACCCGTTGGCCGCGATATCGGCGCATTCCTGCCGATAACGACCCACGCCGCCGATATAGGGCATGAACACACGCGGCTTGCCCGGGATGTTGGCGCCCATGTACCAGGATGCGGCCGATGGGTACAAGGTGCGCCGGGCGGCCTTGTTCACATGCTCGACCCAGCCATCCTCGGCCGCCTGCGTCGCCTCGATCACGTGCAACTGCCGCGCCTGCATGTGGGTCAGGCAGTCGGTGAGCCAGTCGACATGCTGCTCGATCGATACGATCATGTTGCTGAGGACCGACGGGCTGCCGGGGCCCGTGATCATGAACAGATTCGGGAAGCCGGCCGTTGCCAGGCCGAGATAGGCGCGTGGCCCCGCCTGCCATTTGTCGTGCAGGCTGATCCCGCCGCGCCCGCGTATGTCGACCTTCAGCAACGCACCGGTCATCGCGTCGAACCCGGTGGCGAATACGATGCTGTCGACCTCATACGCTGTGCCGCCGACGACGATTCCGGTCGGCGTGATTGTCTCGATCGGCGCCTGGCGGATATCGACCAGGGTGACATTGTCGCGGTTGAACGTTTCGAAATAGCCGGTATCGGCGCAGATGCGCTTGGTGCCGATCGGATAGTCGCGCGGCGACAGTCGTTCGGCCACCGCCGGGTCGCGCACCGTCGACCGGATTTGCTGACGGACGAACTCGGCCGCCGTGTCGTTGGAGTCCTTGCTGGTGACCAGATCGTTGAACGACGCCATGAAGGTTGTGCCGCCGGTGGCCCACCGCGCTTCATACATGCGCTGCCGCTCGTCGTCCTGGACCGCCATGGCGGGCACATCATTCAGGTTGTTGAGGACGCCGGTCCGGGACCGGCGGGCCTGCTCTCGAAAGTCGCGATAGTTCGACTTCCAGCCTTGTTCGTACTCATCGGTCATCGGTCGGTTGCGCGCCGGGATCGAGTAGTTCGGCGTGCGCTGAAAGACGAAGACATGCGCGGCCTCGTTCGCGATGACCGGGATCGACTGGATGCCGGACGATCCGGTGCCGATGACCGCCACCCGCTTGCCGGTGAAGTCGACGCGTTCATGCGGCCAATGGCCGGTGTGATAGGCCGAACCCGCAAAGCTCTCCAGCCCCTTGAAGTCGGGAATGCGCGCATTCGACAGGCAGCCGGTCGCCATGATGCAGAACCGGCAGGTGATCGTTTCGCCCGCATCGGTCCGGATCACCCAACGATCGTCCGATTCGTCGTAGACGGCCGAAACCACGGACGTATTGAAGGTGATGTCCCGACGCAGGTCGAACCGGTCGGCCACGTGATTGGCATATCGCAGGATTTCAGGCTGCGCGGCGAATTTTTCCGTCCAGCGCCATTCCTGCTCCAGCTCCGGCGAGAAGGAATAGGAATACTGCATGCTTTCGGTATCGCAGCGTGCCCCCGGATAGCGGTTCCAGTACCAGGTCCCGCCGACCCCGCTGCCGGCTTCGATCACCCGGGTGGAAAGGCCGAGACCGCGCAGGCGATGAAGCATATAGAGGCCGGCGAAGCCGGCGCCGACCACGACAACGTCGGGCGTCGAAAGGTTGTTGTCCGTGGCAAGGGTCATCGGGTTCGTCTCTCCTGGCTGCTGGCAGCCCCGCGGAATCGGGACCATGCGGATACGTCCCTCAATCAGAGGGCGAGACGGCTTCTGCGTCAACGCGCAGCCGGCCCGCCCCGGCCTCGGCAGCGCCTCGTCTGGCACAGGCATCGGTGGCCTGTTACGGTCCGGCTCCGGTGGCCAGGCCGATGCCTGGCATGGTGTACGCCCTGGCGATGGGCGCCGCCTGAGCACGGGATGAAGGACGCATGAGCCGGATCGACAGCGCGATCAACATCGACGACCTCAAGCGCATGGCGAAGCGCCGCCTGCCGAAGATCATGTTCGACTTCATCGAAGGCGGCGTGGAAGACGAAGTCGGACTGCGTACCAACGCCAACGCGTTCCGCGATGTCAGGATCGTCCCGCGCTACTATATCGACACGTCCAGGCGGGAGCAGCGGGCGACGTTGTTCGGCCGGTCCTATGCCAGCCCGTTCGGTATCGCGCCGACCGGCATGGCGGGCGCGTTCCGGCGGGATGCCGAGCTGTTTCTGGCGCAGGCGGCGGCGGAGGCGGATATTCCGTACCTGATGTCCGGTGCCGCGAACGCGTCGATGGAACAGGGCGCCAGGCTGGCGCCGAACAATCTGTGGTATCAGATCTACGGGGCCAAGGACCGGTCGTTTCAGCTCGATCTGGTCAGGCGGGCCAAGGCCCTGGGCCTGTCGACTATCGCCGTCACCTGCGACGTGCCGGTATCCTCGAACCGGGAGAGGAACCGCCGCAACGGCTTCGTCCGCCCCTTGCGCATGACCTTGCCGACGATCCTGGAGGCGATGCTGCACCCTGCCTGGGTCATCAACTATTTCAGGAATGGCGGCCTGCCGATGCTGGGCAACTGGCAGGTCTATGCCCCGCAGGGCGCGACGCCCGACCAGGTGGCCGATCTGTTCGCGACGCAGACGCCGGATGCAAGCCAGGTGTGGGACGATCTGCAGGCGATCCGGGACGCATGGCCCGGCAAGCTGCTGCTGAAAGGCGTCATGCATCCGGAAGACGCTCGTATCGCCATTGGTATAGGCGTCGACGGTCTTATCGTTTCCAACCACGGCGGTCGGCAGTTGGACAATATGCCTTCGCCGCTCGACGTGCTGCCGATGATCCGCACTGCGGTCGGCCCCGACGTGCCGCTGCTGCTGGATAGCGGCGTGCGGCGAGGATCGGATATCGTGGCGGCCCTGTGCATGGGCGCGGACTTCGTCCTGACGGGGCGCGCCACGCTGTATGGCGCGACGGCCGGCGGGCTGGAAGGCGTGAAAAAGGCGATCTCGATCCTGCAGCGCGAGATCGATCTGGTCCTGGGACAGATCGGTGCCGTCAACCTCGCTGCCCTCGGACCGCACTATCTGCTCGATCAGGTGCGCGCCGAGGAGGAACGGCGAAACACTGGCGCCATGGCCGCGCGGCGCTGACGCCAGACCTAGAGCGTGATGACCGGAGGCGGAATCGCCGGAGGTCTGAATCACGCGACGAAACAATACGCGAGAGCGGGATGGTTGAGCGAAAGCGATGTCATCCCCCTCTAGACCTTCGCCCGGGCCGGACGTGCCGCGGGCGCCGGCTGCCGCAGCAACGGGATCAGGCACAGCGTCAGCAGGGTGACGCCCAACAGCAGCTTGAAGTCGTTCAGATAGGCAATGACGGTCGCTTCGGCATTGACCATCCGGTGCAGGAACGCGGCACTGCGGGGCGTATCCGCGGCCAGCAGGCTGTTGAGCTCTGCGTAATGCTGCAGCGCGCGGTTGAACGGGTTGATATGGGCGCCGATCTGTTCCTGCAGCACCTGTCCGTTGCTGACCAGGACGGCAGCCACCATCGACACGCCCAACGCCGCGCCGATATTGCGGAACAGGTTGATCAGAGCAGATCCCTGTGTGCGGAGTGCCGGCGCCAGCGTGGTGAACGCGATGACCTGCAGCGGGATGAACGTCATGCCCAGCCCGAAGCCCTGCACCGACATCACCCACGATACCCAGTGCGGCGCAACATTCGGGGTCCAGCTCGTCATGTCCCAGAACGACCAGGCCGTGCAGAGCAGCCCGGCGGCCACCATCAGGCGCTGATCGACGCGGGATGACAACTGTCCGACCAGCATCATCCCGAACATCGACGCCAGGCCACGCGGCGCCAGCAGCATGCCGGCATGCCCGACAGGATAGTTCGATACTGTCTGCAGCCAGGGTGCCGCCAGCGCGTTGGACGAAATCAGCACGACACCGAAGCAGAACAGCATGAAGGTGGCGGTGACGAAATTCCGGTCGCGGAAGATCGCCGGATTGATGAACGGGCGCTCCGCCGTCACGACATGGACGGTGAACAGGAAAAACCCGAGGCCGGCGAGCACCGCCGCGATCTGAATCTCCCGGCTGTCGAACCAGTCTTCCGTCTGCCCGCGATCGAGCATCAATTGAAAGCTGGCAATGCCGATTGCCAGCACGGTGAAGCCCAGCCAGTCGAACCGCAGGCTGGCTTCGGGCGTCGAGCGCGGTAGCAGGACCACCAGCCCAAAGATCGCGATGATCGCGAAAGGCGGGCTGACGACGAAAACCAGCCGCCAATGATACAGGTCGGTCAGGAAGCCACCCAGCGGCGGACCGATGATCGGTCCGATCATCAGCCCCATCCCCCACACAGCCATCGCCGGGCCACGCTGCTCGGCCGGATAGATATCCAGCAGCACCGACTGCGCCAGCGGGACCAGCCCGGCACCGAACATGCCCTGTATCAGCCGGAACGCGACGATCTGCTGCAACGATTGCGCGACAGCACACAGCAAGGAAAAGACGGCGAAGCCCATCAGGCACACCAGCAGCAACTGCTTGCGGCCGAAACGGCTGGCCAGCCACCCCATCGGCGCCGTCATGATGGCGGTCGCAATGATGTACGACGTCAGAACCCAGGCGACCTGATCGATCGTCGCGCCCAGGCTGCCCTGCATATAAGGCAGCGCCAGGTTCGCAATCGTGGAGTCGAGTGCCTGGATCGTCGTCGCGAAGATCAGGCAGGCCGTGATCAATCCGCGACGTAGAACCGGTTCGGCGGGGGACGCTGCCACAGCGCTGACCTCGTGATGACAACCAGGACCGGCCCGGCACCCGTCATCGGCCGGGCCGGGGTCCGATCGGTCATCGCGTATGTAGAAGCGCGCGCGGCACGGCGCAAATCCCCGCGCCGCCCGCTTCCGACGTCATCGAATGAAGGGTCAGGCTGCGACCTTCGCGCCACCGACCGGCTGCCACGACTTCAGGACCGGCAGCACTTCCTTGGCGAACAGCTTCAGCCCTCGCTCGGACACCTCATAGGGTGTGCCGCCGAAACGGAATGCCACGTTGAGCTCGAAGTCGCCGACCAGCTTGCGGCGTTCCTCGAGCCCGCGCAGGATCTTGTCCGGCGTGCCCCAGCTTGCGGCCTTCATGAAACCGGCCACCGCGCCTTCCAGGCCGGCTGCGCGGGCAATCTCCGCTTTCTGCTGATAGGCGTCGTAGCCCTTCACGGTCTTGAAGTGCTCCCCCAGGAACTCGTAGTGGTAGAAATTGCTTTCGACGAACTTGCCCTGGTACCGCCGAGCCTCTTCCTCGGTCTGAGCGAGGTCGGTGCCGCAGACGCAGAATTCCGTCAGCATGATGGTCGGCGGCTCGGTGCCATGGAACTTGCGATGCAGCGCCCGGCCGTTCTCGATCGCCGGCAGGCGCATTTCCCATGGCCGGTCGGCGAACATCACCATGTGGGCGCCAAGCTTCGCGGCGGACAGTACTGAATCCTCGCTGGAGGCGACGGCATAGATACGACCATCGAACGAGTACTGCGGGCGGGGACGAATCTCGGTCCGGGGCTGCTTGTAATATTGGCCGTCACTTTCGATGAAGCCGGTCTTCAGCGCGTTGATGATCATCGGTGCCGCTTCGTCGAAGCGTCCCCGCGATTCGTCCATGCTGAGGCGGAACGCGGCGAACTCGCGACGCGCGAGACCACGGCCCATGCCGAAGCGGAACCGGCCCTTCGACAGATAGTCGAGAACCGACGCCTGTTCCGCGACACGCAGCGGATCGTGCCATGGCAGGATGACGGCAGCCGTTCCAAGGTCGATCCCGGGGCAGATGCCGGTCAAATAGCTCATGAGCTGAATGTTGTCGGGTACGAACGAATAATCCGCGAAATGATGCTCCGCCGACCACAGGCAGTCGAAGCCGGAATCGGCGGCGAGGCGTGCCAGACGGATTTCCTCATCCCATACACGTGTATCTGAACAGTTCTCCCAGCCATAGCTTGCGAAAACCATCATCATGCCGACGTCCATGGGAAATTTCCTCGTTCACTGATGCTTGCGGACAGGCCGAAATGCTTCCATGTCCGGGCGGGAAGTGCAAGCGTTCCACGGCCACGCCGCCCGCTGCCGGGGCAGCCGTCTTTGCCGTCGGCGGAAGCCGTGCGATAATCGCAGCAGTCTGTGACCGTCCGCGTCCACCTCCGCCGCTGTCGATAACACTGCGTCGATAACATTGCCGTTATCGATAACATGGAGCGTCGGAGCGAGGTTGGCGGCAGGGTTTGGAAGGAAGCGCGATGATCACGAATTTCGACAGCTCTTATGTCGGCACCGTCGATATGGAGAACCTGGGCTATCTGGGGACCCCGATCAACGACCGCCATTATACGAACGAGGAACTGGCCGGCGCCTTGCACAAGGCCGTTGCCTATGCGCAGACGATGGACGGGCTGGGCTACAACACGTTCTGGATGGCCGAACATCATTTCCAGCCGGAAGGAACCGAGTGCATCCCCAACCTGCTGATGATGGCGATGCACCTGGTCAACGTTACCAGGAACCTGAAGATCGGTTGCGGCTTCAACGTCGTGCCAATGTGGCATCCGCTGCGTCTCGCCGAAGACTACGCCATCGCCGACATTCTGTCGGGTGGGCGTGTGATCTTCGGTGTTGCCCGCGGTTATCACACCCGCGAAGTCGAATCGTTCGGCAACCCGCTGATCGATCAGGACGCCAACCGCGCGATGTTCGAGGAAGGCTGCGACGTCGTCTTCAAGGCCTTCAACGAGGAGAAGTTCTCGCACAAGGGCCGGTTCTGGACGATCCCGCCCGAGGTTCCGTATCGCGGCTATACGCTGAAGGAAATCACCTTGGTGCCGCGTCCGATGCGTCGCCCAGTGGAATGCTGGCAGCCGATCCAGTCGGGCTCCGAGCGTGCCTTCGATTTCATGGCCAAGCACGGCATGTGCGGCGTGATCGGCGGGGGCTCTGCCGAAGGCGGCGCCGTCGACCGCCACATGGAAGGCTTCCGCGCCGCCTACCGCCGCCGTGGCATCGAGCTGGCGCCGGGTGAGCGTCTATCACTGGGCTTCCAGTTCTATATCGCGGAAAGCCGGGAGGCCGCGATGAAGGAGGCGGCTAGATATTACGAAGAGAACATGAAGATGTTCGGTGAACTGCGTCTCGTGCGCGCCATCACGGACGAGCAGATCGCCGCGATGCGCGATCCGCGCCTGGTGCCGAACGTCAAGCTGCCGCGGATCGAGGATGCGGTGAAGGCAGGCGGCTTCCTGGCCGGCACGCCGGATGACATCATCGAAGCGCTGAAGGCGGTGGAAAAGCGCTATCCGGGCCTGAACCGGGTCAGTTGCAGCATGGCGCTGGGCACGCCGCTGTCAGCCGCCCTGGAACAGCTTGAACGCTTTGCCAAGGAAGTGATGCCGGCGTTCAAGGGGGCATCGCTGGCCGCTGCGGCGAACTGATCCGCGCCGTCTGCACGGAACCCCCGCCTTCCGGGAAGGCGGGGGTCTACCGGATCAGGCCTTCGCCAGCGGACAGGCGCTCTCCGCCAGGGGCACCCACGCCAGATCGGGCGAAACCTTGTCGACCAGCTTGAAATAATCCCAGGCATACTTGCTTTCGGCCGGCGACTTCACCTCGAACAGATAGGCGGTGGACGCAACGATCCCATCCGGCCGGATGGCGGCCTTGCCGAACACGTCGTCGTCGACGGGGTTCTTCTTCATCCACTCCACGGCCGCGCGGCCGGATTTCTTCACGTTCTCCGGCCCCATGGCCTTGGCACATTTCATGTAGTGCAACAGCGCGGAGTAGTTCGCCGCCTGGCTCATGTTCGGCGGCGCATTGCCGGCGGCTGCCCACACTTTCTTCGCGAACGCGCGGGTGCGGTCGTTCAGGTCCCAATAGTAGGTGGTGGCGATGAACGACCCCTGTGCGACCTGCAGGCCCAGCGCGTGCACGTCGTTCTGGAACAGCAGCAGCGTCGCCAGCTTCACGCCGCTTTTGGTCAGCCCGAACTCGACCGCCTGCTTCACGCAGTTGATCAGATCCAGGCCGGCATTCGCGAGCGCCACGACCTTGGCGCCCGACGCCTGCGCCTGGATGATGGCTGATGAAAAGTCCGTGCTGGGGAACGGCATGGCGAGGCTGCCCAGCACCTTGCCGCCATTCTTCAGGACGATCGCCGTCGCGTCCTCCTGCATCGCTCGGCCGAACGCGTAGTCGGCGCGGATGAAATACCAGGTGTCACCACCATGCTTGACCAGGGTGGCACCTTCCACCGCCGACAGCATGTAGGTGTTGTACGCCCAGTGGATCGTGGTCGGCTGGCACATCTTGCCGTCGAGTTCCGACGTGCCGACGTTGCAGGCCATCATCACCTTGTCACGCTCCGCGACCAGGCCGTTGATGGCAAGGGCCACGCCCGATCCCTGGATATCCATGATGACGTCGACACCGTCATCGAACCATTGCCGCGCGACGGCCAGTCCGACATCGGTCTTGTTCAGGTGGTCGGCGATCCGCAGGTCCACCTGCAATCCGTTCTGGCTGGCAAACTCGGCAATCGCCTGCTTGGCGCAGACGACCGAGACCGGCCCGCCAACATCACGGTAGACACCGGATTGATCGTTCAGGATGCCGACTTTCAGAACGGCAT
>WBZO01006506.1_pt2 | contig 10453 bp, 11 predicted proteins | sample 5204261 | NCBI WGS metagenome assembly WBZO01 (sample SAMN12412400, study PRJNA552823) | activated sludge metagenome | isolation source: activated sludge from anammox sidestream of wastewater treatment plant... | place: USA: North Carolina | collected 2017-09
TTCCGCGGCCGCCCGGTGCTGATGACCATCGTTATCCTGCCGTGGGCGGTTTCTCTGTATGCGACCGCAATTGTCTGGCGCTATCTGTACAGCCCGGAATGGGGAATGTTCAACGCCATTCTCCAGAAACTGCATATCATCGATAAACCCTTCAATTTTCTGAATGAACGCTGGGCGGTGCCCGGGGTAGCGCTTTCCCACGCCTGGCAGATCACCCCGCTGGGGATCTACTTCATTCTGGCCACGCTGCAGATCATCCCGGAAGATCTCTACAAGATGGCCAAGGTCGACCGCCTCGGACCCCTCGGCCGCTTTCGGCACGTCGTACTTCCGTATATCAAAACTCCGCTGCTGATCGTGATGGTGCTGATTACTGTCGAAGCAGCCCGAGCATTCGACACCGTCTTCTTTCTGACCAACGGCGGCCCCGGTGATGTTTCGACCACGCTGAGTTGGGCTGTCTACCTGGAAACGTTCCAGAAACGCCAGTATGGCTATGGCGCCGCCATCGGCTGGCTACTGGTCATCTTCACCATGATCATCACCACCGTGTACTTCCTGCTGCTCTTCTATCGGAGAAAGCAGAAAGTAGCCGACGGTGGCCAGTTAGTGGTCGACACCGGCTTTTCGGCGGTAACCAGACTCGTGCTGGCAGTCGTCGGAGGTATCGCGCTGCTGATCACCCTGTGGGCGGCGATCCGCTTCACCGATATGGTGCTCATCATCGCCGGATTCGCGCTGATCATTGTGGCGCTGGCCGTGGGCGCCGCCTTCCTCATCAGAGCCGGAGACCGGCCCCGCAAAGCGCTCATCTACGTGGCCGCGATCGTCCTGCTGATCTGGACACTGATCCCCATCTACTGGCTGCTGAATATGTCGCTGATGTTCAAGACTGAGTTGCTGGCTGTCCCGACTCATCTCTTTCCCCATGATCTGACTTTCAGCAACTACCTGCGCATCTTTGGGCGGACTGCCAGCGGCCCGAACGGTGAGGAGCTTCTCGGTATCGGTCAGGCTCCCGCTCTCAAACGGGGATTGATCAACAGCACCGTCGTGGCGCTGGTCGTCACCGCTCTGACCATGATCATCGCCCTGCCGGTTTCCTATGCACTGGGTCGACTCAATTTCAAAGGCAAAACGCCGATTCTCTTCTCGATTCTGGCCACCCGATCGTATCCGCCAATTTCCATTGTCATCCCCTTCTTCTATCTCTACACGAAGACCGGGCTGCAAGGGTCACTGCGCGGACTGGTCATCATCTATTTCACGCTGACAGTGCCGATGATCGTCTGGGTGCTGACCAGTTTCTTCTCTTCTCTGCCACGCACGGTTGAGGCAGCTGCACGGGTCGACGGCAATACCCGTATCGGCGCTTTCCTCAAAGTCATCATCCCGATTTCCTGGCCCGGTATCGCCGTGGCCACAGCCATCAGTTTTATGGTCTGCTGGAACGAGTTTGCGTTTGCGCAGTTTCTGACTGCCGGCTCCCGAGCGCAGACATTTCCGCCGGTGCTGCCATCGATGTTTTTCCAGATCTCCATGCCGACTGAAATGGCCGCCGCCTCGATCATCGGTATCATTCCGCCCGCCGTTCTCGCCTATCTGTTCCAGCGGCGGATTCGCAGTCTGAATCTTGTTGATCCGCTGTAACGCACGCTGGCTGGGAGAGCAGGATGTCTGAGCAGTCCACCATGAACACAAGTAACGGCCGCGACGGGGGGCACGGTCCTGTCGCGATTCGCCTCAACAGCATCGACAAGAAGTTCGAGGGCTTTCATGCAGTCCGCGGCGTCGATCTGGAAATCCGAAGCGGCGAACTGCTCGTTCTGCTTGGTCCGTCCGGTTGTGGGAAAACCACAACCCTGAACATGCTGGCTGGTCTGGAGACACCTACATCCGGCGAGATCATCTTCGGCGACAAAGTCGTCAACAGGCTTCCTCCCGAAGAACGCGACATCGCCATGGTCTTCCAGTCGATCGCCCTGTATCCGCATCTCAATGTCCGCGACAACATCGGTTTCGCCCTGCGCACCCAGAAGGTCGCCAAATCGGTCGTCGCCGAACGAACCAATGAGGTTGCCGGCATTCTGGGGCTGACCCCGATGCTCGACCGGAAAATCAACCAGCTTTCCGGCGGTCAGCGACAGCGCGTCGCCATAGCCAAGGCGCTCGTGCGGCGCCCTGCCCTCTTCCTCCTCGACGAACCCTTCTCCAGTCTCGATGCCGAGCTGCGCCGCCAGATGCGCTCGGAGCTGATTCGTATTCACCGCGAAGTCGAAACGACGATGGTCTTCGTCACTCATGATCAGGAAGAAGCGATGGCCATCGCCGACCGGATCGGCGTCATGAATGAGGGCAAACTCGTACAGCTTGGTGACCCACTCGATCTCTATCAGCGCCCCCGCAATACCTGGCTGGCCCGCTTCATCGGCGCTCATCCCATCAATCTGCTGACGGGGACCATCGCCGGCGATACGATCACCCTGTTGCCCGGCTGGTCATTTTCCGTCCCATCGAACGTGAGAAAAACCATCAACGGCGAAAGCGCCACGATCGGTGTTCGCCCCGAGTATCTGCAGATCGATCGCCAGGCGAGCCCCGGTTCCGTAACGGGCAAGATCTACACACGCCAGCTGCTGGGGACTGATGTGCTCTATGAGATCAACGTGGGAGAGACGCTGTTGCGAGCGGTCCGCCCAGTTGTGGATGTCTTCGCCGAAGGCGATCAGGTCGAAATCAGCATCGACTGGAACCATGCCTTCGTTTTCGACCCGGCCACGGAGGAGCGTTCGTTCCCGGTCTGATGCGGCGACCTCCGTGCAGACATGGGAATTCCCGGCCAACGCGCCCGAACGCCACCAGCGCGCTGAACCGGGAAATCCCGCCCAGGTGTGCTCCCCGCCTACGAAATCAGACCCGCTCTGGCGGCCATCACGGCAGCCGCTGTGCGATTTCCCACATTCAGTTTGTACAGAATGCTGGCCATGTGGGATGTCACAGTCCGTCGGGAGATAAAGAGTTTGTCGGCAATTTCCTGATCAGTGGAGCCATTGGCGGCCAACTGAATGACTTCTGTTTCGCGCTCGGTTAGCCGGCACATCGCATCCACGATGAGGCGTTTGCCAGGGCTCTCGTGGTCAACTGTTCCCGCCGACGCTCTCTGTTCCTGAAACTCGCGATACAGATCCAGATCCAGCCGATAGGTCGTCGCCGGTCGCGACATGTGTGCGGCACTTCGTCGCCGTAGTGTCCATGCTTCACTCAATTCTGCGGCCACAATCGACATGCGTAGACTCCTTTCATCTGCGTCGATTGTCGAGCCGGCGAACTCAGGTCACCATGCACTCCACCCACGCAATACCCGCCGGATTCACGTGTCGGCATCCAATCGGAGAGTCACTTTCAGCGACCAGGGTTCGCGTGCAGATGCCCCGTTCAGCTCCGATGGCAGGTCATCGGCCGAGGGCAATTCCAGTGCGTTTTCCAGCTTCGTTCTACAATAACGCGTGTACGGGGCGTACAGCGGTCGGCGCCTCCTTCCAGAAACGAGTTCAGCGATGTCCACCAGTGAACAAACCGAGAATGTCGTCACGATCCGCGAGATTATGACGACTGAGATCGAAACAACCACCCCGGACTCGGCGGTCGACGAAATTGCCGAGAAACTCCGCTCAGAAGGTTACGGCGGTCTGCCGGTGATCGATGATCATGGCTATCTGATCGGCATGGTCAGCGAATACGATGTCATCAGCAAACGCGGCAAGACCGTACGGGAAATCATGAGCCGCGGCGTCATCTCGGTCGGTGACGAAGCAAGTGCCGAACAGGTCACCACACTGATGGGCCTGCACGGTATCCGCCGCGTGCCGATCGTCCGCGAGGGCAAACTGGTCGGCCTGGTGACCCGGTCGGATCTCCTGCGCCTCTACAGTCTGGTTCGCTGGACCTGCCAGACCTGTGGCGACTTCGAACGCGGTCTCTCTCAACCGGAAAAATGCACCCGCTGCGGCGGCACGACATTTCTGCTGGATCTAGAACGCCGCACCGGAGAAGGGTTCTGATGGCAGCGGACTTCGGTTCGCAGCGCGACGTCTCCCTGACACCCCCCATCAGTTCCCGCCGTTGGTCTGTGTTTCCCGGCGCACTGTTCCTGCATCGCTCGTCCTGACTACTGACGATGCTCATCATCGGCCTCATCTCCGGAACGTCCGCCGACGGTATTGATGCCGCTCTCTGCGAGATTTCCGGAGCGCCTCCGCAACTCACGGCGCGCATCGTCGCCGGCCACACCTACCCTTACGACCCTGCGCTTCGTCAGCGTGTGCTGGACAGCTATGATCCCCAGCTCAGCCGCATTGACGATCTCTGTCGACTCAACGCCGACCTCGGAGAGGCTTTTGCCGACGCCGCATTACGCACACTCGCCGAAGCGAGTGTCGATCCCTATGTCGTCGATTTGATCGCCTCCCACGGGCAAACGCTCTGGCATGAGGTTCTCCCTGATGGCAGCGTCCACTCCACCATGCAATTGGGCGAAGGAGCGGTCATCGCCGAACGCACCGGCATCACCACCATCAACGACCTCCGCATGCGGGACATCGCCGCTGGCGGGCAAGGCGCTCCCCTGGCTGGCTATGTCGACTGGCTCCTCCAGCGTCATCCCACCAAAATGCGCGCCGTCCAGAATATCGGCGGTATAGGCAATGTGACTTTTCTGCCCCCACTGTCCGACCCGATCTCCCAACCACTGGCCTTCGACACCGGACCGGGCAACGCGCTGATCGACGACATTCTGCGTATTGCCACCGAAGGCCGGACGCCCTTCGACAAAGACGGAGACATTGCTGCTCGCGGTTCTGTGGACACTGCCTGGCTCGACGCCCTGGCCGTTCATCCCTACTACGAACGCCAACCACCCAAGACGACCGGCCGGGAGCTTTTCGGCACGATCATGGCTGGGCAACTACTGGACCAGGGGCGCCAGCGTGGTCTCTCTCTCGACGACATCGTGGCCACGGTCACGGCGCTAACTGCGGAGAGCATTGCCGATGCCTATCGCCGGTTTGCTCCGCGCCCGATTGACGAAGTGATCCTGGGAGGCGGCGGCCGTCACAACACGACGATGGTCGACATGTTGCGTGAACTGGTGGCGCCGGCGATTGTCCTCACCCAGGAAGACCTCGGCCAGAACAGCGACTACAAGGAAGCCCTCCTCTGCGCCGTTGTCGGGCACGAGACCTGGCATCTGCGCCCCGGTGCGCATCCATCGATCACTGGCGCTATCCATGGCGTCGTGCTGGGCCAGATCACCCCGGGACAGAACTACCGCCGGTTGATCGAGGAAACATGGTGTCCTCCCTCACCGGTCTCCTGATTCGGCCTCTCGCGAGCGGCGACATCCCGGCCATCGCTACCTGGATGATCACAGACCCTCACTGGCTTCATTACGGAATGACCGTATCATCGATCGAGCATGACCTGTCCTCGGCGATCGATCAGGGAGATCTGGCTCTCGTCGCCGATCTCGCCAGCGTTCCAGCCGGTTTCGCCTGGTGCGTCCGGCGAGGGATGTTTGGCTCCGGAGCCTACCTGAAGCGGATCGGCGTCGACCCAGCCATAACCGGCCAGGGCATCGGGACCGCCCTCCTGCACGCGATCGAAACCGAACTCGCCTCAGCTGGTGCAGACGCGCTGTATCTCCTGGTGGGATCGGGCAATCCGCGCGCTGGGGCCTTCTATCGCCAGCAAGGCTATGAGCATCTCTGCACCCTCCCTGATTTCGCAATTGCCGGAACAGACGAGCACCTGCTTCGCAAGAGACTGCCGTCTCTGTCATACTGAATTCCGGTTTGTTCCACGAGCAGCATCTGACGCAATCCGGCCCTGACCGGTCACCGGCTGATGCTATGGCAACCATCATCTCAGGAGGAGCATTTGATGTTGAGATCATCCAGATTGGGACTGTTCCTGGCGGCATTGCTGATCATGGTCGGTGCCGCGCAGCTCGGTCCGGCCAAAGCGCAGGAGAGCAATACGCTGATCATGGCTCGCGCTGTCGACGCGACCGGCATCGATCCCCATACGCAAACGGCGTTCGCCTCGTTGCGACTGACCGAGCTGATCTATGAACCGCTCATGCAGGTCGACGCGAACCTCGAACTCGTGCCGGCGCTCGCTGAGTCATGGGAGTTCTCGGAAGACGGGATGGCCCTGACCTTCCATCTCCGCCAGGGCGTCAAGTTCCACGACGGTTCCGATTTCACGTCCGCCGATGTCGTAGCGTCGTTCGAGCGGATTCTGAATGAGGAAACCGGCTCGGCGACCCGCACAAACCTGTTGAGCATCACTTCCATGGACGCTCCCGACGACTTCACGGTGGTCCTCAATTTGTCTCTGCCTGATGTGCCGCTCCTCAGTGCTCTGGCCAGCGCCAACGCATCAATTCTGTCGTCTGACGTCATCGCCAGCGGTGACCCGACCACCGACGCCGTCGGCACCGGCCCATTCAAGCTTGAGTCGTGGACTCCGGATGAGAAAACTGTTCTGACCGCCAATGCCGACTGGTGGGGCGAGGGACCGAACGTCGACGGTATCGAAATCCGCATCATCCCGGATGAATCGACCATCATGGCTGCGCTGCGTGCCGGCGAGATCGATTTTGCCATGCTCAACGATCCCCTGATCGCCACGCTGCCCACCGAGGGTTCCGAGGTGATCATCAATCGCGCTCCGGATATTGCCTACCACGTGCTGCAGCTGCGCGCGATGAACATCCCCGCCGATCCGGGTACTCCATCAGCTGTCGACAATCCCCTGGCCTCCCTGGAAGTTCGGCAGGCCATTTCCTGCGCGGTCAATCGCCAGGATGTCGTCGACGCAGCCGCTCTGGGTGAGGGAACGGTAACTGGCCCGCTGACCATGCCCGCCTTCGCTCTGCCGACCGACCAGCTGTTCTGCTATGAGCAGGATCTCGATCAGGCTCGCGCACTGATGGAGCAGGCTGGCTACGCCGATGGCTTCGACCTGACGATCATGGTTGCCACCGCCGAACCACCAACAGCCCTGACCGAAGCGGAGACCATCCAGGCCCAGCTGGCCGAGATCAATATCAACGTGGAAATCGAACCACTCGAACTCAGCGTCTATGTCGATCGCTGGCTGGCTGGCGATTTCGAGGCAGCCATTGCCCTCAACGGGGGTCGCACCGACCCATACACGATGTACTCTCGCTACTGGCAGTTCGGGGCGCAGTTCGGCAACGTCGCCGGCTATATCGATGAGACGCTCGATCAGTTGATGAAGGATGGTCAGGTCGAAACCGATCCAGTCGCCAGAAAAGCGATCTTCGATCAGTTCCAGACTCACCTCGCAGAGACTTCCCCCTGGATCTGGCTCTACACCGGATACCTCTACACGGCACAGCAGCCGTGGGTCGAAGGGTTCGTGCCAAACTCCACCGGCTCACTCGTCAGTCTGAGCCAGGTTTCACTGAACCGTTCATAGCGGTTCTTCCTTCAGCATGCCGCCGGGGCGGAGCGGTGCTCCGCCCCGGTTCATTCCCGGATGACCCGTGTTTCGCTATCTGATTCACCGCACCCTGATTGCCATTCCGACGCTCATTGGTGTGTCGGTCCTCGTCTTCGTGGCGATTCGGCTCGTCCCCGGTGACGCCATCACCGCCATGCTTGGAACGGAATCCGGTCTCCTCACGGCTAGCCAGCGCGCATCGCTCGAGGAGTATTTCGGGCTGGACAGATCACCTGTCGAGCAGTATGTCAGCTGGCTGAGCAACGTCATGCGCGGCGATCTGGGATATTCGGTTCGTCTGGGCGAACCCGTTCTCGATCTGATCCTGCATCGCCTGCCGGTGACCTTCGAACTGGCTATGCTCTCGGTCGCCGTAGCCCTCATCCTGGGGATCCCCATCGGTATTGGCTCGGCCAGTCGCCAGAACTCGGCCATCGACCTTGGTGGACGGCTTTTCGCGCTGATCGGATTGGCCGCGCCGAATTTTCTGGTGGCCACCCTGGCGATTTTCGTCCTCTCCCGCTATTTCAATATCCTGCCCAACGCCGGGAACTATGCCCGTTTTCTGGACGATCCAGTCCTCAATCTCAAACAGATGATGCTGCCCGCGCTGACCCTCGGTCTGGCCTTTTCCGCCTCGGTCATGCGTACGACTCGTTCGGCCATGCTGGAAGTCCTGGGCCAGGATTACGTACGCACGGCTCGCAGCAAGGGATTGCGCGAACGCGCGGTCATCGGTCGTCATGCGCTACGCAATGCGCTCATCCCGGTGGTCACGCTGACCGGCATTGAAATCAGCTATCTGCTGGGCGGTACGGTGATCATCGAACAGATCTTCGCCCTGCCCGGTCTGGGGCGCCTGACACTCAATGCGATCTCGCAGCGCGACTATGCGCTTATTCAGGGGGTAACTCTCTTCATTGCCTGTATGGTGGTTGTCGTGAACGTGCTGGTTGACCTTGGCTACGCAGCAATCGACCCTCGCATTTCCTACGCTGACCGATCCTGACGCCGAGCCAGTCGGCCCCAAAGCACGCAAGCGGCCCAGCCTCCTGCGTCAGGTGGCCGCCACGCCGAGCGGCTCCATCGGTTTGGCCATTGTCACGGTCTATCTGCTGGTCGCCGCAGCGGGTGCCCTTGGCCTGACCCCTTACGATCCCCTGGCCCAGCACCGCACTGATCGCTTGCAAGGTCCAGGCAGCACCTGGTTGATGGGTACCGATCTCCTCGGCCGCGATTTGCTGAGCCGGATCATTAAGGGCGGCACCAATTCGCTGATCGTCGTTCTGTCCAGCGTCTCGATCGCCACCATCGCCGGCACCACGATCGGTGTGATCTCCGCCTGGAAGGGCGGGTTCGTCGATAACGTCGCCATGCGGGTTATGGACGTTTTTTTCGCGTTTCCGGCGATTCTGTTGGCCTTGCTGGTCGTCACCGTCCTGGGATCGGGAATGCGCAATACCATCCTGGCCATCGCCATCGTCTACACGCCCATCTTCGCCCGCGTAGCACGCGGACCGGTTCTGTCGCTCAAAGAAACAGATTTCGTGGAAGCCGCCAAAGCACTCGGTTCTCCGTCATGGCGCGTGCTGGCCCGGCATGTGCTGCCCAACACCGTCGCGCCAACCATCGTGCAGATCAGTCTGGCGCTTTCCTGGGCGCTTCTCACCGAAGCGGGATTGAGTTTTCTCGGTCTCGGCACGCCACCGCCGGAACCTTCCTGGGGCCAGATGCTGGCTGACAGCACCGGCATCGCCCAGGTCGCCCCCTGGTTGCTGATCTTTCCCGGTCTGGCCATCATGATCAGCGTGCTGGGGTTCAATCTTCTCGGCGACAGTCTGCGCGACGTCCTCGATCCACGGTTGCGCCGGTAACTCGTTGCCGCTTCCCCCGTTGGCACACTCCTTGCGCTTGTCTCGATCAGAAGGAATCAGCCTTCTCGCACAAGGATCGGGAACTAACTATGAACGCACCACATTGGGCGCCGGAAAGCGAGCGAGACTACGACAGACTGAAGGGGTTGCAGGTCATCAGCCGGGATGGGGAACGACTGGGGCGCATTTCTCATATCGTCCACCCCGATCACGACGCCACGCCAGCCTCGGGTGGACACTTCTTTCTCTTCCAGCCGACCGACCGAAAGGACTGGTTTGGAGGGGTGGAAACTGCCTATCTTCCGGAACTCGCCATGACTGACGTGACCGACGAAGGTGTCCTCATCGACATGACCGAGGATGAAATTCGTCGGCGTCGCTGGGATTCACCGGTAACCGAGGGATATCACCAGAGTTAGGTCCGGCGCTTCTTTCCCGACATCTTGTCGAAAGCGGCGCGCCCGACCGACCGTACTTCTTCCACGTCCCACCCCGGCCTTCTGTGCCGCCGAATCATCAGGTAACACCACAATCGCACGAATGCTCCCGCCGCGAGGGGAGCGACACCTTCGTGCTGAGCGCCAATGCGGTACCCGCGCCACGATTCCCAGGTTTCTCATATCTGACATCCAGCAATCCTGCATCGAATCAAACGAATATTGCGTCAGTGGAAGCCAGATCGAACTGGCACGTTTGACACAAGGGAAAGGTCAGAGTCTCGTGGTACCTGGCAAGAAACACATCGGATTGTCGCTCCTGGCAATTGCAGCGACGTTGTTCATGACGATTGCCGTCAGCGGTTCAGTAGTGGTGGAAGCTCAGCAGAACACCACCACCATCACCGTCGGAGAGACAACCACCATCGACGGCGCCGGAGCGACGCTGATTGGCAACGTCGCCACGATTACCAGTGGAGGATCGTTTACCGTGAGCGGCGTCACGACCGACGGCATGATCGAGATCAATGCGCCGGGACAGACGGTCGATCTGATCCTCTCCGGCGCCGATATCACCAACCCGGTCGGACCGGCCATTCTGATCACAACCGCCGC